>Ga0335080_10005727_pt1 | contig 12820 bp, 11 predicted proteins | sample Lox_Sample_34_FD_206720 | JGI IMG/M metagenome (GOLD analysis project Ga0335080, IMG submission 206720) | Soil microbial communities from Loxahatchee National Wildlife Refuge, Florida, United States - Lox_Sample_3.4 | ecosystem: Environmental > Terrestrial > Soil > Wetlands | place: USA... | reverse complement strand
TCGGAGAACAGGCAAGTTCCGCATAGCCGGGGTCGCCGCACTGGCGACCGCAGGATTGATCGTCGCCGGGTGCGGCAGCAGCTCGAGCTCGAGCTCTAACGCTGCCACCAACGCCGCGGCGACGAGCGCACCTTCGTCTTCGAGCACCTCGTCGGCCGCCGCGCCGGCGGCCGGGGGCGTAACCGTCAAGACCGCGAAAGGCTCCAGCGGCACGTACCTCGTCGGGCCCAACGGGCGTGCCCTGTACCTGTGGGTCGCCGACACCGGCGACAAGTCGAGCTGCTCGGGTGCATGCGCCGGGGCGTGGCCCCCGCTCCTGACCAAGGGCAAGCCGGCCGCGGGCACCGGCGTGAACGCGTCCGACCTGGGCACGACGATGCGCTCGGACGGCACTGAGGAGGTGACCTACAAGGGTCACCCGCTGTATTACTTCGTCGCCGACAAGAGCGCCGGCAGCATCAGCGGGCAGGGCAGCGACTCGTTCGGCGCCAAGTGGTGGCTGGTCGCCCCGTCCGGCACCGCGATCACGACGGGCGGCTCGTCGAGCTCGAGCTCGTCCGGGGGCTCCTCGACGAGCTCCTCCTCGAGCGGCGGCTGGGGCTAGCAGAGGCGGGGAACCCGTGTCCGACACTCAGGTAGGTGCCCGCGTCCGCGCGGGCACCTCCGCCGTTCACGGCGTGGGCGCGGTCGAGGGCGTCGGCGGGGCGTCCGGACGGTCGCGCGCCCCCTCCGAGCGACCGATCAGCCCATGGGTGTTCGCCCTCGTGGCGACCGCCTCGTTCGGTGGGCCGCTCGCGTTGGCGGCGGCCGGCGCGCCCGGGCTCGTCGACGATGCCGGCGATTCCGCAGGGCTGGCGATGCTCGCGGCCGCGGTCGTGTTCACCGCCCCGCTTGCGATCTGGCTCCGGTACTCGCGCGACGTGAACAGCGCCGGGGGCCTCTACGGGTTCGTCGAGGCGGCGGCGGGCCGGCGAGTCGCACTGGCGCACGCGGCCGTCTGGACGTTCAGTTACGGGCTGTACATCGTCTACACGACCGTGCAGATCGTCTATGACCTGCTGCCCGAGGTCGTCCCTGGAGTGCGCGGGTACCAGACGCTGCTCGCGCTGCTGATCCCGGTGGCGATCGTGACTGTGATGATCGCGGGGCGCGCCGCCACCCTGATCGTTCTCGGCCTGATGGCTGCGGGACAGCTCGTGCTCGCGGGCATCCTCGACGGCGTCACCCTGGCCAACATCTCGACGCCGGTGTCGAGCTTCGGCGCCGGCGCCCCCGCCGGCGCTCTCGCCAAGGCGAGCGCCCAGACCTCGCTGCTCTACGTCTGCGGCAGCCTGCCGCTGTTCCTTGGTGGCGAGCTCGCGACGCCGGTGCACACGATTCGCCGCGGGCTGACCGCCGCGTTTCTTGTCGCGGCCACCGTGATCGTCCTCGCGGTGGCGCCGCTGGCGGCGGCGCCCGGCCTGCTGCACACCGAGATCCCCGGGGTGAGCGTGGCCCAGCAGTTCTCCGGCCCCGGGCTCGCGCGGGCGATCGGGGTCGGCGTCGCGGTCAGCACAGCGGGCGTGATCGTGTGGGAGTACCTGGCGCTGACGCGCCTCGCCCGTGCGATCACACGCCGGCCGATCCGCCCGATCGCGGCCGTGATCGGCGCCGGCGTCGTGCTGGCCGCGCCCTTCACCCTGATCGACCCCGAGGGCTTCTACAGCACGCTGCTCGAGCCGTCACTGATCGCGCTGTGGGTCAGCCAGCTGATGGTGTTCGCCGTCTTTCCCCTGTTCGCTCGCAAGCGCGGCCTGCGGATCTGGCCGGCGTGTGCGCTCAGCGGGATCGCGAGCGCATTCGCGGTCTACGGGATCGTGACCGCGCTCCAGTCCGCCTCCAGCTAGCCCCGCCACGGATGGGGGGTCGCCCCCATTCTCCTAGTGGGCCGTCTGCGCGATCTTGATAGGGCAATCAGATCTAGGAGCAGTCAGATGGTCACTGTCAACGGACATTTCGAGCCCACCACCGACCCGGATTTCATTCATAACGACGCGGACCTTTCGCGCCTCCGCGTGCTCGTCGTCGACGATCACCCCGCAGTTCGCCTCGGGCTGTCGCAGCTGCTCGACGACCAGCCGGACATCGTCGTCGTCGAAGTCGCCTCGTCGGCGGAGGAGGCCTTGTCGCTTGCCGAGCGCGAGCCGATCGACGTCGCCGTGGTCGATTACCAGCTTGGCTCGCGCAGCGGGCTGTGGCTGACCCGTATGTTGAAGCGCCTCGAGCCGGCGCCGAGCGTGGTGATGTATTCCGCGTACTGCGACGGTCCGCTGGCGGCGGCGTGCGTGGTGGCGGGCGCCGACGGGCTCGTGAGCAAGGGCGGGGTCGGGTCCGAGCTGTGCCATGCCGTCCGGGCCGTGGCACAGGGGTACTCGCGGCTTCCGATGGTCCCACAGGCGCTGGCCGGCGCCATGCGTCGCCGGCTGGGCGCCGAGGAGCAGGCGATCTTCGGCATGCTGCTCGCCGGGATCGAGCCGTCCGACATCGCCAACACGCTCGGCATCTCCGCGCGCGGCCTGGACACACGCCGCTGGGCGATGTTGCACAAGCTCGAGGGGCTGCGGCCCGATTCCATGGCCACGCCGCTGACCTCCGGTCGGATCAGACGTCGCCGGGCGCCCGGCTGCTGAGGCCCCGGTTGCTTGCTGATTCACTGCATCTGAGTCCGATGAACGGCAACACGTCCGTGCCGCAGCGCCGGGGGCGTCAGCGGTACATCCCTCTCCTCTACCGCGTGGCCGGCGTGAATGCCCTGCTGCTCGCGGCGACGGTCGCGGTGACGATTCTCGTGCTCGAGCCGGGGCGGGAGTCGTCGTTCCGCGTAGAGGGTGAGGGGGTGGCGCTGATCGTCGCGCTGCTCCTGGCCGTGGCTATCAACGTGTACCTGGTCCGGCGCGTGGTCGGCCCCGTCCAGGAATTGACCGGGCTGGCCAGGCGAGTCGACCTCTCCGAGCACGGCGAGCGCATGCCGGTGTCGAACCCGGCATCCGAGGCCGGCGAGCTGGCCTCGACGTTCAACGAGATGCTCGCGCGGCTCGAGGCCGAGCGCCGCGATTCGACCGGCAGGGTCCTCGCCGGACAGGAGGCCGAGCGCCTGCGGATCGCGCAAGAACTGCACGACCAGGTCGGACAGGAGCTCACCGCGGTCCTGCTCGGTCTGGCCCGGATCGAGGCACGCGTCCCGAGCGACGTGCGGGGCGACGTCGCCGAGATCCAGAGCGCGGTGCGGGGCAGCCTCGAGGACGTACGGCGGATCGCGATCGAGCTCCGACCCGAGGCGCTCGACGACCTCGGACTCGAGAGCGCGCTCGCCGTCCTGTGCGAGCGGTTCGCAGAGCGCTCCGGCCTGGCCGTAAGCCAGCAGGTCGCAGACCCTCTGCCCGAGCTGTCGCCCGACGAAGAGCTCGTCGTATACCGCGTTGCGCAGGAGGCGCTGACGAACGTCGCTCGCCATTCGCGCGCCACCGAGGCCGACCTGACGCTCGACCGCGAAGACGGCGCGCTGGCGCTGACCGTGACCGACGACGGCGACGGACTCCCCGCCGGCCACACAGCGGGCGCCGGAATCCGCGGCATGCGCGAGCGCGCGACGCTGATCGGGGCGACCCTGACGATCGACCGCAACCCCGCGGGCGGTGGTTGCCGGGTGCGCCTCGAGGTCCCGATCGAGGACGGACGATGACGCCACTCAAGACCCGAGTCCTGCTCGCCGACGACCACGCGCTGGTCCGGCGCGGGTTGCGGCTGGTGCTCGACGCCGAGCCCGACCTCGAGGTCGTGGCCGAGACGGGCGACGGCGCCGAGGCCGTCCAGCGGGCGCTCGAGCCCGAGGTCGACCTGGCGATCCTCGATATCTCGATGCCGAGGATGACCGGGCTGCAGGCGGCCCGCGAGCTCCACCGTCGCCGTCCTGAGGTGCGCATCCTGATGCTGTCGATGCATCAGAACGAGCGGTACCTGTACGAGGCGCTGAAGGCCGGCGCCTCGGGGTACGTGCTGAAGACTGTCGCCGACCGCGACCTCGTCGAGGCGTGCCGGGCGGCGATGCGCGGCGAGCGGTTCCTGTATCCGGGGGCGATGACGCCGCTCATCCGGGACCTGCTGAACGGCGCGCGCAACGACGCGCCCGTCCGCGAGGACCCGCTCACCCCGCGCGAGACCGAGATCGTCAAGCTGATCGCCGAGAGCTACAGCACGAGGGAGATCGCGGAGGCGCTCGTGATCAGCGAGAAGACCGTCGATCGTCACCGGACGAACATCCTCGAGAAGCTCGGCATGCACGATCGGGTCGAGCTGACCCGCTACGCGATCCGGCACGGGCTCGTCGAGCCCTGAGGGGGACATCATGAGCCTGCGCGCGGCGGCCGTTTGGTCGCTGATCTACGTCGTCCTTGCCGCGATCTTCGGAGTCGGCCTCGGGTTACTCGACGGCTGGGACATCGGGACCCAGTTCCTCGCCGGTTATGTCGTCGAGCGGAGCCTGTCGATCGACAATCTGTTCGTGTTCGTGATCATCATGACCACGTTCACCGTGCCGCGCGAGTACCAGTCGCGCGTGCTCGGAATCGGGATCGCGTTGGCGCTCGTGTTACGCGCGCTCTTCATCGCCGCCGGCTCTGTCCTGCTCTCGGCCTTCTCGTTCATGTTCCTGGTCTTCGGGATCGGGCTGATCGCCACCGCCGTGCAGCTGTTCCGCCACCGCGACGAGGACCCGTCCGTGAGCGACAACGCGGTGGTCGCGCTCGCGCGTCGCCGGCTGCCGCTGACCGACCGCTATGAGGGGAAGCGGATCGTGACCCGCATGGACGGCCGGCGGGTGCTGACCCCACTGTTCATCGTGCTGGTGGCGATCGCGACCACGGACTTCCTGTTCGCGCTCGACTCGATCCCCGTGGTCTACGGAGTCACCACCAACGCGTACCTCGTAATCGCCGCGAATGCATTCGCGCTGCTCGGACTCCGCCCCCTGTTCTTCCTCGTGGCCGGACTGCTCGATCGGCTGGTGTACCTGTCGACGGGGCTGGCGCTGATCCTGGTCTTCATCGGCGTCAAGCTCGTGCTCCACTTCGGGCACCTCCAGCACGACTCGGTCCCCGGGATCTCGACCGGGGTGTCGCTCGGCGTGATCGTCGTGGTGCTCGCGGTCACGATCGTGGCGAGCCTGATCAAGGTCCACCGCGAGCCGCGGCGTCGCGCCCATGCCGGATCGCTGCGCGCATCGCACGCCGAGAAGGAGCCGTCGTGAGAAGGCCGCCCACATGGGTGCTGGTCGCCGGGCTGGTCGCGGTGGCGGTCGCGCTCGTCGCGATCCTGGGCGGCTTCCCCGACATCGAAAGCGCTCTCCGCCGCGCCGGCTCCACGCTCGGTCCGTACACCTACGCGCTGGTCGGCGTGATGGCGTTTCTCGAGACCGGCGCCGGCATCGGCCTGATCGCCCCGGGCGAATTCGCCGTGATCCTCGGCGGCGTCGCCGCCGGCCAGGGCGAGATCGAGCTCGCGCCGCTGATGGCCATCGTTTGGGTGTGCGCCGCCGCGGGAGACGCGCTGTCGTTCGTGCTCGGCCGCCGGCTCGGCCGCGACTTCCTGCTCGCGCACGGACACCACGTCAAGCTCACCCCCGCCCGCCTCGAGCAGGTCGAGCGCTACTTCGCCAGACACGGCGGCAAGACGATCGTGTTCGGCCGGTTCATCGGCGCGGTCAGGTCGCTCGCGCCATTCATCGCCGGCGCCTCGGGGATGCCGGCCCGGCGCTTCCTGCCGGCGACGATCGCTGCCGCCGGGGTCTGGGCGGTCGCGTGCTCGCTACTCGGGTACGTGTTCTGGAACTCACTCGACGAGGCGCTCGCGATCGCGCGTAACAGCTCGCTGGTGATCGGGGGTGTCGTCGCGCTGACGGTGGCCGGCGCGGTCGCCGTCCGCCGGATCCGGCGCCGCTCTGTCGTCGAGTAGGCTCCGCCGATGACGACTACGAACGCGCAGTGGCGCCTGGCAGCGCGACCGGTCGGCCTGCCCAAGCCGTCGGACTGGCAGTTTGTGGAGGAGCCGGCGCCCGAGCCGGCGGACGGGCAGTTTCTCGTCCAGCTCGCGTACCTGTCGCTCGATCCGGCGATGCGCGGGTGGATGAACGATGTCCGCTCGTACGTGCCGCCAGTCGGCATCGGCGAGGTCATGCGCGCGGGTGGAATCGGCCGGGTGGCCAAGTCGCGTAATTCCGACTACGACATCGGCGACCTCGTCTTCGGCCAGTTCGGCATTCAGCAGTACGCGCTCTCAGACGGCCGAGGCGTGCACCTGGTGGACACCACGCTCGCGCCGGCGCCGGTCCATCTCGGCACGCTCGGACTGACCGGGCTGACCGCCTACTTCGGGCTGCTCGACATCGGCCGCCCCGAGCCCGGACAGACCGTGGTCGTGTCCGGCGCCGCCGGCGCTGTCGGGAGCGTGGTCGGCCAGATCGCCCGGATCAAGGGGTGCCGCGTCGTCGGGATCGCGGGCGGCCCCGAGAAGTGCGAGTGGCTCACCGGCGAGCTCGGGTTCGACGCCGCGATCGACTACAAGCGCGATGACCTCCGGCAGCAGCTCCGCGAGGAGATCCCCGACGGCGTGGACGTGTATTTCGACAACGTCGGCGGAGACATCCTCGACGAAGTGCTCCGGCGCCTGGCCCGCGGCGCCCGCGTCGTGATCTGCGGTGCGATCTCGCAGTACAACGCCGAGCAGCCACCTCGCGGGCCCGCGAACTACATGCAGCTGCTGGTGATGCGGGCGTCGATGGCCGGGTTCCTCGTGTTCGACTTCGCCGAGCGCTACCCCGAAGCGGTGGCCCAGCTCGCCGGGTGGTTGAACGCCGGTGTGCTGCACTCGCGCGAGGACGTCATCCGCGGCGGCATCGGGCAATTCCCCGAGGTGTTCCTGATGCTGTTCCGCGGCGAGAACACGGGAAGCTGATCCTCCAGCTCGACGAGGCCGAGTCGTGAGCGCGCCGCTCGGCTACGAGCTTCGCTTCTGGCCGGAGCTCGGGCGCCTGCTCACCGACAATCTCTATTGGGCTCCGGCACGTTCGCCCGGTCAGCGCGACCGGCGGCAGCCTGTGCTCCTGATCCCGGGGTTCATGGCCGGGGACGCGTCGCTCACCGTACTCGCCGGATGGCTGCGCCGCCGCGGGCACGAGGTGCGCACCAGCGGCATCCGCCTCAACGTCGGCTGCGCGGGCCGCGAGCTCGATCGTCTCGGCACGGTGCTCGACGCATTCGGCGAGCCCGCGGTCGTCATCGGCCAGAGCCGCGGCGGCACGCTCGCCCGCGCGCTCGCAGCCCGGCATCCCGACAACATCGCGGCGGTGGTCACGCTCGGGTCCCCCGTGCTCGACCAGCTCGCGGTGTCGCGGTCCGTTCTGCGCACGGTGCGCTCGGTCGCGTTCCTCGGCAGCCTCGGAATCCGCGGGCTGTTCACCGACGAGTGCCGCGACGGCGACTGCTGCTCGGAGTTCCGGACGCTGCTCAAGGCGCCGCTGCGTGCCGACGCGCCGGCGATGGCGGTGTACTCGCGCAGCGACGCGATCGTCGACTGGCGTGCTTGCCTGGATCCCGCCGCGGAATGCGTCGAGGTCGACGGGAGTCACTGCGGGATGGCAGTCAACTTGGATGTTTACCGCGAGCTCGAGCGGCTGCTCCAGCTCGCCGAGGAGAGCCTTTGCAGTCGATGAGCGCGCAGGACGCGATGTTCCTGCACGTCGAGAACGACGTCACCCCGATGCACATCGGCGGGGTCAGCATCTTCGAGGGCCCGCCGCCGTCGTTCGACGAGCTCTCGAAAATGGTCGAGGGCAAGCTCCACCACACGCCTCGCTATCGCCAGAAGGTGCGGTTCGTGCCACTCGGGGTGAGCGAGCCGATGTGGGTCGACGACCCGTACTTCGACGTCGCGTACCACCTCCGGCACACCGCGGTCCCCTCGCCGGGCACGGGTGCGCAGCTGCGGACGATGGCCGCGCGGGTCTTCTCGCAGCACCTCGATCGCGCCCGTCCGCTGTGGGAGATCTGGATGGTCGAGGGTCTCGAGCACGGGCGCTGGGCGCTGCTGTCCAAGGTCCACCACTGCATGGTCGACGGCGTTGCCGCCACCGACCTGATGTCAGTCATGTTCGGCGACGATCCCGAGCCGCCGCCGGCCGGAGCCTGGAATCCAGGACCCGAGCCGTCGACCGCCGAGCTGTTCGTCCGGGGAGCGTCCCAGCGGGTGCTCCACCCGGTCTCACAGGCGAGCGTTGCGGTCCGAGCGCGCGGCGAGTTGGTGCGGGGCACCGTCGGGCTGATGCGGGCGATCGCCGCGGCGGCTCCGACAATGCGTCCGTCGACCTCCTCGCTGACCGGTCCGATCGGGCCGCACCGGGTGTGGAGCTGGGCCAGCACCCCGCTCGGCGACATCAAGGAGGTGCGTTCCGCGCTCGGAGGCACGGTCAACGATGTGGTGCTCGCGATCGTCACGAACGGCTTCCGGGAGCTGCTGGTCGAGCGCGGCGACGAGGTTGGGCACCGGCGTACGGTCCGCACGATGGTTCCGGTCTCGGTCCGCGCCCCGGACGAGCGCGGCGTCTACAACAACCGTGTGTCGGCAGTGTTCGTCCGGCTCCCGGTCGGGATCGACGATCCCGCCGAGCGACTCGCGCTGATCCGGGAGCAGATGGACGCGATCAAGTCGTCCGGGCAGGCGGTCGCCGGCGACGTCCTCGCGCAGTTGTCGGGGTTCGCGCCACCGCTCCTGCTCGCGCTGGGCAGCCGGACGATGACCCGCTCGGCGCGGTTGAACATGGACACCGCGACGACCAATGTCCCCGGTCCGCAGCGGCCCGTCCACGCCCTCGGCCGCCGGCTGCTCGAGTCCTACCCGTACGTTCCGATCGTCGGCACGATCAGGATCGTGGTGGCGATCTTCTCCTATGACGGGACCCTGTACTTCGGGGTCACCGGCGACCGCGACCACGCGGGCGACATCGACGTGTTGACGGCCGGGGTCGAATCCGGCCTGGCTGAGCTGCGCGAACGCGCGGCCGCCGCGCCGGCGCCGGCATGAGCCGACTGCCCCCGCGGGTACGGCGCCGCGACGGGTACGGCTCCTCGACGACCCGCGCCGGCATGTGATCATGCGCGTGTGACCAAAGCCTCGAGTCTGAGGACCGGCCTCGCGGGCCTCGTCCCGAAGTGGTCGGTCCCCGCGGCGATGCGCGCGATCCGCTCGATGATCTGCGTGTGCGGGCTGTTCGCGTTCACCGACAAGGTGATCGGGAACCCGCAGATCGCTACCTTCGCCGCGTTCGGCAGCTTTGCGACGCTCGTGCTGGCGTCGTTTGCCGGGACCTGGCGCGACAAGCTCCTGGCTCACCTCGCGCTCGCGATCACCGGGAGCGTCCTGCTCACGATCGCCACGATCGTCAGCTCCACGACCTGGCTGGCCGCGATCGTCACCGTGCCCGTGACGTTCGCGGTGTTCTTCGCGGGCGTCACCGGCCCGAACGCCGCCTCGGGAGCCACCGGGGCGCTCCTCGCGTGGGTCCTGCCGGCGGCGTCCGCGGGCACCGTCAGCGTGATCCCCGACCGTCTGATCGGCTGGTGGATGGCGTCGGTCTGCGGCACCGCCCTCGTGCTGCTGTTCTCGCCGCGACCGAGCGGCGGTAACCAACTGAGCGCCGCGGCGTCGGCGCTTGCGCAGAGGGTCGCAGACGTGCTCGACGCGGCGCTTCGTGGCGGGCCGACCAAAGACCAGCTTGCGGCGATGGTCGCCGCCAAGCACGGCTTGATCGCCGGATTCACGTCGACGCCCTACCGCCCCACCGGCCTGGCCGCGACCGACCAGGCGCTCGCGAACTGCGTCGAGCTGCTCGAGTGGACCGAGGCACTGGTCTCTGACGCTGTCGATGAGCAGCACAACTTGAAAGAAGCGCCGGAGCCAGACCTCGAGCTCATCGCCATGTCGAGCTCGGTTCTCCGAGATGCGGCTTCACTTCTCGCGGGCGGCGACGCACGCCCCGACGTCGACGGGCTCGAGCGCTGCCGGGCCGTCGTCCTGACCGGGATTGAGCAGTCAACGCCGCGTCCCGCGCAGTTCCGGCAAGCCGCCCAGATCTCGTTCCACGCCAACGCGGTCGCCGTCGCCGTCCTCGGGGTCGCCTACGAGACGCTGGTCGCGTCACGGCTCGCTGATCCCGAGTGGCTCGAAGCCCGACGCGCCCGCTGGTACACCGGATCGAGCGCCGCGGCGCGAACCGTGCAGCGAGTGTCGAGCGTGGCCACCGCTGCGCACACCCACGCGAGCTTGCGTTCGGTCTGGTTCGTAAACAGCATTCGCGGCGCGGTGGCGCTCGCCGTGGCTGTCGCCGTGGCAGATCTGACCACCGTCCAGCACGGGTTCTGGGTAGTTCTCGGGACGCTGTCGGTCCTTCGCACAAACGCATCGGCGACCGGCGCCACCGCGATCCGGGCGATCGCCGGGACCGCAGTCGGGTTCGTGATCGGCGGAGCGCTGGTGCTGGCGATCGGAAGCGACGAAACCGCGTTGTGGATCGTGTTCCCGTTCGCGGTGCTGGTGGCTGCGTACTCGCCCGGCACGGCGCCGTTCGCGGTCGGCCAGGCGGCATTCACGGTGCTGATCGCGATCCTGTTCAACCTGATCGTTCCGGTGGGATGGAAGGTCGGCGTGGTCCGGATCGAAGACGTCGCGCTCGGCTGCGCGGTGAGCGCGGTGATCGGCACGTTGTTCTGGCCACGCGGAGTGTCGTCCGTCGTCGGCGATGACCTCGCCGACGCGTTCCGCACGGGGGCGTCATACCTGACCCAGGCGGTGCAGTGGGCGACGGGGGCGCGGGCTGATGACCCCGATACCGCGGAGCCCGCAGGGACCGCGGGGGTCCGCCTCGACGAGGGCCTGCGTGGCTTCCTCGCCGAGCAGGGAAGCAAGCGCATCGCCAAGCAGGACCTGTGGCGCCTCGTCGGCGGATCGCTCCGGCTACGTCTCACCGCGCACGCGGTCGCGGAGATGCCGGGAGATGCCACCGGCGTCGACGAGGCTCGCACCGTGCTCGAGCGCCGCACCGCGACGCTCGCGTCCTGGTATGACGAGCTCGCCGAGCAGGTCGGCAGGCCAAATCACAGGGCCGTGTCCGAGCTCGAGCCGCCATCGCTGGCCGCTGACGGCGTCGTTGACGAGTCCTCCGGCTCGTACTACGGCGTGTGGTTGTGCGAGCACCTTGATCACCTGAGCCAACACACGGTCGACCTCGTCAAGCCGGCGGTCGCGGTCGCGAACCTCCGCAGACGTCCCTGGTGGCGGTAGGCGCTAGCGCCCTACTCGAGCGACGCGTCCCAGCGTTCTTCGATTCGGCCGTAGTGCCATACCGTCAGCGCGATCGCCCACGTGATTACGAACATCCCGACGATCACGAAGCCCAGCAGGTTGATGTTGATGTTCTCCAACCAGGCCCAGAAGGATCCGGACAGGTTCAGCTCGGAGGCGAGCAGGCCGCCGAGCTCGATCGTGCCGATCACGGCCGCGACCGCGACCGAGAGGCCGGTGATCGCCAGGTTGTAGAAGACCTTGCGGACGGGCTTGGAGAACGCCCAGCCGTAGGCGAAGTTCATGAACGACCCGTCGATCGAGTCCATCAGCGACATCCCCGCGGCGAACAGGATCGGCAGGCACAGGATCGCGTACCACGGCAGCCCGGCCCCGGCCGCCCCGCCGGCCAAGACCAACAACGCGACCTCGCTCGCGGTATCGAACCCCAGCCCGAACAGCACCCCGATCGGATACATCTGCGCCGGCCTGGTCACCGTCCTCGTCAACCGGCCCAGCAGCCGATTCATCAACCCGCGCCGCCACAACTGCTCCTCGAGCCCGGCCTCGTCGTAGCCCCCGGTCCGCATCTGGCGGAACACCCTGACGATCCCGAGCAGGATCACCACGTTGATCGCGGCGATCGCATACAGGAACGTGCCCGACACCAGCGTCCCGATCGAACTCGTCACCTGATGCAGCCCGGAATGGTCGTTCCTCACCGGGCCCGCGAGCGCCCGCACCCCCACCGACAGCAAAAACGCCAGCGCGAACACGATCGTCGAATGCCCGAGCGAGAACCAGAACCCCACGCTCAACGGCTCCTTCCCCTCGCCCATCAGCTTCCGCGTCGTGTTATCGATCGCCGAGATGTGATCGGCATCGAAGGCATGACGCAAACCCAGCGTGTACGCCGTCACCCCAATCCCGATCGTGAACGCCCCCGTCGTCCCCAGGTGATAGTGACGGGGCGCCACCAACGCGATCAATGACGCGAACCCGAGCACGTGCAGGGCGGCGACGACCACGCCCATCATCACCAGCGTGCGCCGCTGCGCGGCGCTCAGTGAAAACCAGAACTGCCGCAGGCCTGCAACCTAGACCGCACCGCCGAAGTAGTCAATCGGCGCGTGCTCTCGATTACCCGGCCCGGTTGCGTTACGACCCGGGAGCGCCGAACGTGGAGCGAAGCGTGCGTGCGAGCGTCCGCGCCCGATCGGTCCCGCGCCTGCCCGCCCACGGGTGCGGCCCTCGCGCCCACGGGTGCCAGCCGAGCGTGCCGTAGTGCTCGCGTACCTTCGCCTTGAGCTCGCCGCGGTGCGCGCCGCAGGCATAGCGCTGCGGCCCGTACATACCGCGTCCGTGCCAGGTCAGCCAGCGACCGGGCTCGGCGTCGACGTACTCGCCGTGACGGAGATCGAGCAGCTGCCGCTCGAGCGAGATCTGCGTTTCG
>Ga0335080_10005725_pt1 | contig 12822 bp, 10 predicted proteins | sample Lox_Sample_34_FD_206720 | JGI IMG/M metagenome (GOLD analysis project Ga0335080, IMG submission 206720) | Soil microbial communities from Loxahatchee National Wildlife Refuge, Florida, United States - Lox_Sample_3.4 | ecosystem: Environmental > Terrestrial > Soil > Wetlands | place: USA... | reverse complement strand
CCGGCCCGGAGACCTCCTGCTCCGCGCCCGGGGAGGATTCCGGGTGAGGGCCCAGGTGGCGCACGTGGCCGGCCCGGAGCTCCACGACGCGGACGCGCTATCGAGCGGCGACGCGGAGGGCGCGGGCGATGGATGGTACGCCGAGGCGGTGTGGCGGTCACCGGCGGGGCAGGGGCGCATCCCGGCCTACGTGAGGGTGGTGGATTCCCGCGGACGCGTCCCACAGAACCAGATCGTCATCCGCTCGCGGCCGATCCTTCCGGCTGTTGCGCCCGTTTCGCTCCCACCTCGGCAAGGGCTCGACGACGCGCCTGGCGCGGAGGAGCCGCCCTGGCCCGGGCTCGGGATGCCCGACGCCGGCGCGCTCGACGGTGGCCTGGAGGAGACGAGCCCCACCCCGACGCCGCGCTCCTGGGAGCTGCCCGCCACCGAGTGGGTGAACGTGAACTACTACCTGGAGTGGATCAAGGGCGACACCCTCGAGTACCTCACGCAGCCGACCCGGAAGACCACCGATCGCGGCCTGGACAAGGAGGCCTTCCCCGGCCTCCTCCCGCTCACTCTCATCGACCTCCTCGCGCTGCTGGAGATCGAGCGCCCGGACCCGGCATCGCCGGCGGACTTCCAGATGGGCCTCAAAACCAAGGCCTTCTACCCCGGAACCGCTGCCTCACCGACCGACGTGGCACCGGGCGGCCCGTACCCTGTGGTGTTGATCCTCCCTGGGAACCATGGCGTGCAGGAGGTGAGGCAATCCCCCGTCACGCCGCCGGCCACCGCCGGCCGTGGCCCCTGGAAGAAGATCCCGGGGACCGCCGACGGGTGGGTGCGCGAGATCCTAAGCCATGCCGGCTACGAGTACCTTCAGGAGGATCTGGCCCGGAGCGGCGTGGTGTCGTTCGCCATCAGCACCAACCCCGCCAATGCGCTCGACGCGATGGTGCAGACCCGCGCCGACCTGGTCATGGCCTACCTCGACCTCCTGCGCCGGATCCAGTCCGGCGGCATCGCCTCGCCGCTCGCGGGCCATCTGGACCTGGGGCGCGTGGGGCTGCTGGGGCACTCCCGCGGCGGCGACGGCGTCGTCAAGGGCGCCCTGGACAACGCCGGGCGGAATGCCAGCTCGGCGCCTCCTGCCACCCCCATCCAGATCAAGGCGGTTTGCGCGCTGGCGCCGACCGACAGCAAGGGGACGGCGCGCCCCAGCGACCGGCCGGTCATGGCCTCGCCGGTGGAGCGGTTCCTGGTCGTGTACGGGTCGCACGACGGTGACGTCAGCGGAGTGGGCGGCGGTTTGGAGCGCACCGGCACCGGCTTCCGCCACTACGATCGCAGCATGACTAGGTGGGACACCATGATCTTCGTGCGCGGCGTCGCGCACAACCGGTTCAACACGACCTGGGACAACAGCCACTCGCCGGGCCCCGCCTTCCAGCACGGCGATCCCTCGCACCGACTGGTGGACCAATCGCCGTATCCGAGCGATCCCACCTGCGGCGTGACGACGCCGCCCGGCCCGCCCGCCTGTCCCTCGCCGACGGAGTACCGGTCCATCGACGCCCACAAAGCGCTGGCCAGGGAGTACATCGGCGGCTTCTTCCGGTGGGCCCTTGGCGGCGAGGCGCTGGAGGCCCGCTTCAAGGGAGAGGTGTTCCCGCTCGCTGCCGGGGCCGGGATCAGTGCCGCCGACGTGGCCATCCAGTACATGGTGCCGACCCACTGCCTCATCGATGGGTTCCAGAGGGACCCCCCCGGTCGGAACGCACTGGCTGGGCCGGCGTCCTACACCTCCTCGCAGACGGTCGAGTTCGAGCTCGGCAACCGGCCGGACGGGAACTCCACGATTCCGCTGGCGCCCCGCGTACCTCACCAAACTCGGATCTTGGACGCGCGCCCCGGCTCTGCCGCCCAGGTGGTCTACCGCACCGAGATCCCTGCCGGGCCCCTCCGGAACACCAGGCCCTACTCGCACATTTGCTTCCGCATGACCGCCGGCTTCGACGTGAGCGCGCCGGGCACGATTCTCTCGAGGTTCCCGCCGTGGAAGCTGCGCATCTTCACCGGGGAGGGCTCCTCGCCGGCCGCGAGCGAGGCCGGGCCGGCGGCCCTCGACACGCGCGGCGTGCGGGCGCCCAAGCCACCCTTCTTCCACGAACTGTGGGTCCCCCGCGAAGGGGTGGCCAAGTCGAGCCTGAGCGGGGAAGTGGTGAACGTGACCAAACTCCACTTCCAGACGGTGGCCATACCGCTCGTCGCCTTCCGGGGCGCCGACCTTGAGCACCTCCAGGCTGTCGAGCTCGAGCTCGGTGCCGGGACCATGCCGTTCTACTTCGACACGCTATGCCTGATGGCGCTCTGACCCCGAGGACCCCATGACCACCTCCGACAACACGCCCCGCGGCCTCGAGCCCGCCGCGGGGCTCATAGCGCGTTTCGAGCCCCTGGCTCCCGGCCAGGTGCCCGGCTTCGCCATGAAGATCACCGTCAGGGGCGTTCAGCTTGCGCTCCGCGGCCTGCCGCTTCTAGCCCGCCTGGGCGGGCAGGAGCTCCGCGGCGTCGCGGTCTCGCCCGCGGGCGACGGGTTCATGGGGCTGCTCGAGCACGCGCCGCACGAGGGGGATCGCCTGAGCTTCGGCTACGAGTCCGCGCTGCACTCGACCGACGTCGTGTATCGAGCGCTCGTGGCCTGACCACCCCGCTGGACCCCGACGAAGTCGATGAGCCGCGTGCCGCATCGGCCGCGGCCAACCGCACCCGCTGCCCGACCTTGAGCCCGCAGCGTTCCGCACCACCTTGCCCTCGGTCGGCGGCGCGGTGATGCGAACCCAGGTGCCTTCCTCGATGCGCTAGTGACGATGGCGTCCAAGGTCTGGCCGGTCCACCCATGGAGCAGCATCGCCGCCACCGGCCACCTGGCGTTCCGGCTTGGGCGCATTCGCGGGAGAATCGGTGGTGAGAGACGAGCTGGCATTGCCGGACGAGCTGATACACGTCAACAATGAGCTGGCGACGGCGTTGCGGGAGAAGGAGCGAGTCCGTCGAGCTGTCCTTGCCGAACGTGCGCCGCAGAGCGCAGAAATGGGTCAGGGATGGCCTGACACGCTGCGCAACAGCTGCATGGGAGATGAAGGTAGGCCCTTCGGAGTCGGCTTTCAGGAGCAGACTCCAAACCACTCCATGGAGTTGACCCGATCCCGTGGAGCGCTTCTGGCTTCGCTGTGAGCCAGAGGCTACGGTCGACGTATTCTACTCCTCCGGTATAGCGGTGGTGGCCCCTCGGTCGTGCGGCCCTGTCTTGGGTGGGTCGGCCAGCAGGAGTTTCTGATATCAGGAAGTGGTGCCTCGGCCGGGACGTCCACCTCTCAAGCATCCCCGTCGGCATGGTGTCTTCGTACGATTTGCAGACGCTGAATGGGGCGCTCTGGAGCAGGCGCTCCTGTCTGAGCATCCGGTAGCTTCCCGCCGGCCAACCATGGCGGAGTGGCTCCGGGACCTCGTTGTGGCTCATGCGACCGAGGTTCTTCAGGTCGAGGTCACCCGCGGCGGTGTACGACACCTCGCGGGTGGTGTGGCCAACTGGAAGCGTTGGCGGATCGCGAAGGCCGTGCGTCGTGCGGCCGCGAGGCGCCGACGTAAGCGATGACTCAAGCAGCATAGGCGCGGCCCCACCTCCGCTCGAATTCCGCCGGGCTCTGGTAACCCAGCCTCGAGTGAAGGCGATGAGGGTTGTACACGGGCGGTACACGCCCCGCCGCATCGCAGCCAAAGAGGACCCGTACTCGGTTATGGAGCCCACCGGAAAACAGCCCGGCACGATCGCCCGGGAGGATGCCGGACCAGCCCGGACCTCCAGCGCAAGAAGATAGACGCCTCGGGTGCACGTAAGGTTATGGCCAACCGTCGGGGACAGATTGAGCATACGAACATACCGAAGTCGCGAGGTTAGGCCTTCGGCTTGATGTTCTGGTTCACCCGGAACAGATTGTCGGGGTCGTACTTGGCCTTGATGGCAGCCAGTCGCTTGTAGTTGTCGCCGTAGCTCAGTTCGACCCGGTTGTCGGCCTCGTCAGTATCCATGAAGTTGACGTAGCCACCCTCCATATTGAATCGATGGAGCGCCTTCCAGTAGGCGCGGCCCCATCGCTTGAGAGCCTCGGCGTCCTTCGGGTCCGGGCTGATGCCCGCGATCACCATCGACCACGACGCGTCGCGCGCGCCCCACGGCGTGGCGTTCTTGCTGACCCGCCGCACCGCGCCGTCGATCGGGTAAAGGTGCATCAGGCAGAAGGGGGTCGGAGCCTGGGCCGCTTGGGCGATGTGGGCGTCGATCGCCTCGTCGGGCAGCGCCTTGACAAAGTCGCCCTTCCAGTACCACTGCAGGCCCTTGGGGAAGAACGGGTCGAAGAGGCTGTTGATCGCCGTCCACGGCATCTCGCCCATCCAGTTGAACAGCGGCGCCGGCAACTTCTCGAGCAAGGAGGCCATTAGCTTCTGGCCCTCGGCGATCGGCCCGTTGAAGGCGCCGATCAGGGCGCAAGCACGTTTGTTCCAGTGTTCCTTGGGGAAGGGGTCGATCGGCGGCACGGTCTTCAGACCCACGAACAGACCGAGATCCTCAGGCGCCTTGCCGATGAAGTCGCGGTAGGTCGCCATCACCTTCTTCCCGTCCTTGGCATCCCAGAAGATCGGGCCGGCGAACACCATCTTCGCGAGATGGGCTTGGAACAGGAAGCTGGTGACCACACCGAAGTTTCCGCCCCCCCCGCGAACGGCCCAGAAGAGGTCGGGGTGGCTGTTCTCGCTGGCGGTGACGAACGAACCGTCGGCCAGGACCACGTCCACTTCGAGCAGGTTGTCGACCGTGAGCCCGTGCTTGCGCGTGAGGTAGCCGGTCCCGCCACCGAGCGTGAGGCCGGCGACCCCGGTGCTGCCGACGATGCCGAGCGGGACCGCGAGGCCGAAGGCGTGGGTGGCGTGATCGAGATCAGCGGCCGTACAGCCGGGATCGACCCGGGCGGTGCGCCTCGCAGGGTCGACCCGGACGGAGCGCATCTGCGAGAGATCGATGACGAGGCCGTCGTCGCAGCTGCCCAAGCCAGGACCGCTGTGGCCGCCGCCGCGGATCGCGAGCAAGAACTTGTGCTCGCGTCCGTAGTTAACCGCGGCCATGACGTCGGCGGCGTTGGTGCATCGTGCGATCACCCGGGGCCGCTTGTCGATCATGCCATTGTACAGCGCCCTGGCCTCGTCGTAGTCCTTGTCCGAAGGCCCGATCAACTTCCCCCGGAACCCCTGAATCGCCAAATCCGTCATATCTCGCCCCTCCGTGCGGTTCGGGGTGGCCACATACGTTCGTGGACGCACGCGCGCCACTACCTGCGCAGGGATCGATGGGTGCCGTGTTCATCAATGATTGATTACAGTCCGGCTACCGGTCCATTTGCTGATGTCGTGCTGTGGGTCGTAGTCCCCTTCTTGGGACAGCTCGATCATGCCGGACGAGTCCAGCTCCGCTCGGTCAACGAACACTACGCGACAATCTGGAAAGGCCCGAGCGGCTCGGGCTGCACGCTCGACTCACGCAAGCGCACGTAAGAGCTGCGCTACCAGCTCTCGGGGGATCTGCTCATGATCGATGACCGTGGTGGCATTTGGGTCCCCCCGGAGGCAGGAGGGTGCCCCGAGCCCGAGTTTCGAAATCCGTGCCTTCGCGAGGCTCGGCTTCCTCTTTGGGTAGCGGTCGCGAGCCCCGACACCGAACGCGCCCCCACCGAGCATTGGAGCGCGAACGAGGGCTGTTTATCGACCGGCCACCACCGACTCTTCGATCGGAGGACCATGGCCATGTCTCGAAGAGGCAACGTCAGACCGACGAGGGGATTTCATACACTACCGCCCATTCTTTGTGCGATCGCTTGCGCCCTGCCGACGAGCGGGGTCGCGAGCGGACACGTGGCTGCGGTGAGCCGAGCTCCCAATGACCTCGACGTGGTGGTCTCGAATTGCTCGACCGGCCACGTTTGGCACACAAACTGGAATGGAGCCAATTGGCAGTGGGAGGACCTCGGAAAGCCCGATCCCTACTACGTCGCTGACCTCGAACTCCTCACCTGGGCTGGGAACCGCCTCGACCTCTTCGCCACCTCCGCTTCTGGTACCCAGCTCTGGCACCGGGGCTGGAACCCGTAGTGTCCGGAATCGCAGCGCGTGGATTACGCAGCCTCACGGAGATAGAAGTTGAGCTGTCCGCCGAGGCGGGAACGGCATCGGACCGCGCCGAGCGTGGCGTTGTCGGCATTCGGGCCCGGCAGCGGAAGGATGAGCCTGCTGCCGATGCCCTGGTGGTAGCGTTCTGAGTGGTAGTGGGCGAGGAACTCGCGGAGAAGATGACGAAGGTGTCGCTCCCCAAAGATCACGAAGTGGTCCAGGCACTCCGAGCGAATGGTCTTCACGACTCGTTCCGCGTACGGGTTGCAGTTTGGGCTCTGGGCGGGAATCGGCACGCAGTCGACGCCCGCGGTGGCAAGGATCGTTGTCCAAGCCTGTGTGAAAAGTGGGTCACGATCATGAATGGGGTGGGTCGCGCTGCGGAGGAAGCCGTCGAGCGGGTCGAGGAGGTTGCGAGCCACTTGCATCATCCAGGCGCCGTCTGGATCAATGTGCACCCCAGCGATGTCGACTGCGCGAGACTTGAGCTCCATCACGAAAAAGACCATGAAACGGACGGTGCCGAACGCGCCGAGGGCCTCGACGCTGAAGAAGTCGCAGGCGTACAAGGTTTCCCACTGGCTCCTGAGGAACTGCCGCCAGGTCCGCCTCCGAGAGCGTTCCGGCGCCGGCTCGAGGCCCGCGTCCGCCAGGATGCTGGCCACCGTGGTGCGACCGATTTCGATCTTGAGGCCGCCGAGAGCGTCACGGATCTTGGTGTAGCCCCAGCCGGGATTCTCGGTGGCGAGCTTGGTGACAAGGTCGCGGATGTCATCCGCCTTGCGAGGCCTGCCGGGCATCCTGCGCCTGAGGGAGCTGTCGTACTTCTTGGCCGAGAGGTGCCGAAACCAAGCCAGGATGGTTTCAGGGCGCACGATCTGGCAACAGGCCTTGCGGTCCTCGGGAGTGAGCGCCTTGCCCTTCAAGGCCAGCCGTCGCCGTTGGTCGGGCGTGAACATCACCCGGGTCCTGCCGGTTTCAGCGGCGAGCAGCTCCTTGAGGGCGCGGACCTCCTCCTGCAAGTACTCCACCCTGCGCGCCATCTGCTCGTTGAGCGCGTGCGTGAGCATCGCAAGGAGGAACTGCACGGTCGTGGGAAGCATCGGAGGACGCGAGCATGGCCACCGATGCTGACACTGTAAAGGCTGTCTCCCCGCCACAAGTCGTGCGAGAATCGCGGCGCGACGAGTTTCCGGACAGTACGGGTTCGTTCTCTGTATGGTTGGCTTCCCGCTACTGCTCTAGCTGCCAACGCACTTCACGCTGTCCCGCTGGGCTGTGGCTCGCCAGAATCCCGTTCCGCTGAGAATCGTTGACGTTTCGTCGCGGCGCCGGAAGCCTCGCGGCCCTCCATGATCCGGCTCTTCTTCGCAACCATCGCTGCACTCGTCTTGGGTTCCAGTCGCAGCGCGGCCTCATCCGTGAATGCACTCCTGATGCGGAGACGATGCACGGATGAGACGGGAATGGGACGGAGATGAGACAGGGATGAGACAGCGGCAGCCGCTCACTCGAACAGCTCGGAGTGCGACCCCATGCGGACGAGCTGGAGCCGCGTCGCATCGGGCTTGCGGTAGATGAGCAGCAGGTCCGGCCGGAGGTGGCACTCGCGGCAGTCGTCCCACTCGCCCGAGAGAGGGTGATCCCGGTTGGCCAGCGGGAGAGGCGCGTCCACGGCGAGCGCGGCCAGGACGGGCCGGAGGAGGCCGTCGAGCTGGCCGCGGTGGCGACCCCTCGCCTCGCGCCGGTAGTCCCGGCGGAAGCCGGTCGTGCGCTCAACGTTTCGCGGGGGCCGTCGCATTCAGGTCCGCCATGAGGTCGTCGACCGAGCCGAAGGAGCGGAGCTTGCCCCCGCGCGCCTCGCGGATGGCAGCCCGGGTGGTGGCGTTGGGCACCCTCACCTGGAAGGGGAGCGCCTTCTCGGCCGCGACCCGGGTGAGGAGAACCCGGACTGCGTCGGAGACGGAGAGCCCCATAGCCGCGAGGGCCTTCTCGGCCTTGGCCTTCACCCTCTCGTCGAGCCGCACGTGAACCATCGTCGTCGTCGCCATGAGATACAATGTAACTCATCTCTTCTCGCCGCGCCAGCCTGGCTGTCCGCGAGGAACAGCGCCGGCCGGCCATCTGCACCAGGCGTTGGAGGGCGGCATCGATCCCCGATCTCAGGTGCAGCCGGTGATAGCAACTCCGGAGGCGGGCAGCCACCGGAGCTGTGCTTGCCGAATAGCCCATCCGCGCGAAAGCGCCTTGAGCTGCAGGCCATTGCGAAGGTAGCGTCGTGGCGTGTGGCTCTTGATTCGGATCATCCTGGGGACCGCGACATCCCTTCGAACTCAGGAGGAGCTCGAGCTGGAGAACTTCGCACTTCGCCACCAGGTCGGTGTCCTCACTCGCTCCCTTGGGGATCGGAGGCCACGTCTCGGGAGGTGGGACCGAGCTCTGTGGATCCTCCTGGCCCGACGGTGGAACAGGTGGCGAGGCGCCCTGGCGATCGTCCAGCCTTCTACTGTTGTCCGTTGGCATCGCGAAGGATTCAAACGACTCTGGAACCGCAGGAGTAGGGCCGGACGTCGCGTTGGACGCCCCGCCCTCGGACCCGAAATCGTCGAGCTCATCCGGAAGATGTCGCGGGCGAACGTAACCTGGGGTGCTCCGCGCATCCACAACGAGCTCGCGAAGCTCGGCATCGAGGTCGCGACGTCGAGCGTCGCCAGGTACATGGTTAGGGAACGGAAGCCAAGGTCGCCGAACTGGCGCGCCTTCTTGGCGAACCACGTCAAGGACCTGGTGGCGATTGACTTCTTCGTGGTCCCGACGGCTACGTTCGGAGTGCTGTTCGGGTTCCTGGTCTTGGCCCACGATCGCCGGCGGGTGCTACACTTCAACGTGACGGCGAATCCGACCGCGAGTGGATGGCGCGGCAATTGGTACAGGCCTTTCCAGAGGAAACGGCTCCGCGGTACCTGGTCCGAGATCGCGACCAGATCTACGGCGAGCGTGTACGTCGCACGCTGGAGGTCCTCGGCGTCGAAGAGGTTGTCACGGCTGCGAGGTCGCCGTGGCAGAACGCTTACGCGGAGCGACTCATCGGTTCCCTACGCCGAGAGTGCTTGGATCACGTCATTGTCTTTGGCGAGATCCATCTGCTCCGCGTGATGGCTGCCTATTTCGCCTACTGCCATCGGTCTCGTTGCCATCTTTCGCTGGCGGGCGACGCGCCGGAACCGAGACCGGCGCAGGGTACCGAGCTGGGCAACGTGGTCGAGCTGCCCGAGGTCGGCGGCCTGCATCACCGATACATTCGCGCCGCGGCTTGAACGGCTGGTGAGCCTGGCGGGGAGGCAGAGCGCTCGCGCTCTGCCCCCGCAACCGCATGCCTGGGCGGCTCGCGTAAGCCTGGAGCGCGTCGACTTCGACCTCTCGAACCGACCCACCCGCCTCCCCGCTTACGCGGCCAACCAACCCGGATGTGGTTTTCGACAAGCACAGCGGGAGCGCCCTCGCGAGGAGCAGCCCCGCGCCGGCCAGCGCCGCGCCCAGCGCCCCCCGACCAGCGGGAAGAGGAGCGTGGAGCGGGTCACCTCGTGCGGGCTCGCGCCGTGCGGGACCGGCACCCGGAGCGGGGTCACGTGGGCGACGGCCGTCGCACGCCGCTTCACGGGCGGGCCTCCCACGGGCGCCGCGCCCACACGCCCGCGAGCGCGCAAAGCAGATCCCAGTCCAGGTGCTCGCCCAGCACGGCAGCGAGTCGGTCGTACTCCTGCTCGCGGGTGGCGATGGGAGGTCCCACCGGCGCTGGCAGGCCGCGCCGCGCGCGCAGCCGCGTCAGGAGGGCAGCGCGGATTCCGTCGTCTTCGAGGAGCCCGTGCACAAGGGTTCCCACGACCGCCCCGTTCACCGAGACAGCGCCATCGGGAAGATCGCAGGGCGCGCCGTTGCGCGAGCGGATCCGCACCGCGGCCGGGCCACCCAGCCGGATCACCTCACCCATGTGGATTTCGTAGCCGGCGGCGGGGCCGCCGGACGAGAGAGCGAGCAGGGATGCCTCCACCCCCACCCGGACCCGGACGGTGGTTTTCTCCGGGAGGAAGCGCGTCTCGAGCGGCAGGAGGCCGAGACCCGGCACCGCGACCTCGTCCGACTCAACGTGTGACGGATCCCTCAGGATCCGCCCAAGCATCTGGCAGCCGCCGCACGGTCCGAGCACCGGCTCTCCGCGCGCTGCCCGCGCGACCAGGGCCTCCCCCATCCCACTCTCGCGTACCCAGCGCAGGTCCGCCGCGGTTCCCTTCGTCCCGGGTAGCACCACCAGGTCGGCCCCCAGAAGCTCCTCCGGCCGGTCCACGAACCGCACCACCACGCCCGGCTCAAGCGCGAGCGGCTGGAGCTCGTCGTGGTTGGAGATGCGCGGCAGGCGCACGACCGCGATCTCCAGCTCGCCCGGCGCCGCGCGCCGCGTGGCGCGACGATGGTCGAGCGTGACCGAGTCCTCCTCCGCGATTCGCAGCCCCCGCAGGAAGGGCACGACGCCCGCCACCGGCACGCCGGTCCGCTCGCGCAGGAAACTAAGACCCGGCTCGAGCAGGTGCAGGTCGCCACGGAACTTGTTCAGGACCAGGCCTCCCACCAGTGCCTGCTCCTCCGGCCGCAGGAGCGCCAGCGTGCCCACCAGCGATGCGAAGACCCCGCCGCGATCGATGTCACCCACCAGGAGCACCCGCGCGCCAGCCGCCAGTGCGATGTCCATGTTGACGATATCGCGGTCGCGGAGGTTCACCTCGGCCGGGCTCCCTGCCCCCTCGATCACCACCAGGTCGGCGCGGGCGCGGAGCCGGGCCAGCGCAGCGCGCACGGTGCCGCGCAGCTCCCCGGTGCGCCCGCCATAGGCGGCGGCGCTCAGGCTCCCCGCCGGCCGCCCCATCACCACCAGCTGCGCCCGCTCGTCCCCCTCCGGCTTGAGTAGGACGGGGTTCATGTCCACCAGCGGCTCGACGCAGGCCGCCTCGGCCTGCACCGCCTGGGCGCGGCCGATTTCGCCGCCATCGGCGGCCACGGCCGCGTTGAGGGCCATATTCTGGGCCTTGAACGGCATGACGGTGAGCCCAGCGCGGTGGAAGAGTGGCACAGCCCGGTGACGATGAGGCTCTTACCGACCGACGACGAGGTCCCCTGCACCATCAGCACGGCGCCGGTCATCGCAGCTCCTCCGCCAGGCCGGCGAGCAGCACTGCGCGATCGGAGGCCGGGCGAGCCGCCACGCGGATGACCCCGGGCAGGCCGAAGGAGGCGCAGTCCCGGACCAGCACATGCCGGGCCAGGAGCCGGCGGCGCAAGGCCACCGCGTCCCCCGCCCGGAAGGCGAGGTACGGCGCGATGGAGGGCCAGGGGGCGAGGCCGAGCCGGGCGAGGCAGTCCCGGAGCGCCTCCCGATCTGCGGCGAGGCGGCGCCGACTCTCCTCTACGAACCGCTCCTCCGCGATGGCCGCGAGGGCGGCGGCCTGCGCCGGAGCGCTGGTCGACCAGGCTGGCCGCGTCGTCTCCAGCTCTGCCACCAGGCGTGGCTCGGCCAGCAGGTACCCGACCCGCAGGCCCGGGATGGCGTGCTCCTTGGTGAGCGAGCGCAGACGGGCCACGTTGGGCGGCAGGGAGCGGTACGCGTCGGCGTGATCGTCGGAGAGCACCAGGAACGACTCGTCCAGGATGACGAGCACTTCCGGGTGGGCGCGGGCGAGCCGCTCGACGTCACCATGGGGCACCGCTAGTCCCAGCGGACTGGAGGGCGTGGCGAGGTAACAAGCCCGCGCCTCGGAGCGAATCAGAATCTCGCCCACCGCCTCCAGGTCGAGGGGGGCGTCCGGCCCGGCGGCCGTTCGCCAGCCGATCCCGTTGGCTCCGCTCGCGTGCAAGGCGGCGCCGAACTCGGAGAAGGCCGGCTCGACCACCAGGGCCCGCTCGCCCCTTCGCGCCAGGTGGCGCGCGAGATCCCAGAGGATCTCCGTGGCGCCGTGCGCGAACAGGACGCCCGCGGCGTCCCACCTCCAGCGAGTGGCGAGCGCCGCGCGAACCTTGGCGGCGTAGGGATCGGGGTAGCGGGCCAGCTCCGCCGAGCGCACTGCCGCAGCTACGCTGGGCGCCGGGCCGTAAGGATTCAGGTTCACGCTGAAGTCGATGACGTCGCCCGCCTCGAGACCGAGCGCGTGCAACTCCATGGGATCGGGCCCACCGTGCACGCGGCGTGGCGCGGTGAGCCGCTCAGGCGAGGACATGGGCACCCCTTGCCAACGCGACGACCCCGCAGAGCACCGCGGCCAGGAACGCAGCGAGCTGCGCGACACGCCAGGCGGTGCCGATTGTCTCCGGCCCGGCGGGAGAGAGGGGATCGCCGAGGCGGTACGCGCCGACCTTCTCGAGTTGGACCCCGAGCAGCCCCGCCATGGCCGCCATGGGCCGCCCTGCATTCGGGCTCGCCGTCGCCCCACCGTCGCGGCGGAGAATGGCGAGCCCGCGGCGTACGTCGGTGCCGCGTGCTGCACCGGCGATCAGGAGCAACGCGGCGGTGAGCCGTGCCGGAGCGAGATTCAGGAGATCGTCGAGGCGCGCCGGTGCCTTGCCCAG
>Ga0335080_10005724_pt1 | contig 12823 bp, 11 predicted proteins | sample Lox_Sample_34_FD_206720 | JGI IMG/M metagenome (GOLD analysis project Ga0335080, IMG submission 206720) | Soil microbial communities from Loxahatchee National Wildlife Refuge, Florida, United States - Lox_Sample_3.4 | ecosystem: Environmental > Terrestrial > Soil > Wetlands | place: USA... | reverse complement strand
TCTGCCCCGTTTCCACTTTCAAAGTTTTTTCGATCTGCATGTGGAAGACAGCATCCCCTGCCACCCAATTCATCGACATGCCCTCGGTCCCAGCCTCGATCCCTCTAAAAGATGCAAAACTCGTTACGAAGTTCCATGTGATTCGTCTTACCGCAAAAGCTCACGAACCACGTGCGTAGAGAAATACAGCACTCTCGTGGCGGCTCCCGCCTTCACTGGTACAAACCGCGAATTCCGCCGCCCGTGCCGCCTCCAGTGATGGTTTGTCCCACAGTGACGCGCCTGCATATTCCCCGTCCTTGCGCAGCACATAGAAATGCAGGTCGATCGCTTCCAGCCTCTTCCGGTCGTGATTGAAATTCCGCGCCACCCGCTCCAGCGCGTCCAGCGCGGCTTCTTTCGGCGCCATCCCGTGCCGCATGTTCTCCACCACGGTGTGCGCTCCGCACACCCGGAGGTTCTCTTCTCCCCGCCCCGTCGAACCCGCGCCGCCGACATCCTGATCCAACCACAGCCCGCCGCCCACAATCGGCGAATCGCCCACCCGGCCCGCGAGCTTCCACGCCAGGCCGCTGGTGGTGGTCACCGCCGACATCTCGCCTTTCTCATTCACCGCAATACAGTTGATGGTGCCGTGCGGCGGATGGTACGCGTGGTCGATCGCTTCCGCCAACAATTCGTCGCTTGCCCAGGGGAACTCCCTCTTGAGTTCCTCCAGATAGGCCCGCTTTTGCTGCGGCGGCGCATCCACGCCCGGCCCCCAGTTACTGTGCCCGCCGGGATCGCGGAGCGACCGCTTCCACACCAGCCACTGCAGCCGCGATTCTTCGGTCAACAGGTTCTCTTCCTGGAACCCCTCCGCCTTGGCGAACTTTAGCGCCCCGGCCCCGACCAGCATCATGTGGTCGGTGTCTTCCATCACGCGCTGCGCCACTTTGGAAGGAGTCTTAATGCCTTCGATCGCGCCTACCGCGCCCATCCGTCGCGTCGGGCCGTGCACCACGCTCGCGTCCAGTTGCACCACGCCTTCCTCGTTGGGCAGTCCGCCGTAGCCCACGCTGCTGTCGCGCGGGTCCAGTTCGACCAGATTCACCCCCGCCACCACCGCGTCCAGCGTGTCGCTGCCCGCCTGCATCATCGACATGGCCTTGGCGCAGCAATGGATGCCGCCGTCGTTCCGGTTGGCGCTCGAAATCACTGCCAGCTTGGGCCCCGGCTTCGCCTCCGTCATGCGGATCATGGGCAGCGCGGCGGCCCCCAGCATCACCGATCTCCGGCTTACGCTCAGCTTACTCATCAACCTCTTTTCTCGGAGCGGCGGCCGCGTACCAACACACCGCACGGCCCGCCTGCTTTTGAGAAGGATTTACATTATGTCACAGCCCGAGCGGGATGGCGTACTCCGGTTCCACGCCTCCGCCGCGCGCGCCGCATCCGCCGGCGTGGACTGGCGCATGTGGTTGTCGCGGCGCGATCCGCACAGGGCGCTGCGGGCCCCTGCAACCGGCGCCTCCGCCCGTCTTGGTGCATGCGTCCCGCCCCGGACGCCGCTCCCTATCGCATCTCGTTGGGAACGAACTTGCCGCCGTGCAGCAGCGTGTCGAGCACTTCCTGCGACCGTGCGTTCCAGTTCTGCTCCAGTTGCGGCGTGAAGTTGTTATGCTCCGATGCGATCATCGGGACCGCCTCTTTGGACACTGGAATCTGGTTCAGCGCCGCCCAGATGCCGGCGGGCGGCGATACCGTGTCGATAAAGCCCATCGCCGCGAGCACCGGCGCCTGGATCCGCGAGGCGAAATTGATCGGGTCGAAATACAGCGCCGTCTTCATCACCTCGGGTTGATCCGCCGGCCAGTTCGGGTATCCCGCTTTGCGCCCGTGCAGGTCGCCGTTGGCGTCGGTGCCCGCCGGGACGCAGACCAGCACCGCGGTGATTTTCTCCGGCCGCAAGCCTGCCAGAACCAGGCTCTGCTGCCCGCCCATGCTGGTTCCCAGCAGCGCGATCGTCTTGCCGTCCCAATCGGCCCGCGTGAGCAGGTAGTCGATCACTCGCGAATCGCGTAGATACATATTCAGGAAGTACGACTTCTCGCGGTCGGTGTTGCCCACCGCCGGGTAGTTGCCCGGCGCGCTGCCCGCCGGTTCCCACGGCAACTTATCGTGCGCGTCCACGTCGATCGTCAGCCATCCATCCGCCGCGCGCTGCGCCACCTCCCGCGCGTTCAACGCGTAAACGCCGGCATACTGCAGCAGCACCAGCGCCGGAAACTTGCCCTCCTTCGCCGGCCGCGCGATGTAGCCCTGCGCATGCGAACCCAGCGCGTCAAGCACGAAGCTGCTCATTTCGACGCCGGTCACGTCGGTCTGCGCCGCCGTCAGCACCGGCCGGATCGGAACCTTGGCCTGTGCCGCCAGCTTCCCGTCCCAGAACGCGTCGAAATCGGCCGGCCGCGGCGCCGCCGGCCCGATCCGCGTGGGCGCCACCGCCGCTCCCACCGCGTACAGTCCATTGTTGCGTCCCGTGTTGCCGCCCACATACTCTGCGCCGGCGGCCGCTGCGGGCGAGGCTTCCCCGGCGCCTGTGGCCCCCGCCGGTTTCCCCTCCGGTTCGATCGCCACGTAAATCATCTCGGGCTCTTCCCCGCCGATTTCGATCTTGTCCTTCCCGGCGGAAAGATCCAGCTTGCCTTCCCGCAGCACCACCGCGTTGTTTCTCCGCGCGGTCCACTTGTAGGAGTAAATGACCTCTGCCGGCCCCGGAGTAACCGTCCAACCGACGGTGTCTCCAATCTCGTATATGCCCGAGGCGTGGTAGGGCGTGAACGTCACCTGCTGCGGGATCGGCGCGCCCTGCTGGGCCAGGCCCGCCGCGCCAGCCAGCAGGGCCATCCCGGCAACGCGCCACCGGGTTCGGGGAATCGTCTGCATACTGATGACAACTATAACCAATCGCCGCTGCGGCGGAATCGGACTACTCGAACCGGCTTCCCGGTCCTGCTAAACTGGCAGCCATGAGGGTTCTCGCTGCTGCGTTGTTGGCATCGTTGTTGTTGTTCTGCGGCATCACGGCGCTCGCCCAAAAAGGTCATGACATCGAGATTCTGGAGGCCAAGGCGCGCCGCGTAGAGGAAGGCCGCCTCTCGCTGGACGGCAGAATCCGCGTCACCGGCAGAAAGTCCATCGAAGGTCTCAACCTGACTTTTGATTTTCTGACTTCCGACAACGAATTGCTAAGCAGCCAGCGGGCCGGCGTGGAGGACGATGAGATCAAGCGCGGCGAAGAGTCCGGCTTTCATGCCGAGGCCCAGAACCCGCCCGGCTCCGTGCGCTTCAAAATCCGCGCCTTCGACGGCAGCGGACGCCAGCTCCGCGTCGGCAACGATGGGCCCTTCGTGATCGATTGATCCCCGCTGGTACCGCGCTCTCCGCCGTTCCCTGGAATCCCTTTTACAAGTGTTGTTCATAGCAGTACTATAGTTGGCATAGGGAGGGGCCATGGGACCGCTGTCGCCAGTCGCTCTTGCCCCGTATCAGGACGAACACCTGACGGTGGATTTTCAAAATCGAGCTGTTACGCTGGATTCCCATCCTGTCAATCTGACTCGGAAGGAATACGCATTGCTGGCGCTGTTGGTGGGGAACGCCGGCGAGATTGTCCCCCGCAACGCGTTGTTGCGGGAAATCTGGGGCTACGGCGTCGGCATTCGCACCCGCACGCTCGACGTTCATGTGCGCCGCGTGCGCAAGAAACTGGGCGGCTACGCCGACCAATACATCGAAACCATTTTCGGCATCGGCTATCGCTTCCAGCCCTTCCGCATGCCGCGCTCTTACCACGGCGCCGCCGAAGGCCCCGTTGCCGGTGTGGCCTAGACCGTAATGAGGGTGGTGCCCCGCACTACTCCTGAAAGGCGGGCGTGCACGGCCAGGCAAGCCAGGCCCGCGGTGCGCCCCTCACCAGCCGAGGACGAATGAAAAGAAGGATTGCACTCCTAAGTGTGCTCGTGGCCGCCTCGCTGGCCGCACAGGATTGGGCCGTCGCCCGCCTGGAGAAGTCGCCGCGCCACCGCGAGTGGGTGACGGTGAAACACGGCGGCCGCTCCGTCGAAACCTTCGTCGCCTATCCCGAGTCGGCCGCCAAGACGCCGGTCGTGGTCGTCATCCACGAGATCTTCGGCATGACCGACTGGGTGCAGGACCTCGCCGACCAGGTGGCCGAAGCCGGCTACATCGCGGTGGCGCCAGACCTGCTCTCCGGCATGGCCCCCAACGGCGGCCGCACCAAAGATTTCGCGCCTAACACCGTCATGGAGGCCATCAGCCACCTCGACCCCGACCAGGTCACCGCCGATTTGAACGCCGCGGCGGACTACGGCCTCCAGCTGCCGGCCTCGAACGGCAAGCTTTTCGCGGCCGGCTTCTGCTGGGGCGGCGGCCAAACCTTCCGTTTCTCGACCAACCGCGCGGACCTGAAGGCCGCCTTCGTCTTCTATGGCCCGCCGCCACCGGCCGAGGCCATGGCCAAAATCCAGGCCCCCGTCTACGGCTTCTACGCCGGCAACGACGCCCGCATCGACGCCACCATCCCCGCCGCCAAGGATCAGATGGCCGCCGCGCGCAAATCCTATGACCCGGTAGTCTACCAAGGCGCCGGCCACGGCTTCATGCGCGCCGGCGAAGACCCCGCCGCCACCGAACCCAACCAGAAAGCCCGCGCCGCCGCCTGGACAAGGTGGAAGCAACTCCTGCAAGAGCGCTCTCAATAAGTGTCGAGTGACTCGTTAAGCCGGCACCCAGGCATCGCCGCAGCAAGTGAATACGAAAGCCGTCGCTCCGCTCTGCCGTTCGCGTGCTTTCTGCCCTGCGCCAGCACCTCCGCCGCACGCTGCCTAACTGCCGTTTGATTCGTCCCTCTCGCCCCGGCTGCTTCCTGCATGTTACTTCCCGACCTGGCGCCAAGTTCGGGCTAAACAACTTATTTCGGGCTAAACAACTCATAAGGGTTGCCTGCGCCCTTACCAGGTGTCAGTAAGATAAGAACCTCTTCGCGCGCGCCGCAAGCGTAGATATGCGCAAAGTACGCAATGTTCCGCATAGCGCGCTGTTTTGCTATCCTGGTTTCTCCCTCCCGCCGGACCGATAATATGCCACTACCCTCTAAGCCACATGGCGAACTGAATGGCTGGAAGGAAATTTCCGAGTACCTGAGAGTTAGTGTCCGCACCGCCCAGGCTTTCGAGCAGGATGCCGCTCTCCCCATCCATCGCATGCCGGGCGCCAGAGGGCGCGTCTGGACCACGGCCGAAGATCTGGACGCCTGGCGGCAGGCCCGCCGCACCGGCCGTCCCGGCGATTCCCAGGCGCCACTGGAACACAAGACCGCACCTCCTCCAATTGCCCCGCCCGCCGCCGAACCCGTGCCGCCTGCGCTGCCGCCCGCCCCCATCGGTCGCCGCAGCGTGCTTCGCTACGGAGCGTTCGCCGGCGCTGCCGCCGCTTTGGCCGGCGCGGGTATAGGTCTCGGCGTACTGCGCCGCAGAGCGCACCGGCCCGTCGCCGGCCTTCGCATCCAGGACGCCACCGTAACCGCCGTGGCGGCAGACGGTGCCGGGCTGTGGAGTCACACCTTCAACGAGCGCCTGATGGACACAACGTCCAGTAAGTTCCGGACGCCCTCCTTGATTGCCGACCTGGATGGCGACGGCCGCAAGGAGGTCCTCTTCCAGCGGATCTTTGAAGCTGACCCGTGGCCCATTCTCCTCTGCTTCGACGCTGCGGGTAACTTGCGCTGGGAGTTTGTTCCGGGCAAAACAGTAACCGATAACTTCGGCCGCACTTTTGCGCCTCCCTTCGGCATCCACGAGTTTCACGTTCTTCACAGCCCGGCCTCCCCCATTGCCCGCGTCGTCGTTACCAGCAATCACCACATGAGCTTTCCCTGCCAGGCGGCGGTTCTCGATGCCAAAACCGGGCAGTTGCTCGGCGAGTACTGGCACCGCGGCCATCTCCGGGCCCTCGCCCTCGCCGACCTGGATGGCGACCGCGAACCGGAAATCCTGCTCGCCGGCGTGAATGACGCCCGCGAACACGATCAGGCCACCTTGCTCGTGTTCGATCACCGCAACGTGCACGGGGCCTCGTGTGATCCGAAAGGCGAACCCTACTTTCATGGCATGAGTCCGGGCACCGAGAAGAAAGTCGTTTTCTTTCCCCGCACTCTGGCCAGCGCCGACCAGGAATTTAACCTGGCCTACGGCATGACGCCCACCGCGGAGCGCCTGCAGGTTTCCGTCGCCGAGGGTACCAGCGCGGAGGATCCATCGGTCGTCTACGAATTTGACCACTCGCTCCGGGTCACCAACGTCGTATTCACCGGCCGGCTCGTCCACCGATATCGCGAATTGCAGGAAGCCGGAAAGATGCCGTCGGGAAAGCTCGATTTGCAGGCAATGGGAAAGGCGCTTGCCGATTCCGTGACCGTGGCCTCGCCCACACCCCAGTTGGCCCGCGGCGCGGGTCCGCGCCCTGCCCGGTGGTAACAACCCCGCCCGCCGGCCCTCCTTCGCTCCCTGATAAGTTACCCCGCAATCGCCGGTGCTATCCCGTTCCTCGCCTGCCGATCACGCCCCCTCCCAAGAATCTTCACCCAGCCCTATCAGCGATTTCCGGTGAAACCCGCACTCCCTGCCCTGCTTCCCGCGTTCCCGTGCGCGATCCTGAGAGTGGGAGTCCGGCGGAAACACGGGATTCCGGGCAGAATCTGCCCGAAAACTGCCGCCAACCCCTTTGTTTCCGGTCGTTCTTTGGGCGGTCTTGCCCAAATTCCCCAGGAGATTGCGTGAAGCCAGAGCACATTGCGAATTCGCCCTCCGCGGCGGCCTTCGATGTCGGCGAGTGGGTGGGCCGCCGCGAAACCTTTGCCGCCATCGCCGGCCGCTGCTCCGCCGCTGAGATCGAGTGCTTGCGCCGCATTCGCGACACCAGGCTCTACCGCTCCCACGCCCGCAATTGGAACCAATTCTGCAACACCCACTTGCGTGTCAGCCGCCGCACCGTCGATGCCCACATCCGCCTCCTCGATGAGTTGGGCGCCGGCTATTTCCACCTCGCGCAATTGGTCCGCGTCACGCCCGCCGAGTATCGTCAGATAGCCTCCCGCATCGGCGCCGATGGCCTCGCGGCCGGCGCTGAATCCGTTCCTCTGATACCGGAAAACCGCGACCGGATCGCCGCCATCGTCGCCGAAGTCCGCGTCAAGCCAAAGAAAGCGCCGCCCCCCAAGCCGGACCGGTTTGAGGCGGCGCTCGCACATTGCCAGGCCGCCGCGGACCTTCTCGAAACGCTGTTCAGCCCGCCGCCGTTCGCTCGCCAACTCGTGATGGTCTGTGTCCTGAACCGCGTGCGCGATGCCGCCGCCCGCCTCGGGATCCTCGGCCCCGACGCCCAGGCAAGGCGGTAGCACGCTGCGTCCGCCCCAAGGGCGCTCTGCGCCGCCCCCTTTTCTCCCTTCCGCACCTGGCAAAAAAGGCCGCGCCACGCCCCGCCGCACCCGCCTGGCCCCTTGATTGACACCCCTACCTCCCGCTGTTAGCCTGAGTTTTCATGTCCCAGGTTTCGCCGCTGCGCCCTACTGCGCTGAATTCTGTCCACCGGGCGCTGTGCGCCAAAATGGTCGACTTCGGCGGGTGGGATATGCCCGTCCAGTACTCGGGCATCATCGAAGAACATCTGGCGGTGCGCAAGTCCGTCGGCGTCTTCGACGTCAGCCACATGGGCGAAATCGAAATCCGCGGCCCGCAGGCGGCCGAGCTCACCGATTTCGTCACCACCAACGCCGTCCGGAAGCTGCAGACCGGACAGGCGCACTACTCGGGATTGCTCTATGACCACGGCGGCTTCGTCGACGACATCCTGGTGCACAAGGTGGCCGCCGATCATTTCTTCCTGTGCGTCAACGCGTCCAACCAGGACAAGGACTTCGAGCACATCCGCGCGCAGAACCGCTTCGACGCCGCCGTCGAATTCACCAGCGGCCGCTACAGCCAGATCGCCATCCAGGGCCCGCAGGCCCGCGCCACCCTGCAGAAGCTGACGCCGGTCGATCTCGGCGCCATCAAATACTATTGGTTCACCGACGGCGAGGTATCCGGCGTGCCGGCGCGTATCGCCCACACCGGCTACACCGGCGAGGACGGCTTCGAGCTCTACATCCCGCCCGCCGAATCCGTGCGACTCTGGGGACTGATCCTCGAAGCAGGCGCCGAATTCGGCATCAAACCCTGCGGGCTGGGCGCGCGCAACACGCTCCGCCTCGAAGCCAAGATGGCGCTCTACGGCCACGAGATCGACGCTTCGATTTCTCCGCTGGAGGCAGACCTCGGCTGGATCGTCAAGCTCGACAAGGGCGATTTCGTGGGCCGCGAGGCCTTGCTGCGCCAGAAGGAGGCCGGCCTGCGCCGCAAGTTGGTGGGCTTTGCAATGACCTCCCGGCCGATTGCCCGCGATGGCTATGAAGTGCAGATCGGCGGCGCCGCCGCGGGCTGGGTCACCAGTGGCTCGCCTGCGCCCGCCCTCAACAAGAACATCGGCCTCTGCTATCTGCCCGTGGAGCACGCCCGGCCCGGGGTTCCCATCCAGGTGATCGTCCGCGGACAGCCCGCGGACGCCGTCACCGTCGACACTCCGTTTTACAAGCGAGCGAAATAATATGTATCCGGAAAACTATCGATACACGAAGGAACACGAATGGGTGCTGGCCGAAGGCGGCATCGGCACCGTCGGGATCACCCATCACGCCCAGGAGGAACTGGGCGACATCGTCTACGTGGATCTGCCCAAACCCGGCACGCAGGTCGAGCAGGGCAAATCGCTCGGCTCGGTGGAATCCGTCAAGGCGGTCTCCGACATCTTCGCGCCGGTCTCGGGCGAAATCACCGAGATCAACCCGCTGCTCGCCGACGCGCCCGAAAAGCTGAACGAAGATCCGCACGGCGCCGCTTGGCTGGTGAAGATCCGGCTGAGCGCGCCCGCCCAGGTACCGGAACTGATGACGGCAGCCGACTATCAAACCTACATAGGAGCCGAAAAGTAGTTGCGCTACCTCCCGAAATCCGATTCCGAACGCCGCGCGATGCTGGACGCCTGTGGCGTAGCTTCGCCCGAAGACCTGTTTGCCCACCTGCCTGAGGCGGTGCGGTTGCACCGCCCGTTGGACCTGCCGCCGGGGATCTCCGAATACGAGATCGTCGACTACTTCCGCAGGCGCGCCGCCGAAAACGCCGATGGCTATGCGTCGTTCCTCGGCGCGGGCGTCTATCGCCATTACCGCCCGGTGCTGGTGGATACGGTGGTTTCGCGCGGCGAATTTCTCACTTCGTATACCCCCTACCAGGCGGAGATCTCCCAGGGCACCCTCACCACCATCTTTGAATTTCAGACCATGATCTGCCAGCTCACCGGCATGGACGTGGCCAACGCCTCGATGTACGATGGCTCGACCGCCGTGCCGGAGGCGGCCATGATGGCGGCGCGCATCACCGGCCGCCATCGCGCCCTGGCCGCCCGCACCGTGCATCCCGAATATCGCGAGGTTTTGCGCACCTACGCGAAGAACCAGGGAATGCCCGTCGAGGAGTTCGGCTACGCCAGAGAGTCGGGCGCCGTGGACCTGGAGGATCTGGAACGCAAGATCGACGATCAGACCGCGGCCGTGATCGTGCAATCGCCCAATTTCTTCGGCATCATCGAAGACGTCAAAGCCGCCGCGGAAATCGCCCACCGGCGCGGAGCGCTGCTGGTCATGGTCTTCACCGAAGCGGTCTCGCTGGGAATTCTGGAGCCGCCCGCCGCAGACATAGTGGCCGGAGAACTGCAATCCTTCGCCATCTCGCCCAGTTACGGCGGCCCCTACGCGGGCATTATCGCGACCCGCGACCCGTTCGTGCGCCAGATGCCGGGCAGGCTGGTCGGCCAGACCGTGGATACGCACGGCAACCGCGCTTTCTGCCTCACCCTCTCCACCCGCGAGCAGCACATTCGCCGCGAGAAGGCTACCTCCAACATCTGCACCAATCAGGCGCTGATCGCGCTCATGGCCACCGTGTTCATGACGGTCTACGGAAAAGAAGGGCTGCGCGAGCTGGCCTTGCAGAACCTGGCCAAAGCGCACTATCTGGCGGAAAACCTGAAGCCCGCCTTCAGCGGGAAGTTCTTCAACGAATTCGTGGTCCGGGCAGGGGCTCCGGAGACGGTCAACAAGGCGCTGCTCAAGAGGAAGATCATCGGCGGGCTGCCGCTCGGCCGGTTCTATCCGGAGCTGGCGGATGCCATGCTGGTCTGCGCCACCGAGATGTCGCGCCGCGCCGACATGGACGAGCTGAGCCAGGTGTTGCAGTCGCGGGCGGCCGCGGAGGTGCTGGCGTGATCCAGAAAGTCCGCAGCCATCAGTCGCAGAACGAAGCCCTCTTGTTCGAGCGCAGTTCGCCCGGCAAGCGCGCGTGGCAACTGCCGGAATTGGATGTTCCCGCGGTGGACGCAGCCGGGGCGCTGGGCGCAGCCAACGTGCGCGCCGAGATCGAAGGCTTCCCGGAAGTGAGCGAGGTGGAGGCCATCCGCCATTTCACGCGCCTGTCGACCTGGAACTACGCGATCGATTACGGGATGTATCCGCTGGGATCCTGCACCATGAAGTACAACCCGCGGATCAACGAGCTGGTGGCCCGCATCGAAGGGCTGGCCTGGGCGCATCCCTACCAGCCGGAGGCGCTGGCCCAGGGCGCCATGGAAGTGATGGTGCGCCTGGAAGCGGCCCTCGCCGAAATCACCGGCATGGACGCGGTGACGCTGCAGCCCGCTGCCGGCGCGCAGGGCGAGCTGACCGGCATCCTGCTGATCCGCGCTCTGCTCGAAAAGGGCGGCAACCCGCGGCAGCGGATTCTGATCCCCGATTCGGCCCACGGCACCAATCCGGCCACGGCGGCCATCGCCGGGTACACGGTGGAGAACGTCAAATCGACCGCCGCCGGCGTGCTCGACCTGGAGGCGCTGGCGCGCGCCGTCACCAAGGATGTTGCGGCATTGATGGTCACCAATCCCAACACGCTGGGCGTGTTCGAAGAGAACATCACCCAGGCGGCGGAGATTCTCCATGCCAAGGGCGCCATGCTGTATATGGACGGCGCCAACATGAACGCGCTGGTGGGCATCGCGCGCCCCGGCGACTTCGGCGTCGACGTGATGCACCTCAACCTCCACAAGACCTTCTCCACCCCGCACGGCGGAGGCGGCCCGGGCGCCGGGCCGGTGGCGGTGAAGAAAGCGCTCGAACCGTTTCTGCCCGTGCCGCGCCTGAAGCGTGTGCGCGGCAAGTGGGCGTACGATTTCAACCGCAAGCGCTCCATCGGCCGCGTGCGCGCCTTCTATGGCAACTTCGGCGTGCTGGTGCGGGCGCTCGCCTACATCCTGGCGCACGGCGGGCCGGGGTTGCGCAACGCCACGGTGGATGCGGTGCTCAACGCGGTCTACATCCGCAAGCGGCTGGAGGCCCACTTCGACCTGCCCTACCCGGCGCCCAATATGCACGAAGTGGTGTTCAGCGACGAAAGGCAGGCCAAGTCCGGCATCCGCACCGGCGACCTGGCCAAGCGGCTCATCGATTACGGATTTCATCCCTACACGGTGAGCTTCCCGCTGATCGTGCACGGCGCCCTGATGATCGAACCCACCGAAACCGAGAGCAAGCTCGAGATCGACCAATTCGTCGCCGCGATGATCTCGATTGCCAACGAGGTCGAAACCGATCCGGAGATGGTCAAGCAGGCGCCTCACTCGACGCGCACCAGCCGCGTGGATGAGGTGCTGGCCGCCCGCAAGCCGGTGCTTCGATGGAAGCCGGCGTAAAGGCAGGCCGCAAGCGCGACCTGCTGATCCTGGCGGCTTTCACGCTGCTGCTGCACGCGCCGTTTGTGCGGCAGGCCGTTCAGGGCGACGAAGTCAATTACCTCGATATGGCGCAGCACGTTCTGCGCGAGCCGCTGACGCCGCTTAACTTCCGGTTCGTGTTCCTGGGACGGATGGTGGACGCCGCGGGACATCCGCATCCACCGTGCAACGCGTACCTGCTGGCGGCGGCATGGCTGCTGCGCGGCCATTTCTCCATCTTCTTTTTTCACTGCTTCTACCTGCTATTTGCCCTGGGAATCAGCTTCGCGGGGTACGCGCTGGCGGCGCGTTTCACGGCGCGCCCGCTGTGGGCGGCGGTTTTACTGGCGGCGTCGCCGCTGGTGCAGGTCAACACCAACACGCTGGCTTCGCCGGAAGCACCGGCGCTGGCCCTGCTGCTGGCGGGGGCGGCCGCGTTCTTCGGAGGCTGGTTCTGGATCAGCGGAATCGCCCTGGCGCTGGCTGGTCTGACGGCCCTGCAGGCGCTGGCGCTGCCGCCGATTCTGCTGCTTTCCTATTTCGTAGGGCAGGGACGCGCGGCGCCCGCCGGCGCGAACCAGCCGCCCGGGCCGCGCGCCCTGGCTCGCCTTTTGCCCAGGGGCGCGTGGTGCGCGCTGGCGGCCCCGTACCTGGCGCTGGCAGGATGGCAGGCGCTGCAATGGGCGCTCACCGGGCGCCTGCCGGCGGCGGTGCTGGCCGGCTACGCGAGCGACCCGAGCCTGTCGCGCATCGGATTGAAGGGCCAGAGCGCGCTGGCGCTGCTGGAGCACCTCGGCATCCTGGTGACGCTGGCGCCGCTGGCCTGGCGCCGCTTGTGGGGGCTTGCCCCGGGAATGCTGGCCGGATATCTGGTCACCGACTACACGTGGTGGGAGCGTGTCCT
>Ga0335080_10005723_pt1 | contig 12823 bp, 14 predicted proteins | sample Lox_Sample_34_FD_206720 | JGI IMG/M metagenome (GOLD analysis project Ga0335080, IMG submission 206720) | Soil microbial communities from Loxahatchee National Wildlife Refuge, Florida, United States - Lox_Sample_3.4 | ecosystem: Environmental > Terrestrial > Soil > Wetlands | place: USA... | reverse complement strand
CGCGGCCGGAGATCTCGGCCGGGATGTCGACCTTCTCCAGCTCGGCCTTCAGCACCATCGCCGCCTCGCGCACGTGCTCCTCGCGGTCGGCACGGCGCTCGCTGACCATCGCCTTGATCTCCTCGTATTTGCGCGGATGCAGCGTCGTGAACGCGAGGTCCTCGAGCTCCCACTTGAGCTTGTTGATCCCGAGCCGGTGCGCGAGCGGCGCGTAGACCTCGAGCGTCTCCTTCGCCTTCTGCACCTGTTTCTGCTTGCCGAGGTACTCGATCGTGCGCATGTTGTGAAGGCGGTCGGCGAGCTTGATCAGGATCACCCGCACGTCCTGGGCCATCGCCACGATCATCTTGCGGTAGTTCTCGGCCTCCGTCTGCTCGCGGCTCTGGAACTGGATTCGCGTCAGCTTGGTGACTCCCTCGACGAGCTGCGCGATCTCGTCGCCGAACTCGTCGCGGATCTCCTTGATGTCCGTGTCGGTGTCCTCGACGACGTCGTGCAGGAGCGCGGCTGCGATCGTCTCCTCGTCCAGCCGCAGGTCGGCGCAGATCTTGGCTGCGCCCCACGGGTGGTTGATGAAGTCCTCACCCGAGCGGCGCTGCTGGCCCTCGTGCTTCTCGGCGGCGAAGTAGAACGCGCGCTCGAGCAGCTGCCTGTCGACGTCCGGGTTGTAAGCGGCGACGTCCGCAACCAGCTCGTCGATGAGCTCCTGATGCCGTCTGCCTGCTTCGAGGACCGTCATGCGAAAAGTGTACTCCCGCGTTTTCGTGTGTCAGAGAAGCGGTATCGGCAAAAGGAAGGTGTTCGCGCAGGCCGAACATGCCCCTCGTGCTCAACCGCAAAGACGAACGAAAAGCCGAGAAACTGGCCCGCTTGCTGGCCTCGCTGGACGACACGGCCCGCCTCGCGCGGCCGGTTCCGCGCCGCCGGCTGCGAGTGTCCCTTTCGACCAAGTAACACTGTGTCACTAGGTCTCTGTGGCCGCGGGATCAGTGGAGCAGGCGGCCCTCAGGCGGCTTCGGCGAGGGTTGGCCGTTCGAGCAGCGCGCGGAAGCGCTTGGACTCGAGCAGGTGGCGTCTCGGCCCGCCCTCGGCGAGGCCGAGCTCGGCGAAGATCGCGGCGGCACCGGCGTGGCGCTCGCCGGGAGCCTTGCGCCACTCGGCCACGAGCCAGTCGCGCCGGTCGAGGTAGGCCTCGTCCGCGTCGAAGACCTGGCGCACGTTCAGCTGCGGGGCGACCGTGCCGTTCCACTGGTTCGCCTCGAGCCGGAAGGCGAGGTCGTAGTGGCCCATGCGCCGGAGCCGGTCGAGCTGTGGGCCGAAGCCGAACGCGATCGCGCCGCCCGAGTCGCGGCCGTTCTCGCGCACCCGGAAGCGCAGGTGCTTGCCCTCGCCGCAGGTGGCCGGCTCGACGACCTCGCAGCCCGCGAGCAGCAGCGTCACGCCCGGGTTGCCGAGGCCGAACGGCGCGAGGCGCGCCAGCTCGCCGCAGAGCTCGAGCGTCAGCTCGCTGCCGTGCACGAAGGCATCGATCCTGGTCAGGGGCTGCAGGTCGTCATCCGCCAGGCGCTCGTCGGCGATCGCGCCGAAGGCTTCCGTGAACGCCTCGACCTGCTCCGGCCTGATCGAGAGGCCAGCCGCCGCCGCGTGACCGCCCCAGCGCTCGAGGTGGGCGGCGCAGTCGCGTAGCCCGTCGTGCAGGTCGAAGGACGGGATCGAGCGGCCCGAGCCCTTCCAGTCGCCGTCGGTGCCGGCGATCAGGACGACAGGGCGCCGGTAGCGCTCGACCAGGCGCGAGGCGACGATCCCGATCACGCCCTCGTGCCAGCCCTCGCCCGCGACGACGTAGCCGCGCCGGCGGCGGCGGGCCTCGGGCCAGCCTTCGATCTCCTCGATCGCCTCGCGCGCGATCCGCTCCTCGACGGCCTGGCGGTCGCGGTTCAGCTCCTCGAGCTGTGCGGCGAGCCGGCGCGCCGGCTCCTGCTCCTCGGCGAGCAGGAGCTCGAGGGCGGCCCCAGGACGGGAGAGCCTCCCGGCGGCGTTCAGGCGCGGCGCGAGCCGGAAGCCGATCGCGCCGGCGTCGACCGCGGCCGGGTCGACGCGCGCCGAGCGCATCAGCTCGCGCAGGCCCGGCTTCTGCGTCCGTGCGAGCGCGCGCAGGCCGGCGACCGCGAGCCCGCGGTTCTCGTCCACGAGCGGGACGACGTCGGCGACGGTGGCGAGTGCGACCAGGTCGAGGTGGCGGACGAGGGCCTCCGAGCCCGTGCCGAGCAGCGCCTGCCCGAGCTTCCAGACGACGCCGGTGCCGCAGAGCTCGCGGAACGGATACTCGCCGCGGTAGGGCCCCACGACCGGGCAGGCCGGCAGCTCCGGCCCGGCGCGGTGGTGGTCGGTGACCACGACGCCGAGATCGTGATCACGCGCCCACGCGACCTCCTCCACGGCCGTGATGCCGCAGTCGACGCTCAGCACCAGGCCGACGCCCTCGCCGGCCAGACGCTCCAGCGTCTCCCGTGCCACCCCGTAGCCCTCCTCGAAGCGGCTCGGCAGGTGCCAGGTCACCTCGGCACCTAGCTCGCGCAGGACGAGGACGGCCAAAGCCGTGGCGCAGATCCCGTCCGCGTCATAGTCGCCGTGCACGCAGATCCGCTTTCCGGCCGCGACCGCGGCGCGGATCGACTCGCAGGCCTCGCGCATGTCGCCGAGCAGGAACGGATCGTGCTCCGGCAGCTCGGCCTCGAGGAAGCGGCGCGCCGCCGCCGGGTCGCCGTAGCCTCGGCGCGCGAGCACTCCGGCCGTCACCGGGCTCAGGCCGAGCTCGAGCGCGAGCGCCTCGACCTGCTCGCGCTCGGCGGTGCCACGGAGTCTCCACGGGCCGCTCGACATGGGCAGCCCACGGTACGGGGGCCTCCGGACGGAGCTAGGGCGAGGCGGAGTCGGTCGACTCGTCCTCGGGCGCCGGCGGGGACTCGCCGGTGATCAGCTGCTCGGCCTGGCCGAAAGTCACGCTGGTGAACCGCTCGCTGAAGCCCGCGAAGAAGGCAATGATGCCGTAGAAGAAGACGCTCCCCGAGTGGCTCGGCGCCTGCGTCCGCAAGAGGCCGCTGGCGAGCAGGAAGTAGAGCGCGACCCCGAAGATCGCTCCCACGAACGGCTTGTAGAGCCCGAGCCTGCGCAGCAGCGGCCGGCCGACCTCGAAGTCGACCGTGTACTGGCCGCCGCCGGTTCCCATCCGTGCGAGGACGCTGACGAGCGCGCCGACCGCCCCCGCGCCCGCGCAGAGCACGAGCAGCTGGGCCATCTGGCCGCCGTAGTCGTTGGCGACGGCGAGCCCAACCGAGATCAGCGTGCAGGCCGTGACGAGGAACGCCGTGCCGGCAAGCATTCCGGAGACGTAGACGATCCGGCCCGTCTTCGCGCCGGCGCGCAGGTAGTAGTCCTCGATCCGTGCGAGCTCGCGTCGCTGCGACGCCACGAGCTGACGCTCCTTCGCCGCGTCGCGCCGGTCGTTCCGCTCGATGAAGCCGAGCACGTGTTCCTGCACCGAGTAGATCCACTGCAGCGCGATCCGCTCGCTCGTCCCACGCAGGGTCTCGCCCGCGCGGATCGCCAGCATGTCGCATTCGTGCAGCAGCTCCGCGAGCGGCTCCGCGTTCTTGGTCACCCAGTCGGTGACGCGGTGGAGGCGGACTTCGACCTCGGCCTCGGCGAAGGCGTGGCGCCGCCCACGCGCCGGCTTGACCGTGAGCGCGACCGCCGACGCGTTGCGGGTCGACCAGTAGACCGACGAGAGCTCGCCCTGCTCACGCTCGAACTGCGCGAGCCTCGTGCGGTACTCCTCGTCCGTCGCCTGCGAGGCGGTGCCGTCCGCCTGCGCCTCCTCGTGGCGGCGGAAGTGCGCGCGCACGAGGTCCGAGAACGACGAGGCTCCGACCTGCTCCGCGGCCTGCTCCGGCGCGACGGTCTTCTCAACCGGTCTGGAGTGGGTTCCGGCGGCGATCTCGGCCATCAGAGGCAGGACAGCCAGGCTGCCGGGGTCGGCTGGAACTTGCTCTCGACGGAGAAGGCGATCGCGATCGGCCCCTTCTCCTGGCCGTGCGAGCAGAGGAGCGGGTCGGCCCCGGGCTCGAGCACGAGCGCGACGTGGTGGCCTGGGTACGCGCCCCAGATGACGAGGTCTCCGGGCTGCACCGCGCTCTTCGCGATGTGGCGGCAGTGCTGGAGCATCGTCCCCGTGTATGCGCCGCCGCCGAAGTTGCCGCCGTTCGGGTCGATCTTCGCGCCGGCCCACTTGTAGCAGAGGGTGGAGAAGCCCGAGCAGTCCGTGTGAAGTGGCAGCTTCCGCGGTTGGTTCATGCCGTCGACGGGCCGGGACTGCTGGTAGTGGATCGATGGCTCGTTCGCGATCCCCCAGCGGGCGATCTCGACGATCTTGGCGCGCACGTCCGACTGGCTCGACGCGGCCTTGAGGCGCTGGGCGCGGCGGGTCTTGTAGGCAGCCGGCAGCGGCCTGCCCTCGAGGTAGCCGGCCAGGTTCGGGCCGAACGCCTCGTCGCAGGCCCCCTGCGGGTAGCCGAGCAGCCACTTCGCCTGCCTGGTTGCCGCCGCGGTCGCCGGCCCGAACTCGCCGTCGACCGAGCCAGGCTGGAAGTTGCCGAAGGGGTTGTCGGCGAGCAGCTGCTGCGCGGCCTTCACGTCCGACCCGGACATGTGCGGGTTTGCGAGCTGCAGCGTCGTCCTCTTGGCCGTTCTCTTGGTCGTTCTCTTGGCCGGAGCCGTTGCGGTCATTGCAATCCTTTCTCCAGCTGTTGGACGCACGAGCTGAAACGGTCCCAGCCGTTCAGCCCGCCGTTGACGGCACGCCGCACGCCCTGCCAGTCTCCGCGGGCCGCCAGCGCGGCGATCCCGTGGTCGGCCAGGTAGGACGCGAGCACGCGAGCGGCCACCGACGGGTCGAGCGCCAGCTCCGGATGTGCCTCGAGCGGGACTCCGAGCTTCTTGCCATAGGCGTGGTAGTTCGCCCGGCCGGTGAGCTGGATGAATCCGCGGCCGTGGTAGCGGACGCCGTCGCCGGCGTGCGTGTTGCCGAGGTCCGCCCGCCCTTCGTACATCTTCTTGAAGTACGCGGGGCCGCCGTACTCGTTGACCGGCTGGAAGTCCGGAACCTCGGTCCCGATGGTGGCGAGCGCCGCGATCGTGCTCGCCCGGTCGCCGAGCCCTTCCGCGGCGAGCGCGGCCTTGAGCGGGGGCCAGAAGCGACGCACGCTCTCGACGCTGCAGCCGAGCAGCGAGGCGATCTGCTGGGCGTTCGGCCCCTTCCCCGGCGCGGACGGACGGCGCGGCCCGGCGAGCGCCGCCTTGGTCGCCGGGCCGACCACACCGTCCGCGGACAGCGCGTGGTCTTGCTGGAACTGCTTGACCGCGCGCTCGGTCGACGGCCCGAAGACGCCGTCGATCGTCCCTGGGTCGTAGCCGAGCGCCTTCAGCCGCTCCTGCAGGCCGCGCACCTTCGGGCCCGACTCGGGCGGCTTGCTGAGCCGGAGCAAGGCGGAGCTCATCGGGCAGCCACCTGTGGCTGCGCCGGCGCGAGCTCGGCATGGAAGGTGTTCAGGTAGTCCTCGAGCCGGAACTGGTCGAGGAAGGTGCGGGCCGCCGCGCGCCCGTTCTCGATCAGCAGCTCCTGCTTCTCGGGCGAGAGGTTGAACTCGGTCGTGGCCACGTCCCCCGCGTCGACCGTGACCGTGCGCACGCGGGTCGAGTGCGAGACGAAGCGCGCGTCCCAGGCCTCCTGCGCGGTGTGGAAGATGTCGAACGCGAACCGCAGGCCCCAGGGCTCCAGGCGCTGGAGCCCTGGCGGGACACCGCCGAGGCCGCGCCCGTGCTCGAGCGTGAAGCCGAAGGTCGGCCGGGTCGGCGGGTGGCCGGTGACCGACGGGTCGACGTCGAAGAGCCAGACCGGGAAGTTGGAGAGCGTGCCGCCGTCGACGATCACGGAGGTGCTGCCGTCCTGGCCCTCGAGCTCGATCGGCTCGAAGAAGTACGGGATCGACATGCTCATCCGCGCCGCCCGCGAGATCTTGAACTCGTCCGGGTCGATCATCTTGGTCGACTTGGGCTCGCGGTAGAAGACGAGGTCGTCGGGGAGCACGAGCAGGCGTCGCTTGGTCACGTCGACGGCAATCAGCTTCAGCCGCCACTCCGGCGGTTGGGCCTCGGCGGTGTCCTTGCGGACCGACCCGAACGTCGCGCCGTCGAGGACGTCGTCGAACCAGCGCTCGAAGGCCTTGCCGTACGCCATGCCGTGACGGAAGACGAGGTTGCCGACGCCGAGCGCCTTGCTGTGGGCCGGGAAGTCCTGGAACTGCCCGAATTTCGTCTGCTTCAGCAGCTCGAGCATCTGCGCGGCGTCGTGCCCGGTGGCCAGGTAGCAGGCGATGATCGCGCCGGCGCTCGCGCCCGCGACGTCGTCCCACTTCGTGATCGGCTTCGTCGGGTGCTCGGCGAACCCGCAAAGCGCACCTGCGAGCGCGAGGCCCTTGACTCCGCCTCCACGGAAGACGCCGTCTGCTTCGGTGATCCACTCCATCGCCGGCTCCTCTCGCTCGCGCGGCCCGCTCGGGGTTCACCCGTTTGGCCGCAGAGCCCGATTAGGGCCGCTCGTTGGATGTGTGAAGCGTTGTTACCACGCTGCCCCGCGGATTGCAACTACGGCAACGCCTCATTCGCGCGGCAGCTTCACCCCGAGCGTCGAGAGGACGACCAGCAGCGCGAAAACCCCGAGGGCGAGGGCCACGATGAGCCAGGGATGCTCCCGCCGGCGCAGCGACTCCCACCCTGCGCGCGCCCAGAGCACGAACAGCGCCGCGGCGCCGCCGGCCACGGCCACGAGCAGCGGCGCCAGCACGGCGGCGCGGTCGAGCGAGAGGCCGAAGAGCCAGACGGCGATGCCGACAAGCCCAACCGTGACGAGAGCGGAGACGAGGATAGCGCGCCAGCTCACGAAGTCAGTCTAGGGACGAGGCTATTCTCTTCTGGGTGGAGGTCGAGAACTACTCGTCCGGCGACGACATCGTGGTCGAGTTCCTCCGTCTGCGGTTCAGCTTCAACGCGGCCGACTTCGCCCAGCGCGTCTCGGCAGCGGCCTTCAAGCTCGGCATCGTCGAGGACAACGAGCTCGACGAGGAGGAGACCGAGGACCTCGTCGAGCTGACCGCGGACGGGCTGATCGAGGAGCCGCGCAGCGAGCTCGGCCGCTACCTCGTGCGGCACTGGGAGCGGCTGTCGCTCGTGGACGGCGAGTCGCTCGTCTACTGGCTGCGCAAGCTGGTCTTCCGCGGCGCCTGGCTCGACCACCGCGTCAAGGACGGCCGCCTCGACGTAGCCTGGGACGACACGGCCTCGGACTTCGCCTACCTCGAGCCCGGCGGCGCCCGCGCGCTCCTGGAGCTGGCGCCGACGCCGTCCTGGCACGAGCTCCAGTTCCGGCGCTAGAACGCACTTAGTAACACTGTGTTACTTGGAAGGTTCGGACGCTCTTGGTCCGATCCGCTCAGAAGAGGCTGCCGGCGTCGTCTTCGCTCGTGGTGGCCGCGCCGATGTGCTCGCGGCCGAGGCGGGTGACGATGCGGCCCCGCGGGGTGCGCTGGAGGAAGCCGAGCTGGAGCAGGTACGGCTCGTAGACGTCCTCGACCGTGTCCGGCTCCTCGCCGAGGGCGACCGCCAGCGTCGAGAGGCCGACCGGCCCGCCCTCGAACTTGTCCACGATCGCGGACAACAAGGCCCGGTCGGTGCGCTCCAGCCCGCGCTCGTCGATCTCCATCAGGTCGAGCGCCTCGCGGGCGATCTCGTTCGTGATCGCACCCTCGTGCCGCACCTCGGCCACGTCGCGCACTCGCCGGAGGATCCGGTTGGCGATCCGCGGCGTGCCGCGCGAGCGGCGCGAGATCTCCGTGGCGGCGTCCTCGGCGATCTCGACCTCCAGGATCAGCGCGGAGCGGTGGACGATTCGAGCCAGCTCCGTGGGCTCGTAGTGCTCGAGCCGGAAGGTCATCCCGAAGCGGTCCCGCAGCGGGGTCGTCAACAAACCGGTTCTGGTCGTCGCGCCGACGAGCGTGAAGGGCGGCAGATCGAGCGTCAGCGTCCGCGCCGCGGGCCCCTGGCCCACGACGATGTCGAGCCGGAAGTCCTCCAGCGCCGGGTAGAGGATCTCCTCGACCGCCCGGTTGAGACGGTGGATCTCGTCGATGAAGAGGATGTCGCGCTCGCCGAGGCCGGTCAGGATCGCGGCCACGTCGCCCTTGCGCTCCAGCGCCGGCCCGGCGGCCGAGCGGAGGCCGACGCCGAGCTCCTCGCGGACGATGAAGGCGAGGCTTGTCTTGCCGAGCCCCGGCGGGCCGATCAGCAGCAGGTGGTCGAGCGCCTCGCCCCGGGTGCGGGTCGCCTCGAGCGCGATCGCGAGCTGCTCCTTGATCCGCTCCTGCCCGACGAACTCGTCCAGCCGCCGCGGGCGCAGCGAACGGTCGAGCTCGTCCTCGTCGGGGAGCACCGCCGGCGCGAGGAACTGTGCCTGTGCCTCGGTCACGCGGCCCTCAGCGCCTGGCGGACGCGCTCCTCGGGCGTCAGGTCCGGATCGGTCGCAGCCAGCGCCTCCTCGGCCTCGGTCAGCGACCAGCCGAGTTCGACCAGCGCGTCACGCGCCACGGCGTGCGGCTTGCCTTGGATTTGCGTCGGCTCGTCCATCGTCCCGAGCTTCTCCTTCAGCTCGAGCACGACGCGCTGCGCTGTCTTCTTGCCGATCCCGGGGATCGCCTCGAAGCGGGCCGTGTCATCGAGCGCGATCGCGCGCCGCAGGTCGGCCGGCGGCGAGCCGGAGACGATCGCCAGCGCCACCTTCGGGCCGACCCCGGAGACAGCGAGCAGGTGCTCGAACAGCTCGCGCTCCGCGGGCTCGGCGAACCCGTAGAGCTGCAGCGCGTCCTCGCGGACGTGCAGGTGGGTCTCGAGCGAGATCTCCTCGCCGCGCTCGGCGAGCCGTGCCGCCGTTGGGGTGACGGCAAGCGCATAGCCCACCCCGCCCACCTCGAGCACGAGCCGGCTGTCGCCCTGACGCATGGCGACGGGAGTTCCGCGCAGACGCGCGATCACCCGACTGCCCTAAGCAGCGGCGGGGCGAGCGCGTGGCAGATGGCCACCGCGAGCGCGTCCGATGCGTGCTGGGGCGTCGGCGGCGTGCGCATTCCGAGGATGGCGGTCACCATCCGCTGGACCTGCGCCTTCTCGGCGCGGCCGTAGCCGCAGACCGCCTGCTTCACGCGCGAGGGCGCGTACTCAGCGCACTCGACGCCGAGCGACGCGGCAGCGACGAGCACGACGCCGCGGGCCTGGCCGACGGAGAGCGCGGTACGGGCGTCGACGCCGACGAAGGACTCCTCGAGCACGACCGCGTGCGGCTCGTACTCCTCGATCAGCTCGGTGACGCCGTCGAAGATCGTCTTCAGGCGCAGCTCCTGGCGCTTGCCGGCAGGGGTTTTCCACCAGCCGTGCTCCACCGCTCTGAGGCGGCCGCCGCTTTCGTGGACGATGCCGTACCCGCATGCAGCCGTTCCCGGATCGATGCCGAGGACTCTCACGCCGTGAGGTTAGGCACCGATCCGGACGTTCCTCCGTCAGACGAGGGCGAGCTGGCGGTGGGCTTCGAGGCCGGAGACGGCGACGCCTAGCAGGCGCAGGGCGCCGGGGCGGTCGGCAAGCGCGCGGTCGAGGCAGGCGCAGGCGAGCTCCCAGATCCGCTCGGCGTCGTCGATCCCGACCGGCAGCGTCGTCGAGCGGGAGCGGATCGAGAAGTCCGGGTAGCGCACCTTCGTTGTCACCGTCCGCCCCGTCTGCCCGCCGAGCCGCTCGGCAACGTGCTCGGCCAGGCGGCGCAGCTCCTCCCGGAGCCGCTCGATGTCGGCAATGTCGCGCTCGAAGGTCTCCTCGGCGCTGACCGAGACCGTCTCGGAGGTGAGCTCGAGCGGGCGCGGGTCGATCCCGCGGGCGCGGTCGCGGAGCAGAGGGCCGAGCTTCCCCGGCAGCAGCCGGTGCAGGGCTTCGTCCGGGAGGGCCGCGAGGTTGCCGATCGTCTCGACCGAGGCGCCGCGCAGGCGCTCCTCGGCGCGCGGGCCGACCCCGGGAAGGCGGCGAACCGGGAAGGGAGCGAGAAACGCCGCCTCTCGGCCCGCCGGGACGACGGTCAGGCCGCCGGGCTTGCGCCGGTCGCTCGCGATCTTCGAGACGACCTTGCACGAGGAGACGCCCAGCGCACAGGAGAGGCTCGTCGCTCCGCGCACCGCGGCCTGCACCGCCTCGGCGACGGCCCGCGCGCGCCCGAAGTCGGCCGCCACCTCGCCGACGTCCAGGTAGCCCTCGTCCATGCCGGTCCGCTCGACCGTCGGCACGACCTCCCGCACCGCGTCCCAGACGGCGCGCGAGTACTCCTTGTAGAGCCGGTGCCGCGGCCGCAGGAAGACCGCGTGCGGGCAGCGGCGCAACGCCTCGGCGCATGACATCGCCGAGTGGATCCCGAAGCGGCGCGCCGCGTAGTTGGCCGTCGCCACGACGCCGCGCCCGTGCGGGTCGCCGCCGACGACGAGCGGCTTCTCGCGCAGCTCCGGCGCCTCGAGCTCCTCCACCGCCGCGAAGAACGCATCGAGGTCGAGATGGGCGAGGATCACGAGGAGGCGATTTGCACGGCGACGAACACGACGTAGAGCAGCAGTATCGCCAGGCCGCCCGACCTCGTGACGCCTCCGCGCCGGGCGAAGAGGGCGATCGCGACCAGCGTCATCAGCAGGAGCCAGCCGAGGCTGAACACGGTCAGGGCGGAGGTCGACCCGAGGCTGACGAAGAGCGCCGGCACGGCGATCCCGAAGACCAGGTTGGTGGTGTTGCTGTTCAGCGTCTCGCTGACGACCGCAGCGCCGCGGCGCTGGAACGCGAGCCGGGCGGCGGTGAAGGCGTTCGGGATGCTGGTCAGGATCGCCAGCACGAGAATCCCGACGATCACGTCCGGGACGCTCCAGCGGTGGGCGAGGTTGAGCGCCGAGTCGACCATGCCGAAGCTGCCGACGACGATGATCGCGAGGGCGGGCAGCAGCATCAGCGCCGGCACGAGCAGCGCCTCGCCGTGCGCCAGGACGTGATCGGGCCGGTGGCGCTCGCCGAAGAAAGGCACCAGCGACCGGGGCGCGCGCGCCGGCCCCAGCGAAAGCAGCACGAGGTAGGGGACGAGCACCGCGGCGAGGAGCAGGAGCGCGAGCCAGGCGCCGATCAGTTTCACGATGAGCGCGCCGGCGACGACCGTCGCCGCAACTCCGACCAGGCCCTCGACCGCAAGCGCTTCCCGGTGGATCCGGATCCCGCCGCAGAGGAGGGCGCTGAGGCCGATCATCGCCGCGAGGTTGAAGACGTTCGAGCCGACGACGACGCCGACGCCGACGCCGTGCTGGCCCTTGACGAGCGCGGCAATCGCGGACGAGACCTCCGGCGCGTCGGCCGCCAGCGCGGTCAGGAGGCCGAGCAGCGTCTCCGGCAGGCCGAGCCTCAGGCCGACGTGGTCGAGCCGGCGGGCGAAGAACGCGGCCGCCCCCAGCGTCACGGCCAGCGACGCGAGGAAGACGAGGACGTCGATCAAGCGTCGGCGGCCAGGGCGCGCGCGGCGGCGTCGGAGGCAGCCTCCGCGGCGCGGCCGGCCCGCCCGACCCGCTCGTCTCCTTCGGGCGCGGCCAGGTTGACGGCCACGAGCTTGGACGCGGCACGTGCGGCTCCCGCGGCCAGTGCGGCGGCCGCTGCCGCGTCGGCGCGAGCGTGGCCGTCCGCGCGCTCGGCCGTCTCGGCGGCGAGCTCGGCGACGTCGCCCGCAGTCGCGGCGATCGCCAGCGGCACCTCGGCGGCCTTCGCCAGCGCCCGCGCGAGACCGGAGTCGCGCCGCTCGAGCGCGGCCAGCGCGTGCTCGTAGGCGCGGGCGTCCTGCGTCGCCAGCGCGAGCAGCCGGTCGCGCAGCTCCAGCGCCTGCGCCCGCGCGCCCTCGGCGCCCGACCAGCCCTCCGAGCGCGAAGCGGACTTGGCGACGAGCGCCGCCGCGAATGCGCCCGAGACGCCGGCGACCCAGCCGGATCCCGGGACCGCCTCGGACGAGGAGATCCGCTCCGCCAGCTCGTGGGCGTGCTCGACCACTAGAAGAAGAACTGCCGCCAGGCGGTCCACCAGTCGTCTCCGCGCGAGACGATCGTGCGCGGGTCGACCAGCTCGACGCCGGCCCGGAAGCGGAGCTTCGACGCCGGGATCGTGGACTTGAACTCCACCCGGATCTCCGAGGGCTTGCCCGGGTCGTAGGGCTCGACGGCCTGCGGGTTCGAGACCGCCTGCTTCGCGCCCGCCTCGACCAGCTCGCGCGCCCGGGCCGGCGGGAGCATCCGAGCGCTCAGCGCCGACAGGCCCTCCTTCACGGAGACGGTGGTCAGCCCGTCGCCGAGGAGCGCCTTCGCCTCGCGGCAGGCCGCCTCGTCGCCGGTGACGAGCAGGACCGGGCAGCCCCAGGTTCCGCAGAGCGCCGCGTTGATCCCGGTCTCGCCGACGAGCGTGTCGTTGAACCAGAGGTTCTGCCAGTCGCGGCCCGAGACGGTGTGGTTCATGACGCCGTCGCCCGTGCCGGCCATCGGATGCATGCCGACGAACAGCGCCGCGTCGGCGCCCTGCTCCAGGAAGCCGGTGTACTCGGTCCAGTGCTCCTGGACGACGAACTCGCAGTCCGGGTCGAGCAGCTCGGGCACCAGCGAGTTGAAGTCGT
>Ga0335080_10005721_pt1 | contig 12824 bp, 13 predicted proteins | sample Lox_Sample_34_FD_206720 | JGI IMG/M metagenome (GOLD analysis project Ga0335080, IMG submission 206720) | Soil microbial communities from Loxahatchee National Wildlife Refuge, Florida, United States - Lox_Sample_3.4 | ecosystem: Environmental > Terrestrial > Soil > Wetlands | place: USA... | reverse complement strand
GGCGGCAGGCGGCGGCGCAGCGCGGTATAGTCGAAGCACCCGCGGCCCCTCGCCGCCGGCACTCCAGCGATGTCGCAAGCAGAGTATCGAGTCCGTGCACGGCGCCTGCGCGAGGCGCGGCGGCTGCTCGTCAAGGTCGGCTCGGCGCTGCTCGTCGACCCGAAGAGCGGGCGGCTCAACCGCGCCTGGCTCGACAGCCTCGGCGATGACCTCGCGCGCGCCGCGCGGCGCGGCCAGCAGCCGATCGTCGTCTCGAGCGGGGCGATCGCGCTCGGCCGCCGCCACCTCGGGCTCGCGGGCGGGCGGCTGCGCCTCGAGGAGAGCCAGGCGGCGGCGGCGGTGGGCCAGATCCGGCTCGCGCGCGCCTGGCAGGAAGTGCTCGAGGAGCGCGGCCTCGCGGTCGCGCAGGTGCTGCTGACGCTCGAGGACACCGAGGAGCGGCAGCGCTACCTGAACGCCCGCGCGACGCTGAACACGCTGCTCGCGCTCGGCGCGGTTCCGGTCATCAACGAGAACGACACGGTCGCGACGGCCGAGATCCGCTACGGCGACAACGACCGGCTCGCGGCGCGCGTCGCGCAGATGGCGAGCGCCGAGTGCCTGGTACTGCTGTCGGACATCGACGGCCTCTACAGCGCCGATCCCGGCCGCCATCCGGCGGCCGAGTTCGTGCCGGAAGTGCGGGCCGTCGACGCCTCGATCGAGGCGATGGCCGGCGGCCCGACGTCCGCCGTCGGCTCCGGCGGCATGACGACGAAGATCGCCGCGGCGCGCATCGCGCTCGATGCCGGCTGCAGCCTGTGCATCGCGAGCGGGCGGCGCGCGCATCCGCTGCGCGCGATCGAGGAGGGCGAGCGCTGCACCTGGTTCCTGCCGGGCGCGACGCCCCGGGCGAAGCGCAAGCAGTGGATCGCCGGGACGCTGAAGCCGCGCGGGCGGCTGATGATCGATGCCGGCGCGGCGGCGGCGCTCGGGCGCGGCAAGAGCCTGTTGCCCGCGGGCGTGACGCGCGTCAGCGGCCGCTTCGAGCGCGGTGACACGGTCAGCGTGGTCGCCGACGGTCGCGAGATCGCGCGCGGGCTCGCGGGCTACTCGTCGGGCGACGCGACGCTGATCGCCGGGCGGCGCAGCAGCGAAATCGAGGCGCTGCTCGGCTATCGCGGGCGCGAGGAGCTCGTGCACCGCGACGACCTCGTGATGCTGCGTGCTGCGGAGTGAGCCGATGACGAACAGCGAAGCCCTCGGCGCGACGATGGAGAGGCTCGGCCGCGAGGCGCGCGCCGCCGCCGTGGTGCTGGCGCGCGCGCCACGCCAGGCCAAGGACACGGCGCTCGAGGCGGCGGCCGCGTCGCTGCGCGTGCGCAGCGACGCGATCCTCGCCGCGAACGCGCGCGACCTCGCGGCGGCGCGCGCTCGTTCTCTGGGTGCGGCGCTGCTCGACCGCCTCGCCCTCGATGCACAGCGCATCGAGGCCATCGCCGAGGGGCTCGAGGCGATCGCGCTGCTGCCGGACCCGGTCGGCGCGGTGACCGCCGAGTGGACCCGGCCGAACGGCCTGCGGATCCAGCGCGTGCGCGTGCCGCTCGGCGTGGTCGCGATCATCTACGAGAGCCGCCCGAACGTGACCGCCGATGCCGGCGCGCTGTGCCTGAAGTCCGGCAACGCCGTGATCCTGCGGCCGGGATCGGAGAGCTTCGAGTCGAGCGCGGCGATCCACGCCTGCCTCGAGGCGGGACTCGAGGCCGCGGGGCTGCCGCTCACGGCGATCCAGCGCGTGCCGACCACCGACCGCGAGGCGGTGCGCTACCTGCTGGCCGGCATGAGCGACTACATCGACGTCGTCGTGCCGCGCGGCGGCAAGAGCCTGATCGAGCGCGTGCAGCGCGAGGCGCGCGTGCCGGTGATCGGGCACCTCGACGGCAACTGTCACGTCTACGTCGACCGCGACGCCGACCTCAACATGGCGCGCGAGATCGTTCTGAACGCGAAGCTCAGACGCACCGGCGTCTGCGGCGCGGCCGAGACGCTGCTTGTCGACCGCGCGGCCGCGGGCACGCTGCTCGCGCCGCTCGTCAAGGCGCTGCTCGATGCCGGCTGCGAGGTGCGCGGCGACGCGGCCTGCCAGGCGGCCGATCCGCGGGTGCGGGCCGCGACCGAGCAGGACTGGTACACCGAGTACCTCGACGCGATCATCGCGGCGCGGCTCGTGGACGGCGTCGACGGCGCGATCGCGCACATCGAGCGCTACGGCTCGGCGCACACCGAGTCGATCGTCACCGAGAACGCCGCGACCGCCGAGCGCTTCCTCGGCGGCGTCGACAGCGCGATCGTGCTGCACAACGCCTCGACGCAGTTCGCCGACGGCGGCGAGTTCGGCATGGGCGCGGAAATCGGCATATCGACCGACAAGTTCCACGCCCGCGGCCCGGTCGGCGTCGAGCAGCTGACGAGCTACAAGTACGTGGTGCGCGGCGCCGGCCAGGTCCGGCCGCGCTGAGCCGTCTTCAGGTCACGCGGCGCGCGGCGAGACCGCCGCGCAGCGACCAGACGCCCATGAACCCCGAGCGCCTCAGCGTGCGTGCGGCGGCGAGCGAGCGCTGGCCGCGGGCGCACAGCAGCAGGTAGCGCTGCTTCGAGTCGAGCCGCGACGGCTCGGCGAGGAGCTCGGCGAGCGGGATGTGCAGGTGACGCACCGGCGCCGGGTCGGCGGCCGCCTCGCGCGCATCGCGCAGGTCGACGACGACGTAGCCGTCGGCAACGGCCTCATCGAGGACCGCGAGATCGAGCTCCACCTCGGGCTCGGGCGTGGCCGCGCCCACGCGCACGCACGCGCGCCCGGCGCAGCATGCGGCGCGCGGCGCGCGGATGCGGCGCGTCTCGAGCGTGCCGAGATCCAGCAGCACCACGGCGTCCTCGGCCGGCGTCGTGAGGCCGAGCACGAGCTTGAGCACCTCGAGCGCCTGCAGGCTGCCGAGCACGCCCGGCACCGGGCCGAGAACGCCGGCCTCGGCGCAGTTGCCGACCAGGCCGTCCTGCGTCGCCTCGGGCCACACGCAGCGCAGGCAGGCACCGCCCGGCCGCAGCACCTGCAGCTGGCCCTCGTACTGGTACACGCTCGCCAGCACCGCGGACTTGCCGAGCTCGACGGCAACGTCGTTGACGACGAAGCGCGTCGTGAAATTGTCGCTGCAGTCGACCAGCACGTCGTAGCCGGTCGCGAGGGACGCGAGGCCCGCGCGATCGGCGCGCTCGACGTACGCGCGCACGTCGACCTCGGGGTTGAGCGAGCGCAGGCGCTCGGCCGCGAGCAGCGCCTTCGGCCGGCCGACGTCGGCGAGCGCGTACAGCGTCTGGCGGTGCAGGTTCGAGGCGTCGAGCGTGTCGCCGTCAACGACGCCGAGCGTGCCGATCCCGGCGCCCGCGAGGTAGCCGAGCACCGGGACGCCGAGGCCGCCGGCGCCGACGACGAGCACGCGCGCCGCGCTCAGTCGCCGCTGCCCGGCCTCGCCAACCTCCGGCAGCACGACCTGCCGCGAGTAGTCGGGCCGCGCGAGGTGGGGCGCGTGGCGCTCGACCGACGCGGTCGCCGCCACCCGGGTTCCATGGTCGTGGCCGTGGCCCTGCGGCGCCTCGGGTGCGGCCGCGGCGCAGCGCTCGCAGTTGACCCAGCCGGAGTCGCCGTCGAGGTAGTGCTCCTTCTTCCAGATCGGGACGCGGTGCTTGACCTCGTCGATGATGTAGCGGCACGCGGCGAAGGCCTCGCCGCGGTGCGCGGCACTGACGCCGACCCACACCGCGAGCTCGCCGAGCGCGAGCGGGCCGACGCGGTGCACGCAGCGGGCATGCGCGACGCCGAAGCGCGCGCGGGCCTCGGCGACGATGCGCTCGCCTTCCTTGATCGCGAGCTCGGCGTAGGCCTCGTACTCGAGGCGCTTCACGGGCCGGCCGTCGTTGAAGTCGCGGACCCAGCCCTCGAAGCTCGCGTAGCCGCCGCAGGCGGGGTCGGCGAGCGCCTCGCGCTCGCGGTCCGGGTCGAGGGGCCGGTCGCTGAAGGCGAAGGCGCCCACCTCAGCCTCCGGCCACCGGTGGGATGAACACGACGCGCGCGCCGTCGTTGAGCGGCGCCTGCCAGTCGGCGAACTCGCCGTCGATCGCGACGCGCAGCTGCGCGCGCGCGAGCGTGAGCCCGTGGCGGGCGCGCAGCTCCTCGTAAAGCGCAGCCGGCGTCGCGGCCGCGGTCGCGACCTCCTCGTCGCTGCGCCCCGCCTGTTCGCGCAGCACGGCGTAGTACTGGACGCGCACGGTCGTCATGGCATGGCGCGGCCGCGCGCCGCCGCGTACTCGGCGGGCGTGTTGACGTTCTCGAGCGCGTGCGCGCTCGCCAGATCCACGAGGCGCGCGCCGTGCGTCAGCAGGAACTTGCGGGGACAGCTCTTGCCGCCGGCGACGAAGGCCGCGAGCGGCGCCGCGCTGGCCGGCTCCCAGATCGCGCACAAGGGCTCCGGCAGCCCATCGCTCGAGCTGCGGTACGCGGTGGCCGGCGCCGACGGGTCGCGCGCCGCGATCAGCTGCCCGAGCGTGTCGCGATCGAGCAGCGGCAGGTCGACGGCGACGACGAGCCAGGCGTGGTCGGGGCGCGTCGCGAGCGCCGCGAGTATGCCGGCCGCGGGCCCGACGTCGCTCAGCGCATCGACGATCTGCGGATAGCCGCGCCGCGCGGCATCGTCCTGCTGGTCGGCGCGCACCGACACGTAGGTGGCCGGAGCGAACCCGCGCACCAGCCGCACGGCGCGCGCGAGCTGCGTCTCGCCGCCGAACTCGAGCGCCGCCTTGTCGCGCTGCATGCGCGCACTGCGGCCGCCGGCGAGCACGATCCCGGCGAGGGGCGCCTCAGCGCGCATCGGGCACCCGGTAGTCGCTCTTGCCGCCGTGCTTCTCGATGAGCCGCGTCGCGTCGATGACGATGTCGTGCGACAGCGCCTTGCACATGTCGTAGACCGTCAGCGCCGCGACGCTGGCGCCCGTCAGCGCCTCCATCTCGACGCCGGTCTTGTGGTGCACCGCGACCTCGCAGCGGATCACGAGTTCCTCGCCGCTCGCGCTGATGTCGATGCGGCAGCGCTCGAGCCCGAGCGGGTGGCAGAACGGGATCAGCTCGTGCGTGCGCTTCGCCGCCATCGTGCCGGCGACGATCGCCGTGTGGAACACCGGGCCCTTCGCGGTCGCGTAGCCGGCGGCGGCGAGCGTGCGCGCGACCGCGGCCGGCAGGCGCACGCGCGACTCGGCGATCGCGCTGCGCGCGGTCACCGCCTTGTCGCCGACGTCGACCATCGTCGGGCGACCGTCGTCGCCGACGTGCGTGAGCGTGCTCATCAGCCTCCGATGTAGTACATCTCGATCTTGCGTTCATCGCCGGCCGCATGCAGCTCGGCGCGGACCTCGCTGTAGCGGTCGTTGCGCCCGAGCCAGGCGCCGCGGATCAGCGCGGCGAGCGCGGCATCGTCGGCGCCGGCGCGCAGCGGCGTGCGCAGGTCGAGCCCGTGGGTGGCGAAGAGGCACGTGTAGAGCACGCCTTCGGAGGACAGCCGCGCGCGCGTGCAGGCGCCGCAGAACGGCTGGCTGACCGAGGAGATGAAGCCGACCTCGCCCTGGCCGTCGGCGAAGGCATAGCGCTCGGCGACCTCGCCGTGGTAGCTCGCCGCGAGCGGCACCAGCGGCCAGCGCGCCGCGATCGCCGCGTGCAGCTCGCGCGAGGGTACGACGCGCCGCCGGTCCCAGTGATTGCGCGTGCCGACGTCCATGTACTCGATGAAGCGCACGATGACCGGCGTGCCGCGGAAGTGCTCGACGAGCGCGAGCGCCGTGTGGTCGTTGACGCCGCGCTGCACGACGCAGTTGACCTTGACCGGCGCGAGGCCCGCGGCGAGCGCCCGCTCGATGCCCTCGAGGATCTCCGCCGGGCTCCCATAGCCGCCCGACATCGTGCGAAACACCGCCGGGTCGAGCGAGTCGAGGCTGACGGTGACGCGACCGAGGCCCTGGGCCTTCAGTTCCTCGGCGTGCCGTCCGAGCAGCACGCCGTTGGTCGTCAGCGCCACGTCCTCGACGAGCGGCAGCGCGGCGAGGTCGCCGACCAGCTCGGCGAGGCCGGCGCGCAGCAGCGGCTCCCCGCCCGTCAGGCGCAGCTTGCGAACGCCGTGCGCGACGAACAGGCCGGCGAGCCGCGTGATCTCGGCGAACGACAGCCGCTCCGACGCGCCCAGGAAGCGGTAGCCCTCGCCGTAGGTCTCCTTCGGCATGCAGTAGGGGCAGCGGAAGTTGCAGCGGTCCATCACCGAGATCCGCAGGTCGTGCAGGGGCCTGCCGCGGCGGTCGAGCGGTGCGTGCGGATCGTGCAGTGCGACGACGGGTGCCATGGCTACCAAGTGTAGATCGGGACGGGGTCGCCGGGTTCAAAGCGCCGCCCGGCGGCCAGTTCGGCAAATCCGGCCGTACCCGCCAGCGCCGTGAAGTCCCCCGAGCCATGGGTCGGGTGCAGGACGACGGCCGCCGGCCGGTCGGCGCTCCCCCGGTCGACCGGCACGAACGCGGTCAGCGGATGGCGCGATTCGTAGGCGCTCGCGAGCGCGGCCTGCTCCGGCGGGAGGGGCACGGCGCCGCCGAGGCGCACGAGCGCCGGCAGCACGTAGCGGATCAGGCACACGAGCGTCGAGACCGGGTTCCCGGGCAGTGCGAACACCGGCTGCCCTCCCGGCCCGATCCCGAACCACAGGGGCTTGCCCGGGCGCTGCGCGACCTTATGGAAAACCCGCCGCACGCCGAGCGCCTCGAGCACGCCGGGCACGTGGTCGAAGCGCCCGGCCGAGACGCCGCCCGAGAGCACCAGCACGTCGTTGCCGGCCAGGTGCGCCTCGAGGCGCGCGCGGATCCGCGCCGGGTCGTCGGGCACGTGATCGTCGGTGAGCTGCCGGTAGCCGCGCTGCACGAGCGTCGCCGCGATGCCGTAGGCGTTCGAGCGCCGGATCTGCCACGGCGCGACCGGGGCATCGGGCCCGACGAGCTCATCGCCGGTCGAGATGATCGCGATGCGCGGCTCGCGCGCGACCGACACCACCGCGCGGCCGGCCGAGGCAGCGATCGCGAGCTCCGGGCCGCGCAGCACCGTGCCCGATGCGAGCGCGCGGCTGCCGGCGCGGGCATCGGTGCCCTGGCGGTGAACGTTCGCGTACGGCGCCGGCGTCGCCTCGGCCGCGAGCGTCGCGACGCCGTCGGCAACCGCGATCTGCTCGACCGGGATCACGGCGTCGGTGCCCGCGGGCAGCACCGCGCCCGTCATGACCTCGAGGCACGTCTCGGGCGAGGCCAGCGACGGCGGCCGGCTTCCGGCCGCCACCGTGCCGGCGATCCGGAACTGCCGTCGTCCCTGCTGCCAGGCGGAGAGCGCGATGGCGATGCCGTCCATCGCGACCCGGTCGAACGGCGGCTGGTCGCGCTCGGCCGCGATGTCCTCGCGCAGCACGCGGCCGGCGGCGAGCGCGACCCGGCAAGGCTCGGCGGCGAGCGGCGCGAGCTCGGCCGCGATCGCTAGGCTCGCCTCCGCCGGGGTCCGCATCGCGGCTGTCTTCAGTTCTTGTGCGCCTCGACCCAGATCTTGCGCTGGGTGTTGAAGCGATCGGCGACCGACTCCTCGTCCGCGACCGCGGCGTTGTGCTTCTGCACGCGGACCCGCTCGGCCGCGTCCTGCGCCTTCTTCTGCTCGTCGGTCAGCGGCGTGCCGGCCGGCTTCGGCGGGTTCTCCTCGTCGACGCACTTCAGGTAGACGTCCATGTCCGCCATGAACTTCTTGACGGCGCTTTGCGCCGCGATCATCTCGTCCTTGGTCGCGGTCTTGCCGTCCGGGATCTGGCCCGGCGCCGGCGGATAGGTGCAGGCGGCGTAGCTGGCCGGGACGGCGCCGAGTAGGCCGAGCGCAACGGCGTACGCGGCGAGTGTCGGGATGCGGATCATGGAACAACCTCGCTGGCCGGCCGACATGGCCGGAATCGGCGCCCATCTTATATCGGCGCGCTACCGCGGGTGCGGCGGGCGCCGGTACCATGCCGGGCGTGACCGATGCACCCGCCATCACCGAGGACGTGCCGCCCGCGGGCGGCCGACCGCGCCGGTGACGGAGTTCAGGGTCGGCGAACCCGAGGTCGTCGCACCTGGCGTTCGCCGCGTGCTGGCGCCGAATCCGGGACGGATGACCGGGCCCGGCACCAACGCCTACCTGATCGGCGAACGCGAGCTCGTCGTGCTCGATCCCGGGCCCGCGCTCGAGGCGCAGGTCGATGCGCTGCTCGCCGCGATCGGTACCGCGCGGGTGGTCGCGATCGCGGTCACGCACACCCATCGCGACCACTCGCCCGCCGCGGCGCTGCTGCGGGCCCGGACGGCGGCGCCGCTGGTCGGGGCCGTGCCGCGCCACGCGGCGTTTCACGACCGCAGCTTCGTCGCGGACCTCGCGGCGCACGCGGGCACGAGCCTCGAGACCGACTGCGGCCGGCTGGTGGCGATCGCAACGCCCGGCCACGCCTCGAACCACCTGTGCTGGCACCTGCCCGGTGAGCGGCTGCTGTTCACCGGCGATCACGTGCTCGGCACGGTCTCGCCGGTGATCCTCGCGCCCGACGGCGACATGAGCGAGTACCTCGACTCGCTCGCGCGGCTCGAGACGCTCGACCTCGCCGCACTCGCGCCGGGGCACGGCCCGCTGCTGCGTGACCCGCCGGCGGTCCTCGGCGCGCTGATCCGCCACCGGCGGGCGCGCGAGCAGAAGGTCCTCGACGCGCTCGCCGCGCTCGGCGCCGGCGAGTTGGCCGCGCTGCTGCCGATCGTCTATCGCGACGTCGCGCCGGAACTGCACGACGTCGCGCGCTACTCGCTCGAGGCGCACCTGATCAAGCTCGAGCGCGACGGGCGCGCGCGCCGCGACGGCGCGGTGTGGCGAGCGGCGTGAGCGGCGTCGGCGTCGAGCTGTCGGCGGTGTCGCTGACGCTGGGTGGCCGGCGGGTGCTGAAGCGCCTGAATCTCGTGCTCGAGCCGGGCGCGCACTGCCTGCTGCTCGGCGCCAACGGCGCCGGCAAGACGCAGCTGCTGAAGCTGCTCGGCGGGGAGCGCTGGCCGACCCCGACCGGACGCGAGCGGCGCGACTATCGCGACGCGCGCGGCCGCCGGCTCGAGCTCGCGGAGCTCCTGCCGCGCATCGCTCACGTCGGCGGCGAGCGCCAGGACAAGTACCACCGCTACGACTGGAACTTCAGCGTCGAGCGCATCGTCGCGACCGGCGTCGAGGGCAGCGAGCGGCCGCTCGCGGCCGTCGCGCGGGCAGCGCGGCCGCGGCTGCGCGCGATCCTGCGGCGCCTCGCGCTGTGGCCGCTGCGCCGGCGGCGGTTCCTGACGCTGTCGTACGGGGAGCGGCGCCGCGTGCTGCTCGCGCGGGCGCTCGCGGCGCGGCCGCGGCTGCTGCTGCTCGATGAACCCTACAACGGCCTCGATCGCGCGAACCGCGCGCTGCTCGATGCCGAGCTCGCGCGACTCGCGCGCAGCCGCCTGACGATCGTGCTCGCCGTGCACCGCGCCGCGGACGCGCCGCGGGCGTTCCGGCGCGCGCTCGTGCTGTCGGGCGGCCGGCTCGTCTACGACGGCGCGCGCGCGCGGGCGCCCGAGCGCTGGCTGACGGGCGAGCGGCGGGCCGCCCCGCCCGCGGCGCTGCCGCGGCCGCGGCGCGCGCCGCGCGGCGCGCTCGTCGAGCTGTGTGACGTCGACCTCTACCGCGACTACCGGCCGGTGCTGAAGGGACTCAACTGGCGCATCGGTGCCGCGCAGCACTGGGCGATCGTCGGTGCGAACGGCAGCGGCAAGTCGACGCTGCTCGGCTGCCTGTACGGGCTCGTGCCGGTCGCGCTCGGCGGCCGCGTCGTGCGGCGCGGCCACCCGCCGGGCACGCACATCGAGCGCTGGCGGCGGCGCGTCGGCTGGGTGTCGCCCGAGCTGCAGGCCGAGTACCTCGCGCGCGTGTCAGTCGGCGAGTTCGTCGCGAGCGGACTGACGGCGAGCGTCGGGCTCCCCGAGCCGCCGTCGGCGCGGGCGCTGGCGCGCGCGCGGGCCGCGCTCGCCGCCGTCGGCCTCGACGTCGATCCGGCGCGCCCGACGGCCGAGCTCTCCTACGGGCAGCGGCGACTGGCGCTGATCGCGCGGGCGCTCGTGCTGCGGCCGGAGGCGCTGCTGCTCGACGAGCCGCTGACCGGGCTCGATGCGCCGTTCAGGGCGCGCGTGCGCGCGCTGCTGTCGGCGCTGGCGAGGAGCGGCGTGCAGCTCGTCGTCGCCGCCCACCACGCGAGCGACCTCGTGCCGGAAATCGACCACGTGCTCGCGCTGCGCGCCGGCCGCGCCCGGGTTCGAAGCGCGCGCGCGCCCGCGGGCATTGTGCCCAGGCGGCCGAGCCGGCAGAGTCGGCGGGGGGACCCATGATGCGGCGCTTCACCTTGTACGTCGTGATCGCGATGCTGCTCGGCATCGCCGCCGGCACGCTGTGCCACGCCACGATCCAGGACGCCGCGACGCTGAAGGCACTCGGCGGCTACTTCGCGATCGTGACGGACGCGTTCCTGCGGCTGATCAAGATGATCATCGCGCCGCTCGTGTTCGCGACGCTGTGCGTCGGCATCGCCCACATGGGCGACTTCGGGCGTCTCGGCCGGGTCGGCCTGCGCACGCTCGGCTGGTTCGTGTTCGCCTCGCTGGTCTCGCTGGTGCTCGGGATCGTGATGGTGACCGCGCTCGCCCCGGGCGCGGCACTCGCGCTGCCGGTCCCGGCCGAGGCGGCCGCCGGCGCGGTGCAGGCGACCGGACTGACGCTGAAGGACTTCGTCGCGCACCTCGTGCCGCGCTCGATCGCCGAGGCGATGGCGGCCAACGAGATCCTGCAGATCGTCGTGTTCTCGGTGTTCTTCGGGGTCGCGCTCGCCTCGCTCGGCGCGCGCGCGCGCCATCTCGTGGAGGTCATCGAGCAGCTGGCGCAGGTGATGCTGCGGGTCACGAGCTACGTGATGCTCGCGGCGCCGGTTGCGGTGTTCGCGGCGATCGCCGCGGTCGTGACCACGCAGGGCCTGTCGATCCTCGCGACCTACGGCCGCTTCATCGGCGGCTTCTACCTGTCGCTCGCGACGCTGTGGCTCGTGCTGTACGGGCTCGGATTCCTGGTGCTCGGCCGGCGCATCGCGGGCCTCGCGCCGCTGATCCGCGAGCCGGTGCTGCTCGCGTTCTCGACCGCGAGCTCCGAGGCCGCCTATCCGAAGACGCTCGAGCAGCTCGGCCGCTTCGGCGTCAGCGAGCGCATCGCGAGCTTCGTGCTGCCGCTCGGCTACTCGTTCAACCTCGACGGCTCCATGATGTATTGCACCTTCGCGACGCTGTTCATCGCGCAGGCCTACGGAATCGCGCTGACGCTCGCGCAGCAGCTGTCGATGCTGTTGCTGCTGATGGTCACGAGCAAGGGCATGGCCGGCGTGCCGCGCGCCTCGCTGGTCGTCATCGCGGCGACGCTCGCGCACTTCCACATCCCCGAGGCGGGGCTGGTGCTGATCCTCGCGGTCGACCAGTTCCTCGACATGGGGCGCAGCGCCACCAACGTCGTCGGCAACTCGATCGCGACCGCGGTCGTCGCCTGCTGGGAGCGCGAGCTCGAGCCGGTGAACGCACCGGCTGAGCGGCGGCCGTGACGGCGCGCAGACGTTGCGCGGGCGCGTCCTAAACTGGCATCGTGCGCCGCCGGCAGACGGCCGGCGGGGAGGGGAGCCGATGTCCCGATCAGTCGAGCGCGATCTCGGTCGTGAACACGACGCGCGCCGCGCCGCTGATGTGCACGCGCGTCGGCGCCTGGCCGCTCGCCTCGACCTCGACGTCGACCTCGCCCGGCCGCTCCATGCTGCGGCCCTGGAAGCCGCGCAGCCGCGCGCGGCCGCCGCTGACCGGCAACAGGCCGTGGGCGACGAGGTACGCGCCCAGCATGCCGTGGGCGTTGCCGCTGACCGGGTCCTCGGCGATGCCGAGGACCGGCGAGAACAGCCGCGACTCGGTCGTGCCCGGCCCGCGCGCGTCGCGCACGAACAGGAAATAGCCGTCGGCGCCGACGTGCGGCGTCATGCGCTTCAGCTCCTCGAGGTTCGGCTCGAGCGAGGCCAGCAGGTCCGCGGAGCGCAGGCCGATCATCAGCCGCGTGCTGGTGCGCTTGGTCACGACCACCGGGCACTTCGGGTCGAGCGCCGCGGTGTCGATGCCGAAGATGTCGAGCAGGCGCGTGCGGGTCTCGGCGCTGATCGCCGGCTGGAACTGCGGCACCGGCAGCGCGACGGAGACCCGCGGGGCGCCCGCCGAGCCCGAGACCTCGACGTCGTAGAGCCCGGTGCGCGACTTCTGGCGCAACCGGCCGATCTTGCCCTCGCCCGCGACCAGGCGGGCGACGTGCGCGGCGACGCTCGCGTGGCCGACGAAGCCGACCTCGCGCGTCGGCGTGAAGAAGCGCAGCCGGACGTCGTGGTCGGGGCCGTCCGGCGGCAGCACGAACGCGGAGTCGGAATTGTTGAGCTCGCGTGCCAGCGCCTGCATCTCGTGCTCGTTGAGGCGCTCGGCACCCAGCACGACGCCGGCCGGGTTGCCGGCGAACAGCTGCGTCGTGAAGACGTCGATCTGGAACACGTTGACCGTGCGCTTGGCCATGGGGCGGTGAACCTCAGTTCTGCAAGCAATGAATTCTACCAGTCCGGGCCCGCGGCCGGTGCCCA
>Ga0335080_10005719_pt1 | contig 12827 bp, 11 predicted proteins | sample Lox_Sample_34_FD_206720 | JGI IMG/M metagenome (GOLD analysis project Ga0335080, IMG submission 206720) | Soil microbial communities from Loxahatchee National Wildlife Refuge, Florida, United States - Lox_Sample_3.4 | ecosystem: Environmental > Terrestrial > Soil > Wetlands | place: USA... | reverse complement strand
CTTCTGGTGGGTTGGATTCCAGAAGCTGCGCTGAAGTTACTTCGCAGTCGAAGAATACGGCAAATTTCCACAGACGCAAGAAAATTCTTGAAAAATATTTCGTCAAGTGGGCTGCGAAGAGGTAATTACTCGCGTGCTGTTGCGGGACCAGCAAGCGATTTTGTCATTCTGAGCGAAGCGAAGAACCTATGCAGTTGACTACGAAATACATAGATCCTTCGCTGCGCTCAGGATGACAAGGGATTAGTTAAGAAGTCTCGATCAAAAATCGAGAGATAGTAGGTGGGGGAAGCTAGAGGTTCTTGAACAGCTCCGCCCGGGGGTCTTCGGGATTGAGCTTCGCCAGCTCGCGCAGCAACTCTTTGGTTTTTTCGTCGCGCGGCATGGGGACGGTGATCTTCACTTCGACGATCTCATCGCCGCGGGTCCCCTCCCGCGTCGCCGAGGGGACGCCCTTTTCGCGCAGACGCAGCTTCTGTCCGCTCTGGGTTCCGGGAGGAATCCGCAGCAGGGTACGGCCGTCGATAGTCGGCACCTCGACCTTTGCGCCCAACGCCGCTTCGGTTGCGGTGATGGGCACGCTGAGATAAATATCGTCGCCTTCGCGGCGGAATACTGGATGCTCCTCGGCACGGATGATCACGTAAAGATCGCCCGTTGGTCCCCCTCTCGCGCCGGCATTTCCTTTCCCAGGAATGCGGATGCGCTGCCCGTCGCGGGTCCCGGCCTTGATCCGCACTTCGAGCGGTTCTGTGCGGTCTACCGTTCCCTCTCCGTGGCACACCGGACAGGTGGAGATGTTCTTTCCCGTGCCGTGACAACGCGGGCAGGTGACGTTGAACTTCATGCGCCCGCCGGTCTGCTGGATCTGCCCGCTACCGCCGCATTGCGGGCACTTGCCGGCAGATTCGATGAATCCCTGGCCATGGCAATTGCTGCAGGTGTCGCGCCGGGTGATGTTCAGGCGCATGACGCCGCCGCGGATAGCGGTCCAGAATGGAACATTGACTTGATATTCAAGATCCTGGCCAGGCTCGGGACCTTCTTCGGCGGCTGCACCGCGGCCTCCGAAGATGCCGGAGAAAATATCGCGAAATCCGCCGCCGCTGCTCCCGCTTGATGCCTTGCGGTTGCGGGCGTTTTCGAACATGTCTGAGAAATCGAAGCCGCTGAAGTCGAAGCCGCCTCCCGGCGCCTGGCCGCCAGGAGACCCTCCGGGGAAGCCGCCGACATTGCCGCCGGAACGGGCATAGGCTTCGGCCGTGGCCGGGTCGATGTTGTCCGAGTAGAAGCCAACCTGATCGTAAATTTTGCGCTTCTTGGGATCGCTGAGAACGTCGTTGGCTTCGGAGATGACCTTGAACTTCTCTTCGGCCGATTTGTCGCCCGGATTGACGTCCGGGTGATACTTGCGCGCCAGCTTGCGGAACGCCTTGCGGATATCCTCAGCCGAAGCCGACTTCTTCACGCCGAGGGCTTCGTAGTAATCCTTCTTGGTGGTGGTTGCCATTGCTATTTCAAAACTACTCTAACACTGTCATCCTGAGCGAAGTTGGCTTGCGCGAAGCGCAAGGGGACGAGTTGAAGTTGAGGCGCTTGCGCGGCGTACGAGCCGCGCGCCGAAATCCCGAGCGCAGCCGAGGGAGCTCCATCGTACGAATTCCTTTCCGGGCCGCTGGCGCTGCACAGTTGCATGGGGTCCTTCGACTCCGCCGGTTCGGCGCGCTGCGCCGAACCGGCTGCGCTCAGGATGACAGTTTTTGTTTGATCGACTCTCCTGCGAATGCCATCTTCGCGCCCCACTTCTCCGCGACGCGGGAACCTCGCAAAGCGAAGGTTCTGCGCAGTCGAAGGATCCCTCCCTGCCGGTATTTTCCGATCGTCGCGGGCATTCGCCCAAATAAAAGCGGCGCAGAGAATTCCTTCTCTGGCCGCGGGTGCAGGCAAATTACAGGGGTCTTTCGACTCCAGGCTTCCTCGCTGCGGGCGGCGTTGCTCCGCTCAAGATGACAATACAATCAGGGTATGTAGGGACAGCGTGTATCGCGCACTTCCACGCAAGGCTATTATAGGAACTCTATGGGCATCTCCTTATCAGAAGACTTGAAACGTCTACTGGACGAAGCGAATTTCGTGCACCTGGCCACGCTGATGCCCGATGGCTCGCCCCAGTCGGTTCCGGTGTGGGCGGGGCGCGAGGGCGACCGCATCGTCATTTGCACGGGCGAGAACTCGCTCAAAGCGAAGAACACGCGGCGCGACCCGCGGGTTTCCTTGTCCATCGTGGATTTCGACGATCCCTACCGGGAAGCGCAAATCCGCGGACGCGTGGTCGAGCGCAGGCCTGACCCGGAGTTCAAGATGATGGATCCGATCTCACACAAGTACACGGGGAAGCCTTTTGCCTTCCGCTCGCCCGCGGGCCGGGTCGCTCTGATCATTGAAGTGGATAAGGCGCGCTATACGAAGCTGCCGTTCGAGCACACGCCGCCCAAGCTGTAAGTTACCCGCGCGGGGCAAAAGAAAAGGCACGGCCGAAGCCGTGCCTTTGACCACCCACCACCAGTTATGACGCCTTCGCCACCTGCAGGTTGTTCTGCACGGTGAACACGCCGAACACTCCGCTGGCCCGGATTCCCGCCACATTCTTATCCATGGCGTTATTCACCGTGCCGTAAAGGCTCAACTTACCGTTGCTGACCACGATGCGAATGGGCAGCGCCGGGTCGATGGCGTAGCGGCTCAATACCGGATCGCGGTAAATCGCGCGCATCGCCCGGATGCGGATGTCGTCATCGAAGGTTGAAACCGGCGCCACGTGGATATCATTGACCACGTCCTTCACGCCGGGCATGAAGTTCGCCAGCGCGATGGCTGAGTCACGATCCACGTCGGTACGGGTTTCACCGCTCAGCGTAGCCACACCGTCGATTACCGACGCCGTGACGTAGTTGAACTGATTGCCGTAACCGATGCGGTCATAGTACAGCTTGCGATCGAGCTGCGCCGCTAACTGCGCGTCAGGCACGCTCTTCCCATCCACCGCTATCAGATTGCGTACGCCCTGCACATGGGCCATCTTCTTTACCTTCTTGGCCGCGTCCATCTTCTGCTGGTATAGGTCGACGCTGCCGGTCAGAGTCACGATGCCGTCCTCGACCGAGGACTGCAGGTTCCGGAACTGGCCCTTCTTGGCCAGTTGTTGCTCTACACGGGTTTCGATCTCCTGGTCGTATCGGCTGCTGGTCTCTGCCATTACGCCGCCGGCCAGTACTGCCGCCAAAAAAATGGGCCCCAGGATTCTGAGTGCTGATTTCATGATCTTTCTCCTTTTGTCGCTGCCCTTTGATTAACCGTTTAGTTAATTAATTAGATGGCGGATTTCCTTCCCGGGATGCACGGCGAACCTGCCTGCTTTCTGCTGCTTCGGCGCCCAAGCTTCCTTCTCTTGCCATCGTCCTTACCATCATTGAACCCCTAACCGATGGGAAAGTTGCGGCCGTTTTCGGAGAAATCCGGGTTGACAACAGTCGTTGCCACGAATAGATTGCCCCGATCATGGTTAAGGGAATCCGGGAAGAGATCAAGCAGCGGAAGCAGTTTCCCAGCCTGGAAGCGGAAGCCGTTCTGGCGCTCCTGCGCACCGCCGACCAGTTGCAGACCGGAATCGCAGAGATGCTGAAGCCTTACCAGCTCTCCCCCACTCAGTACAATGCCTTGCGCATTTTGCGGGGCGCCGGAGTGCAAGGCCTGCCCTGCAGCGAGATCGGCGAGCGCATGCTCAGCCGTGATCCCGACATCACGCGGTTGCTGGACCGCCTGGAGCGTCGCGGCCTGGCATTGCGCGAACGCGAGGCGAGAGATCGCCGGGTGATCAAGGCGCGCATCCAGCCGACCGGGGTGAAATTGCTGGAGTCGCTCGACCGTCCAGTAGAGCAGCACACCCGCTCCATGCTGCGGCATTTGGGCGAGCCGCGTCTGCGCACTCTGATTCGCCTCTTGGACCTGGCGCGCTCAGGGTTTCACGGCGGGGTCCAAAGCGGTATCTCGAATTTGCATTTAAGTCCCCGTTTAGACGCAAGGAGAAAGCTATGACGGATAACTCGAAAGCCTGGGCTTTGACTGTCCTGCGCGTGGTTGTAGGCATCGTTTTCCTGAAGCACGGCTGGATGAAGGTCTTCACCTTTGGATTGCACGGCGTAACCGGAATGCTGACCATGCTGCACATTCCCTTCCCGCCGGTTTCTGCTTTCGTGCTGACCTGGGTCGAGTTCCTGGGCGGCCTGGCGCTGATTCTAGGTGTGGGCACCCGCGTGGCCGCTGCATTGCTGGCCTTCGACATGCTGGTAGCCGTGCTGAAGGTTCACCTGAAAAATGGATTCTTTCTTCCCATGGGGTACGAATTTGCGCTTACGTTGCTGGCGGCAAACATCTGCCTGCTGCTGGCAGGCGCGGGCGCAACTTCCATTGACAGGATTTTGCAGAAAAAGCAGCCGGCGTAGCTGCGTGCAAAGTCGGCCAGTCACTTTTTCTCGGCGCCCCGGCGATCGGCAACAGCCGATAGCCGCGCCACTGCGGCTGCGGCCGTGTATCGAACCGGATCTTTGTCGTCTTCCATCGCCGGGGCGATCTTGCTGATATACGCCGGATCGTCGTGGCGGGCCACGGCCTCGAGCGCGGCCGTCCGCACCAGTTCACTCTTGTCGTTCACGGCTGTGGATGCCAGTTCATCCAACGTGTCCCGGTCGCGGTCGCCTGCCAGTACTCGGGCGGCCGCGGCTCTCACCGGCGAGGTGTCGTCCTTCAGAATGGTCTTGATCGCCGTGTAACCGATCCCGGCAAAGGGCACGAATCCGATTCCCTCCTGAATACCGAGCATGGCCAGTTTTTTAGGATCCTTGATGGTTTCCAGCTGGCCGGCAATCAGCCCGTTGCCGCTCTTTCTCTGACCGGTGAGGATCGCGTAGTACACCTCGTATGCACTCGGATCCTTCAACTGCAGCAATGCATGCGCCGCCGCCAGCACTACGCTGATCTCCTTGTCCGATAATGCGGCTTTGAGCTTGGGAATGGCCGACCTTGCCTTGAGCTCTCCCAAAGAGGTCGCCGCCGCGACGCGTACCTTTGGATTTTCATCGTCCAGGGCATTCTTGGCCATCTCGATCGCCGCGCGCCGGCCAGGCAGCAGGGAAAGCACCTTTACAGCGGTGGCGCGCTGGTCCGCCTTCCTGGAACGCACGCCGGATCTCAGCAGTTGCCAGGCCATGGTCTTGGGCGACACCTGCGGAGTGGGAGCCGAGGCCGTTGCCGGGGGTTTCTCAGTGTCTGCCGGCGGCGCCGGAGTTGGAACTTGTGAGGAGATCGAGGCAGCTAGAAGGAGCAGACCCGATTTGTACAGAAGGAATGGCAGATTCATTTGTCGACTTGCGCATCATGCCGCAGATACCACTCAACCGCCGGCCTTGGCCGCTACCCGGGCCCTGCGTCCCTCCGGGTTGGACTTGGTCTGTTTCCGCCCAAAAACACGCAAGAATATCTTGTCGATATTCCGCAGTTGTCGTTTCAGATCGAAAGCCCGTTCTACTTGCGCGCGCGGCACGCGCTTGCTGATCTTCTTGTCCTTGAGGACCAACTGCCGGAAATTCAGTCCCTGCTTCCAGGCCCGCATGGAATGGCCCTGCACCAGGCGGTACGCGTCCTCCCGGGAGAGGCCATGTTCCACCAGATCAAGCAGCAACTGGCCGCTGAACACCAGGCCGCCTGTGCTTTCCAGGTTGGCCCGCATCCGCTCCGGATAGATGAACATTGTGTCGATCAGGTTGGTTGTCTTCTGCAGCAGGTAGTCGACCAGCGTGGTCGAATCGGGAATGATAATGCGCTCCACCGAGGAGTGCGAGATGTCGCGCTCGTGCCAAAGCGCCACGTTCTCGAATGCCGCCTGCGCGTTCGAACGCACCACCCGCGCCAGCCCGCTGATCTGCTCGCAGGTGATCGGGTTCCGCTTGTGCGGCATGGCGGACGATCCCTTCTGTTTCTCGCTGAAGTACTCCTCCGCCTCCCGCACTTCCGTACGCTGCAGATGACGCATCTCGGTGGCAATCTTATCCAGCGTGCAGGCAATGACGGCCAGCGTGGCCATGTAGTGCGCGTGCCGGTCGCGCTGGATGACTTGCGAAGAAATGGCCGCCGCCTTGAGGCCCAGGCGGGCGCAGATTTTTTCCTCCAGTTCCGGGCTCAAGTGAGCCAGGGTTCCCACCGCCCCTGAGAACTTGCCTACGCGCATATCCTCCGCCGCCATTCGGAAGCGGGCGATATCACGCTGCACCTCGGAATACCAGTTGGCCAGCTTGAAACCGAACGTAATGGGCTCGGCGTGAATACCGTGCGTGCGGCCGACCATGGGGGTGTTCTTGAACTCCCAGGCGCGCCGTTCCAGTACTTCCGAAAGCCGTTCCAGGTCTGAGTCGATAATGTTTGACGCCTGCCCGATCAGCAGCGCCTGCGCTGTATCCACCACGTCGTTGGAGGTCAATCCGTAGTGAAACCAGCGCGCGTCCGGCCCGACCACTTCCGCGACTGCGGTGGTGAACGCAATGACGTCGTGGCGGACTTCGGCTTCGATCTCCTGAATCCGGTCAAGTTGGAAATCCGCTCGCTCGCGGATGGACTTGGCGGCGCTCTTCGGCACCAGCCCGGCTTCGGCCAGGGTGTCGGTGGCCGCTACCTCAACCGCCAGCCAGGTGCGGAAGCGATTTTCGTCGCCCCAGATTCGCCCCATTTCCGGGCGCGTATATCGTGGAATCAAGGCTGATTCCCCTCTCTGCGTTGTCGTGGAGGAATAGGGATTGTAAATGTTCCGTGAAGCCGCTGCCAGAGTCGGGCCAGATCAATTCGCGATTAGCCGCGAAGCGTCTTATAACGCAGAGATCGCGAAGAACTCCGCAGAGTACTCGGAGAAAACCAGGGTCAGCGCATTTTTCAGAACTCTGCGAACTCTGCGGCATTTCTCCGCGTCCTCGGCGATTTAAGGTTTTGCCGCTTCGAGTTCCACCTCACCCCGGCGAGCTTTGAAGGCGCGGCACCAACGTCACTTTTTCATTATATCGTTATACGATATAATTAACCTGAGATGTTAAGCGCATCCCCCGACTACCGCGGTCTGGCTGATTTCCGCTACGAAATGCGCCGCTTTCTGTCATTCAGCGCGCACGCGGCCCGCGCCGCGGGAGTGGAGCCGCAGCAGCACCAGTTGATGCTGGCGCTGAAGGGTTTGCCGGAAGGCGTCCGCCCCCGTATCGGAGAGCTCGCGGAGCGCCTGCAAATCGCGCATCACAGCACGGTCGAACTGGCGAACCGGCTTTCCGCGGCTGGGTATATCCGCCGCTCCGGCAGCGGCGCGGACCGGCGCGAAGTGCTGCTCGCCCTCACGCCGAAAGGCGAGCGCGTGCTGCGCGAGCTTTCCCTGCACCACGAAGAGGAGTTGCGTACGCAAGGGCCCGCCCTGGTGGCGGCGCTGAAGCGCGCCATACAGAACAGCAGGAATGGTGTGGGCTCCGGTATACCAGGCCGGCGTCGCCCAATCCATGCCACAAAAGGACGAAAGATTTCGTGAGCACAAATCACAACCAGCAGGTTTCGCACGTGGTCGCCACCGGCGATCCGTTTCTGGCCGCGCCCGCCCAGTTCCGCATGGTGCTGATGTCTCTTCTCGCCGCCGGAATCGGCTTGCTCGCCGGCCTCATCGCCTTCGCCCTTTATCGCCTCATTGGGCTGTTTACAAACCTGGCTTTCTACGGCCGATTCTCGGCGGATTTCATCAGCGCCCGCCACCACCACCTTGGCCCGTGGGTAATTCTGATCCCCGTGATCGGCGGCATCATTGTCGGTTTCATGGCCAAGTACGGTACGCCCAAGATCAAAGGCCACGGCATCCCGGAAGCCATGGAAGCGGTGCTGGTGAGCCGCAGCCGCATTCAGCCCCGGGTGGCGATTCTGAAACCCATCTCCGCTGCTATCGCCATCGGCACCGGAGGCCCATTTGGCGCGGAAGGTCCGATCATCCAGACCGGAGGCGCGGTCGGCTCGCTCATCGGGCAAATCGTCCATACCACGGCCGCCGAACGCAAAGTTCTCTTGGCCTGCGGAGCGGCGGCAGGCATGTCGGCTACTTTCAACACTCCCATCGCCGGCGTGATCCTCGCCATCGAGCTGCTGCTCTTTGAATTCAAAGCCCGCTCGTTCATTCCCCTGGTGATCGCCAGCACCCTCGCCACCGCGGTCCACATGCAATTGCTGGGCGCTGGACCCATGTTCACCGTCAAAGCCATGGACTTCGGTATTCCTCGCGCGTTGCCTTTCTATCTCCTGCTAGGCCTGATCTGCGGATTAGCGGCGGTGGGCTTCAGCAAGGCCCTCTATTGGACCGAAGATCAATTCGAGAAACTGCCGGTGGACGAACTTTGGTGGCCGGCCATCGGAGCCCTGGGACTGGGAATCATCGCCTACTTTGTGCCTCGTGTTCTGGGAGTCGGTTACGACACCATCAGCGACATCCTCAACGGTGACCTGGCCTGGAAGTTGCTCCTCGTCGTCATGCTCGCAAAAGCCGCGGCTCTCGTGGTCTCCCTCGGCTCAGGAACTTCGGGAGGCCTGCTGGCTCCCATGTTCATGTCGAGCGCCGCCCTGGGTGGGATCTTTGCCATGGCGATGAATGCCATCTTTCCCTCGGCCAGCCTCTCCGCCGGCGCTTTTGCCCTCGTGGCCATGGGCGCGATTTTCGGCGCGGCTTCGCGAGCCACTTTCGCCTTTATTATTTTCGCCTTTGAGATTACCCGCGATTACAACTCGGTGCTTCCCCTCATGCTCGTGTCTGTCATTGCGGCTGGAATCGCTATGCTGCTGCAGCCCCGCTCCTCCATCATGACGGAAAAACTCGAGCGCCGCGGCCTGCACATTCACCAGGACTACGAGACCGACGTTCTGCAGCAGGTGCAGGTGCAGGAAACCATGGATAAGGAGCCGCCAACGCTGCCGGCCGATACTCGGGTGAGCGAACTGGCGGATCGCATTGCCCGCCACGACCCGGCCGTAAGCCGCCATCAGGCGATTGTGCTGCTGAATCGCGAGGGAGAGTTGGCGGGCATCATAACCCGCGGCGATATCCTGCGCGCGCTCGAAGAAAACCCGGCAACCGCATTGACTGTCCTCGAGGCGGGAACGCGCAGTGTGGTCGTAACCTATCCTGACGAGGTTCTGCACGAAGCCTCAGCCAAGATGCTTGGCCACGATGTCGGACGTTTGCCGGTGGTCGATCGCAAGAACCCCCGGCGTGTGATTGGATATCTGGGCCGGGCCGGGATCATGGCCGCGCGCCTGCGCCGCCTGCATGAGGAGCATGTGCGCGAATCCGGATGGATGGGACGGTTTTCCCGAATCCCTACAAGCTCGGGAAGTTAGTTGACATCATTCTGAGTTGCGCTGAGCTGTTGACTCCTGCGCTGGGCGGCATCGATCAGCGGCCGTAACGCGTCTACCGAAACGCCCAGAGTCCCTCCGGAGAAGCCGTCGATGTAGGCGGAATTTACCCCGATCACCTGGCCGCGTGAGTTAAAAACCGGGCCGCCACTGCCTCCGTGCGCCGTGGGCGCGTCGTAGATCAGCTTTTCCGCCACCACATCTCCCAGGTGCCCGCAGGTGGCCGAGGGCCGGATCAACGAAAGGGCGGCCAGCTCCGTGGCTGCGCCCATGTCGTCATGCCTGTAGGCGAGCCGGTCGTACACATTCGTTGGCGACTTCGCCACCATCCCAAGAACGCCCATGGGATAGCCGATCACCGTCACTAGGTCCCCGGGATTCGCCTGGCTGGTCGCCAGCGGCAGAGGGGCCAACTGTCCTAGGGCGGCCGAATCCTCCACCCGCAACACTGCCAGGTCCCCGTGCGCCGAGAGCACCACCGGCGCAATGTTCACTCCGGAAGGAAGTCCGGGAAAGAAGGCCAGCAAGCGCTCCAGTTGAGGCGTGGCGCCGCGCTTTATTAGAGCGCCTGCCTCGGAATCCTCATACCAGGGTTCGGCCACGTGGCGATTAGTGGCCAGCAGCCCGGGAGCTACCACGAATCCGGTGCCCGAGACGCGTACGCGCAGCGCTGGGCGCATCCCTCCGAATCCCACCTGGTAGACCCCGAAGATGTAGCAGATAGAGTTGCGGTAACGGTTCAACACCATGGCCGGCATGGCCTGCTGTTGTTGCAGCCGATGAACCTGCTGGGAAAGTTGCAGGACCTGGTCCTGCAGGTCATTCGTGGCTGGCGGCGCATAGGTGTGCGCCAGGAAGCCGGTGACGACCAGCACCCCGACGCTGAATGCGATCTGCAGCCAGCTAAGCCAGGATCTGCGAGCCGAAGCCTGCGAGCTCTGCGAATAATCTTCAATCATAGGAAAAAGGCGGGCTGACCTGGCAGGGGTGGCACGGAAGTGGTAGTAGCCCGTGCCCCAGTCAGACCTGTAACTCGCTATCTTGGCCCGCTGCGCGTGGCTTTCCTAGGGTACGGAAGGCGATGTACCGGTGACCTAAGAGGGAATTAATCGTGAGCTCGGACGCCAGCCCGGGGAGGGCGGCAACTCCTTCCGCGCCAGGGAGTTCCTCGGGTGTGCATTCAATCCGGCATCATTACGATGCCGCACCCTTCCAGTCCTCGTCATTCCGACGATGAGCGCAGGCGAAGAGGAGGAATCTGATTTTCCCCTCGCGCTCGTCTCGCCCGAGATTGGGAAGGGCACGGCTTCATCAGCCGTGTCGCCATCACGCTGTTAGACTTGCCTTCGCAAAATGAGCTTCCGCCAGATCGAAATCCCGAGCCTCCGGCGAAAGTTGAGCAACGTAATGTTGTCTCCCTCATCCGACGCAGCAACAATGGAGGAGCGGGCATTCGAGAACTATCTCCGCCTGGGCGGCGACTCGATCCACCTTCATGGCGAAGGCGGCGAGGTCTCCGGCCGCAAAGCCGTTGGAGCCTGGCTGAGCCGCCGTGGTCTGCGCCCGCGCTTCTTCCTGTGCTCACAAATCTGCCACGACGGTTGGAACGAGGTTGAACAGAGGCCCATCGACCGCTTCTCGCCCCAGGCGGTTCTCGAGGACATCTCGACCGACCTGGATTTGTTGGCCACCGAATACCTCGATCTCGTGTACTTCGATGACCGGCCCGGGGTTTCCTTTGAGCCTGTAATCGAAGCCTTTGCGGCCGAGGTAAGGGGTGGCAGAGTCCGGGCGTTCGGCTTACGAAACTGCCCCGCGGGACGCATCCGGGCAATCCAGCAGTACGCCGCCAATCTGCAACTTCCAGGCGCAAGCGCCGTCTTTACCACTGAACTGGCCCTCGCCAAGGCAATCGGTCCGCTCTGGCCCGAGTACATTCCCTTCGATTCTCAACTTATGGATACGGTGCATTCGTTGGGGATTGCCGTCTTCGCGCACGCAGACGGCATCAACCTCGGTCAATGTCTCTACCATCGCGATAACGGCGCAGAGCCCGCAAACTCCCGCTGGGTGCGGCGTTGGCAACACCCCGAGAACCCGCGGCTGATCGAGCGCGTACAGTCCTTTGCCGGGGAACGCAGGCTCACGCCGCGAGAGATCAATGTCGCCTGGATGCTGAATCAGAACATCCACGTGATGGCGGTGGTCGCCTCCCATGAACTCCTCGCCCATGCCGCCGAGTACGAGCGCGCCTCGCAATTGCTGCTGAACCAAACGGATCTGAAGCTGATCACCGGCTAGGGCGGTCAGTTTCGGCGCGCGAGCCTCGGGCGGATCTTGTCATGCTGAGCGAGGACTGAGCTTCGCCAAGCGAACCGGCAGTAGGAGCGCTTCCGGGCCAGGGGTAGGACTCGAATCGAGCTGCATTCGATACAACGTGAAGCACGAACAGCCGCGAAGCGGCGCCAGATTACAGCCCAGGGCGTAAGCCCTGGGAATCCGGCGAATAAGTGCCGAGAGCCCTGAAAGGGCGAAAGAAAAACAGGCTTGCGAGCTCCCATGATTCCGATGCCAATTCGGGAGGGCACGGGTTCCAACAGGCTGCGGAAAAACTCCTCGGCTGCTCTAAACGCCTTTGTCATTCCGAGCCGTTCGCGAGGCGCGAAGCGCTGAGAACGTGCGAGGAATCTGCAGTTTTTGTGTCGCTTTGTACGCTACGAAGCGAATCGCGTTCGAGACATCCTCCAGGCTGTCATGCTGAGCGAGGACTGAGCTTCGCCTTGCGAAGCTTAGCCGCAGCCGAAGCATCCCTACCCCAGGAAATGATTTGCGATCGTGTCCCCGCAGCGAGCCTTTGGCGCAATCGTGGAAGGGCACGTCTTCAGACGTGCCGATCGGCCTTCATTTGATGAGAACCGCGCCGGAACGGCGCGAGACCACGAAAGCTCGAAATGATTCGGGCCTTGTCTGGCTGCGCGAAGGCTGCCGAAGCATCGATACCTTAGAAATGACTTCGGTGAGACTTTAGGGATTCTTCGACTCGCCGGGCCTGCAGCCCGGCTTCGCTCAGAATGACAGCGGAAACAAAAGCCGCCAGCTTGCGCTGGCGGAAAGATGACCTGAGATTTTAAGTTGCTTTTCGTTTCATCCAGCGCCCAAAAGCCGATAGCAGCACGTAGGGCATCATCAGCATGCTCCATACCGCGCGAGCGTTGTAGCCTAGGGCTAACAACTGCCGCCATGTCCAGAGGGAGAAGTCTTCACAGTCGCCTCTCTTGAGCTGTTCAAAATGTTCTGGCGGCTGCCAATAGTCTCTTTTGCCGAACTGTTCTATGTCTGAGATGCCCCGACAG
>Ga0335080_10005718_pt1 | contig 12827 bp, 15 predicted proteins | sample Lox_Sample_34_FD_206720 | JGI IMG/M metagenome (GOLD analysis project Ga0335080, IMG submission 206720) | Soil microbial communities from Loxahatchee National Wildlife Refuge, Florida, United States - Lox_Sample_3.4 | ecosystem: Environmental > Terrestrial > Soil > Wetlands | place: USA... | reverse complement strand
GAGCAAGGTACGCGAAGTGCTCGATGCAACTCCAACTCCCCCGGAGGTCGTTATGTCGACGCAATCTGCTGAACCTCAACCCGCAATGCGAGCCCGGCATGCTCCGCCGACGCGCGCACAACGATTCCAGCTTCACTTGCCCTTGCGCTATCGCCGGCTCGGCGAGACGCAGTGGCACGTAGGCACAACCGAAAACATCAGCCGCTCGGGACTGCTCTTTAATACCGACGACCTGGTCCAACCGAATTCTCAACTCGAAATCAACCTTGTCCTGCCGGCCGAGATCGCAGGCCTTTCCGGAACCGAGGTTGTGTGTCGTGGAGAAGTTGTGCGCACCATCGAAGGCAAGGGCGAAGCAGTGAGTCCGGCACTGGCCGCACGGATTCTGCAGTATCACTTTCAGCATGGCCCTTTGCCGAGGGCGTAAGCTAGTGCCGGGTTCTGTGGGGAAGTTGTCCGGGAGAAGGCGGCCCGTGGGCCGCCTTTGATCTTGTCGGGCAACTACGAAGCTTCTTTTTCGGCCGCGGATTTCTTAAGATCCTGCTCGCGGAGCGATTGGACTTCCTCGGCAATCGCGTATTTCAGTTCATCAATCCCTTTGCCAGTAACTGCCGAGATCTCGTAGAGCTTCAGCTTCTTCTTTTTTGAATACTTCTTGAGCGCAGTCAGCTTGTCTTTGTTGGCCACGTCGATCTTGGAAGCGACCATGATCATCGGCTTTTCTTCCAGGTGCGCGCCATAGCTGGCCAGTTCGCCGAGGATCACCTCTACGTCCTTCACGACGTCATCCCGTCCGCTGGAGTCAGAAACATCCACAAGATGAACGAGAAGCCGCGTGCGCTCGATGTGGCGCAGGAACTGCGTGCCCAGCCCGGCGCCAGTGTGCGCGCCCTCAATCAAGCCGGGAATGTCGGCTACCACAAAACTGATCTCATCCCTCGCATCACCGACGGCGACCACGCCAAGATTCGGTTCGAGGGTAGTGAACGGATAGTCGGCAATCTTCGGGCGCGCCGAGGAAATGCGCGAAATCAACGTGGACTTGCCCACGTTCGGGTAGCCCACCAGTCCCACATCGGCAAGCAGCTTCAATTCAAGCCGGTAAGTGCGCTCTTCGCCGGGTCTGCCGGACTCATGCTCGCGAGGAGCCTGATGAACGGAGGTTGCAAAGCGGGCATTCCCGCGCCCGCCCCGACCGCCGCGAGCGACGATGAACCGCTGATCCGGTTCGGTAAACTCGAAGGCTTTTTCGCCGCTTTCATCGTCGTAGACGATCGTGCCCACAGGAACCTTGAGAACGATATCGCCCCCATCCCGGCCGGTCTTGTTAGAACCTTCGCCGTGATGTCCGCGGTCCGCCTTGTGCTCAGGGTTGAAGCGAAAATGCACGAGCGTGTTATGCCGCTCGCTGGACTCCATGACGACATCGCCGCCTTTGCCGCCATCGCCCCCAGAGGGGCCTCCGCGCGGGACGAACTTTTCGCGGCGAAAGGCCATACAGCCGTTCCCGCCGTCCCCGGCCTTGACACGAATTTTGGCTTCATCAATGAACATTGCACAACCTTATTGGTGGTCAGTCGTTGGCCTCGCAGTTTCCAATCTCTTGTGGTCTGCTCTCGGGTTCTTATCGAATGGCGCGATCAGAAGATTTTGGCTAAAGGCCAAGGACTCACGACCAACGACCAAAAGAAAATGCCTCGTCTACTGGCGAGGCAGTTGGTGCGGGCACTGCCGCCCGCCCGAAAAGTCCCTGATTCTCCTACTTCGCTTCTACAGGTTCAACGATCACAAACTTGCCCATGGAACCCTTGTCCATGAACTTGATCCGACCCGTGATCTTGGCAAAGAGGGTATCGTCTTTGCCGCGGCCGACGTTGAGGCCCGGTTTCACGCGGGTCCCGCGCTGCCGGACGATAATGGTACCGCCCGGAACCACCTGCCCGCCGAAGGCTTTGAATCCAAGCCGCTGCGAATTCGAGTCGCGGCCGTTTCGTGATGTGCCTTGTCCTTTTTTGTGCGCCATAAAACAATTCTCAGTGGCCAGTTGCCAGTTAGCAGCTAAAAACTCGATCAAAAGCAAACTACTTCTTCTTTGCCGCTTTCTTTGCGGACTTCTTCGGGGCGGCTTTCTTCTTGGCCTTCGGCTTTTCCTCAGACTCTTCTTCGGCGGCCGCCTTCACCTTCTTCGGCTTAGCTTCCTTCTTTGGAAGATCGGGGGCCTTGAAGCTCTGTCCGCCGAACGCGATCTCGGCGATCCGGACCGAGGTAAAGGGTTGACGATGTCCGCGGAGCTTCTTGTACTGCTTCTTCCGCTTGTAATGGAAGACCAGGACCTTTGCGCCGCGGCCCTCGCCAACAACTTCGCCGACCACGCGGGCATCGGACTGATTGCCGACCTGTCCTTCTTCGCCCGAGACCGCCACGACGGGGAACTCCACTTGGCCGTCGGTGCTATTCACCTTCTCCACTCGAATCACATCCCCGGGCGCCACCCGGTACTGCTTCCCACCGGCGCGGATAACCGCGTACATACGTCTGCCTCCGTCAAATGTCGTATGAAATCAGGCGCGTGAATGACCTCAAACGGCCTACAATGCAAATCCCTCAGGGCGCACACTCTTGCTGCCCGGGCGCAGCTGATTTCCTGTGCTTGCTGTGTTTCCGCCCCGGCGCTTCAGCAGCCAAGGCAGGCGTCCCCAGAACGGGTCGGCGAGTACAGTCAAACTTGACTATTTTATCGTGCGTTGCAGAAAGTGGTCAAACAGACCTGAGAATGTAGGGGCGGACCGCCTCGTCCGCCCCGAGCGAAGCGAGTGCTGCACTTGCCACGCTCCAGGTGGTGATCCATTTGTGCGGCGCCGTGCAAACAGGACGAGAACGGTAACTAGAGTATTCGCGCTGGTTTTAGATTGGCTGGTATGCCTCTTACGCCCCGCGCAAAAACCTGCGCTGGGGCTACACTGATACGCCGTTTTGTGCGAGAATTCCGCCGGGTTCTGGAGGAAATACACTGATGCCTAAGCGCTTCTTTGCCGTTTCGCTTTGCCTGTTCCTCTTCACTCTATCTCTCGCCGCGCAAACTAAGGAGCCTGCCGCCAAGAAGACCGCCGCCGGCCCCGCTCCCGACAAAGCTTATCTGCAGAAGATCTGGGATGGTTGGGCGACGCTCGATCCCGCCAACACCGCCAAGTTCTATGCGGCAGGCCCCCACACCTTCTTTGACATCGCGCCACTGAAATACGGCAGCTGGGACGAGTACGAAAAAGGAGTCAAAGGAGTACTGGCCGGATACAAGAGCGCCAAGTTCACGGTGAATGACGATGCCGCTGTGCATCCGGACGGGGATCTGGTCTGGGCGACAGCCACGGTCAAGGAAGAAATGACCAACAAGTCGGGGAAAGTCGAGATGGGCAGTTTTCGTTGGACCGTAGTTTTCGAGAATGAAGACGGAAAGTGGTTGATCGTGCACGAGCACGTTTCTGCGCCACTCGGATAAGAATTGACCACGGATCAACACGGATTCTCACGGATCAATATCAAACCCGTCTGCGTTGTCCGTGACAATCCGTGAAATCCGTGGCGCTGTTCTCAATACGACTTCCAGAAGAAGTACACCGTCATGCCTGCGCCGACCAGCACAACAAACCAGCGAATCCAGGACTGGGGCAGCTTCATGGCGTAGTGTGCGCCCAGGTATCCGCCGGCAATACCGCCAATAATCATCACAATGCCGTGTCTCCAATAAATGGCGCCGGCAATCACAAACGTGACGACGGCGACTCCGTTGATCACCGATCCCATGACGCTCTTGAGCGCATTCATTGCATGAATGTCGGTCATGCCGAGGGCCGCCAGCATAGCCAGCATGACGATACCCATGCCTCCTCCGAAGTAGCCTCCGTAAACGCCAACGCAGAGTTGAAAGAATGTTGCTCCGGCAAGGGCAACGTTAGTGGACTCGTGCTCTATAAGAGACGTCCGTCCGCCCGCGATCTTCTTCCCGAAAGCGAATAGAAAAGTCGCACCCAGGGTTAGCCAGGGAAGCACTCGCATGAACGTTTGTGCAGGAGTTTTCAGGAGAAGGAATGCCCCTGCAACTCCGCCGATGAGACTTGCGGTCAGTAGCGGCACCAGAACGCGACGTGGAACATCGAGGCGCTTACGATAGGCGCCGCCACTGGCCGCTGCCCCGGTCCACAAGGCAATCGTGTTTGTGGCATTCGCCGGGATCGGGGGAACGCCTGTGAATAACAAGGCGGGAAACGCGATGAAGCTTCCGCCACCGGCCACCGAGTTCAGTGCTCCGCCCAAGGCTCCGGCCAGGAACAAGAAGATGATGATTGGCAGTGTCAAGCTGTTAGGTGTATCAGAAAGCTTCCGCCCCGCCAAATGGACTGACTTTTACCAAATCCCCACGTCTGAGCTTGGGGCAACTCACAATGCGAATCCTGATAGTGTTCTCCCTCGCGCTTTCAGCTCTCACAGTCTTTGCAGTCGCAAGATCGAAGCCTGCGCCAAGTCCCTGCAAAGCTCCACAACAGAAACAATTTGATTTCTGGATTGGAGAGTGGGATTTGACCTGGCCTGGCGAAAAGCCCGGAGAAGTGGGCCATGGCACCAACAGCGTCAGGGAAGTCATGGACGGCTGCGTTGTGCAAGAGAATTTTTCGGGTGGCGACTCGATGCATCTGCGCGGGACAAGCCTCTCTGTTTTCGATGCCAATTCCGGCTACTGGAAACAAACATGGGTCGATAACGAAGGTGGATATCTTGATTTCATCGGTGGATTTGAAAATAGCGAGATGATCATGCAGCGCGAGACCATTCGCGACGGCGCAAAGATTTTGCAACGCATGATGTGGGAGAACATCTCTTCTAACGAAATGGATTGGATTTGGGAAGCCTCGCGCGACGGCGGCAAAACCTGGCAGGTCAACTGGCGCATCCATTACAAGCGCAGAAAATGACGCAACCAGGAATGGTCGGCTACCTCTGTAATCAACTGTAGGCAAGTAGATTGCTGAATTTCAAATTAACGTCGAGGTTGAAGATTCGTCCACACAAAACACAGCTGCAGTGTTCCCCGCTGTTGACACGAATTGATAACGCTCTGCTATCCGAAGCGCGTGAATACCGTCCAATTCAACGTTGCAAGAATTCAGAGAAGAACGGAACTCTGACTATGCGCAGCACGTAATAGGTGGAGTGAGTAGAAGGCCAGCGGGAGTGATCTGGCCGGAATGACTTCAACATCAAAGCGGGGTCTGGGGATTCTCTCACACTCGGTTTGGCGGCCCAGGTGAGAAAACCCCCAAGCGGAGACGCAAACTTGTGGCTTGCGCTCAACCCCGGCGGGTAGCATTCTAGGCGATTCGCGGCGAAACACAAGTGTTTTCTCCGCGTTGTTCGCGAACCGGGCCGCCCCTAACCAATTCCGATTTTTCGGGCAAGAAAAGGAGCAGCTATGAAGTTCGCGACGGTGTCGAAGAGTCTGGTACTGGGGTTGGCTCTGACGCTGGCCTCCAGCGCATTTGCAGCCAGCAAGGCGAATCTCACATTGAATAATCCAACCAGTGTCAATGGAACCCAGTTGAAAGCTGGCGAATATAAGCTGGAATGGGATGGGAGTGGACCAAACGTCGAAGTGAGCATTGTCCAGGGAAAGAAAGTCGTGACCAAGTTTCCTGCCAAGATCGTCGATCTGCAGAAAGCTCCCGGCAATGATGCCGCACTGTTGAAACAGAATGGGGACGGAAGCACGACGCTTGCCGGCGTCCGTTTCCAGGGCAAGAAGTACGCACTGGAACTGGGTGAGGGAGGCGACGGAATGCAAGCGGGGTCGAGCAAGTAAAAGGTGAAGGAAAACTAGAAGCGGGGAGTGATTGCATACTCCCCGCTTTTGCGCCTGCAGAAGGCTAGTTCGGCGATGCCAGAACATCGTCGTAGTAATTGACCATGGCCCGTCGGGGCTTCGTCTTCAAGCCCTTGAGCGGAACCTTTTCCTCGACGGAACTGTTTCCCATCAGCCGAGCACGACCCAGAAAAGCGATGTTTCCATCGGCCAGTTCTACATACACGGGCACGATCATACGAAACTTGTCGTCCACCCCTGACTGACTCAGCTTCACACTCATCACCACATCGCCATCAGGACCAATATCGAAGGAGGATTCTGTTTTATAGGATGGAAGCTGTGTTCCGTAAACATACTCATTGAAGAACCAGTCCATGCGGTGATTTCCGTCCACGTCCATTTCAGGTGTCATGTGCTTCTCCATCATCGCCTTGAAGTCTTCGGTGGTGGCCGCTTTGCCGGAGTAAGTTTTCACGAAATCCTGCATGGCTTCCTTAAACTGTTGATCACCTTTTTGCCGGTCGCGCATCATCATGCGGATCATGTGCAGCACGTAGGCGCCTTTGGGATAGATCAATCTACGACTAGTGTCGAAGCCAGTTCGGGAGTTGCTGGTGCGGTATCCCATAGTGAGAGGACCGGCATCAATCGCCCGGAACCCTTCCGCGTCCCGCTCGAGGAGCAGATCACGTTCGTCATTCCAGAAAGTGAGAAACTTTTTGGGATTCTTCTCAATCAGTGTGAGATAAAGCGACGCCGACATGTCGGCGAAGCCCTCACTCATCCACTGGTCGCGGCCTGAACTGAAGCCGACCGTATGTCCCCACCATTGATGTGCGACTTCATGCGGTGTCACAACTTTCCAATATCCGCGATCTCCCCAGTCCATCCCGAGCTCGTGGCGCACTGTAGTGTCGAAGTAGTAGCAGATCGGGATCCAAACCAGCTCTGGCCAGGATTGTCCGAAGTTGCAGGCTGTCTGCTGCGTCAATTGCATGTGAGTGAACAACGGCGGCCCGAAGTAGTCCGTATAGAGCTGGATCGCGAGTTGACCTTCGACCAGAGCCTTTTTGTTCAGGCCGACTGTGCTCATCGAGCCGAGCGCAGTTTCCGTCGAATGGGAGCCCATTGTGGGCAGGTCCGTGCCCTGTTCTGCCTCGTGCTTCAAAGAGCTGACCCAATCGGGAACCTCTATGTTGGCGTAGGATTGAATCACGTACGGGGGCTTTTCCAACTTTGCCTCTTCGACCTTAAACCGCCCGAAGCTGAACCCTGCCACGGTTTGCGGGGCTTCGCTCTTCCAGGTCGTCACATTTTGTCCGCCCTCGTTGCTCTCGCTGAGTCGGACACCCGTGGCAGCGATCTGCATTCCTTTCGGGATGCGGAATGTCATGTCGTAATTCGCGTACTCTCCCAAACTACCGCTTGGATTGTTCGGGTACCAGTTCGAGCGCGCAACCGGGAAGTAGTTGCCACCGCCCCTGTTCACTACAGCCTCTTTCCCTGCGTATTCGGTGGCTACGGTAAATTTCTCGCCCACCTGCAATGCTTTGGGCAGGATGACTGAAAACTGCGCGTCATCGTTCTTGTCCTCCTGAATAAAAGCGAGGGGCTGTCCATCTGCATCTTTGACGCTTCGGACCCGCAGCGTGGGAAACAAGTTCAACGGGACTACACGGAGCCCATCCAACTGTGCCACAAAGTCGGTCTTTGCTCGTCCGATGAGATTCGCGTTCTTTTCGAAGGTAGTATCCAGTTCTTGATGAACGATCCGAATCGGGTGGCCGATGGCGCCCAACTTGTGCTCGCCAGACATTGGGAAAGAGGCCCACTCGCCGAACTTGTTCTCGTCGTAGGTCATGAAGGTGACCTGATCACGTCCCTCGTGCGGGTCGATCTCGTATAGCTCCTGCCCGTTGTAACGCCTGCCGCGGATGAAGGCGACGAAGAGTCCACCAGGGTTCGTACTCAGGAGATCCTCCAGGATGCGAGCCTCCAGGTTCTCCTTCAGCTTGTGTCGTGTAGTATGCTGGCTGTCTTTTAGCGGTCCCGCGTCACAGCCGGAAGCGCCGGCGGTGCCCAGTTTCTTCAGGTCTTCATAGGAAGAATCGGTAAACCGCAATACCATCTGGCTGAAGTTCTCGCTGAATTCATCTTCCTTGCTGAGCAACTTCAGCATGCTTCGTTCGGATGGGGGTGGATCGAGAATGAAATTCCCGTCGCCAGCGAATACCGCTCCGGTGACTTTGCCATTCACGGCCGCGACAAAACATATCGCACCGGAGTGTAGGTGGAATGTTCCGGCATCTCGCTTGAATTCAACATTGCTTACGCTGACCGCTTCGCTGCTCAGGGTCAGATTGCGCAAGGCCTGATAAGTGGGGTCGGAATTGGGGCCAGGCGTAGCAGTCTGCGCATGAACCGTCGCTGGCAGTTGAAACAGAAGAACAAAGGGCAGAATTCTGACAAGACGGTGCACTCTGCCAAAAGACACTCCTGCGGCAGAGCGCGCAACGCGCCGAAGAGCTGTTTGCACAGGGGCCTCCGGGGGAAGAGGAACCGCCATTATCTCCGTTCGCTCTGAAATTGCAAGTGATGACCGTCACAAGCCGATGATTAAGTGCGCTCCGGAGATAACCTCCGCGCAAAGAAAAAACAGGGAGCGCATGCGCTCGCTCCCTATTCAGAAAACTGGAATGCGGGTTTCGTTCAGTACTTCGGTACCTTCGGGTCCACCCGGTCCGACCACGCAGTAATTCCACCCGCCAGGTTGTGGACCTTAGTGAAGCCCGCCTGCTGCAAGAAAGCCACAGCTTTCGCGCTGCGCCCACCCATCTTGCAATGCACGACAGTTTCGCGGCTGGAATCGAGTTCGCTCACGCGCTTGGGCAAGTCGTTCAGCGGGATCAGATATCCGCCAATGTTGCAGATCTGATACTCATGCGGCTCGCGAACATCGAGCACGAATAGATCATCTTTTGCATCAAGTCGCCTCTTCAGTTCTTCCACCTGAATTTCAGGAACGCCGCTGCTCACCGGTTTCTCCTCGCCACGAATTCCACAAAACTCGTTGTAGTCTATCAGCTTCGTGACGGTAGGATGCGTACCGCACGCGGGGCAGTCGGGATTCTTCCGCAGTTTGAGCTCGCGGAACTTCATGCCCAGCGCATCGATCAGCAACAGCCGGCCGATCAAAGGCTCTCCAACGCCAAGGATCAGCTTGATCACCTCGGTCGCCTGCATTACGCCAACTAGCCCCGGAAGAATTCCTAGAACTCCGCCTTCCGCGCAGGAAGGAACAAGTCCAGGCGGTGGTGGCTCGGGATATAGGCATCGATAGCATGGGCCGTCTTCCGTTGCGAACACGCTTGCCTGCCCTTCAAACCTGAAGATCGACCCGTAGACATTCGGTTTGCCCGTCAGCACGCAAGCATCGTTGACCAGATAGCGGGTGGGAAAATTGTCGGTGCCGTCCGCGATGATATCGAACTCGCGGAAGAGTTCGAGTGCATTCGCGCTGCTCAGTCTTGTATCGAATGTCCGCAGATTGAGAAAGGGATTAATGGCTCTCAGCTTGTCGGCAGCCGAATCCAGCTTCTTGCGCCCCACATCGGATGTGCTGTGAATGATCTGGCGCTGCAAGTTGGTGTAATCCACCACATCGAAATCGACCAGCCCAAGTGTACCCACGCCGGCGGCCGCGAGATATAGCGCGAGAGGTGATCCCAACCCGCCTGTGCCGATACAGAGCACACGCGCCGCCTTCAGCTTCTGCTGCCCTTCCATGCCCACCTCGGGCATGATCAAATGCCGCGAATAGCGCAGGATTTCGTCTTTGTTGAGCGTCACTGGAATCTCGGTGGTGGTTGCCATAATATCCTCGTTAAATCCTTCGTCTGCCTTCCTGCCCTTTTCGGTTCAAGATTTCGGAGCTTTCCGCTGGGGGACTAACAAGCGAGCTACCAACAGGAAGGGCAACAGATACAACAGCGTGTTGTATTGGCAGGTTTCAATGCAAAAATCCTGAATTCGCCGCTCAGACCGCGCCTCCCGCAATCGAAGGCACAATTGAGATGTTATCACCGTCTTTCAGCGCGGTCGCTTCTTTCTGCAGATAACGAATATCCTCGTCGTTGACGTAGAGATTGACGAAGGCGCGTAGCTTGCCGTCATCAGTGTAAAGGTGTTTGCGAAGCTCGGGATGTTGCGCGATCAGCGCGTTCATGGCCTCGCCGACGGTCGTTCCCTGCACATCGACGGAAGCCTGCTTGCCGACGTACTGGCGCAATGGCGTTGGAATGTGAATCTTGCTCATAGCATTAATGTAAGAGATGCGGCCGGGACCGGGCAAGATTCACCGGGGCGACAGTCGGTTCCTGAAGCGGAGCGATGTTGAACACGGTGAACGAATATCTGGAGACCCGGGGCATCCGCGTCACGCGGGGCACGATTGTAGACGCGACCATTATTCATGCGCCCTCGTCGACCAAGAACCGGAGCGGGGAGCGCGATCCGGAGATGCATCAGACGCGCAAAGGCAAGCAGTGGTGTGTGTCACGAACATGAGCGCAAGCTCGTGGTGCTGTACCGAAGATGGGAGGAGGCCTCCCGAAGCCGGCTTACAGGAGCAGGCTTCAAACCGTCCAGTGCTGCTGCGTTCAAAAGGCGTGGTGGTGAGCGACTGGAGAAAAGGCATCACAAGATGTCAGGTACGCAGTGAGAAGATGAGCGAAAGCAAACCGTCGATGACGCATCGTTATTGCCTCAAGGTACTGCCAAAACCGGAGTTGACCATTGGCTCTGGGAGCAGCCGGGACGAAGCCTGTTTACGGTCTCGGTGGCAGTCGGTGTATAGGCGGCATCAGCTCAATGCAGGCTTTGGTACGGAACGTGAGAACCTCGGTGCGGATGCAAAGGGAAATAACAAGTGGCAGACACCATGAGGAAGAATACCGATGCCGCAACGAGGGGCGGAGCTGTCCGTAGTAGCGAGGAGGCCCTTGTAATGAGGGTAGAGCGAAGGGGCAGCGTTATCTGGTTGACGAGCGTCGCCAACCCGTCTTGCGGGGATGAGTGACATGACATCAACGAAACCTTTTGTCATTGCGAAACGGGCAGTGTGGGAAGCGTACCAGCAAGTCAAGGCCAACCGAGGCGCTGCAGGCATCGATGAGGAAACCCTTGCGATGTTCGAGCAGAACCTGTCGACGAATTTATACAAACTGTGGAACCGGATGTCGTCGGGCTCATACTTCCCGCCTCCGGTGAAGCAGGTAGAAATTCCGAAGGCAAAGGGCGGCACGAGAAAGCTAGGTATCCCCACTGTGTCTGATCGAATCGCACAGACCGTAGTCAAGCGAATCATCGAGCCGGTTCTCGACCCGATCTTTCATCCGGATTCGTACGGATATCGGCCGGGGCGGTCGGCGAAACAGGCGATTGCCACTACTAAGAAGAGGTGTTGGCAATATGACTGGGTGGTGGAGTTTGACATCAAGGCGGCCTTTGATCAAATCGATCATGGTCTCCTGCTCAAGGCTGTGCGCACCCACATCAAGGAACGCTGGATACTACTGTATCTCGCACGGTGGCTGACGGCACCGTTCGAGACCGCCGGAGGGGAACAATTGCCGCGGCAACGCGGTACCCCGCAAGGGGGTGTAGTTTCACCGATCCTGATGAATCTGTTCATGCATTATGCGTTCGATCTCTGGATGAAGCGTACGCATCCACAATGCCGGTTCTCCCGCTATGCCGATGATGGTGTGGTTCACTGCTACAGTCAGGAGCAGGCGAGAGAGGTGATGCAATCGCTCGCATCGCGATTGGCGGAATGCGGGTTGACGATACATCCGGACAAATCACAGATCGTCTACTGTAAGGACAGCAACCGTACCCAATCGTACCCGCATGTGTACTTCACATTCCTGGGTTTCACGTTTCGACCAAGGAAGGCACTGAACAAAACACGCCGGATTTTTACCAGTTTCCTGCCGGGTGTGAGCGCAGATGCCTTGAAGCGGATGCGGCAGACGGTACGTGGGTGGAAATTGAATCGTCAGACACATAGGACGCTGGCTGCACTGGCCATGCAATACAACCCAATCATCCAAGGGTGGTGGAACTATTACGGGGCTTTCTATCCCACAGCCATGTTCCAAATTTACCAGCACCTCGACCGTGCGCTGGAACGGTGGGCTCGACGCAAATACCGAGCCTTATCGGGCCGGCAACGCGCCAGTGTGCAGTGGCTGCGGAAGATGAAGAAGGCAGAGCCTCAGTTGTTTCAACACTGGTTCAGGATTGGGAGCGAGGTTGGATGACGGGAGCCGTATGACGCGAGAGTGTCACGTACGGATCTGAGAGCGGCTGCGGGGGAGGCTCCCTCGGCCGACTCGCCACTTCGGGCTGAAGGCACACATCGGGGTCGACTCCAAGCGCGGACATGTGCATTCGGTATGCACGTCGGCGGCGTCGGTGGCGGACCCACACATGCTGCCGGACCTGCTGCACGGCGAAGAGCGCAAGGTGTGGGGCGACGGAGCATGGCAGGGACAGGGCGAGGCGATTCGGCAAGCCGCTCCGCACGCCCAAGATATGACCAGCCGGAGAGTGAAATACAAGGATTTTGTCGACGAGTTACAGAAAGCCAAGAACCGAGTCAAAGCGCGAGTTCGCGCGCAGGTCGAACATCCGTTTCGCATTCTGAAGCGAGTCTTCGGCTTGGAGAAAGCGAGATACCGGGGATTGAAGAAGAATCATGAGCAGCTGTGCGCCAGCTTCGCGCTGGTGAACCTGTACCTGCACCGCAAGCGATTGGCTGTGGCGTAGCAGCAGTGCGTCTGCAACATCGGTGGGAAGATGGGGATCGAGTGCACTCAGGCCGGGAGCGAGCACGCGGCCATAGGCCTTGGTGAACAGCACCGCCACGCGGCGACCGAGTCCGGTCAAGCGATAGCGGTGGGCTTCCGGG
>Ga0335080_10005715_pt1 | contig 12831 bp, 12 predicted proteins | sample Lox_Sample_34_FD_206720 | JGI IMG/M metagenome (GOLD analysis project Ga0335080, IMG submission 206720) | Soil microbial communities from Loxahatchee National Wildlife Refuge, Florida, United States - Lox_Sample_3.4 | ecosystem: Environmental > Terrestrial > Soil > Wetlands | place: USA... | reverse complement strand
CCACGGCTTTGCCATCGAGCCGCCGTTCTATGTGCCTTATTCCTGCGAGATCGATGCTGACTGTCAGGACCGCGCCGGCCATCCTCTCGACCTGGCCATGCGCACGGCCCCGGATGTGACTCGCACGCAAGCGGCCGCGGCGATCCAGTCGGTCGTCCGCGAACTCGGAAATCTCTTTCCGCGGCAGAACCCCGGCTTCGATCACGTCAAGGTCTACGGCATCACCGTGTTCGAAGTGCTCAACGGTCAGGGCGGCGCCCAAATGGGCCTGCTGTTCTTCGCGATCCTCTCCACCATCACCGGGCTTATCCTGCTGATCGCCTGCGCCAACGTGGCCGGTCTGCTGGTGGCCCGAGCCGTGGGCCGGCGGCGGGAAGTTTCCATCCGCCTGGCGCTGGGCGCTTCGCGCGGACGCCTCGTGCGTCTGTTCCTTACCGAAGGGCTGGTGCTCGCGATCGCGGGCTTGGGCGCCGCGGCGCTGCTGTACCGCTGGGGCGTGGAGGCGATCACCTACCTCGATTTGCCGGTCGAAGTCCCCTTCTACATTCGCCCCGAACTGAACTGGCGCATCGCGCTTTATGCACTGCTCGTGGCTGTAGCCACCGCGGTCCTTTGCAGCGTAGCGCCCGCGCTCGAGGCCGCACGCGCCAACGTGTCTTCCGGGCTGAAGAACGAAATCGACGCTTCTCCGCGCGGCCGCTTCTTCTCTCTACGGAACACGCTGGTCACCGGGCAGGTGGCCGTCTCGACCCTCTTGCTGGTCATCTCGCTGCTGTTCATACGCAGCCTGCGCGATGTGCAGAACGTCGAACCCGGTTTCAATGTGGACAACCAGGTGATCGCCACGGTCCGGCCGGACCGGCCGCAAACCGATGCGGACCGCGTCGCGCAGGCCGCCGCTTTGATCGATCGGCTGGCCAAGATGCCCGGCGCCGTGTCGGTCAGCGCGGCCTTCATCGTGCCGCTCTCGCGGAACACCTGGCTTACCGGCGTGCGTATCGACAACGACGCCGCAAAGCAGCCGGTGGTTCAGGCCAACGGCGTCGGCCCGGATTATTTCCGGACCATGGGTGTCCGCGTGCTTGCCGGGCGCGAGTTCACGCGCGCCGATTCCGCGTCCGCGCCCGACGTGGTAGTGGTGAATCGCGCCTTCGCCAGCCAGTATCTTCCTGACCACAATCCCTTGGGCGTGGTGCTCACGATCCCAGGAGAGAAACCCACCGAGCGTAAGGCCTGGCAGATCGTGGGCATGGTAGCCGACTCCAAGCACGAGTCGCTCGGCGAACCGACCACGCCAGTCATCTACCGGCCTTATCAACAGGAGGGCCTGCCTGTAGCGCCGCGCATTCATGTGCGCACCGCCGGCCCGGCCGCCGCGGCGGTCCTCGACGTCCGCGCCGCTATCCGCGAAGCGATGCCGAACGCCCTCGTAGACGTGCAGACCATGCGCGAGGTCGTGGCCTCCTCCATCTACCCCAATAAGATTGGCGCGGTGCTGCTCGGCGCCATGGGCGCGCTCGGTTTGATTCTGGCCAGCATCGGACTGTACGGCGTACTGGCCTATGCGGTGAGCCGGCGGGTGCGTGAGATCGGGGTCCGCATGGCCCTCGGCGCGGCTCCCACGAGTGTGCTCCGGCTGGTGCTCGGCGATGCGACGGTACTGGTGATTGCCGGCACCGCCATCGGGTACGGCCTATCCTTGGCCTGCGCCAGGGCGCTGACGTCGTTCCTGTCCGCCACGGTCTCCGTTACGGACCCGTCGACTCTGGCCGCCATCGTGGCGATCCTGTTGATCACGGGACTGGCCGCGGCCTTCGTGCCGGCACGGCGGGCTCTGCGCGTCGATCCGCTCACCGCCCTTCGTGAGCTGTAGCGGCTAACTCGTCCACCAAGCGCGTGTAGACGGCATTGGTCCATCCGAACCCCTGCTGGTTCGATTGGTAGCCGAAGCGGATGCTGCCGCTGTCCACGCTGCGACGCACCACGTCGTACTTCTCGACGATAAAGCCGGCCTTCTCGTATTCCTGCCGCACCAGCGACGTGAAAGCCCTGGCGATGCGGTCCGCATCGGCGGTGAAGCCGTAGCGGCGCAAGCCTTCGACTGCGATCATCTCCAGCGGCGCCCAACCGAAGGGCAGGTCCCACTGATTGCCGCTCTCATAGGTGCTGGTGGCCAGCCCGCCGGGGCGCTCGAACTTCGCGACGCTGCGCGCGACCGCGGCCGCCTGCTCTTTCGAGGCGATTCCCGCCCACAGCGGATAGAACGTGGTCAGAAAGGGATACCGCCGCACGGTCTTGTGCGCAAAGTTGTAGTCGTAATACAGCCCGTCGCGCTTGTCCCACATAAGCCGGTTAATCCGTTCGGCGCGCTCCGCAGCGCGCTTGCGCCACGAATCCGCCTCCGAAGTCTTACTCAGGATGTCCAGTATCTCAGCGGTCTGGTTCTCCATCAGGTATAGCAGCGAGTTGAGGCACACCGGATTGTAATGAATGATATCCACACTGAACGGCCCGAAGCGGTTGGATGGATCAAATCCTGACTCGCGCATCGACCGGTCGCCTTTGTAGAATAATGTCGTCAAGACATCGCGTTTCTGGTCGTAAAACTCGCCGACCTCATAATCGGGCACCTTCTGAGTCCGGTAGTATTCTTTCACACGATCGTAATGAGTGAGTCCCTGGGCGTCCTTTTCCGCCGATACCGATTCCGGCGCCGGACCTTCGCCGAGGTCGTAATAGCGTGAGAGTCCCGTCTCCGCCGTTAAGTGTGGCTCAGTCGTCCAGAACCTGTAGTACGATTCCAGAGCCGGCATGGCGCTCTGCAGCCAACCCTTATCTTTTGTTACTTTGTAGACTCCCAATAACATCTGAGTCAGAAATGGCGGCTGCGAACGCGTCAAATAGTAAGTGCGGTTGGCATTCAGTATCTTGCCATAATTACGAATCTCGTACAGGAAGTTATCCGCCATGTCGCGCGCCAGGTCGATTTCGTGGTCGCGCAAAAGGCCCACTTGGATAAAGTAGCTGTCCCAGCCGTACATCTCGTTGAACCGGCCGCCGGGCACAACGTACGGCCTGGGCAGATAAAGTAATCCTTGCTCCTTCAGCTCTTCCGCGTGCTCCGGCAGCCTGCGGACGTCAATCTTGCGGAAATCGCCGGGCGCCATTTCCCGCTGCAAGTCGCGTACGATGCGCTGTAGATCCTCGCGTGCCGGAACGTAGACGGGCCACCGTCCGTCCGGCAGCGGCTGGTACTTAGGATCGACAGCCGCATTTGCCAGATTGCGATTGGCGCGCGTTAGCACCCCCCACATCCTGCGGATGTAATCCTCGATGGGTGGGGTCTCGGCGAGCAGCGGCAACGCCATCAGAAATCCGGCCAGAACACAGCGAGCTTTTGGCAAGAGTCTAGTATATTACTTTAGGTCATGCGTGTCGGAATTCTTTTTGCGATTGCCGTAATTCGGTTGCTGGCGCAGCCCTCCGTCACCGTCACTGCCGAGCGGCTGAGCGAGCAGCCTGTCCTCAAACCCTCCGCAATTCCCTGGACAGCCGCCGGCAGCTTCAATCCCACCGCCGTTACCCTGAAGGGCAAGACCGTGCTCCTGTTTCGCGCGCGGGACATACGGCAGGTCTCGCGAATCGGGTACGCCGAATCCTCCGACGGCCTGCACTTTAAAATTGACACGCAACCCGTGATGGCTCCCGAAGCCGCCTACGAGAAGGGTGGCGGAGTCGAGGACCCGCGCGTGCTGCGTATCGGCACGACTTACCACATGACCTACACCGGTTATAACTTGCACGATGCGCAACTGTGCATGGCCACTTCCACCGATCTCCGCCATTGGAAGCGGCAGGGTATCGTCCTGCCGGCATACAAGGGCGCCTGGGTCACCGGATGGACGAAGTCTGGCGCAATCGTGCCTCAGCAGATCGGCGGCAAGTGGTGGATGTACTACCTGGGCACGCGCCGCGACACCGACGGCAAGGAACGCGACTACATGGGACTCGCCAGTTCCACTGACCTGCTGCACTGGGCCGACGCCACCACGCAGCCTGTGCTTGACCGCCGCCCCGGCGCGTTCGATTCCCGCGTGATGGAACCGGGTCCGCCGCCTGTTATGACTCCAGCAGGCATTCTGTTGCTTTACAACGGCGCCGACGACAAACTGGTCTACGGTCCCGGTTGGGTGCTGTTCGACAAGGAGGATCCCGGGCGGGTGGTGGCGCGGTGCACCCAGCCTTTCATCCTGCCCAAACTGGTTTGGGAGCGCGTGGGCGCGGTGCCCAACGTGATTTTCCTTGAAGGCGCCGTGCCGCGTTCCCCTGATCCGCTCGACCTCATAGGCTACTATGGCGGCGCCGACCGATACACCGGCGCCATGCGCCTGCGCATCACCGTACAATAAGAAGCATCCACCATGTCGTTCGCGGGGATGCGTGTCTTGTCGCTCGAAAGCCGGCGAGCGCCGGAGATGGCCGAACTGATTCGCCGGCAGCAAGGTGAGCCGGTGGTGGCGCCCTCCATGCGCGAAGCCCCGCTGGACCGCAACGAAGAAGCCTTTCGCTTCGCCGAGCGGCTGTTCGCCGGCGACTTCGACATGATGATCCTGCTGACCGGCGTGGGCACGCGCCTGCTGAGCCAGACCCTGGCCACGCGCTATCCGGCTGAACGTTTCGCCGAGGCACTGCGCCGTCTCACGGTGGTGGCCCGGGGACCAAAACCCGTGGCCGTGCTGCGCGCGATGGATGTGCCGATCGCGGTGACCGCTCCCGAGCCCAACACCTGGCGGGAACTGCTGGCCGCGCTCGAGGACCGGCCCGAGCGCCACATCGCCGTCCAGGAATACGGGCGCTCGAACGCCGCGCTGCTCGATGCGCTGCGCGCCCGCGGCGCCGACGTCACGCCGGTGCGCGTGTATCAATGGGACCTGCCGGAAGACACACAACCCCTGCGCGAGGCAGTGCGCCGCATTGCCGCCGGGGAACTGCAGGTGGCCCTGTTCACCACCTCCGTTCAGATCGAGCATCTGATGCGCATCGCGGCTGAAGCGGCCGAAGCGCAGATGGAGGACGCCGTGCTCGCCGCGCTGCGTCGCATGGTGATCGGCTCAATCGGCCCCACCACTACAGAAGCGCTCGAAGAGTACGGCGTGCATCCCGACCTGGAACCTAGCCATCCCAAAATGGGCTTCCTGGTGCAGGAAACCGCGCAGCGCGCCGCCGCCGTCCTGCAGTCCAAAAAGTGATAGCGTAGATCTCGGAGCCGTCCTATGGTTGCTGCGTCGCAACTGCGCACGGGCATGGCCGTTCGTTTCGAAGGCCAGACTTACAAAGTGGTGGCCTGCGAGTATCATCCCGGGCAGGGCAAGATGGGCGGGCAGGCGCACGTGCGCCTGAAGAACCTCGGCACCGGCACGTTCTGGGAACACAGCTTTCGCGCCGAATTGAAGCTGGATGATCTGCCCGTCGAAAAACATTCGCTCGAATTCCTATACTCTGACGCCGATCAGTGCTACTTCATGGACCCGGACAGTTACGAGCAGGTAGCTATTCCCGCCGCCGTGGTCGGCGAGCAGGTCCGCTTCCTGGAGCCCCAAATGAAGCTGCCGGTCGAATTCGTGGAGGAGCGCCCGATCAGCGTGGTGTTCCCCGACATGCTCGAAGTGCGAATCGCCGACACCACGCCCCCCGTGCACGCGCAGCAGGACAGCACCTGGAAGGCGGCGCGCCTGGACAACGGCGTCCAGATCATGGTGCCGCAGTTCATCAAGAGCGGAGATCTGATCCGGCTGGACGTGGAGAATCTGAAGTACGTGGATCGGGCCAGGGGCGCGGGCCGCTGATCTGGACCAGTTCCGGCTTCGGCTCCAGGGCCTGGGGCGGACGCAACAGCCTCCCCGGCAACTTCGAGAAATAGGCCAGCCGCTCGATCACCGGCAAAAGCCTCCGCACCGTCCTGCCATGGAGAACCAGGCTGCCGGCCACTAGCGCGGGATGCGGAATCGTGGTGCAGCAGCGCGCGCAGATATCGATCTCGCCGGCCCTACCGGCTGCGTGTGCCCGCCGCATGCGCTGCATCTCCTCCGAATTCCAGATATGCTCCAACGGCTGTTCCGCGATGTTGCCGAGGGGCGCGCCATCGAGCATGTAGCTCTGGCAGCACGGGTACACGTCTCCGTTCTGCTTCACATACATCGGCCCGCGCCACAAGTAGTGGCAGGGATGCTTCCAATCCTCCGCGGTGTGCCCGGCGCCCGGCCGCATCAGGTTGGTCTCGTCTTCCTTGATGCGCACCTGGTCGACCCCCGGCATCCCCCCCCAGAAGCGCATGAACCCGGCCACCTCGCCAGCGTTGCGCTCCAAGCGCACCATCTGCACCACCACCTGGATCTTCGAGCGCCGCGCGTGCTTCATCGCCGCGAAGCGCGCGAAGTTGTCGCGCACTTTCTCGAACTTCGCGCCCTTGCGATAGAACTCGAAGCTCTCCTTGCTGGCGCCGTCGAAGCTCAGCGTGATCTGCTCCAGCCGCGAAGCCAGCAGCCGTTCGGCGAGGCGCTCATCGAGGAACGTGCCGTTGGTCGAGAGCAGCGTCGAGATGCTGTGCCGGTGGCAGAATTCGATGCGGTCGAAGATGAGCGGGTCGAGAAACGGCTCGCCCAACCCGATCAGCATCATGTGCTCGGCGGTGCTGCCGGATTGCTTTACCAGCCGGTCGAACACCTCCGGCGACATGTCGGCTTTCGGCTGCAGATGCGTCTCGCGCGGGCACATGGGGCAATAGAGATTGCACTTCGCCGTGGTCTCGACGATATACTCCACCGGCAGCGCAGGCACGCTCGCGCGGCGCGAAAGATAGCTCCACAGCAGCTTCGTTCTGTTCCAGGCCCGCATCGCGTCACTTCATTGTAACCGTGTGGTCCGGCGGCAATACCAGCCTGCGAAACAGCTCTTCAAGCGTGGCCGCCGGGGACTCGCACATGCCGGTGTGCACCGGCGACACTTGAATGAGTGTGCTGCGCGGAGCCACCAGCAAATGGAAGCGTTCGCGGGGGGAGAGCGAGGCAATCGGTCCCCCCCACGGATCGCCCGCCGCCACGCGCGGGAAGGCTTCCAGATGTTGCCGCACGAGTTCCAGATCGAGGTCCGGCCAGAGCGCCCGCAACCGGTACTCGTCGATGAAGACACGGCATTCCAGGAAGGCCTGCTCCGCGCAATGCAGGACCACGCCTGCATTAGCGAACTCGTCCCGCTCCACGCAGGGGACCACGCGCAGAACGGCGTAATCATACGAGCACGGTTCGCGCACGGATGGCCTCCTCCACAAACAGCGGCGCGGCATTGAGCCGCTCCATCAAGTAATCCACGTAGGCGGCGCGCTTTCGCGCCGAAGTGGCCGCTCCCGGCTCGGGTGTAAGTCAGGCGTCCGGGACATCATCAAGGATCGCGGCGAAAACTTCCCGGCTTAGCTTCGATTGCATCGCCCCGCCGGCCGCTGCGATGTCCGCGGCGCGCGGCAGCAGGATGTGATCGCGAATGGCGGGGAACCGCGTGCGCGCGCTGGCCGCCGGATCGCGCCAGTCGTGATGAAAGTAGAGCGCCGCGCCGTGATCGATGAAGTACAGCGCCTTGTGCCAGAGCAGCAGGTTGGGATTGCGCGCGGTGCGGTCGACGTTGGTGACGAAAGCATCGAACCAGACCACCTGCGACGCCAGTGCGGATTCCGCGCGATCGCCGGCCGCCGGATCGAACATCACAGCGCCGGGCAGGAAATCCAATCCCAGGTTGACGCCCGCGCTGGCGTTCAGCAGAGCCCGAATCTCCGCATCGGGCTCGTTACGCCCCAGCGCGGCGTCGACTTCGACCAGCACCAGTTCGGGCACGCGCAAGCCAAGCGCGCGGCCGATCTCGCCCGCGATGATCTCGGCCGCCAGCGCCAGCGGACCTTGGCCGGCGCCGCGAAACTTGAGCACATACAAGCCGAAATCATCGGCCTCCACGAGCGCGGGCAGCGAGCCACCTTCACGCAGCGGAGTTATATAGCGGGTGGCCTGGACAGTGCGCAGCATCGGATCTCAAAGTGTAACCAATCGTTCCCAATCAGGTACAGTAACCTTATGACCATCACCATTACCGGAGCGTCCGGCTTCATCGGCCGCCGGTTGATGAGGGCGCTGGCCGGGGGGAATCACAGCATCCGGGCGCTCAGCCGCCACGCCGGAACCAACCTGCCGCCCAACGTGAAGCTGTATGTTTGGGACGCGCTGAAGAGTCCACCACCACCAGAGAGCCTGGAGGGCGCGGATGCCGTGGTCCACCTGGCGGGCGAACCGGTGGCGCAGCGATGGAACGAGGAAGTGAAACAGAAGATCCGGGATACGCGGGTGATGGGCACGCGCCACCTGGTGCAGGCGCTTACGAGTTTGCCGAGCCGGCCAGGCGTGCTGGTCTGCTCGTCGGCGGTTGGTTACTACGGATCGCGCGGCGAGGAGGTCCTGACTGAGTCGTCTCCGCCGGGTAGCGGGTACCTGCCGGACGTCTGCGTGGCGTGGGAGAAGGAGGCCGACGCGGCAGAGCCGCTGGGTATGCGGGTGGTGAAGCTGCGCACAGGAGTGGTTCTGGGAGCTAACGGCGGCGCGCTGGCGAGAATGCTGGCGCCTTTCAAAGCCGGCATGGGCGGCAAGCTGGGGCATGGCGACCAATGGATGGCGTGGATTCATATCGACGACCAGGTTGGCATTATTCAGCACGCGATCGAGAATCCGGTGCGCGGTCCTTTCAACGGCACGGCTCCCAATCCGGTGACCAACGCCGATTTCACGAAGACCCTGGCGCACGCCCTGGGCCGTCCGGCACTGGTGCCGATGCCCGTGTTCATGCTGAAGACCATGTTCGGCGAGATGTCGGAGATCATGCTAGCCAGCCAGCGCGTGCTGCCGAAAGCGGCGGAAGAGGCGGGGTACAAGTTCCGATACGCGGAACTGGAGGCAGCGCTGCGACAGGCCTTGGCGGCGTGAGGCCGGTCTTCGACCGGTGTCCCTGGGGGTTGGTGGCTGGTGGTTGGTGGGATAGTGCACGGGTTTGCGTGGTTCCAAGTGGTTTGTGGAGAGTGGGTTGGGGGCAGGGGGCTGGTGGATTCGCTGTTTGTTCGCTTTTGTGCATTGGAGGAAGAAATCCGGTTGGTCGCGAGCGGTTTTCCGTCACGTTCCGGGAGGGCGGCCTGGAAGGCCGCCGTAGCGCAAGGCGCTGCCCCACGGCTCCGGAGATGCATTGGGTAAGATTGTGCATGGCGCGCGGGATTTCACGCGCGGGTTGAGAGGGAGATGGCAACGACTTCCACCGGACATTCAGCAAGCTGTGGCGCGGCTTCTGGGCCGGCCGCTGGAACCGGGGGGAGCACATCAGTGTGATGCCGTATCGACCTCACCCGGCGCCAGTGGCAGGCGCTCCAAGGAACGGATCGATAGGACTGCAGCGAAGTTGAAGAAGGTTCCGGAGTCAACGGCGAAGCGCTCGCTTATCGGCAGGCCCAAAATGCTCGAGGTTGCAGCCAATTCTATTGCAGCCACGCGTCGAGGCTGCGGCCTAGAAGGCTCGCGAGCTTGTGAACGTCTTCACGGTAGAAGTCGAGCAGGTAAAGCCGATCCGCAGGATCCATGTGGATTGTTCCTGGCCTGTGGACAAGCTGGTGACGGATGAACGGGCGCAGTCGCGCCGGTATCACTCGCGCGGCGGCTTGCCAGAGGCCCGAGCGTTTGAACCAGCCGATCGCGGCCATGCGCGGGACTTGGGCCTCCAAATGTTTACGGGCCATGTCGGGAGAGAATTCCGGATCGACACCTAAGAATCGGCAAATGTCCTGGTATACTTCCAGAGGGCAGTTCTTGAAATCCTCGTATAATCCGACCCAAACGTTCCGTCCAAAGTTCTCCAGATAGCGGCCGAGTTGCTCAGAGTAGAGTCCGAGCTCAAGAAAAGGATAATGAACGCAGAACTGCCCGGAGCGGTGGCGAAGGTTGCGCTCGATTTGTTCACGGAAGCTCCAACGGATCGCTCCCAGCCCGAGGCCATGGAGATAATCGGAGAACGCCCGATCAGCGGGGTGACGAAGCATCACCAGGATTTTGGCATCCGGAATCCGGTCAGCGATCCGCTTCGGAGCCGTCGGCGACCACAAATAACAAACGCTGGCCTCGCCCAGAGCTGATTCTTTGCTTGCGTTCGCGAACAGCCGGAGATAGTCCTCCCAGCACGCCACGATGCCGCCAAAGCGCTTCTGGCGCATCTGGCCAGAGAGGAACACGTGCAGACTGCGGATGTCGCGGGTGACAGCACGGCGGAGACTCACATTGAGATTCTCTTCACGAATTTCCGCCGCAAAGAAGTTCGGCTCCTTGATCGAGCTCATGTAAATCTGGGGATGCTGGTCCAGATAGTAATAGAGTGACGTCGTACCTGCCTTGGGAGCACCCACGATGAAGAAGTTCGGGAGCCTCATTTTTGATGAAGGTATAGAAATCCTAACACCTCGCCCTCAAGCGATTCCAATACTGCTCGCGCCAAGGCCAGGTTGATGGTCGCTTGACGGTGCTTGACGCCCTTTTTGCGGCCAAGCACGCCCGGTTGATTCCAGGCTAAAATAAACCGCTCGACTGGGACGGAGCATGCGCATCGAAATCGGACATGTGGAGGTGATCTTCCGGTATCCCGTGAAGTCCATGAGAGGCGAACGGCTGGAGGCCGCCCAGTTGGGCTGGCACGGCCTGGAAGGTGACCGACGGCTTGCCTTCCGGCGGATCGACGATCGCGGCGGGTTTCCGTGGTTAACGGCGAGCAAGCTTCCCGACTTGCTGCTGTTTGCTACGCAGGGGGACCTTCCCACGCATGTGCGCACGCCGAATGGCGAGGAGATACCGGTTTTCGGGGAGGACCTGGCTAAAGAAGTCGGACGCCGGTACGGGGCTCCCGTGCAGATGATGCAGATGAGGCATGGCATCTTCGATGACGCGAGCATCTCGGTGATCGCCTCCGAAACGGTACGCGAGGTCGGACGACTCGCCGGGGTGAGCCCGGACGTGCGGCGATTTCGCCCGAATGTGGTCGTTCGTTTACTGCGGCCGGGCGCCTTCCAGGAGGACGAGTGGCTGGGCGGCGTGCTGTCATTCGGCGAGGGCGACGACGCCCCCGCCATCGCGGTCACGATGCATGACGTGCGCTGCTCGGTGGTGAATCTTGATCCGGACTCGGCAAGTCCCGCGCCAGAAGTGCTGAAAGCGGTGGTTCGCGCGAACCAGAACAACGCGGGAATCTACGGCGCGGTTACGCGCACCGGCCGCGTGGCGGTTGGACAGACCGTATTCCTCCACAGGGGAGCCGGCTAACGGGCTTCGGCGGGGGCGGGGCGGGAATCTCTCGGCATCAGGATCCAGGCGACGATGTAGGCAATGAAGCCCACGCCCGCGCCGAGCGCCAAGGCGAGCCAGACGATGCGGACGAGCAGCACTTCGACGCCGAGGTAGCGCGCGAAGCCCGCGCAGACGCCGGCAATTTTCTTGTTTTCCGTGTCCAGGGCCAGGCGGGGCGCCAGATAGGGGTTGGCGGCGGCGGCATCGGCCAACTTCGTGGGGCTGCCGCACTGCGGGCAATAGCGGGTTGTATCCGGGACTTCCGTGCCGCAACGCGTACAGAACATATCGTCCTCGTCCACTTTAAGATACGCCAACGGCCCGGTGATTGTTCCCAAAGACCTGGGCCGCGGTGCGATAGGTGTTGGCGTGGGCCTCGGCGGTGCGGGCCATCGGATCGGCATAGCCGCCGCCCAGCGTCACCACGAGCGGAATGGCGCATGCGAGCGCCATTTCCATCACGCGGCCGTCGCGCGCGGCAAGTCCCGCGTGGGTCAGGGCCAGGCGGCCCAGTTTGTCACCGGCCAGCGGGTCCACACCAGACTGGTAGAAGATCATTTGCGGCCGGAAGCCGGCCACCGTGGGCAACACATGGTCCAGCGCCGCCAGGTATTGGGAGTCGTTGGCGCCATCGGGCAGGTCTACATCGATATCGCTGCGCTGTTTACGGAACGGGAAGTTGTGGCGGCCGTGAATGGAGAGGGTCAATACGTCCGGATCATCTTGAAACAGCAGTGCGGTGCCGTCACCCTGGTGGACATCGAGATCCACTACGGCGACGCGGATGACGCCATGCGTGGCGCGCATAGCGGCGATGGCCACGGCGATATCGTTGAAGACGCAGAAACCCGAGCCCTCGCCGCGAAAGGCGTGATGTGTGCCGCCGGCGAGGTTGCCGCCGAAGCCGGTAGCCAAGGCATCACGGGCGGCGCAGAGGGTACCGCCGACCGAGGCCAGCGTGCGGCGCACCAGTCCTTCGGACCAGGGAAATCCGATTCGCCGCATGGCGCGCGCATCGAGTGTGCCCGCGAGAAATGCGCGAACGTAAGCAGGATCGTGCGCCAGTTGGATAGTTTCGGGCGCCGCCAGCGGCGCGGGTTGCAGGTCGAAGAAGCCATCCGCGGCCAGCAGGTCCCGCAGCAGCGCATACTTGCGCATGGGGAACTTGTGGCCGGCGGGCAGCGGGATGGTGTGATGGTCGCAGTAGTAGAGGCGGGGCATGTACTCAGCGGCGGGAGAGGTCGCGAATCAAGATGTCCTTGAACTTCATGTCCGCCTGCCCGCCGGCATGAAGTTGGAGGGCGATGGCGCCGTCATCTACTTCGTCCACCGGGTCGGTGAAATCGATGACCTGCACGCCATTCAAGCGCGCGCGGTGATGGTTGCCCACGACGGTCAGAACATAATCGTTCCAGTCCGTGGGTTT
>Ga0335080_10005712_pt1 | contig 12834 bp, 8 predicted proteins | sample Lox_Sample_34_FD_206720 | JGI IMG/M metagenome (GOLD analysis project Ga0335080, IMG submission 206720) | Soil microbial communities from Loxahatchee National Wildlife Refuge, Florida, United States - Lox_Sample_3.4 | ecosystem: Environmental > Terrestrial > Soil > Wetlands | place: USA: Florida... | reverse complement strand
AATTCGAGCAGGCGTACGGACTGTTCCGGCGCGTCACCGAGCTAAAGCCTACGTTCTTCTCCGGACATGTGGACTTGGCCCAAACCTGCGACGGTCTGAAACGCGAGGAGGAAGCGCGCGCCGCGCGGCGCCAGGTAGCCGACCTCATGCCCAACTACCTGCTTCAGAATCCGGATGACGCGCGCGCGCGCATGTACTACGCGGTGGTGCTGGCGGAAATGGGGCGCAAGTCCGAAGCGCTGCGCGAGGGCACGAAGGCACTGGAAGTGAGCCCCGATGATGGCATGATGCTCTACAACTGCGCCTGCCTTTACGCGCGCCTCGGGGAATCGGGTGAAGCGATCGGATTCCTCAAGCAGGCAATTGCCCAGGGCTATGCCGACGATGGCTGGCTCAAGCACGATCCGGACCTCGACGTGTTGCGCAGCGATCCGGATTTCATCGCACTGACGGCGGCCCGCTGATGCCGGCTCGGAGAACCGACGGGAACGCCCCGATCAGCCGGGCAGGCCCGGTGCAGCGTACCGCCGCGACGTGCGCTGCCTGCATCCTGGGCGTGCTCTTAGCGACCGTTGCAACCGCCCAGGTAGCGCCGCCCGGAATCGTCGCCGAGCGGGCCGCGATGAACAGTATCGCGGACGTCGGCTTCAACCACAGCGAGATCCCCGAGACCGCCGAATACCTCGCCGATCAGATCGGCGGCCGCATGACGAACTCACCGGCAATGCGGCGCGCCGAGCGCTGGACCCGCGAGCGCTTCAGCGCGTGGGGACTGAAGAACGCGCACACCGAGGGCTTCGATTTCGGGCGCGGCTGGTGGATCGAATCGGCGCACATCCGCATGGTGACGCCGCGCGCCCTCGAGCTTAAGGGCATCCCGGTCGCTTGGACGCCGCCGACGCACGGGGTGCTGAGCGCCGCCATCGTCGTCGCACCGCTGAGCTCGACCAAGGACTTTGCGGACTGGAAGGGCAAGCTCGCGGGCAAGATCGTGCTCGCCAGCTGGCCCGCGCCGCAGCACGATGACGGCGACGCCGTGTTTCAGCGCTACTCCGACGCCGAGATCGTCAAGTTTGACCGCTTTCAGCAGCCGACGCTCGACCCTGAGCTGCGCCGCAAGCGCATCGAGCGCTACCGCTTCCGGATCCAGCTCGATGACTTCCTCGCGGCCGAAGGGGCGGCGGCGCTGGTGACCATGTCGCGCAGCGAAGGGCGCCTGGTGCACGGAGAGGGTTACGCCCACCAGGTCGGTAAGACCCCCAAGGTGCCAGCAGTGGAGCTGGCGGCGGAGGATTACCGGCGCCTGGCGCGCCTTGCCAAGCTCGGTGAAGTGCAGCTCGAGATCGAGAACCGCGTGCACTACGAGGACGCCGACCACAACGCCTACAACGTGATCGCGGAGCTGCCTGGCTCCGAGCCCAAGGCCGGCTACGTCATGGCCGGCGCCCATCTGGACAGCTGGGTGGCGGGCGACGGTGCCGCCGACAACGGCGCCGGCTGCGTGATGGTCATGGAAGCGGCGCGCATCCTGGCGACGCTGGGTGTGAAGCCCAGACGCACCGTGCGTTTCATATTGTGGGCGGGCGAGGAGCAGGGCCTGCTCGGCTCGGCAGCGTATGTCGAGAAGCACCTCGCGCAGCGCCCGCCGGCGACCGATCCGGAATTGCGCGACCTGCCGCCCTACTTCGCGCAGGACACCTACCCGGTAAAGACGCTGCAGGAGTTTTCCGAGCTGGCCGCGTACTTCAACATCGACAACGGCTCGGGCAAGGTGCGTGGCATCTATACCGAAGGCAATCTCAACGTCGTGGCCACCCTGCGCGAGTGGCTGGCGCCCTTTGTGAGTATGGGAGCCGCGGCGGTGGTGGCCGAGCCCACCGACGCCACCGATCACGTGTTCCTCAGCCGCCTCGGGCTGCCGGCCTTCCAGTTCATCCAGGACCCGCTCGACTACGAAACCCGCGTGCACCACACGGACATCGATACCTACGATCACCTCAGGATCGAGGACATGAAGCAGGGTGCGGTGGTGCTGGCCTCGGTGCTGCTCGCGGCCGCCAACGCCGACAGGCCGCTGCCGCGCAAGCCGGTGCCGACAGAGCCCAAGGTGTCCGACCCGTTCGCCTACCCGGATCCATCGAAGAAGTAGGCGCTCCGCTGGGAACCGCGGTGCGGATTAGCTAACCTCGACTGCGGCGTGCACCGCAGGAGATGGCGTATGGCGCGAGCCCCAGCTACAGCATGGGCGGGCATCCTCATGATGCTCGTGGTGGCGCCGCTTACCGGTCAGAACGCCGGGCCGGCGCCGGTGAAGATCGCCGTGTTCAATTTCGAACTCGACGATCAGAGTCCATCCGCGGCGCTGCTCAATCAAGGCCCGAACCGCGCCACGACGCTGGAAAAGGCCACCAGCGAGGCGCGCCGGGAGCTGGCGCAATCCGGACGCTACCAGGTGATCGATGCAAGCCAGGTGGACATCCACGCCGTGCCGGGCAAGGCACTGCGTAATTGCGGCGGCTGCGAGGTCGGGCTCGCCTTGCAGCTGGGGGCGGATCAGGCGTTGGTCGGCGTGATCACCAGCGCCACGCAGACCGACTACTACGTTGCCATCCAGATCCGTGACGCGCATAGCGGCAAGCTCCTCAACCAGCAGGAGGCGAATTTCGCCGGCAGCGAGGAAGGCTGGCCGAGCGGCGTGCGCATGCTGATCAAGCACCAGCTCCTGGTGCCGCAGGAGTAAACCCGCAGTCAAGAACCGGCGGGCCGGCCGCAACCCTGCAGCCGGCCCTGCCTCTTGAGGTCAGCCTGGCGCTTACTTCGGCAGCAAGGTGACCGGGACTTCCATCACCGAGTCCACGGGAATGTTGTTGGCCTTGGCCGCGTCCCGTACGGCCTTCTCGTCCGGCGCCTCGTAAACGCAGTACGTCTTGGTCTTTTCCGCGTTTGCATACGACATCACCCAATGGACGCCGTACTGCGCATTGGTGGCGTTGATCTTGGCCTTGCTCTGCGCATTCAGGCCCTCGAGTGCGCCGCTCGGGAACGTGCGCTCGATCATGTAGCGGTGCTCCGCCTGCGCGCCGGCGGCCGGCGTCGAGGGGGCATCGGCTGCAGCCGCGGCCGCGGCGAACAGAAGCGGAATCATCGCGATGACTGTCTTCATGGTGATCTCCCTGGTGAGTTGTCTGCGTATGGTTACTCAGCGGTTGCGGGATCGATGACGCTCGTGACCCGGGAGATCCTGTTGGCAGGGAATCCGCCGAGCTCTGCGTGCCGGCGCACGAGCGACTCGTCCTCGGCGTGGTAGATGCAGTAGATCCGGTCGCCGGTGACGTAGCTCTGGATCCACTGCACTGCCGGCCCGAGGCTGCTGAGTACCCCGCACGACTTGCGCGAGATGGCCTTCAGTTCCGCCGGCGTCAACTTGCCGGCGCCCGGAATCTCGCGTTCGATGACAAACTTCGGCATGACTGTCTCCCCTTTATGCGACTATCGAACCCTAAACCAAAAACCGCCCCTGTGACCTCGTCGCCTCGGCCCGTAGGGGCGCGCGTATAGGTTCGCCGCCGCCGACCACGAAGTCTTGAAATGCACCTGAAAAAGCTCTGAAAATCATCCCTCACCCGCGGTGGCGGCGTGATCCCCCCGGGCAATCAAGGTCTTAGGTGTCCTGCACATGAGCGGTGGCGTGGAGCGCATCAGGGTCGGAGATTTCGAGCTGCTGCCCTCCGAGCGCGTGCTGAAGCTTGATGGGCGGCCGCTGGAGCTCGGGGCGCGTGCCTTCGACCTGCTGCTGGTGCTGGTCGAGCACGAGGGCCGCCTTGTCAGCAAGGCCACGCTCATCGAGCGCGTCTGGCCGCGCCTCGTGGTCGATGAGAACAACCTGCCGGCACAGGTTGCAAGCCTGCGTCGCGTGCTGGGTCCGGGCGCGATTCGCACCGTGGCCGGCTTCGGCTACCGCCTGGAGCTGCCGGTCTCACGCAGCGCAGCACAAGCCCAACCGGTCCCCACCACGCTACCGCCGCCGACATCCCTGCCGCTGGCGCGGCGCGCGTGGCCGCAGCGACTCGGCCCGCTCGTCGGACGCACCGAGGAACTGCAGGCGTTGCAGCAGAGCCTGCAACGCTCCTGCCTGTTATCGCTGGTCGGCCCGCCGGGTGTCGGCAAGACCCGCATCGCGCAGGAGCTGTTGGCTCGCCACGCCGAGGCCGGCGGTGCCGGGGCTTGGGTTTCGCTGCAGGCGCTGGCCGATACTCAGCAGCTTGCATCAGCCACCGCCGTGGCACTGGGTCTGTCGCTGCCCGATGGCCTCGATGCTTTCGCGGCACTGAGCGCGGCACTCGAGTCGGTGAGTGTGCTGTTGGTACTCGATGGCGCCGAGCGGCTGCGGGATGCGCTCGGCACGCCGCTCGCAACTCTGCTCGCACACTGCCGTGCCGTGCGCGTACTCATCACGAGCCAGGTGCCCGTCGGGATCACCGTGGAGAGCGTCTACCGCCTCGCGCCATTGCAGCTGGCCGACGAGGCAGGGGGTGATCCGGAGAGCAGTGCCGCGGTCGAGCTGTTTCTGCAGCGCGCGCGCGCGGCTGATCAGCGCTTCGAGGTCTCGGTGCAGAGCCTCGGCCAGATTGCCGAGATCTGCAGGCGCCTGGACGGCAATCCGCTGGCACTGGAACTGGCCGCCGCGCGGGTACCGGCACTCGGGGTCAGTGCGCTGCTGGAGCGGCTGAACGACCGCTTCCGCTTACTGCGCCTGTCGCGCCAGGCGGCCGACCCGCGGCATACCACGCTGCTGACGGCCATCGAGTGGAGCTATAGCGGACTTGCGCCTGCGGAACAGCTGGCGCTCGACCGCCTCGGCGTATTTGCCGGCAGCTTTGCCCTGCAGACCGCCGCCGCCGCGGTCGCGGATGAAAACATCGATACCGCCGAGGCGATCGACCTCATCGGCCGACTCGTGGATCGCTCGCTGGTGACGGTATTGCCTATCGAGCCGCCGCGCTACGTCCTGCCAGAGACGGTGCGCCACTACGCGCTCGACCGCCTCACGGAGCGGGCGGAACTCACCCGCGCCCGGCAGCGTTGCGCGGCGACGCTGCTGCAGCTGCTCGATCGTGCCTATGAGGAATACTGGTCGGTCGATGAGGCGATCTGGCTGCACCGCTATGGCCCGGACATCGACAACGTGCGCGCCGTGATCGATTGGGCGGCGGTCAGCGATCCTGCGCTTGCCGTGGCCCTGTATGGATCCTCCTGGCCGCTGCTGGTGGAGATGGACCTGTACGGCGAGGGGCGCTCACGCTACGAGCAATCGGTGGTGCAGCTCTCTGACGCGCTGCCGCGCGCGCGCGTGGCGCGCTTCTGGGAAGCGGTGGCCACCTACGACTCAGCCCGCCAATGCGACCGGGCGCGCTACGCGGCCGAGCTGGCCGCGAACATGCACGCGAAGAGCGACGTCCGTGCGCATTACTACAACCTCATGCTGCTGGCGCTCAACTGGCGCGGCGACGACTGCGCCGCGCGCGCCGCTGCCGATGCCGCACGGGCGCTGGAGGACCCGGCGTGGCCGCCGCGCCTGCTGGCGCATGGGGCACTCACCGAGGGAGCACTGCTGCTGAGCGCCGGTGAGTGGGCGGCCGCGCGGGCGGCCTACCTGCGCGCGGTCAAGTTCGCCCTCACCATCAGCGAGCGGCAGGCGTTGGTCGCCAGCGTCTGCGTCGTCGAGCTGGATATCGCCTCGGGGGACTTGCGTTCGGCGCTGCAGCTGGGGCGTCCGCTTGCGCTGAGCCTGCGCCATTCCGGGCGGCGCGAGACGCGGCTGGACCTGCTGATCCTGTACTTCAGCGCGCTGCTGCTGGCGGGTGAGCTGGCGGAAGCACGTGCGGCGGGCGCGGAGCTGTACGCACTCGCGCTGCGGCTGGACACCAGCAAGCTCTACCTGGCGCTCAATGCCATGGCCTACCTCGCGTGCGCGGATGCGCGCTTCGAGGTCGCGCAGCGGGTGCTGGCCTGCGCCGATCGGGCGCTGGATGCCCACGGCCAGCCGCGCCGGCGCCCGGTGGAGGAGCAGCTGCGGCGCGCGGTGCGCCAGCGCCTGCAGCAGGATGACGCGGGCACCGCCGCCGACATCGCGACGCGCGAGCACGTTGACGAGAGCGCCGCGTGCGCGCTCGCCCTGGGGCTCGACTAGCGGCACCTCAGCGGGCGGCGCCCGCCGTCCAGGGCCGGAACACGACCCCTTCCTTCATGACGAAGCGCACGTCCTTGAGCACGCCGATGTCGCGCAGTGGATCGCCCGGCACGGCGATCAGATCCGCGTACGCGCCGCTGGACACCACCCCCAGCTGCGCGCGCTCGCCGAGCAGTTCCGCGGCCTTCGAGGTGGCCGCCTCAATGGCCTGCATGGGGGTCATGCCGAATTGCACCATGAGCGAAAATTCCTGGGCGATCGGATCGGACCAGGGGAAGCCGCCGACGTCCGTGCCGAAGGCGATCTTGACTCCGGCGCGCACGGCCTTGCGGAACGAGACCTCGTGCACGGCGACGCGCTTGCGATCGCGCTTGCCGCTCGGGGTGTCTTCCGGATCCGGATCGTAGTAGTAGACCGCCAACGTCGGCACATACCACGTGCCCTGCTTGATCATCTGCGCAATCTGCGCGTCGGTGAGCTCCAGCCCGTGCTCGATGGAATCGCAGCCGCCATCCAGGGCGCGCTGCAGGCCGAGCCCGTTGTAGGCATGGCAGGCAACCCTGCGGCGCCAGCCGTGGGCCTCATCGACGATTGCGCGGAGCTCCTCCACCGTGAGTGTCGGCTGTGACACGAGCGCGCCGGACTCGTCCAGCCAGGAGCGATGCGTCATGTAGACCTTGATCCAGTCGGCACCGTTGTCGAGTTGCTCGCGCGCCGCCTTGCGCGCCTCCACGGGTCCGTCGATCAGCTGCGCACCCTTCGGCACCGTGATCTCCGGTGCATAGCCCTCCAGCGGATAGCCGCCAGTGCTCGAGATGGCGCGCGTCACGACGAACATGCGCGGCCCCGGGATAAAGCCATCGCCGATCGCCTCCTTGATGCCGACGTCGCCATAACCGGCGCCCTCGGTCTCAACGTCGCGGATGGTAGTGAAGCCCTGCTCCAGGGCGCGGCGCGCGGCCACGACAGCACGTGCCGCACGGTAGGAAGCGGGGTACTTCAGCAGCTGCACGTCGTAGCCGCCGGCGGCCGGCACTTCCCCCTGCAGGAAGATGTGAGTGTGGCAGTCGATCAGGCCAGGCAGGACGGTAGCCTCACCGAGATCGAGCACGGCTGCGCCCGGCGGCGGCGCGCGCGAGCCAGCCGGATAGACCGCCTCGATGCGCTGACCGCGGATCAGGATCTCCTGGTTGTGGCGCGGCTGTGCGCCGCTGCCGTCGATGAGCGTTCCGGCACGCACGATGGTAACGGCAGCCGGAGGCGCTGCTCCGGCCGCGGGTTGCTGCGCCACACCGGCCGGTGCGAGGCACAGTCCGAGCACACCCAGATGCAGTACGCAACGCATGAAGTATCCCCCACCGCGAGCCACGACCCGCGGATTCTGCGGTGGCGGCGCGCCCGCTGACAATGGTGATCGCTGACCGGCCGGAGCTGCTTCGGGTATCCGGGCACACAGCTGTCTTGGAAAATCCCGAGCGGCCACTGACAATGCGGCCGGCGACTGCGGCAGGTCGCGCGGCAGTATGGGGTTGCGGATGGATTATCACGACCGCGGGCGCCGGATCGGCAAATGGCTGGGCGCCCTGCTGCTCCTGCTGCTGTCCCCGGCCTGCCTGGCGCAAGTCGATCAGGCGCGTCTGGCCGATGAAGCCGACGGCCGCGACTGGCCGGCTTACGGTCGCACCTTCAGCGAGCAGCACTTCAGTCCGCTCGAGCAGATCAACCGCCAGAACGTGCGCCGCCTGGGACTGGCGTGGACGCTGGAACTGCCAGACGTCTGGAACGTGTCCAGCGCTCCGCTGGCGGTGGACGGGGTGCTCTACCTCGCAGTCGGCTTCAGCGTCATGTACGCGGTGGATGCGACGAGTGGCAAGGTGCTGTGGCGGTACGACCCGCAGGTCGCGCCGGCGAAGATGCGCATGGCCTGGGGTATCCGCGGACTGGCCTTCTGGAACGGCAAGGTGATCGCCGGCGTCCAGGATGGACGGCTGTTTGCGCTCGACGCCAAGAGCGGCACGCTGGTGTGGGAAACACTGACCACGCAGCCGGGCGACAACCGTTACATCACGGGCGCGCCGCGCGTATTCAAGGGCAAGGTCATCATCGGGCATGGCGGTGCGGACTTCGGTCACGTGCGCGGCTACGTCAGCACCTACGATGCCGAGACCGGCAAGCTGCTGTGGCGCTGGTACATCGTGCCCGGCAATCCGGCGCTGGGCTTCGAGAACAAGGCCATGGAGGTAGCGGCCAGGACCTGGAGCGGAGAGTGGTGGAAGTTCGGCGGCGGCGGCACGGCCTGGAACGCACTTACCTACGACCCCGACTTCAACCGCGTCTACATCGGCACCGGCAACGGCGGCCCCTGGAATCGCAAATTGCGCAGCCCGGGCGGGGGCGACAACCTGTTCCTGTGCTCGGTGGTGGCGCTGGACGCCGACACGGGCGAATACGTCTGGCACTACCAGACCGCCCCCGGCGAGAGCTGGGATTTCACCTCCACCATGGACCTGGAGCTGGCGACGCTGACCATCGACGGCACGCCGCGCAAGGTGCTGCTGCACGCGCCCAAGAATGGCTTCTTCTACGTCATCGACCGCGCCACCGGCAAACTGCTCTCGGCGGAGAAGCTCGGCAAGGTGACCTGGGCTAAACGCATCGACATGGCGAGCGGGCGCCCGGTGGAGAACCGCGGCGTGCGCTACGAGGACGGCGAAGCGCTCATGTGGCCGGGCTCGGCAGGACTGCACAACTGGCAGCCGATGTCCTTCAGCCCGGACACGCAGCTCACCTACATTCCGGCGCACGAAATGGCCGGCTACTACAACGATCGGGGGCTGGATGCAAAGACCTACGACATGGACCGCGACGGTCCGATGGGCCTCAATGCGTTCCACGACGACATCCCTACGAGCGCCGGCAGCAGCTCGCTGCTCGCCTGGGATGCGGTGCGGCGCAGGAAAGTCTGGGAGATGGCATTGCCCGGGGCCACCAGCGCCGGCGTGATGACGACCCACGGCGGGCTCGTGTTCCAGGGACAGTCCGACGGACAGTTCGTGGCGCGCGACGATCGCACCGGCAGCGTGCTGTGGAGTGCTTCCATGGGCGTCGGCACGCAGGCGCCACCCATCACCTACAGCGTGAACGGGCGCCAGTACGTCTCGATCCTCGCCGGCTGGGCCGGCGGACAGATGCTGCTCGGCTCACTGAGCGCGCAGCATGGCTGGGTTGGGCGCGACCATCCGCGGCGCCTGCTCACCTACGTGCTCGACGGTCACGCGACGCTGCCGGCCTCCCCGCCTCCAGCGCTGCCCTCGCCCGTGGACGACGCTTCCCTCAAGATCGATCCGGCGCTGGTCGCCCGCGGGCGTCACCTGTACGAGCGCTGCCTGATCTGCCATGGGGCCGGCGTGGTCGCCGGCGGGTTCGCGCCCGACCTGCGTGCCTCGGCGGTGCCGCTCAACGCGCAGGCCTTTCAGACCATCGTGTACGGCGGCCTGCAGAGCCGGGGCATGCCGCCCTTCCCGGAGCTGAGCGCGGCGGACCTCGCCGCGCTGCGGCATTACATTCGCGAGCGTGCCCGCTACAAGCCCACGTTCGGCGAGCAGCTCGGCGCCGCCTGGCACTACCTGTGCCTGCTCGTGAAGATGAAACTGAAGGCCTGGGGCTGGATCTAGCCCGCCGCGGCCAACCGGAACTTGTAAGGGGGAAGCGATGCGTCGGGCACTGATGTTTTGCATGACCGGGGCGCTGCTCTTGGCAACTGCTGGCCGGGCACAGACGGCGGCGCCCGCAAGCGTCCCTGCGGTCGTGGACCCGGTGTTCCAGGCCTTCGCCCTGGATGCGCACCTGCCGGGCGCCGTGTGGGGTGTGGTGCAGGACGGGGAGCTGGTACACGTCGGCAGCTTCGGGGTGCAGGACATCGTGTCCCGCCGGCCCGTCAGCGGCGAGACGCTGTTCCGCATTGCCTCCATGACCAAGGCATTCACCGCCCTCACGGTGCTGAAGCTGCGCGATGAGGGCCGCCTGCAGCTCGAGGCAGCGGCCGAGCAGTACGTGCCGCAGTTGCGCGGCTGGCATTACCCAACGGCAGATTCGCCGCGCATCCGTGTGCGCGACCTGCTCAATCACAGCGCTGGATTCGTCACCGACGATCCCTGGGGGGACCGGCAGACACCGCTGCCCGAGGCGCAGTTCACGCAGCTGTTGCAGGAAGGAGTTCCGTTCACCCGCACTCCCGAGATGGCCTACGAGTACTCGAATCTCGGCTTCGCCATCCTCGGGCGCATCATCAGCAACGTATCCGGTCATCCGTACGCCGACACGATCGGACGCGTGCTGCTGCGGCCGCTCGGCATGACCTCTTCCGGCTTCGTGGCCGAGTCGGCGCCCGCCGAGCGGCGCGCGCTCGGCTATCGCTGGGAGGACAACGAATGGCGCCTCGAACCCACCCTCGGACCCGGAGCGTTCGGGGCGATGGGAGGGCTGCAGACCAGTGCGAGCGACTATGCGAAGTGGATCGCGTTTCTGCTCTCGGCGTGGCCGCCCCGGGATGCGCAGGACTCGCGCATCGTCAAGCGGGCCACGGTGCGTGAGCTGGCGCAGGGTTCGAACTTCCCCACCTTCCGGCAGCGCCCGGGCCGCGCGCTGCCCAACGCCTGCCAGCAGGCCGCCACCTACGGCATGGGAATGCGGGTCGCACTCGACTGCGAACTGGGGCTGACCCTCAATCACGCCGGCGGCTACCCCGGATATGGCTCGTTCGTGCTGCTGCTACCCGAGCGCGGCTGGGCGCTGTTCGCCTTTGCCAACCGCACCTACGCACCGATGGCGACGCCGGTGTGGGATGCAGCACTCGCGTTGCAGAAGGCGGCGCTGCTGCCGCCATCGCGGCCCGTGCCACTCAGTGCCGCCCTGGAGCAGGCCTACGCAACGACCGTGCGCATCTACGGTGCGGGTGATGTGCTCGTGGCGCGCGACGAGCTGGCCATGAACTTCCTCCTCGATCACTCCGCGGCACACTGGTCCGCTGAGCTCGCCGCGCTCAAGGGACAGGTCGGCGAGTGCACGACTGACATGGCACCGCGCGCCACGGGAGCGCTCACCGGGGAATTCGTCTGGCGCTGTGCGCACGGGCGCCTGCGCGGCGCGCTGGAGCTGGCACCGACCCAGCCGCCGCGCATCCAGCAGCTGCAGCTCGAAGCGATCGTGCCGTGACCTGCACGCCGGGCCCTGCGAGGCGGCCCCGGCACGCGGCATGCCGCGTCGATCGCCAACGGACGCTGCGGCGGTGTATGTTCGTTGCCCGTGGACCGTACTGTGCGGGCGCACGCGAGAACCGTCGGCGGACCGTCCGGCACGAGCGACGCCCCGGCGGGGGCCGAACACTAGAACAACAGCAGATCCCCAGGGGAGCATACGCACCATGACGATCCCGGCGCACACACCAAAAGAACTGACCCTGCGAGGGCTCATCCTCGGCGTGCTCATCACGCTGCTGTTCACCGCCGCCAACGTATTCTTTGGACTGAAAGCCGGACTCACCTTCGCGACCTCGATCCCCGCCGCCGTCATTTCCATGGCGGTCCTGCGGGGCTTTAAGGGCATGACGATCCAGGAGAACAACATCGTCCAGACGGTCGCCTCGGCGGCGGGCACGCTGTCGGCGATCATCTTCGTGCTCCCCGGACTCGTGATCATCGGCTGGTGGACCGGCTTTCCTTACTGGACCTCGGTGGCGATCTGCGGGCTCGGCGGGGTGCTCGGCGTGATGTATTCGATTCCGTTGCGCCGGGCGCTGGTGACGCAATCGGACCTGCCCTATCCGGAGGGCATCGCCTGCGCCGAGGTCCTGAAAGTAGGCGGGGGCGCCGAGGCCCACGCCGAGGCCGTGCAGGACGCGCGTGCGGGCCTGCGGGCGGTCGTTTGCGGATCGATCGTCTCGGGCGTCTACGCACTCATCGTCGCGACGCGCATCTTCGCCAGCGACCTGGTCAGCTATTTCCGCGTCGGTACACGCGGCGCCGTGACCGGATTCGATCTGCTGTTCTCCTTCGCGCTGTTCGGCGTGGGCCACCTCGTGGGCCTGTGGGTGGGGATTGCGATGCTGGTCGGGGCACTGATCGGCTGGGTGTGGGGCGTGCCGCACTACTCGCTGCTGAGCGCCAGCCCGGCGACCGTGGCGGCGGCGACGCTCGCGCATGACACGTGGAACCACAACATCCGCTTCGTCGGCGCCGGGACCATCCTGGTCGCCGCAATCTGGACACTCGCCAAGCTGGTCAACCCGGTCTACAGCGGCCTGCGCTCGGCACTCGCCACCTCGCGCGCGCGGCGCGCCGGCAACCAGGCACTGCTGCCGCAGACCGAGCGGGACATTCCCATCGGCATCGTTGGCGTGTGCACGCTGGTGTGCCTGGCGCCGATCGCGGTGCTGCTGGCGAGCTTTGACTCCGGTGGGGTGCTCAACGGCCACATGGTCACGCTCGTGGTCGGCAGCGTGATCTATATCGCCCTGATGGGTTTCTTCGTCTCGGCCGTGTGCGGCTACATGGCCGGACTCATCGGCTCCTCCAACAGCCCGCTCTCGGGAATCGGCATCCTCGCGGTGATCGGTGCTTCACTGCTGCTGGTGTTTGGCGTGCGCT
>Ga0335080_10005711_pt1 | contig 12835 bp, 13 predicted proteins | sample Lox_Sample_34_FD_206720 | JGI IMG/M metagenome (GOLD analysis project Ga0335080, IMG submission 206720) | Soil microbial communities from Loxahatchee National Wildlife Refuge, Florida, United States - Lox_Sample_3.4 | ecosystem: Environmental > Terrestrial > Soil > Wetlands | place: USA... | reverse complement strand
CAACCTCGGGCCGGAGGACGTGCTCAACCCCCACGACTTCCCCGAGCTCAAGGAGCATCCCACCTTCGAGTTCGAGGACGGGCTGCTCAGCGGCCTGGTCGCGGCGCAGATCGCGCTCCGCGCCGAGCACCGGAAGCGGGCGGTGTCCTGAGATGCGAAGCCTCGCCCTCCACAGCACCCGCGCGCGTGCGCTCCTCACCGAGGGGCTGGGGGCGGAGCCTCCGCGGCTCGACCTGGCCGCCTGCGCGGTCGCGGCCCTGGAGGACGAGGCGCTCGACGTGGAGCAGGTGCTGCACACCCTGGACGCGCTGGCTGCGCGGGTGCGCGCGCTCGAGCCCGGCCGCCTCGATGCGCTCGGACGCGCCCAGGCGCTGCGCCGGGTCCTCGCCGACGAGGAGGGCTTCTGGGGAGACGGCGATACCTACGACGCGCCCGAGAACAGCTTCCTCGACCGGGTGCTCTCCCGGAAGAAGGGCCTGCCCATCACCCTGGCCGTGGTGTACCTCGAGGTGGCGCGGCGGGCCGGAGTCCCGCTCTTCGGCGTCTCGTTCCCCGGGCACTTCCTGGTCGCCTGCCCCTCCGAGGACGGGAAGCTGGTCCTCGACCCGTTCCAGGGCGGGAAGATCCTCACCGAGGCGGGCTGCCAGGACCTCCTGGCCAAGGTCGCGCCACAGGTCCGGTTCCAGCCGCGCCTGCTCTCCCCGGCGCCGGCGAAGGTCATCGTCTGGCGCATGCTCAACAACCTGAAGCGCTCCTGGCTCGAGCGGACGCAGGGAGAGCGCGCCGCCCGCGCGGTGGATCTCCTGCTCCAGCTCCATCCCGACCACCCGGGCGAGCTCCGGGCCCGCGCGACCATCCTCTCGGCGCTGGGCGCCTACCGGGCGGCGCTCACCGACGTCGAGCGCTGCCTCGAGCTCTCGCCCGACGCTCCCGACCAGGCGCAGCTCGAGCTCACCGCGCAGGCGCTGCGGCACCGCCTGGAGTTCCTGAATTGAGCACCCGGTGGCGGACCCTCCGCCGAGGCGCCGAGCGCGACTTCACCATCCTCCGCATCCGCGAGGATACGCTCGTGGACGCGCAGGGCCGCGAGCACGCGCGGGTGATCATCTCCGCGCCAGACTGGGTCAACGTGCTCGCCTTCACCCCCGAGGGTGAGGCCCTCCTGGTGCGGCAGTTCCGCGCCGGCATCGCCTCGGAGACTCTCGAGGTCCCCGGCGGGATGGTCGACCCGGGCGAGACGCCCGAGCGGACCGCGGCCCGCGAGCTGGAGGAGGAGACGGGATTCGTCCCCGGACGCCTGGTCCCGCTCGGGGCCTGCCATCCCAACCCGGGCATCCAGGACAACCGGCTGCACTCCTTCCTCGCGCTCGACTGCACGAGGCAGGGCCCCCCGCGGCTCGACCCCGGAGAGGACATCCAGGTCGAGCGGGTGCCCGCCGCGTCGCTGCGGGAGCGCGTGGAACGCGGGGAGATCACCCACGCCCTGGTGCTGGCGTCGATGTGCCAGGCCGAGGTCCGGAGGCTGCTGCCGTGAGCGCGTTGCTCGTGCTGCTGCTCTCGTGGACGCTCTCCCCCGAGGCGGCCCGGGCGAAGCAGGGGCCGATGCTCTTCGGGAGCGGGCAGGTCGTCTTCCTGCTCGGCGCGCCTGCCGGACCGGGGGACACGCTGCGGCTGGCCCGGGTGCGGGTGTCGGACGCCGACCTTCCGGCGGACACCAACCTCGACGACGCCGAGTACCACTTCTCTCCGGCGGGAGAGCCGTCCGTGGCGCTCCGGCCCGGGCAGCTGCTGACCGGCCCTCTGTGGCGGTTCGGAGCGGAGAGCCCCGAGGGGCGGAAGCGGATCGACGCCCTGCACGTCGAGGTGGTCCGGGAGGACCGCCTGGCGCCCGCGACCGGGCGCGGCCTCGGCTATCGCGCGTTCGGTACTCCGGACCGCCTCTACTTCGTCCACGCCGGGATGCGCTTCGTGCAGATCATCCGCGTGTTCCCCGCGGGGGAGGCGAGCATCCCTCCCGAGGGAGTCCCGGTGCGCCTCGACCGGCCGTCCCAGGAGCCGGCCACCCGGCTGTTGCCGGGCGAGTACGCCCGCGTCACCTTCGGCGACGGAAAGACGACGCGGGTGACGGCGGGAAGCGAGATCTGGTTCGTCACCCGCTGACCGCGCGGCGCGGCTACGCTCCCGCTCCGGGTCATGAGGACCTCGAAGAGCACGTCGGCCGCGCTCGGCTTCTCGGTCCACACCGGATGGGCGGCGCTCGTCGCGGTGTCGCGGTCGGGCGCGTCGCTGACCGTGCTTGACCGCCGGCGCGTGCAGATGATTCCCGGCGTGGACCGGCCGCCCTTCGAGCGGCCGCCCTTCGTCTTCCATGCCGCCCGCGAGCTGCCGCTCGACGAGGCCGAGCGCCTGGTGGCGGCCACCGAGGAGAAGGCCCGGGACAAGGCGCGCGAGGCGATCGGTGAGGCGCTGGAGGGTCTCCGGGGCGCGGGCCAGAGCGTCGCCGGCGGCGTGGTCATCACCGCCAAGGACCCGCCACCCCAGTCCCTCGAGTCGGTGCTGAGGAGCCACTCCTCCATCCACGCCGCGGAGGGCGCCCTGTACCGGGCCGCCGTTCGCAGGGCCTGCGAGGAGCTGGGGCTTCCGGTCTTGCAGGTGGGCGGCCACGAGCTCGTGAAGCGCGCCGCGCACGCGCTGGGTCTCCCCGCCTCCGAGGTCCGCCCGTACCTGGCGCGGGTGGGACGGACCGCCGGCCCCCCCTGGACCGCCGATCAGAAGGCGGCGAGCCTCGCCGCGGTGCTCGCCCTGAGCTGATGGCGGAGGTGCCGCAGTCGGGGACCGCGTGCGATTCCACGCCGCCATCCCGCACTGGCTCGGGCAGCACCTCGCCCGGAGTCCCCAGATGCGCACCCTCGCCCATGAACACCCCGTCCATCAGGCCGTCCTCCTCCTGCTCCTCTCGCGGGTGGCGTACGGGATGGTTCACGCGCTGAGCGCGCACGCACGGCAGCGTGGACCCTCCGCCTCGATGCCCGCCGCCCCGGCACCGGCCGGAGCCGAGGGACAGCTCGGCCTCCACGCGGCCGACGCCGATGCGGACATCGGCCCCGGAGCGCCGCAGAACGGCTTCCTCACCCTGGCCGACGTCTCGGGGATGAAGCTCTCCGCCGAGCTCGTCGTGCTGTCGGCCTGCCGCAAGGGCCTCGGGAGGACGTCCGGGGCGAGGGGCTGGTGGGCCTGGCCCGCGGGTTCATTGGACGCCGGCGCGCCGCGGGTCGTCGCGAGTCTGTGGAAGGAAGCTCCTCGACCGGCACCTGTCGCCGGCCGACGCGCTCCCCGAGGCCGAGCTCGCGCTCCGCCGGGAGCGGCGGACGTCGGCGCCGCACGCCTGGGCCGGCTTCGTGCTCCAGGGCGACTGGCGCCCGCTCAGTGTCGCAGGAAGAGCCCCACCGCACTGATCAGGGCGAAGGTGCCGAAGACGACGCGCAGCACGCGCTCGGGCAGCCGGTGGGCGATCGCCACACCGAGCGGCATCGTCGCCACCCCGCCGAGGGCCAGGGCGATTCCGCGCGCCCAGTCCACGTTTCCCGCTCGCCCGTAGACGAGGAGGTTCACCACCGTCCCGGGCGCGACCAGGGCAAGCCCCATGCCCTGCGCCGTGGCCTGCCCCATTGCCCGCAGCGTCGTCATCAGCGGCACGGTGAGCAGCGACCCGCCCACCCCGAAGAGCCCGGAGGTCAGGCCGCCGAGCACGCCCAGGGAGACCGCGAGCCTCCCCGGGATGCGCGCGTCCGGGTCGATCCGCGGCTCGCCCGAGCGGCTCCGGAGCCCGTAGAAGCCCGCGAGGGCGAGCAGGAAGCAGCCGAAGGCCACCCGGAGCACGCCCGAGGGGGCGGCGGTGGCGACCCGCGCGCCGACGTAGGTGAAGACCGGCGCCGAGAGTGCGAGCACCAACGCTCCCCGCGGGTCGAAGCCCTGGTAGCGCGCGTACCGCCAGAGGCCGAGCAGCACGTTGGGGACGACCATCACCAGCGAGGTCCCCTGCGCTCGCTGCTGCGTCATCCCGAAGAAGACGCCGAGGAGCGGGATGACGAACAGCCCGCCGCCGATGCCCACGATGCCGCTGAGGACGCCGATGGCGGCGCCGAGCAGGACGTCGAGCGCCACCTCCGCGGGGGCGAGGCCCATGCGCGGCTGCCCTTACCCCGCCGTGCCGCGGTCCCAGGTGCCGGTGCGGCCGCCGGCCTTGTGCTCCAGCTGCACCGACTCGAGGACCATCCCCCGGTCGACGCTCTTCACCATGTCGTAGATGGTCAGGGCCGCGGTCGCCGCCGCGGTGAGGGCCTCCATCTCCACCCCGGTGCGATCGAGCGTCTTCACCTCGGCCCGGATGCTCGCCCCGCCGTCGTCGAGGGCCACGTCCACCGTCACCCCGGTGAGGGCGATGGGATGGCAGAGCGGGATGAGGTCGGGCGTGCGCTTGGTGGCCATCACCCCGGCGAGCCTGGCCGCGGAGAGGACGTCGCCCTTCTCCACCTTGCCCTCGCGGATTCGGGCCACGGTCGCCGGCTGCATCCGGAGCCGCGCGGTGGCCACCGCCACGCGCTCGGTGCGCTCCTTGCCGCCGACGTCGACCATCTTCATGCGCGCTCCACCGCCTGCAGGAGGTCGTCGGCCACGTCGTCCGGATCCTCGAGGCCGACCGAGACGCGGATGAGGTTCTCGCCGATGCCGGCCGCGGAGCGCTCCTCGGGGGTGAGCCGGCGGGCGCTCGCGCTCGCGGCGTGCATGACCAGGGTGGTCACGTCGCCGAGCGAGGGGGCCGGCCGGCACAGCTCCAGCGCCTCCAGGAAGCGGAACGACTCGGCCCTGCCCCCGCCGGCGATCTCGAACGCCACCATGCCCCCGAAGCCGCCGCTGAGCAGGACTCGCGCGGTGGCGTGATCGGGATGGTCGGCGAGCCCGGGGTAGAGCACCCGGGCGATGCGCCGGTTCTCGCGGAGGCGCCGGGCGATCTGAAGGGCGTGCGTGGAGTGGGCGGCCATCCGCACCGGAAGCGTCCGGAGGCCGCGGAGCGTGAGCCACGCCTCGAAGGGGCCGAGCAGCGCTCCCTCGAGCACGCGGGCCGCCCGGAGCGGGTCGATGCGCGCCCGCGTCCCGGAGACGACGCCGCCGGTGGCATCGGAGTGGCCGTTGATCCACTTGGTCGTCGAGTGGAGCGCGTAGTCGGCGCCCTGCCCGAGCGTCCGCTGCAGCGCCGGCGAGGTGAAGGTTCCGTCGACGGCGAGCACCGCCCCCGCGGCGTGCGCCGCCCGCGCCAGCGCCGGCAGGTCCGGGACCGCGAGCAGCGGGTTGGTCATGCTCTCGGCGAGAACCAGCTTCGGGCGCAGCGCGGCGATGCGCTCGAACGCGGCGGGGTCGCTGAGCTTCAGCGCGTGGAGCTCGACCCGCTGCTGCTCGGCGAGGCGCTTGAAGAGCGCGCGGGTGGCGCCGTACCCGTCGGCCGGCATCACCACCCGGTCCCCGGGGGTCAGCGCCTGGGCGTCGAAGACCGCGCGGAGGGCCGCCATGCCGCTGCCGAAGACCGCCGAGGCCTCGGCCCCCTCGAGCGCGGCCACCGCCTCCTCGAGGAGCACCGAGTTCTCGCCGCGGATACGGGTGTAGACGAAGTCCTTCCCATCCAGCGCGGCGTCGAGGTCCTCGGCCGAGTCGAACCAGCTGACCGCGGCCGGATGGACCGCCGGGGTGACGGGGACGGCCTTGCTCTCGGGAAGCCGGCTCCCGGCGTGAATGGCCCGGGTGGACAGGGCCGCCGGCTTCCTTCGCTCACTCACGCGCCGTGCTCCACGAGGAAGCGCTCGGCCTCGATGGCCGCCATGCACCCCGTGCCCGCGGCGGTCACCGCCTGCCGGAACACCGCGTCCTGCACGTCGCCGCAGGCGAAGACGCCGTCCAGGGTGGTGCGGGTGCTGCCGGGCACGGTCTTGATGTACCCGTTCTCGGTCGTCTCCAGCCAGTCCTCGAAGAGGGGCGAGTTGGGCTTGTGACCGATGGCGACGAAGAGCCCTCCGGCCCGGAGGGTCATCACCTCGCCGGTCTTCACGTTCCGCACGCGAGCGCCGGTCATCCGCTTGCCGTCGCCGAGGATCTCCTCGGCCACCGTGTTCCACACCACCGAGATCTTCGGATTGCTCAGCACCCGGTGCTGCATGATCTTCGAGGCCCGGAACTGGTCCCGGCGGTGGAGCAGGGTCACCCGGTTGACGATCTTCGCGAGGTAGGTGGCCTCCTCCATCGCGGTGTCACCGCCGCCCACGACGAGGACGTCCTCTCCCTTGAAGAAGGCGCCGTCGCAGGTCGCGCAGGCCGAGACGCCCCGGTTGGTGTAGTCCGCCTCGCCGGGGATGTTGAGCCACTTGGCGGAGGCGCCGGTGGCGATGATGACCGTCTCGGTCTTCACGGTGCGCCCGCTCTCGTCCCAGAGCGTGAAGGGGCGGGCCGAGAGATCCACCTTGGTCACGTTCTCCATGTGGATGAGGGTGCCGAACCGCTCCGCCTGCGCCTTGAACCGCTCCATGAGCTCCGGCCCGGTGACGGCCTCCGGAAACCCCGGGTAGTTCTCGACATCGGTCGTGATCATCAGCTGCCCGCCCGGCACCCGGGCAGGCTCGTCGAGCGCCGGTCCCCCGGCGTAGAGGATGGGTTGGAGATTCGCCCGGGCGGCGTAGATGGCGGCGGTGTACCCCGCGGGCCCCGAGCCGATGATGGTGACGGCGTGCCTGGTGTCGGCCATGCGAGAAAGAGTGCTACGAGGGTGGCACGAATGCCATGAATCTTGACCTGCTGGCGCGGGTACCGCTGTTCGAGGGCTTGAGTCAGAACCAGCTGAAGAAGCTCGCCGGCGTCTGCGAGACCGAGCGGGTGTCGCGCGGAAAGTACGTCTTCCGCGAGGGCGAGCCGGGCGCCTCGATGTACATCGTCGTCGAGGGGAAGGTCCGCATCTCTCGCCAGCTCCCGGGGATGGGCGAGGAGGCGCTGGCCATCCTCGACCCGGGGGCGACCTTCGGTGAGATGGCGGTCGTGGAGGAGGGGCTGCGCTCCGCGGACGCGATCGCCCACGAGGGAGAGGTGGTGCTGCTCCGGATCGGCCGCGACCCGCTCGACCAGCTCCTCTTCACCGACAAGGAGCTGGCCTACTCGGTGCTCTGGGCGCTGGTGCGGACGCTCTCTGCGCGCCTGCGCGAGACGAACGAGAAGATGAAGGCGCTGTTCGCGATGTCCAAGTTCTAGGACCCTGGAACGACCGGCGCCGTGGACGGCGCGCTGAACCTCCGTTCACCGGACCCGGGCACGTCGCTTGCTCCGCCTGCGGCGCCGTGGAGCGGGGAGCTTCCGAGGCGGAGGACGGACGGGTCCAGCTGCTGCGCGAGCGCCTGCTGCGGGCGCCCGGGGCGCTGGGCGACGCAGACCTCCTGGGCGTTCTCTTCGGCGGTCGGAGCCGGACGGTGCGGGGGCTCGGCGAGGCCCTGCTCGCTGCGGCGGGCGGGCTGCGCGCGCTGACGAGCATGGAGCCCACCGAGCTGTGCACGGCGGCCGGGCTGGGCCGTGAGCGCGCGGCCCAGGTCCTGGCGGCGCTGGAGCTCGCGCGCCGGGCGCACCTCGCTCCGGACGACCGGCCGCGGCTGCGCACCGCGGGCGAGGTGTACCGCTACCTCGCGCCCCGGCTCGCGCTCCTCCGCCACGAGGTCTTCCACGTCCTGTCCTTCAATACCCGGAACGTGCTGGTGGGGGACACGCGGGTGGCCGAGGGGACGACCGACGCCTGCACGGTGGACCCGCGCGAGGTGTTCCGCGCCGCGCTCGCCGCCCGCGCAACGGCGGTGCTCTTCGCCCACAACCACCCGTCCGGCGACCCCGAGCCCTCGGAGGCGGACCTCCAGCTCACCCGCGAGCTGCAGGCCGGGGCGAGAATTTTCCACCTCCGCGTCCTCGACCACGTCGTGGTCGGAGCCGGGCGGTACGTCTCGCTGGCGCGGGCGGGCCTGCTCCACTCGGTCCCGCTCGCGGCATCAGGAGAGGCGTTGACGGCTGGAGACAAGCTGTGAAGATGCGGAGCATGACGGAGCCGCTCCGGTTCCACGACGCCGCACGCGCGGAGCTCGAGCAATCCTTCGGTCTCACCGCCTTCCGGCCGGGCCAGGCCGAGGTGGTGGACTCGGTCCTCGCCGGGCGCAACGTGGTGGTGGTGATGCCCACCGGCGCGGGGAAGAGCCTCTGCTACCAGCTCCCGGCGGTGATGCTGAAGGGGCTGACGCTGGTGGTCTCGCCGCTCATCGCCCTCATGAAGGATCAGCTGGAGCAGCTCGAGGCGCGCGGCATCCCGGCCACGGTCATCAACTCCACCGTCCCGGAGCTGGAGCGGGCGGAGCGGATCCGGAGGATGCGGACCGGCGCCTACCGGCTGGTTTACGTCGCTCCGGAGCGCTTCCGGAGCTCCAGCTTCCTCGATGCCCTGGGCGAGTCGGGGGTGGAGCTGCTCGCCGTGGACGAGGCCCACTGCATCAGCCAGTGGGGGCACGACTTCCGCCCCGACTACGCGCTCCTCGGCCAGGTGCGGAAGCGGCTCCGGCCGCCGCGGACCGTTGCCCTCACGGCCACCGCGAGCCCGGAGGTGCGCGACGACATCGTCAAGAGCCTCCTCATGAAGGACCCGCGGGTCTTCGTCGCCGGGTTCGACCGCCCCAACCTCTTCCTCGAGGTGCTGCGCGTCTCGGGAGACGAGGAGCGGCGGGCGGCCTGCGCCCGGGTCATCGCCGAGGGGGGGAGCGGCATCGTCTACTGCGCCACGCGGAAGCAGGCGGACGCGATGCAGGGAGCGCTCCGGCTCCGGGGGCACGACCCGGTCGTCTACCACGCGGGCATGGACGATGCGGAGCGGCACAAGGCGCAGGACCGCTTCATGGCCGATCCGTCGGCGGTGGCGGTGGCCACCAACGCCTTCGGCATGGGGATCGACAAGCCGGACATCCGCTTCGTCATCCACGCCAACATCCCCCGCGCAGTGGAAGCCTACTACCAGGAGGTGGGCCGGGCCGGGCGCGACGGGAAGCCGGCCCACGCGCTCCTGCTCTTCAACCACGCGGACGTCTTCACCCAGGAGCGGCTCATCGAGAGCAACCACCCGTCCGAGGCGGTCATCGCCGACCTGTGGAACGTGCTCCAGACCGACGAGGTCTTCGCCCGGGGGCAGGAGGCGCTGGCGACGGCGGTCGGGGCGAGCGAGTTCGAGGTCTCGGCGGCGCTGCGCATCCTCGAGCGCGAGGGACTGGTCGAGCTGCAGGCGCCGGGGGCCGGGGCGTACGCCATCAAGCTGCTCGAGGCGACGGCGACGGCGACGGTGCACTCCCGTTCGGCGAAGGCGCTGCTCGGGCTGCTCCGCGCGGATGCCGGCCCGGGCGGGATGCTTTCGATCCAGCTCCGGGCGCTGACGGCGCGTGCGGGGCTTCCGGAGAAGGACCTCCGCCGGGCGCTGTCGGCGCTCGAGCGCGGGCGCGCCATCTCGGTGCGGAAGCCATTCGCGGGGCGGGCCATCCGGGCGCTCCGGCGGGCGCCGTTCCACGCGCTGGACCTGTCGCTCGACCGCGTACGGCGACAGGAGCGACGGGCGTTGCTCATGCTCCGGCGGATGACGGACTACGCCTACGCGAAGACCTGCCGGCGGGCGTTCGTGCTGGACTACTTCGGTGAGGACACCCGCGAGCTGAGCTGCAACGGCTGCGACGTCTGCAGCGGCCAGCAGACGCGGGTCGAGCTGCCGCCGCCGCGCGCGGCGTCGAAGGGCTCGAGCATCTACAAGTCGAAGGAGCGGATGGCGGAGGGGCCGATGAATGACCAGGCGGCGGAGGCGTTGCGGCGCTTCCGGCGGGACCTCTCGCGCGACCTGGACCTGCCGCCCTTCATCCTCTTCAACGACCGGACGCTGCAGGCGCTGGCGACGGCGCTGCCGCTGAACCGCGAGGACTTCCTGGCGGTGAAGGGCACGGGGGCGACCAGCTGGGAGCGCTTCGGCCCGAAGGTGGTCGAGATCTGCCGCGGCGCCCGGGAGCAGGCGGAGACGCCGCGAACCACGGCGTGATCCGTTGCCCGGACGAGGCGACCGAGGACATCCTCGGCCCATGCGAGTAGACGGACGCTGCCACTGCGGTGCGATCAGCTTCGAGGCGGAGGTGGACCCCGAGACGACGGGCATCTGTCACTGCACCGACTGTCAGGGACTGACCGGGACCGCGTTCCGGGTGACGGTGCGGGCGCCGGCCGATCGGTTCGTCCTCCGGGGGAAGCCGACGATCTACGTGAAGACGGCGGACAGCGGTCGCAGGCGAGCACACGCGTTCTGCCCCACCTGCGGCTCGCCGATCTACGCGACCTCGGCGGACGACCCGAAGTTCTACGGGCTCCGGGTGGGGACCCTTCGCCAGCGGCGCGAGCTGCGGCCACGCAGGCAGAGCTGGTGCGCCTCCGCGCTCCCGTGGTCGTCCGACCTCGAGGAACTCGGCCCCGAACGCCACCAGCACCAGCCCTCGTAGCCGGCGCACGCCCTCCGAGGCGGCGGAGCCCACCCGGGCCTGGACCCTCGAGCGCCAAGGTGCAATGGCAAGCTCACCTCGAATGCCAGTGAAGCCCAAGCGTTCAGGCCTCGTGGTCGAGAGGCCGTCGGTGCCGCAGGATCAACTCGCGCACGAGCAACGTGGTCGCCGCCAGCCCGAGCGCGAGCACGAAGACGAACCCGATCGCCGTCGTGCCGAACACCAGGCGCACCGCCGACTCGCCGATCCGTCCGTCGGTGTACGCCTCTCGCAGCGGGCGCAGGAGCCCCAGCCGCTCGAGCACCCGCGCCGGGAGCGCGTCGAGCGCGTACGAGACGCGCAGCACCGCGGCCGAGGGGGCCACGACCCGGAGCGCCTCCACCACCACGCCGATGCCGAGGTAGAGCGCCGAGAGCGCGAGGGCGTTTCCGGCCACGACCCAGAGGAAGCGCCGTGGATTCACGGCGCGCGGGCCGCCCGCTTCTTCAGGGCCGGCATCAGCTTCTTCACCCGGGGGAGGTCAGGTGACTTCGGGGCGAGGCGCGTGAAGTTCACGTACTCGTCGTAAGCCCGGCGGGCGTCGGTGTCACCCCCCGCCGCGAGCGCATCGGCGAGCGCCAGCCGCGACGGCCCGTCGGCAGGGTCGAGCTGCACGGCGCGGATGAGGAGCTCCCGGGCCCGGGTCTCGTCGCGGAGCCGCCGCAGCACGAGCCCCTCGGCGAGCGCCGCGTCGGAGAGGAAGGGCTGCAGCTCCACCGCGAGCTCGGCGCTGTGCTTGGCGTCCTGCACCCGGCCGTTGGCCAGCGCCACCCGCGAGGCGGCGACGGCAGCCCAGGCCCGGTCGGTGGCCCGCGGCGCCGCGGAGGAGAGGCCCTGCAACTTCGAGAGCTGCGGCTTGCCGGCGGCGGGCTTGAGCAGCACCTCGCCCGCCATCCCGCACACGCTGGTCGGCTCCTCGCGCAGCGCCGCCTGGTACGCCTTCTGCGCCTGCGGGAGGTTGCCCTGCCGGACGAAGGCCCGGCCGATGGCGCAGAACACCTCGCTGTCCTTGGGCGCGAGCGAGTTGGCCTTCTGCAGCTCGGCGAATCCACCCCGGCCGTCGCCCCGCGCGAAGAGGAGCGAGGCGCGCAGGCGGTGCGACTCGGGGTCCTGGGGCTCGAGCTTCAGCGAGCGGGAGATCGCCGCGTCGGCGTCCTTCCACTTCCCCTGCTGGGCCAGCGCGAACGCGACATCCTTCTGTGCCGCCGCGCTGGAGGGGTTCTCCGACGCCCACGCCTCGGCCTGGGCCTGGGCGTCCGCCGGCTTGGCCAGGGCCAGGTACACCCGCGCGAGCGCGTGCCGGCTCTCGCCGTGGCTCCGGTTCCGCTGGATGGAGAGCTGCAGCGGCTCCACCGCGCGCTCGGGCGAGCCCGACAGCCAGAGGAGCCTCCCCAGCGCGCAGGCGCCCTCGTAGTCGCGCGGGTCGTGGCTGGCTCCCTCGAACTGCGCCTTCGCCCGGTCGATGATGCCGCGCTGCCAGTAGACCTTCCCCAGGGCGACGGCGACGTCGGCCCGCGGCCGCTTCGCCGCCCCCAGCGTGCGCTCGAGGACGTTCTGGGCCTTCTCCGGCTCGCCCTCGGCGGCATCGGCCAGCGCGAGCCAGGCCACGGCCTCGATGGGGAACTTCCCGCCCACGGCCGTGCGGGCGAGCTCGGCCCGGGCCTTCTTCCAGTCCTTCAGCCGGCCCCAGGCGATGCCTCGGAGCAGCGCGATGCGGCGTCCGTTCTCGTCCGCGAAGCGCTGGAGCAGCTCCCGCTCGCGGTCGCGACCGAGCAGCACCCGGCCGAGCGCCTCCTTGGCCTCGTCGCTCTTCGGTCGCTGCTTCACCGCCGCCTCGAGCGACTTCTGGGCCCCGGCGAGGTCTCCGCTGGCCCGGAGCGCGTCGCCGAGCGCGACCTGGAACTCGAAGGCGCGCTTCCCCGCGGTGTTCGCGCCGTCGGTGAGCACCTTCACCGCCTGGTCGTGCGCTCCGTTGGCGGAGAGGAGCCGGCCGCGGTCGAGCGCCCGGCGGATCGACATGTCCGGGGTGAGCGCATCGGGCTGGAGCTTGTCCACCTCGGCCAGCGCCTGGGTGAGGTCCTGTTCCAGCTGCAGCCGGCTCTCGGCCTCGCCCAGCGCCCGGCCGGGATGGTCGGGCGAGAGCTGCTCGGCGGTGCCGTACACCGTGAGCGCGGCGGCATCGTCTCCCGCCTCGCGGTAGTAGTCGCCGAGGG
>Ga0335080_10005709_pt1 | contig 12840 bp, 11 predicted proteins | sample Lox_Sample_34_FD_206720 | JGI IMG/M metagenome (GOLD analysis project Ga0335080, IMG submission 206720) | Soil microbial communities from Loxahatchee National Wildlife Refuge, Florida, United States - Lox_Sample_3.4 | ecosystem: Environmental > Terrestrial > Soil > Wetlands | place: USA... | reverse complement strand
CAACTGCCCGCTGGTCAGGGCCATCGGCAGTTCGAGCAGCGCCAGCGGGTTGCCGTGCGCGGTGTGCACCAGCATGGTCACGACCTCGGCCGAGGCGGGCTGGCTGAGGCGCGTTTCGAGCAACGCCCGGGCCGGGCCTTCCCCAAGCCCCTGAACTTCCAGCTCAGGAAGCCGGGCCGCGTCGAACGTGGGCCTGTTCCTGGTGCGCGAGGCCATCAGCAGCGCCACTGGCTCGGCCTCCAGGCGCCGCGCGGCAAACGCGAGCGCCTCCTGCGAGGGCCGGTCCAGCCAGTGCGCGTCATCGACCAGGCACAGCACTGACGCCCGCTCGCTCGCCTCGGCGAGCAGGCTGAGCACCGCGAGCGAGACCAGGAACGGGTTCTCCACCCGGTCGAAGGTGAGGCCGAACGCACCGCGCAGCGCCGCTGCCTGCGGCCCGGGCAGGCGGTCCAGCCATCCCAGGCAGGGCCGGAGCAGCTGGTGCAGGCCGGCAAAGGGAAACTCGTGCTCTGCCTCGATCCCGACGCAACGCAGGACGGTCATGTCCCCGGCAGCGGCCAGGGCGTATTCAAGCAGGGCTGTCTTCCCGATACCGGGCTCACCGCGCAGCACTAGCACCGCACTGCGCCCGCCTCTGGCCTGGTCCAGCAACTGGTCCACAACCTGCTGCTCGGCCGCGCGCCCTAGCAGCATGAGGCCCATCGTAAGCGGCTACTGGTGAGGTGACTAGTAGATACCCCGATTCGAGCCCGGGAGCGCGGTCCTACCGTCGCCCCATCGACATCCGGACCGGCGCAGCCGGGACACCAAGAAGGGGTAGCTGTGATGGGAATCAAATGGGCAGCGAACGCCAGGACGAGCGTCTGCGCGGCCGCGGCGGCGGCAGTTCTCGGAATCGGATTGGCCGCCTGCGGCGGAATCAACGGGCCGGGCGCCTCGCCGACCGCGACGGTGACCGCAACCGCGCCGGCCAGCCAAGCGTCCGCGGCGAACTCCTCCGCGACTCCGTCGCCGTCCCATGCCGCCGACGCGGCGGCGGCTGCGAATGCGGACACGACGGGAAAGCTGCCGGACTACCAGCCTTCCAAGCTAGTCAGCAAGACCTCGACCTCGACCGTGCTGACATCACCAGATTCGGTAGCCAAGATCGGCGCGTTCTATGCCGACGTCCTGGCCAAGGACGGGTGGCAGGTGATCTCGTCCTCGGCCGGGTCCTTTCACGCCAGCTTCACCGTCTCCCACGACCACCAGGGCGCGAGCATCTCGGTCTACCCCCGCTTGGGCGGGTCGGGCATCTCGATCAGCACCTACCCCCGGTGACCGCTGACCGGCCGAGCGGGCAGGAGAGCGAACGATGATACGCCTGACTAGCGGTAACCGTAAGTGGTGGATCCTCGCGACAATGACCGGCGCGCTGTCCATGATCTTGATCGACAAGACCGCGGTCAGCGTGGCGCTTCCCACCATCCAGCGGGACCTGCACATGTCACCGTCTGGCCTGCAGTGGGTGGTCAACTCCTACCTCCTCACCCTGGCCTGCTGCGTGGCCGTGGGAGGCCGGCTGGGGGAACTGCTCGGGCAGGCCCGGATATTCCGGCTCGGCGCGGTCGCGTTCGTGGCCGCGTCGGCCGGCTGCGGGCTCGCCGGGTCCGGCGCGTGGCTCATCGCGGCCCGGGCCGCCCAGGGGCTGGCCGTCGCGGCGATGATGCCGGCCAGCGGGGCGATCGTGATCAACGCGTTCGGCATCGGCGAGCGGGGCCGCGCCATGGGCACCTATGCCGGGATCTCGACGATCTCGCTGGCGCTCGGCCCGCTGCTCGGCGGGCTGCTCACCCAGGGGATCACCTGGCGGGCCGTGTTCTGGATCAACCTCCCGGTCGGACTGGCCATGCTCGCCCTGGCCCAGGCGGCCCTGCCGGCCGATGACCCCGGCCGGGGCGCCGTGATGGACTGGCCGGGCGCGGCCACGCTGGTGCCCGGCCTGGTAGCGATCGTCCTGGCACTGACGCAGACCGCGCAGTGGGGATGGGCCTCGCCCGCCACGATCGCCCAGCTCGGCGGCGGCGCCGTGCTGCTGGCCAGCGCGGTTGCCGCCTGGGCGCTGCTCCGCCGGGTCACCCCCGCCGATGCCCGGCCGGCGCCGGCCACCCCGCGATCCCCCAGACTCCGCGCGAGTGGGGTCACCGGTGTGGTGCGGTGACCCCGCCTGGCGCGGCTAACGGGTGCCGCGCGCCGCGTACTGCGCCACCTTGGCGACGTTGGCCGCGTCGATGAAGGACGGGCCGGTGAGCACGGCCTGGCCGCCGCCCAGGATGTTGCCGTTGGCCAGGTACAGCCACAGCGAGTCGACCGCCTCGTATCCCTGCAGGTACGGCTGCTGGTCGACGGCCCACTGGATGGCCCCGGACTTGATCTTGGCGATCGACGCGGAGTTGGTGTCGAAGGTGGACAGCTTGACGGTGCTGTGCGCCTGCTGCATCGCCTGCAGGGCGATGAGCGCCACCTGAGCGTCCAGGGTGATGACCGCGTCGACGCTTGTGTCCTTGGTGAGCGCGGCCGTCATGGTGGACAGCTCGTCCGGCGGGCTCTGGCCGTTCACGTAGAGCTTGCTCATCGTGCCCTCGGAGCCGAGGTCCTGCTTGACGCCCGCGCACCGGTCCTCGAGCTGGATCTGGCCTTGCACGTGCAGGACGCACAGAACGTGCTTGGCACTCTCGCTGGCCAGCCGCTTTCCCGCCGCGACGCCGGCGATCGTCTCGTCCTGGCCGAAGTACTCCATTGCGCCGCACTGCTGCCAGTTGCCCGAGCCCGCGTTGAACATGGCCACCGGGATGCCGGCCGCCTTGGCCTTGCCGATGGTCGGGCACAGCGCGCCCGGGTTGGGGTCGGTGACCGCGATGGCGTTGACGTGGCTGTTGATGGCGTCCTGGATCAGGGTGGCCTGCTTGGTGGGGTCGGGATCGGCCGAGTACCTGAGCGTGAGGTTGTCCTTGGCCGCCGCGGCCAGGCCGCCGTTGCGTTCGATGTCCCAGAAGGATTGACCCGGCCCGGCGTGGGTGATCATGGCGACCGTGTAGTGCGGCGTGCTGGCGTGCCCCGCGGCGACGATCTGGGCCTGCTCCGCGGCCCTCTTGCCGCCGGTGGCGCTGCACGCGGTCAGGATGAGGATAACGACCATGAGCAGCGCGGCGCCCGCGGCCCGGTTTCTTGGTCTGAACATCTGCGGTACCTCCGGTTGAGAATGGGCGTGGTTGGTCATGGCGTGGCCGGTTCCGGCACCGCCGGCGTCCCGCGGTGCCTGGCGTCGAGCGCCGCGATGTCGACCGGGCGGCCGTGCGCCGCCGCCTGCTGGGCGGCGCCGCAGACGAGCATGGTCTGGTAGCCCGCCCAGAAGTCGTTCGTCACCGTGCGGCGGTCCAGGATCGCGCCCAGGAAGTCCTGGGCCTGGGCGGTGAACGCGGCACCGTAGCCGGAGCCGACGCCGCGGGCCGGCATCGGGATCGTGTACGCGAACGACGGCTGCTCGGGCCCGACCGTGACCAGGCGCGGGCCGTTGGCTTCGGGCCCGGCCACCGAGCGCTGGTGGAGCAGGAACTCATCCGGCCGGGCGGAGTCGAAGGACACCGAGCCTTCGGAGCCGATGACCTGGAACCCGAGGGAGTTCGGCACGCCGGTGGCGATCCGGCTCACCGTGACCTGGGCGCTGCCGCCGCGGCCGAGCTCGACGATCATCGTGGTGACGTCGTCGGTAGTGACCGGGCCCGACTGGCCCGTTCCCCGCACCGGCCCGTGGCCGACGACCGCCCCGGCCGGAACCGGCCGCTCGGGGATGAGGATCTTGGAGTCCGCGGCGATCACGCGGCGGACCGGCCCGCCGACATGCTGCAGGACGGACAGGACGTGCGCGCCGACGTCCACGATCGCGCCCCCGCCCGCCTGCTCCCTGTCGTAGCGCCAGGACAGGGGCGTGGCCGGGCACGCCGGGATCGACGGCCTTGAGGTGGACGTACCAGATGCGCCCGGCGTGCTCGCGGATGAGCCGCGGCGCGTTCCCCCGGGTGTAGGCGACGTGCCCGGTGTCCAGGCAGAGACCCACCCGTTCGGGATCAGTGTCGGCCAGGAACCTGCGGACCTGCTCGTCGGTCTCGACGTGGCTCTCCGCGTGGGGATGGAAGACCAAGCGCATCCCGGTCTCCTCGCGCAGCACGCGGGCGAGATGGCCGGCGCCCTCGACCAGCGCGCCACTCGTCCGCGTCGAGTTCGGCCGGCTCGAGCGGCCTGCCGTCGGACAGGTCGCGGTACATCGCCGGGAGGAACACGACGTGGCCGGCGCCGAGCACGCTCGCCAACCTGCCGACGTCGGCCATCCGGTCCCGGATGGCCGGCAGCTCCGCGCGCCGGTGCAGCGGGCCGCCGACGGTCCCGCCGGCCAGGCGCAGGCCGCGGGCCTCGAGTTCGCCGCGCAACCTCCCGGCGTCGGGCGGCAAGTAGCCGTGCGGGCCGAGCTCGAGCCATTCGTATCCCGCGCGGGCGATCTCGTCCAGGAAGCGGGGCCACGGCGTCTGGCGGGGATCGCGTGCTGCGGGGCTCGCCGCTGGTGAGCGAGGAGGCTAGGGCGGCCGTCCTGTCCGCGATCGAGGAGCTCGGCTACCGGCCGAACGCGGCCGCACGCACGCTGGCGCGCCGCCAGTCACACTCGATCGGCGTACTAGTGAGCGACCTGCACAATCCGTTCTTCCCGATGGTCCTCGACGGCATCGACGCCGTGGCCGAGGAGCATGAGTACACGTCGCTCGTCATCAGCGGCAAGCGCCGGAGCCAGACCGAGGAACACGCGCTCGGCTGCCTCCTGGAGCTGCAGGTGGACGGCATCGTCGCGGTGACCGAGAGGCTGTCCCGGGCGGCCGTCGTCGAGGCGGCCCGGTCGGCGCCGCTCGTCATGCTGACCCAGACGCCCCGGATCCCGCGGGTCGACACCGTCGTCAGCGACAATCGCGAGGGCGCCAAGCTCGTCATCGACTATCTGGTCGCGCTCGGGCATACCGGCATCGCGATGATCGCCGACGCCAGGGAGCACGCTGGCGCGGAGCGGATCGCCGGCTATCAGGCCGCCATGAACGGACACCGGCTCGCACGCCGGGTCCGCGTGGTATCCGCGCCGCCCACCGAGCGCGGCGGATACGACGCGACCCGCGAGCTCCTCTCGGACGCCGGCCCCGTGACAGCCGTCTTTGCCGGCAACGACCTGTGCGCCTTCGGGGTACTCGACGCGCTGGCCGAGCGGGGCCTGCGGGTACCCGCGGACGTGTCGGTGGCGGGCTACGACAACACGTCGGTGGCGGCTTTGCGGACGGTGTCGCTCACGACGGTCGAGCAGTTCGCGACCGAGATCGGCGCGGAGGCGATGCGCTCCGTCCTGGCCCGGGTCAAGCGGCGTGACCGTCCGGCCCGCCATGTCATGGTGCCGCCCCGCCTCGTCGAGCGCACCACGACCGGGCCGCCGCGGGGCAGCTGAGCGATCCAGGCCGGCCTAACTGCGGGCAGGAGAAGGTATCACGGGCCTTTCTGGCGGCTCTGTGCGGATGTGGGCCGACGATCGGCCCCAGGCTCGCGAAAGGCGATGACCCGTGACCACTCTTTACAGCAGCTGCAATGCCATCTTCTCCGGCACCAGCGAGATCCGCGCCGCAGTGACCGTGCGCCTGGCAGTCTTGGCGGATCTGGCCGCGTCCGCGACACCGCAAGGTGGCGCGCCATGAGCACTTCCCCCCGGACCAGGCAAATCGCCCAGGCGAGCGAGGCACAACTCGCACAGGCCGTCGGTCAGAGCCGGGGTGCCCGATGCTGAAGCCGTTCGCCGATCAGGACAGCGTCTACCGGCTGCTCGAACCCGTTCAGCGGGCGCCGTCCGTCCACAACACCCAGCCGTGGTATTTCCGGATCGCCGCCGAGGACCGCATCGATATCTGCGCCAGGTTCGGCGACGGCGCCGACGCCCTGCGCCGCGAGCTCATCATCAGCTGTGGCGCCGCGCTTTACAACCTGCGGCTGGCCATCCGGGTGACCGGCCATGACCTCGTCGTGTGGCTGCTCCCCCGCGATGCCAGCCCGCTGGTGCTCGCATCGGTCGAGATCGTAACGGGCCGGACGAAGCGGCCCACCGCCACCGAACAAGAACTGTACGACGCGATCCCGCGACGCCACACCAACCGCTGGCCATACGATGGCCGTAATCCCGTACTCCCCCCCATCCTGGTGGCCATGCAGACCGCCGCCGCCACCGAAGGGGGCCTCCTGCGGGTGCTCGACCGGCGCCAGGTCAGGACCTGGCTGCGCGCGGCTGACGATGCGGACCGCGAGCAGCGGGATGACCGGGGCTACCAGCCGGATCTCGCCCAGTGGACGAACGGCGGCGACAGCGGCGTGCCAGCGGCTGCCTTCGGCCCGCCCGGCACGTTCGGCGAAGGTCATCACCTCGGGCGGCACCTCGGCCGGCGGAGGGGCTATCCGCCGATCCGGGACTTCCGGCCCCGCACTGACCCCGGCCCAGAGGGAACTGAAGAGGCCGAGGGTCCTGGCGGGCCAGGCGACCGCGGTAAGGCCAAGACCCCGCGCTTCGAACGCCGGCCCCAGCTGATGGTGCTGTCAACCAACGGCGACAAGCCGCTTGACTGGCTACGCGCCGGCCAGGCCCTCCAGCACGCCCTGCTGACCGCCACGCGCTACGGAGTATCAGCGTCGTTCCTGACCCAGCCGCTCGAACTGCACGATGCCCGGTCCCGGCCGGACGGGCCTCGCAAGAGCCCGGACGGGCCTCGCAAGAGCCCGGAAGGCGCCGAGCGCCCGGAAGACGCCGAGAGCCCGGAAAGCACCGGAACGGGAGCCGGGGGGCAACTGCTGACGTTTCCGCGCCGCAACCGCGAGATGCCTGAGGCTGCCGATAGCGGCTCGCAGCCGCTGCGGGGCGCCGGACGTGACTCCGGCAGGCGCCGCCTGCCCTGGGCGTGGCCGTTCGATGAGTATCCCCAGATGGTCCTCCGAGTCGGTTACGCGACGCACGACGCGGCCATCACGGCCCGCCGGGACCCCGACATCCTCGACGGCCGCACCGGCCGCTGGATGCAGCGCTCCCCCGACCTCGGCGCCGCATAACTCAGATCGCCCGGACCACGGTGCGTCCAGCGCCCATGCCCTGTTCTTTCGCGATGGCGCGGTGACTAGGGATCACCGGTCGCAAGAACCTCCCGGGAACGCAGGATCACCAGGGGTCCCGGCCAGGCAGGACCTCGCCGCTGGCGGCTGCCCGCGGGACGTACCCGATGGCGGGGCAGGTGGCCGGGGGGCGCTAGGGTCCTGGGTACGAGGAGGCTGCCCGGTGACAACGCTCGTAATCGGAAGCGACGCTGTAGGTAGCGACGGGTACCACGGCGAGGTGCTGGCCGCGGTCGTCGACCCCGCCGCCCGCACGGTGACCCATCTTGCGGTCGAGCCCGAGGGCCGGCAGGGGCTGGCCCGGCTGGTCCCGGTCGACCGGATCGATCTCGCCGGTACCCAGCCGGGGCTGGTCCGGCTCAGCTGCACCGAGGCGGAGTTCAAGAACCTGCCGCCCGCCGAGGAGATCCTGGCGGAATTCGTGCCCGGCTTCCCGGACCCGGTCCAGTTGCTGCCACCGGGCTGGCGCGGCGCGGGCGGCCCGACCACGGACGGCAGCGCGATCCCCCGGATCCCGGAAAAGGAGACCATCGACGTCACCCCGCAGGGCGAGGTGGAGGAGCACCGCGGCGAGCACGTACACGCCACCGACGGCGACATCGGGCATCTCCGCGCCCTGCGCATCGACCCGGGCAGCCGTCAGGTGACCCACGTGCTGATCAGGGAGGGGCCGGCGTGGAACCGCAAGGACGTCGCCATCCCGGCCGCCCAGGTGGCGGGGTTCGACAACGGGATCCGGCTCAGCATCACCCGGCAGCAGGTCCGGGATCTGCCGTCGGGCGGCATCGACCACCCCACCGGGTAGACCGGGTGAGCTGGCCATAGGGTTGCGTTTTTAACGTACGAGCTCAACTGCTGCCGGGTCATCGGCGTGTATCGCTGTTATCTGGCTGGCGGTCTGGGCGGCGAGAATGCGGCCCAGGGTGCGCAGTGCTAGCGGCAGGCTGGTGGTGCTGACCGCGCCGAATCCGATCAGGAGGCCCGGTTGCGCCGGGCTCGTATGGAAGCAGTCGTGCAGGCCGGACGTGACCAGGCCATGTCTGGCCGCGGCTTGCAGCACCTCCTTCTCGCCGAGCCCTTCCCGCAGCACGGCGGCGACGTGCAGTCCGGCGTTGGGAGAGCGGGCGGTGAGATGGCGGGCCAGCGGCCCGGAGAGCGCCTCGGTCAGGATGTGGTGGCGCTCGGCGTAGACGCGCCTGCTGCGCCGGATGTGCTTGTCGAGCAGGCCCTCGTTGATGAAGCCGGCCAGGGCGGTCTGCATCGCGATCGGAGGATGCCAGTCGATGAGCTGCCGCAGCGCGGCGATCGGCTCGGCCAGCGGCGGGGGCACCACGGCGAAGCCGAGGCGGACCGACGGGGAGAACGTCTTGGAGAATGAGCCCACGTACAGTACCCGGCCGTTCGCGTCGAGGGCCTGCAGGGGTTCCAGCGGCCGGTCGACGTAGCGGAATTCGGTGTCGTAGTCATCTTCGATGATCGCCGCGTCGTGGCGCTCCGCCCAGCGCAGCAGCGCCCTGCGCCGTGGCATCGACATCGTCGTGCCCAGGGGATATTGATGCGAGGGCGTGACGTAAACGAGGCGCGCTGAGGGCGGCAGCAGGTCCACGACCAGGCCCTGGTCATCGACTGGTACGCCGACGACGCTCATGCCGAGGGCCTCGAACAGGCGGATCGCCGGCACATACCCGGGGTCCTCGACCGCGACGCAGTCGCCGGGCTCGAGCAGGATCCGGGTCACCAGGTCGATGGCATGCTGGGTGCCGCAGGTGACCACGACCGTGTCCTCGGTCGCCGCCACCGATCGCGATCGGGCCACCCAGCCGGCGATGGCCCGGCGCAGCCTGATCTTCCCGGCCGGGTCACCGTACAGCGCATGTTCGGTGGCGACGGCGGCGCTGACCTGGCGGCGCCACTGCGCAGCCGGGAACAGCGCAGGGTCCGGGAGACCAGGCCGGAGATCGAACCGGCAGCCGTACGGTGGCGGCCTGAAGTACGGAGACCAGCCCGCGAACCTGGGGCTGGGGCGGAGGGCGGCCGCCGGGCTTGCCCCCGTGGGCGGTGCCGGGGACGCGGACGCCACCACGCTGCCGCCGCCGGCGCGACCCTCCGCGTAGCCCTCGGCCACCAGGCGGCCGTACACGGTGGTCACCGTGTGCCTGGACACCCCGAGCTCGCCTGCGAGCTGGCGGCTGGGGACGAGCTGATCTCCGGGAAGCAGGCGGCCCGCGGTAATGGCGTCGCGGAGCTGCTCGTACAGCTGCGTGGTCAACGGCTTCCCGGCTTCGGGATCGAGGAACAGGTCCATCCTGCTGGTCTACCACCAGCTTGGTATGGCCAAACAATGCCATCTTGGATCTCGACGGCAGACCAACTGCTTCATAGTGTGATGGTGTGCGGATCGGGCGAGATGCCTTGCTCGAGCGGGCACACGGCAACCAACCGTCGGCCGGCGGGCGGCCCCTCAGCCGCCCGCCGGCGGGCAGACGCGGTTCACCGGCCTTTTGTTTCGACTGAGAGGTTCAAAGAAACAACGGGGGCGCCGGTGAACCGGCCGGGGACCGCTCCAAGGATGACGGTTTACCAGGGGAAACATCCAGCGGTCTGGCCCGATGATCCCGCCCCGCTCGGGGCTATCTCCCCCCATATCCCGAGCGGGGCGGCTCCAGGCCTCAGGGACGGTACGGCTACGGAAAGGAGTGTGTCGTGTCTGAGGTCCGGCCTCTGCTCGATGGTCTTTCCTTTGGCGAGTCGCTGCGCTGGCACCAGGACCGTCTGTGGCTGGCGGACTGGGGCGCGCAGGAGGTCCTGGCCGTCGATCGTGACGGGCAGCCGGAGGTGATGGCCCGGGTCGATTTCCCCGCCTTCCCGATGTGCATCGACTGGCTGCCCGGCGGCCACCTGCTGGTCATGGCGGCGCGCGACGGGCGGCTGCTGCGTCAGGAGCCGGACGGATCGCTGGTGACCCATGCCGACCTGAATGGCCTGGCCGAGCGGGGGCATCCCTGGAATGAGATCGTCGTGGACGGGCGCGGGAACGCCTACCTCAACAACCAGGGCTTCGACTTCCCCGGCGGTACGTTCACTCCCGGGACGATCGCGCTGCTCAAACCGGACGGGTCGGCTCGCCGGGTGGCGGACGGGCTCGCCTTTCCCAACGGCATGGCCATAACGCCCGACAACTCGACCCTGATCGTCGCGGAGTCCTACGGCCAGAAGCTGACGGCGTTCCAGATCGCCGCCGACGGCGGCCTGTCCCGGCCGCGGGTGTGGGCCGATCTCGGCGACGGCGTGCCGGACGGCATCTGCCTGGACGCCGAAGGGGCCATCTGGTACGCCGACGTTCTCAACCAGCGCTGCGTGCGGGTCCGTGAGGGAGGGGCCGTGGTACAGACGATCCGGCTGGACCGCGGCTGCTTCTCCTGCGCACTCGGCGGTCCGGATCGGACCACACTGTTCATGGTGGCCACCCAGTGGCGCGGCACCAAGCGCATGGCCGACACCTCACGAACCGGCCAGTTGCTGGCCGTCCAGGCGCCGACCGCAGGAGCCGGCTGGCCATGAGGGCCCGGCCCTAGGAGCTAGGCGCGCGAGCGCTGGTAGTGGCGGCGTGCCTTCATCCGGTTGCCGCAGACGGCCATCGAGCACCACCGGGCGGCGTTGGCCTTGCTGCGGTCGATGAGGAACAGGCGGCATTCCTCGTTCGCGCACGGGCGCAGCCGGCCGGGGCTCTGCCTGGTCAGGGTGTCCCAAGCGAGGACAGCGCGGACGGCCAGTTCGCGGTCGGGGGCGACGTCGAGGGTCCAGGTAAGGCGGCCGTCTTTGATGGCAGGGACAGAGACCGCGCCCCGCAAGACCGGGGCCAGCACATCGGGGGGTTGCTGCCCGCGCACGACGGCCTGCAGTGCCTGCCGGACCCGGAGCACATGCCGCAGTTCCGCCTCGGTGCCGAGGCCACCGGAGGCGGCCAGCCAGGCCTGGGCCCGGGCGGGGTCGGCAAGGTCGTCGGACGGCACCCCGTCGATGACCGGGGTGCTGTTGAGCAGCGCGAACAGGAAGCCCTCGTCGATTGCTGTATCCGCCATGACACCTCTAACCTCATTGACTTGCTTGACAGGTTACAACATCGCATGCTTGACTGCCGAATAACCAGATAAAAACCTTAATGAGGTTAGATCTTGCTTGCACGAGAAGGGAAAGAACGATGGGCCTGTCCTGGCAGCAGGGACCGCTTGCTCCCGGAGCGATCGGCAGGTTCCTGATTCCCGACCCGCTGCCCGGACGGATGCTGTTCGCCGAGCCGCTGCGCCGGCGCATGCGCGTCCGGTTCGGCGGCGCCTGGATCGCCGACAGCGAAGACGTCGTGCTGCTGCACGAACCCGGTCGCTACCCGGTGGCCTACTTCCCGCTCGGCGGCATCGCCGACGGCGCGCTCGAGCCCAGCGGGCACACCACCCAGCACGCCGACCTCGGGACGACGACCTGGTACACCGTCCGGGCTGGCGAGCACGCCAAGCCGCGGGCAGCCTGGCAGCACACCGAAATACCCGGCTACGCCAGCGAACTGAAGGACCGGGTGGCGTTCGCATGGCGGGCCATGGATGCCTTCTACGAGGAAGACGAGCGGATCGTCGGCCATGCCGCCGACCCTTACCACCGCATAGATATCCGCCAGACGAGCCGTCACCTGGTCGCTCGGTACCAGGACCGCGTCATAGCCGATACGAGACGGCCACTGGCGCTCTACGAGTCCGGGTTCGCGCCCCGCTGGTACGTCCGCCGCGACGACGTCGACCTGGCCGCCCTCACCCCCGCCGAAGGCCAGACGTTCTGCCCGTACAAGGGCCTGGCCAGCTACTACGACATCGGCGGCGCGCGGCGCGCGGTGTGGTCGTACGAGGACGCCTGGACCGAGGTCCGGCAGGTCTGCCGGCTGATCTCCTTCGAGCCGGACAAGGTCGAGGTGCACCTGGACGGCGCCAGGGTCCGGCTCGAGCCCGGCCAGACCGTGATCCCGCACGGCATCGACCGCGAGCTCACGCCCGACGAGATCGCCTCCCGGGGGCAGGCATGACCAGATCAAAAGGCGTGGATGCCTCCCTCATGCAGTAACAACAACATGAACGCGGCATCCACGCCATATCCGCCCAGCCAGGCCGGGCGCCGGGCCGGAGGCACCAGTCACCCGAAATGGCCAGGAACCCCGAGAACACCACAGGCCACAGCCATGCATGCGGCGCCCGCCGTAACCAGCCAGGCAGCGGCGCGCCCGAACGACACGAACGCGGCATCCACGCCGAAACCGCCGTTCCCCCCGGCACGGAGCCGGCACAGGCGCTGGCCCGGTAAACAGTCACGGCTCATGACTGCGTAGTCCTGTAATCCCCGTGATCAAGGAGCTCTACCACCTGGTCAAACGCCCAGGCTACCGGGCTTGAGGGGAACTTCGGTTTAGCTGACCCGGGCGGTCAGTGTCCGCGGGCAATCCATTCCTGCAGGTGGGGCCGTTCGGCACCGATGGTGGTGTCCGGTCCGTGGCCGGTGTGGACGATCGTGTCCGGGTCGATGACCAGCAGGCGATCACGGATCGAGTCGATGATCGTGCCGAAGTCGGAAAACGAACGGCCGGTC
>Ga0335080_10005707_pt1 | contig 12841 bp, 10 predicted proteins | sample Lox_Sample_34_FD_206720 | JGI IMG/M metagenome (GOLD analysis project Ga0335080, IMG submission 206720) | Soil microbial communities from Loxahatchee National Wildlife Refuge, Florida, United States - Lox_Sample_3.4 | ecosystem: Environmental > Terrestrial > Soil > Wetlands | place: USA... | reverse complement strand
ATTGTTCCTCCGCTTTGGCGGGCACAAGCACGCCGCCGGGGTCACCCTGGCGGCGGCCAACGTCGATGAATTCCGGCGGCGCCTGAATGCCTATGCCGCCGCGCGGCTCCGTAGCGAGGATCTCGCGCCCCGCCTGGAGATCGACGCTCTCATCGAGCTTGCCGAGGTTACCGAACCCTCCATTCGAGACGTGTTTGCGCTCGCGCCGTTCGGCCACGGAAACCCGCCGCCGCTATTTGCCGCCCGCGGCGTCGAGGTGGCGGCCGCGCCCGCGGTGATGAAGGAAAAGCACCTGCGCATCGCGGTGCGGCAGAATGGGCGCAGCATGACGCTCAAGGCCTGGCACTTCTCCGAGCGGGCCGCCGAATTCGCGCCCGGCAGGCGGATCGATATCGCGTTCGCCCTGGAAGAAGACCCGTACTCGGCGGCGCGCGGCTATCCCGGCTGGTCGGCGACCCTGCGCGACGCTCGTCCGGCAGCCGAAGGTTGAGCGCATCCCGTGCCGCACCGCATCCGCCCGGGCGGGCGCGGGCTATTTTTGCGCCACCAGCACGCGCGACGGATAACAAGCCTGGCGGACAAACTGGTCCTCGATCAGGCGGAACCGCTGCGTCTCGATGAGCTCGGGGACCCTGCGTTCCACCTGGCGGCCCCAGAACGCCGGCGCCAGCCGCCCCGCCACGCGGTAGACCGAATTGAAGAGCGCCGTATTCTGCCCGATCAGCACCAGGGTCAACTTGCAGCCCGGCCGCAGAACGCGATGGAACTCGGCAATGGTGCGGGCGATGTCGTCTCCGGACAGCAGTTCCAGCAGATAGCAGCAGAACACGGCGTCGAAGGTTTCGTTGCGGTACGGCATCTGGCGGGCATCCACCGCCTGGCACAGAGTCCGGGCTGCGGGGAAGCGGCGCCGTGCCTGCCGCCCGGTGCGCGCCGCCATGTTTGGCGACAAATCGAAGCCAATGGTGGCGCCCGCCGGATTGGCCTTGACCAGGCGGCGGAACATTTCCCCGCTGCCGGTGGCTGCCTCCAGCACCGTCATGCCGTTGCGGACTCCCGACCGCGCCAGGGCGCGGCGGTGGGCGCGCGAGTGGAACAGCATGGTGGAGAGCGGGTAGACTGCCGCGAGATGATCATAGACGCTGCGGGTCCGTTCCGCCAGTGTCATCGGCATCACGCCGGCCGGCCACTCGCTTACCAGTTCTTCGATTCTAGGCAAAAGGTTCTCCTCAAATGACTCATGAAACTGCCGCCAGGTTCGTCTCCAGTTCCGGCACCTCGATTTGAACCCGCGTGCCGTGCCCCGGCTGGCTTTCAATCCACATGCGGTAGTCGTTGCCGAACAGCACCTTCAGGCGTTCGTAGACGTTGCTGACGCCGATTCCCTGGTCGAGCACGGTGGCGAGCCTTTCCTCGGAAATGCCGATGCCATCGTCTTCCACCAGCAGATGCACGCGCGCTCCGCCGCGGCGCGTGCGGATGCGGATGGTGCCGCCTTCCACCTTGCCGCTCAGCCCGTGCTTGATCGAATTCTCCACCAGCGGCTGCAGCAGCATGCTGGGGACCAGCATGTCGAGGGTGTCTTCCGCCACATCCCGCTCAAAGCGCAGTTTGTCGCCGAAACGCACCACCTCGATCGCGAGGTAGTCCTCGATGAAACTCAGTTCCTCGCGTAAGCTGCTGAAGTTCTCGTGCTTGCGCAACAGACGCCGCAACACTTTCGACAATCGCACCACCATCACGCGGGCCTGGTTGGGATCGGTGCGAATCAGGGAGGAGACGGAATTGAGCGTGTTGAACAGGAAATGGGGGTTGATCTGGCTGGTGAGCGCGGCCAGGCGCGCCTCCACCAGCAGGCGCTGCTGCTCCTCCAGCTTCCTTTCATTGCGCGTGTTGTTCCAGATCTTCAGCGGGATGGTGACGGCGAAAACCGTCGACAGGTAGAGAGCCACCCACGTCAGGGGGTGGTCATTGCCCGGCGGGGGATACAGGTGGAAGACGCCGGTCGCCATGGCCTCGTGTCCCAGGTTGGATTGAGCGAGGATCTGGCGCAGGAATTCCGCCGCCAGAATCGAGGCGAACAGCAGCAAGTGAAAAGCCGTGCGCTGGTAGTTGCGGCTCTCCTTGAAAAAGCGCCAGATGTTGAGATCGAAGTACGGAGAGAAACGCCAGATTTCTTCGGTGTCGGGCGCCAGGTCGCGCACCAGGCCGCCGAGAACGCCCACCCCGGCCATCAAGGGCAAAGTCAGCAGCTCGCCGGCCGGTAACCGCGCAGGCAGGGATATGAACACGCCCGAGACCAGTCCCGTAACATAGCCGCCCAGGATGCCGGCCATGAGGCTTCCCTCCAGTGCCAGGTCTGCGCCATGGTAAGTGTCGTGACCGGCCACCCTGGTGGCGACGCTGGCGCCGAACACCACGCTGAGCCAGACCGCCAGTTCCAGCCGCTGGCTGAGCGACCGGTTCTCCCGCATCAGCATGGCTTTAAAGCGATTGGACCGTGCCAGAACGCTCGCGATGGCAGCCATGGTGGCCAACTTCACGAGCAGCGAAACCAGGTAGCCTTGCAGCATGCGGTGCTGGAAGCCATTATAATGGAAGGAGTAAGGTTCCCCTAGCTCAACATGAACAGTCATTCCGCGGCGCCGCTGGAAAAAGTGGCCGAGGCGGACTTTCCTACCGAGTTCGGCGTGTTCCGGATCTATGGTTTCCGGGGCGGCGACCGGAAACTCGCCGCGGATCGTGCCGAAGAGGCCGTCGCCCTGAAAATGGGCAGCCTGACGGGGCAGACGCCTCTGGTGCGCATTCATTCCCAGTGTTTGACAGGCGACGTCTTCCACAGTTTGCGCTGCGACTGCCGTGCCCAACTGGAAATCGCGCTGGAGAGCATAGCGCGGGAAAACTGCGGCCTCTTGATTTATGAGCTGCAGGAGGGGCGAGGCATCGGCTTGCTCAATAAGCTGCGGGCCTATGAACTGCAGGACCAGGGCGCGGATACGGTGGAGGCGAACGAGCGGCTGGGCTTCGACTCCGATTTGCGCAGTTACGCTTTGCCGGGGGCAATCTTGCGCTACTTCGGCTTGGGAGAGATCCGCCTGCTCTCCAACAATCCGGAAAAAGTCGAGGCCGTCGAAAGCGCGGGTGTGCGGGTGATCGAACGGGTTCCCTGCCTGGCCCACGTCATCGATACGCGCGAGGCCTACCTCCGCACCAAGAAAGAAAAGATGGGCCACCTGCTGGACGGCCTCTAGGCCGGGGTTTGCCCGCTGCGCCGGGTCCACGGCCGCGGCCCGCTAGCGGGCGCCGGGAACGCCGGGCTGCTGGCGCGTGCGGATTTCGCGGATGGCATAGATGCGGCGGTCCTGGCTTTCGAAGTAAGTGCGCATCAGCATCTCGCCCAGGAAACCGGCGCTGAACAGGATCAGCCCGGCAAGCAGCAACAATCCCCCGAGGACCATCAGCGGGCCGTGCTCGGCGATGATGTCCTGTCCCATCACCTTGTTCACGCCGAGATAGAACATGATGCCTGCGCCGAGAGCGGTGCCAGCCAGGCCGGCCGAGCCGAAAAAGTGCATCGGACTGGTGAAAGACTTGAGCAGAAATCGGATGGTGAGAATGTCGAACAGCACGCGGAAGGTGCGTCCCAGGCCATAGTGCGAATCGCCGGCGGCGCGTAGCGAGTTGCTGATCGGCACCTCGGCGATGCGCGCGCCGTAATAGCTGGCCAGCGCGGGAATGAAGCGGTGGAGTTCGCCGTAGAGATGAACGTCCTTGAGCACCTCGGCGCGGTAGGCCTTGAACGTGGTCCCGAAATCGCGCAGCGCCACACCCGAAGCCTTCGCCATCATCCAATTGGCGATCCGCGAAGGGAACTTGCGCAGCAGCGCGTTGTCGACGCGGTTCTGCCGCCAGCCGCTGGCAATGTCGTACCCCTCTTCGACCTTGGCCAGCAGCGCGGGAATGTCCTCCGGCGCGTGCTGGAGGTCGCCGTCCATGGCGATGACAATCTCTCCCTTTGCCTCGTGAAAGCCGGCGGAAAGCGCGGCGGTTTGCCCGAAGTTGCGCCGCAGGCGGATCACTTTCAGATGGCCGTCGATCTCCACCAGGTTTGCCAGCAGTTCGAAACTCCGGTCGTTCGACGAGTCGTCGACGAACAGGACCTCGTAGGGGCGTTGCAGGCGGTCGAGCACGGCGACGAGCCGGTCATACAAAGGCAGAATGGACGGCTCCTCGTTGTGAATCGGGATGACGATGGAGAGCATGGGGGGATAGAATCTCATTTTAGCATCGGCTATGGAGCGAGTCCCCTTTCAAGTTACGGCTGGAGGCGCGGGCTACCAGCAGATGGGTGCGTTGCCGGTTTCGATTCTGCTCGACAATGTCCGTAGTTTGTACAATGTCGGAGCATTCTTCCGCACCGCCGACGGAGCGGGCGCCACTCGCCTTCTGCTGGCCGGCATCACGGGGCGTCCGCCCAAACGGGCCATTTCCAAGACGGCGCTGGGCGCTGAGGAAACCATGGCATGGGAACACACCCCGGATCCGCTCCCATTGCTGCGGCGGCTGCGCGAGCACGGCACGGAACTGGCTGCCGTGGAAACCTCATTGCGCGCCGTCGACCTGTTCGACTGGCAGCCGCGCTTCCCGGTTTGCGTGATCTTCGGCCACGAAGTGGATGGCATCCGCGCCGAACTCTCCGAGGCGTGCGACACGCACGTGCGCATTCCGATGCTTGGCGCCAAGCACTCGCTGAATGTCGCGACCGCGGGCGGGGTGGTGTTGTATGAACTGCTGCGCAAGTACCGCGCCTTGGGGCGGCATGGCTAAGCCGGCATTGGCCGGCGCAGCCGCCCTCGTCTTTCTGGCCGCGGCCGGCGCCCAACCGCCGCCCTATCCGGCGCACTGGTGGGCTCCGGTTGACGATCCTCAGAAACCCGCCTGGGAGATCCTGCCGCAAGCCGCGCGTCCGGGCGAGGTGATCGTGTCCAAGCGGAACGAACTCGGCATCCTGTCCAACTTCGCGGCCACCCCGTTTACCCTGCGCGGCAAGCGGTATGCAAGCGTGGAAGGGTTCTGGCAAATGATGTTGTATCCCGAAGGAACGGCAGACCCGCGGGCCGGCTTTCCGGGCCTGGCGTGGCGGCACACGCGTGAGGAGGTGGCGCAAATGACCGGCTTCGAAGCCAAGGACGCCGGGACGCTCGCCGAAGAGAACATGCGCCTCATGGGTATCGATTGGGTGACCTTCGCAGGGAAGCGCATGCCGTATCGTTCCGCGCGGCGCGGCGAGCATTATCGCCTGATCGTCGAAGCGATGCGCGCCAAGCTGGAGCAGAATCCCAGGGTGCGCGAGATCCTGCTTGGCACAGGCAGTCTGATTCTGCGTGCGGACCACATCGAAGAACCGGACGCCTGCGCAGAGTGGCGTTACTGCCAGGTCTGGATGGAGTTACGGGCGAAGCTACGGCCCTAGCGGCCAGGCTGTGCGGCCCGACGCCGCTCCGGGGGGGCGGCGGGGTCTCCCCGTTTCCAAAAATCCGACACAGCTGGTTAACATTGACGATAACTATTCGCGCCCGGCCAATGGACGTATAATCCACGCATGCAGCGGCACGCCGCACTATTTGTGGTGCGCTGTGTGTTAGTCATTAGCTTCGGCCAAGCGCAGCCTTCGACTGGATCTCTGGCAGGCCGGGTGTTCGCCCTTGCGAAGGGCGGCGACTTAAGACCGGCGCGCTTAGCCCGAGTGTTCGTGGCCTCGGGCGAAGATCAGATCACGCTCCAACAGAACCTGGATAGGGCACTGGCGAAGCACCGTGAGGATATCAGGAGTAACACCGATGTTCAGGAAGCCTGTTTAGTCGCCTCTGTGTCGGTGCATGAGGCAGTGAAGAGCGCTTCCAAGATACAAATCGCAGATACTGACGAAGATGGTAACTTCGCACTATCCAAGCTGCACCCAGGAACCTACCTGGTTATCGCCATAGGCAGTGCCGGCGGGAAGCAATCCATCTGGCTCTTAGCCGCAGAAGTCACATCCGGAAAGCGGCAGAAAGTCAGGTTGGCCGAGCCGGTGTTGGCTTGCCGGTAGCGCAGGGCGCGCGCGGCAATACGGCGGCCGCATCGCCGCGGGAGGATCCGTGTCGACGATCAGGCGGGTCGTGGCCCCGCACCACTGTGGCCGGCGGGGGCACCCGCCTCCTGCTGAGTACCCCTGTTCCAGCCTGGCGCGCGGGGGCCGCCGCGGAGAGCGGAGCGGGGTGCAAACTGCTACTAATAAGGGGCGGCACCCGGGCCTGCAAGGGGCTGTGGAGGCCGAGCGGCGCCGCGCGGCCGCGCCTTGCGGCGCTGACGATGGCGGAGTGTGGAGGCAGGAGTTCGCGATGAAGACCTTGACTATGATCAGCGCGGCGTTGCTGGCGTTGTCCGCAGCCGCGCAGGGGCAATATCAGTATCCATTCCAGGACCCGAAGCTCGATGTCGAGAAGCGCATCGACAACGTGCTGTCCCTGATGACCCTGGACGAAAAGATTGCAGTCCTCGGAACCAAGGGGATCCGAGTATCCCGTCTGGGGATCAAGGGCACGGGTATCGGTGAGGCGATCAGCGGCGTGGTTCTGGGCGGCGGCGGGGATGCGATCATGGCTGACGCCATGGCCGACCCGCAGGGTGCCATGAAGGCCATGCAGGCATTCGGCTTCGATATGGCGGACATGGACATGTCGGCGATGGGAGCCAAGCCAGTGGCGACCACCCAGTTTCCCGAGGGGGTTGGGCTGGCGCGCACGTGGGACCCTGCGCTGGTCCGGCAGGCGGGAGCGGTGATCGGCTCCGAGGCCCGCTACATATACGAAAACGAAAAGACTGCGCGGTCGGCGCTCATCCTGCTGACGCCGAATGCGGACCTGGCGCGCGATCCACGCTGGGGACGGACCCAGGAGAGCTACGGCGAAGATCCGTTCTTCAACGGCACGATTGCCGTGGCGCTGATCCGGGGGCTGCAGGGCGACAACCCGAAATACTGGCAGGCTGCTTCCCTGCTGAAACACTTCCTGGCCAACAGCAATGAGAGGGGCCGCTACGGTTCATCGTCGGACTTCGACGCCCGGCTGTTCCGCGAGTACTATTCGGTTCCGTTTCGGATGGGATTCGTAGAAGGCGGGGCGCGGTCGTATATGACGTCCTACAACGCCTGGAACAAGGTCCCGATGACCAGCAATCCGATCATCCGCAACATCACAATGAAGGAATGGGGCGTGGACGGCGTGATCTGCACCGATGCCGGCGCATTCACCAATCAGGTCACGAAACACAAGTTCTATCCCAACCGGACCGTGGCGGCCGCCGCCACCATCAAGGCCGGGATCAGCCTGTTCCTGGACGGATACAGAAAAGATGTCAGAGCGGCGCTCGATCAGAAACTCCTGGCGGAGTCCGACATCGATGCCGTCCTGCGGGCGAACTTTCGCACCGCAATCCGCTTGGGTCTTCTGGACTCATCCTCGCCGTTTGCCGGCCTCAAGGGCGCGCCGGACCCCGTGAATTCGGAAAAACACAACGCGATCGCGCGCCAGGTTTCGCTCGAGTCGATGGTGCTCCTGAAAAACGCGAACGACTTCCTGCCGCTGGACAAGCAGGCAATTCAGTCGATCGCCGTGATCGGACCGCGTGCCAATGCGGTGCTGCTGGAGGGGTACAGCGGGCTGCCGCCGTATACGGTCACGCCGCTCGAGGGCATCAAGCGGAAAGTCGGCTCCCGGATCGCGGTGAATTACGCGGAAGACAACAAGGATGGCGCGGCGGTAAAGGCCGCCAGGGCATCCGATGTCGCCGTGGTGGTCGTCGGGAATCAGCCCATGTGTGGCCCCTATAAGGGACTGTTGATGGGCTTCGCATCGGACGATGCCAATTGCCCCACACCGGGTGAAGCAATGGAGAACCACGACCGAAAGTCGATCGATCTGGACCAGGAAGGGTTGATTCGGGAAGTTTACCAAGCCAATCCGAAGACCGTGGTTGTGCTGGTCTCCGGCTTCCCATACGCCATTAACTGGACGCAACAGAACGTACCCGCCGTTGTGCATACCAGCCATTCGGGGCAGGAGGAAGGCACTGCGATCGCGGATGTGCTGTTCGGCGACTACAATCCGGCGGGGCGGCTGGTACAGACCTGGCCGAAGTCGGTGGATCAGTTGCCGGACATGATGGACTACAACATCCGGCATGGCAGGACGTATTTGTACTTCCAGGGCGAGCCCCTATATCCGTTCGGATACGGCCTGAGTTATAGCCGCTTTCAATACGCCAACCTGCGGCTCAGCGCCAAGAAGCTGAAGGCGGGCGGCGAGATGACGGTGAGCGTCGACGTGACCAACACGGGCGCGCGGGACGGGGATGAAGTGGTGGAGCTGTATGTGCGGCACCTGCGCTCGAAGGTAGACCGGCCGGCGCACGAATTGAAGGGCTTCCAGCGGGTCCATCTCGCCCGCGGCCAAACACAAACCGTAACCGTGCCGCTAAAGGCCGAATCGCTGGCCTACTGGGACGAAGCCGGGAACAAGTTCGTGGTGGAAGCGGAGCCGATAGAGATTCAGGCCGGCGCATCTTCGGCAGACATCCGGCTCAAGAAGACAGTTTCCGTGGTGCGTTAGGCAGCCGGTAGTCGGAAAAGCTCAGCCGCCGCGGCCCGGTTGCCGCCGCGCTTACTGCCAGTAACTGCGGTCCAGGCTGCGGTATTGGACGGCCTCGGCGATGTGCCTGGCGGAGACGGTCTCGGATTCGGCAAGGTCAGCCACGGTGCGAGCGACCTTCAGGATGCGGTCGTGGGCGCGCGCGGAGAAGCTCATGCGCCGGACCGCCATTTCCAGGGTGCGCTCGCCGGCGTCGTCCAGCGCGCATAACCTGCGGATGAGGGGAGCCGGCATTTCGGAATTGTAAAATCCGCGCGACTGCTGGAGCGCCCGGGCGCGCTCCACGCGCGCGCGGATATGGGCCGATGATTCGGCCGGAGCGTTATCGCGGAGCTCTTTGAAGGGCACGGCGGGCACTTCGACGTGAATGTCGATGCGGTCGAGCAGGGGCCCGGAAATCTTGCTCAAATACCGCTGGATGACGGCCGGAGTGCAGCGGCACTCGCGCCCGCTGTCGCCGTAAAATCCGCACGGGCAGGGATTCATCGCGGAGACCAGCATGAAATTCGACGGAAAGCAGACCGTCATTACCGAGCGCGCGATGGTCACCGAGCCGTCCTCGATGGGCTGGCGGAGCATTTCCAGCACATCGCGAGGGAATTCGGGGAATTCATCGAGGAAGAGAACGCCGTTGTGTGCCAGGCTGACCTCACCGGGACGCGGCGTGCCGATTCCGCCGCCGATGAGGCCGGCATCGGAGATGGTGTGGTGCGGCGCGCGGAAGGGCCGCTGATGGAGCAGACCAACGCCGGAACCCAGCAGGCCGGCGATGCTGTGGATTTTGGTGGTTTCGATGGCCTCCTCAAAGGTGAGCGGCGGGAGGACACCGGCGAGGCGCTTGGCCAGCATGGTTTTGCCGGAGCCCGGCGGGCCGATCATCAGGACATTGTGCGCGCCGGCGGCGGCCACTTCCAAAGCGCGCTTGGCCATGGTCTGGCCGCGCACGTCGCCAAAGTCCGGCGCGGTGGATGCCTCGGCAGCATGACCCTTCTGGAGCGGCACGGCGGGCGTGAACTCGAGCGGCCGCGACAGCAAGGCGACGACTTCCGCAAGGTGGCGCATGCCATAAACGCTGACGCCCTCCACCACGGCGGCCTCGGCGGCGTTATCGGCGGGAAGAACCAGGTTGGGGATGCCTTCGGCGCGGGCGCAGACGGCGATGGAGAGGGCGCCGCGAATCGGGCGGATGGCGCCATCGAGCGAGAGTTCGCCGGCCAGGATATGCTGATCCAGCCCTTTGACCACTCCCATCGCACCTAAGATCCCCAACGCCACCGGGAGGTCGAATCCGCCGCCCTCCTTGCGTACGCTGGCCGGCGCCAGGTTGATGGTGAGCGTCTTGTTGGGATACCCAAAGCCGGAGTTGATGAGCGCGCTTTTGATGCGCTCGCGGCTCTCGCGGACGGCGACATCGGGCATGCCGACCATGCGCGAATCGCGCGGCGAGCCGTATGCATACATGTCGACCTCGACATCGATCCGGTGAGCGTCGATGCCATAGACGGCCGCACTCTGCGTCTTGAAGAGCGCCATTTTCGAGAATATCGATTCAGAACTGAGTGGGCGGGCGGGCGCCGCTTTCTCAATAACCTGGGGCCTTAACGGGGAACTGCTTGACGAATGTGCGAAGGCTGGCTATTCAAAACAATAGTACAAGACCGGAAGATCTTTAGTTGCGAGGCGGAGTTACACTGGTCCAGGAGGCGTGCCGGAAGCATCATGAGCCGCGCGTATCTGTTCCTTGCGGTTGCCCTGCTGGCGGGTATCCCCTTGCACGGGCGGGAGCACCTTCTGGTGTTTGACGTTGTGGGCGGCGCGAGGCCGGCCCCAAGAGGCCTGGCGCAGCCCGGCTCCGATCTCGTAAGCCGCGTGGGTCCGGTGTCTGCCGTGAGTGTGTTGCATGCGGCCGACAGGTCCGCACCGGCGTCCGCGCCGGCGGTGACCGCCGGGGAGGTCAGCAACACCCGGCCTCTGGATGCGGCTGCGCCCCAGATTACTACCGTACAGAACAACTACAGTTGGGTTTCGCCGGGAGCCATCAATTACGGGATAGCGCCGGGAAGCATTTTCGCGATCGTGGGAAGCGGCATGGCAACTCCGGGCGTGCCTGCGGTGTTGCAGGACAGCAGCGAGCCTCAAGGGCTACCGGCTACGCTGAACGGCGCCAGCGTGGCGGTCACGGTTGCCGGGGTCACGGTGCATCCGGTGCTGTATTACGCAACCGCAACGCAGATTGCCGCGGTGCTTCCTTCCACCACCCCGCTGGGGCAAGGCACCGTCACGGTGACGTATAGCGGAGTCCCCAGCGCACCGGCGGCGATCGATGTGGTGCAAAGCGCGCCGGGGTTGGCCAGCATAAGAGGCGACGGCGCGGGAGCGGCTTTGGCGACCGACGCGAACTACCACTTTCTCACCCCGACGGCTTCGGGCGCCTCCGGACAGATCGTGACCCTTTGGGGGTCGGGGCTGGGCGCGGATAATCTTACCAGCGACACCAACTACGCATCTCCGCACCAGATCACCAACATCCCGTTCGCGGCTTACCTGGGAGGCCTGCCGGCAAAAGTCGTCTGGGCGGGGCGCAGCGGCTACCCGGGCCTGGATCAAATCAATCTCCAATTGCCGGTGCCCGACTACACTTCCTTTAACCCGGTTCCCTCCGGGTGCGCGGTTCCGTTGACGCTGGTAGGGGGAGCCGCCAGTATCGGCAGCAACACGGTCGCGCTGCCGATCACGATGGCAGGAGGCGCGTGCATGCACCCCTCTTCCGTGATCGACTCCGGCGCGGCTGAGACGTTGGGCGGCAACGCAACCGTTCATGTTGGATACATGTCGGTATCGCAGGACGGAGCCCAGGTGTTTGCGGGCGGGTCCTTCAGCGGGATGCCCGGCGCGGCACTGACGGCGTATGCGGGCACCGGACCCACCGCAGGAGGAAACTGCATCGCAGTCCCGCCCGAGGACGCGTATGCCGTCACAGGACTCTACGCGGGCAGTGTCGTCAATGCTTCTGCCGCCGCGCTCGGCGGCTCACAGGCGCTCCTCTACGACGGCGCGGGGGATTACGGTGGCCCAATGCCGTCCTCCTGGGTGCCCGCGCCGGGGGACACCTTCACGTTCGCCGGATTGGGTGGCTTTCAGGTCGACATCGGAGTTTTCAACGCTGCGGTGCAATTCCCGGAAACATTGGAATGGACGAACCAGGATTCGTTGGGGGTGATCAGCCGCGAGCAGGGTGTCCGGCTGACTTGGACCGGCGGCGACGCCGACGGGGTCGTGGCGATCCGTGGCACTTCATTCGCGGCTGCGGGTGCGCCGATCGCCCAAGGCAGCTTTCTGTGCTCGGCTCCGGCAAGACTGGGCCAGTTCACCGTCCCCCCGTCGGTGTTGCAGACCCTGCCTGCCGGTGCGGGTACGCTCACCTTGGAAAACCAGAGCGCTCCGCAAACGATGTCGGCGGCCGGTCTGGATGCGGGCTACGTTTTCGCGGGGGCGCGGCTTACCGCGAACGCGGCGTTTCACTGAGGCCTTGCCAGGCGATCGCCTGCAACCGACGGTGTGGATTCGAGGTAGATCGTTCGGCTACTTGTTATCGAACTTGATGCCCGAGGACGCCTCGAAGCGGCGATACTCGCGAAAGACGCTCTCGTTGCGGACCATAGTCTTGTTTTGCCGGACTTGCATGGTGGAGCGCAGCGGCAAAAGGTAGTCGTCGGAGCCGATCCGCACCATCCCGTATTCAAGCGAGAACGACGGGGACTGCAGAGGGAATGTCGGCGGCAATCCTTCGCCTTGAATGGTGAGGCGCCGCACGAGGCCGCTTTCCTCGTCGACGAAGAGCTTGCCCGTATAGCCGGCGGGCTCGCCCCTCCGGTTGAAGGTGAGTGTGAAGTTTGACTTGGCTCTGGGCACGTTGATCTCGAACACCTGGCACAGCACGCCCATCGCCATGGCGCGGCCGGCCCATTTGTAAGTGGCGCCGACTTCGGGGTCGAACAGTCCCATGAGCATGGAGCCAAACTCCCCCTTGGAGTTGGCGAATCCCAGATCGCCGCGCGACGCGTCGGTCTTGACGCCGTTGATTTCGACTACCCGATAGCTCTCGCGGCCATCCTCGAAGGTCAACTCGTCGCGGAAGGAATCCGACTCCT
>Ga0335080_10005705_pt1 | contig 12844 bp, 8 predicted proteins | sample Lox_Sample_34_FD_206720 | JGI IMG/M metagenome (GOLD analysis project Ga0335080, IMG submission 206720) | Soil microbial communities from Loxahatchee National Wildlife Refuge, Florida, United States - Lox_Sample_3.4 | ecosystem: Environmental > Terrestrial > Soil > Wetlands | place: USA: Florida... | reverse complement strand
TGGATGAGACTCGTCTGGCCGCGCAGGAAGCCCTCTTTGTCGGCGTCGAGGATGGCGACCAGCGTGACCTCGGGCATGTCGATGCCCTCGCGCAGGAGGTTGATGCCCACCAGGATGTCGAACTCGCCGAGGCGCAGCTCGCGCACGATCTCGAGGCGCTGCAGCGTGTCGACCTCGCTGTGCAGGTAGCGCACGCGAAAACCGTTCTCGATCAGGTAGTCGGTGAGGTCTTCGGCCATGCGCTTGGTGAGCGTGGTGACCAGGACGCGCTCGTTGCGCTCGATGCGGCGCCGCGCCTCGTTCATGAGGTCGTCGATCTGACCGGCGCTCGTGCGCACCTCGACGGCGGGGTCGATGAGACCGGTGGGCCTGATGATCTGCTCGGCGACGTTCAGGCTCTCGCGCAGCTCGAACGGGCCCGGCGTCGCGCTCACGAAGATCACCTGCGGCACCTTGGCGACGAACTCGTCGAAGCGCAGCGGCCGGTTGTCGAGGGCGCTCGGCAGCCTGAAACCGTAGTCGACGAGGGTCTGCTTGCGCGAGCGGTCGCCTTCGTACATGCCATGGATCTGGGGCACGGTCATGTGCGACTCGTCGATGAAGACAAGGTAGTCGTCGGGAAAGAAGTCGAGCAGGCAGTTCGGCGTGGCGCCGGGCTGCTTGCCGAGCAGGATGCGCGAGTAGTTCTCGATGCCGTTGCAGAAGCCCATCTCGCGCAGCATCTCCATGTCGTACTGGGTGCGCTGGCGCAGGCGGTGGGCCTCGAGGACCTTGTCGTGCTCGTCGAACCAGGCGCAGCGTTCGTCGAGCTCGCGCTTGATCTCGGCCAGCGCCCGTTCGATCGCCGGGCCGCTCGTGACGAAGTGCGTCGCCGGGTAGACGGCGACGTACGCCGGCTTGTCGACGACCTCGCCGCTGACCGGGTCGTACCGCGTGATGCTCTCGATCTCGTCGCCCCAGAGCTCGACGCGCACCAGGGTGTCCTCGTCGGCGGGCCACACCTCGAACGAGTCGCCCCTCACACGGAACTTGCCGCGCGCCGGCTCGTAGTCGTTGCGCTGGTACTGGATGTCGACCAGCTTGCGCAGCACGGCGTCGCGATCGACCGGGTCGCCGGCACGCAGCAGCACCACGCTGCGCAGGTAGTCGTCGGGCGAGCCCAGGCCGAAGATGCAGCTCACGCTCGCCACGATCACCGTGTCGGGCCGCATGAGCAGAGCGTTGGTGGCCGCGTGGCGCAGCCGGTCGATCTCGTCGTTGATCGACGAGTCCTTCTCGATGTACAGATCTTGCTGGGGCACATAGGCCTCGGGCTGATAGTAGTCGTAGTAGCTCACGAAGTACTCGACGGCGCTGCCCGGCAGGAACTCGCGGAACTCGTTGCAGAGCTGGGCGGCGAGCGTCTTGTTGTGGGCGATCACGAGCGCCGGCTTGCGCGCCCGGGCGATGACGTTGGCCATGGTAAAGGTCTTGCCCGAGCCCGTGACGCCGAGCAGCGTCTGGTAGCGGTCGCCGCGCGCGACGCCGGCCGCCAGGCTGTCGACTGCCTGGGGCTGGTCGCCGGTGAGGGCGTAGTCGGCCTCGAGCTGGAAGGTGTCGGTCATGGTGGCGCGCTGTCGGTCATGGCTGTCGCGATGCTAGCAGAGCGAACGTACGTTCGCAATGGTCAACCGCCGTGGGCAGGCCCCAGCTGTGCGCCGTACGCCCGGCGATAGAGCCTGCGCAGCTTGAGCACCTGCTCGACGTAATCGCGCGTCTCGCTGAACGGGATGGCCTGCGGGGTAAGCTTGCCCTCCCCGGTCGAGAGCCACGCATCGACGTTGCCCTCGCCGGCGTTGTAGGCGGCGATCGCGGCCGTCACCGAGCCGTGGTAGTGGTCGAGCAGCTGGCGCAGGTAGTAGCAGCCGTAGAGCACGTTGACGCGCGCGTCGGTCAGGTCGGTCACGACGAAGCCCGTCCCGCCCGTCTTGCGGGCGATGTCCTGAGCGGTCGAGGGCAGGACCTGCATGAGGCCCACGGCCCCCTGGTGCGAGCTCACGTCGTCGTGAAAGCGACTCTCCTCGTAGATGACGGCCGCGACCAGGGCGGGATCGAGGTGGTTCTTGTGCGCGGCCGCCCGTATGGCGGCCACGTGCGAGAGCGGATACACGCCACGCAGGAACCAGCCCGGCTTGGAGAGCGACAGCACCCCCCAGGCGATCGCCAGCGCCGCGAGGACGAGGCCGCCGATCAGCAAGCCGCGCCGCACGCGACCTCTAACGGGTCGGCGGCGAGGCGCCCGACCGGCCGGTCTCGGCCAGGATGGTGGCGTACACCTCACCCACGTAGCGCCGCAGCCCCTCACGGGCGCCCACGTTCTCGACGACGAAATCGCAGCGCGCCGCCTTGTCGCTCTCGGGCTGTTGGCGCGCCGCCCGCCGCGAGAACTCCTCGCTTGTGACCTTGGCCGAGAGGCGCCGGCGACGGGTGGCCTCGGGCGCCGTCACGAGCAGGATGTAGTCGAACACGTCGGCCATGTCGGTCTCGAAGAGCAGCGGCACCTCGGCGACCAGCAGCGGCGGCCGCGGCCGGCGCCGCTCCTGCTCCTTGGCCCACGCGTCGATCAGGCGCTTCACGTGCGGGTGCAGGAGGCTCTCCAGCCAGACCAGCTCGCCGGCGTCGTTGAAGACGACCTGGGCGAGCGCCGGCCGGTCGATCTGCTCGGCCTCGAGGACGCCGCCGCCGAAATGCCGCTCGACGCGGCTGATGATCGCCTGTTCCTCGAGGAGGTGGTGGACGAGCTCGTCGGCAGAGACGACCGCCGCGCCGAGCTCCGTGAGGAACGCGGTGGCGGTGGACTTGCCGGAGCCGATCCCGCCGGTCACCCCGAGGCGCGGGATGCGATGTGTCGTCATGACTCCACGATCGTCGCGAGGAGCGGCGGGCCGCGTCAGCGGCCCGCCGCCCTCGACCGGGGTCGCCCCGCGACCGCTAGCTCTCGGCGCCCGGGTCGTCGGAGACCTCGTCGTCGGCAGCCTCGTCGGAGACGGGTTCGTCGGCGGCCTCGGCCCGCGCACGCTCGGCGCCGGCCGGGAACACCTCGTCACTCAGCCCGAGGCTCGGCGTGTCCTCGAGCACTACGGCGTCGTCGTCGGGTGTCTCGACGGCCTCGGCCGGCTCGTCGCCGGACTGTTCGACCTCGACCACCGCGACGGGTTCGATCTCCTCGGCCTCCTCGGCCTGGGCCTCGTCGGCCGCCTCGCCCGCGGACTCTTCGGCTGCCGCCTCGGCAGGTGGCGCCTCTTCGGGCTCGGCCTCGCCCTCGGGCTCGGGGGGACGCATGGGCTCGACCTGCTGACCCTCGACGCGCTTGATGGACAGGCTCAGACGGCGGCGGTCGGAGTCGATCTCGATGACCTTGACCTGGACCTGCTGACCCACCGAGACGACCTCGTCGGGACGCTCGACATGGCGGTTGGCAAGCTCGGAGATGTGGACGAGCCCCTCGATGCCCTCGTAGATCTCGACGAAGGCGCCGAAGGCCACGATCTTGGTCACGCGGCCCAGCACGACGTCGCCCACGCGATGCTCGGCGACGATCTTCTGCCACGGGTCTTCCTGGGTCTGCTTGAGGCCCAGGCTGATGCGCTGGCGGTCACGGTCGATGTCGAGGACCTTGACCTTGACCTCCTGATTGACCTGCAGCACCTCGGACGGGTGGTTGATGTGTGTCCAGGACAGCTCCGAGATGTGGATCAGGCCGTCGATGCCGTCGAGGTCGACGAACGCGCCGAAGTCGACGATGTTCGAGATGGTGCCGGTGACGATGTCGCCCACGTTCAGCTCGTCGATGATCTGCTGGCGGACTTCCTTGCGCTCCTCCTCGAGGACCGCGCGGCGGCTCAGCACGACGTTGTTGCGGTTGCGGTTCATCTCGATGACGCGGCACGACAGCTCCTGGCCCACGTACTCCGAGAGATCCTGCACGCGGCGGATGTCGACCAGCGAGGCCGGCAGGAAGCCGCGCACCCCGAGGTCGAGGATGAGTCCGCCCTTGACGACCTCGATGACCGTGCCCTGCACCGGCACGCCGCTCTCGTGCGCCTCTTCGATGCGCTTCCAGGCTTTCTCGAACCGGGCCCGCTTCTTGGAGAGGATCAGGCGCCCGTCGGCGTCTTCTTTTTGCATGACGAGCGCGTCGATCTCCTCGCCGAGCTGTACCTCGTCGGAGGTGTTCACCGACTTGCGGATCGAGAGCTCGCTGACGGGGATGACTCCCTCGGACTTGTAGCCGATGTCGACCAGGACCTCGTCCTTGTCGATGCGCACCACGGTGCCCGTGACGATGTCACCCTCCCCGAAGATGTTGATGGTCAGGTCGTAGTTGGGGACGATCTGGCCGTCGACCTCGGTGAGGTAGCCCTCGCTCTCGGCGATGATCTGGGCGTTCTCGGGGGAGATGTGGACGGGGGCGGCTTCTTGCGTGTTTTCGGTCATATCGGTCGCTTGCCTTCCTTTCCGGCGTGCACGTTGCGGTCCGTCGCTTGCGGGAAATGAGCCTGCGACCCTGCAGGACCATGGAGGGTCGCAAACCTAGGGATTGTACCACCTGTGGGCGAAATGCGACGCACGGCGCGAAGCTCGCTACTTGGCCGACAGCCAGGTGTCGCCGACACCGATCGAGACGTCGAGGGGCGGCTCCATGGTGAAGGCGCCGCACATGGCCTCGCGCACCAGCCCCAACGCGACGTCGAGCTCGTCGTCGGGGCTCTCGAAGACGAGCTCGTCGTGCACCTGCAGCACGAGCCGGCTGCGCATGCCCCGTTCGGTGAAGGCCGCGGAGACCCGCAGCATGGCCACCTTGATGATGTCGGCCGCGCTGCCCTGCAGCACGCTGTTCACCGCGAGCCGCTCGCCGAGCGAGCGTTCGCGAAAACCGGCCGCGCGCAGCTCGGGCACGGCCCGCCGGCGACCGAAGACGGTGGTCACGTAGCCCTCCTGCAGCGCGTCGGCGATGACCTTCTCGCGGAACAGCTTGACCTCGGGGTAGCGCGCGAAGTAGGCGTCGATGAAGGCGCGCGCCTCGTCGACCGGCATGTCGACCTGTTCCGAGAGGCCGAAGGCCGAGAGGCCGTACATGATGCCGAAGTTGGTCGCCTTGGCGCGTTCGCGCTGGGCCTTGGTCACCTGCTCGACCGGGATACCGGCCACGGCCGCGGCCGTCACGCGGTGTACGTCGTCGCCGCGCCGGTAGGCCTCGATCAGCGCCGGTTCGTGCGCGAGGAACGCCATGAGCCGCAGCTCGATCTGCGAGTAGTCGGCGACGATCAGGCGCATGCCCTCGGCCGCGACGAAGCAGTCGCGGATGCGGCTGCCGAGCTCGGTGCGGATCGGGATGTTCTGCAGGTTGGGGTTGGAGCTCGAAAGGCGGCCTGTCGAGGCGACCGTCTGATTGAAGGTGGTGTGCAGCCGGCCGGTGCGCGGGTCGATGCGCGCCGGCAGGGGCTCGAGGTAGGTGTTGATCAGCTTGGTGAGCTCGCGCCACTCCTCGATGAGCGGCACGATCTCGTGCTGCTCGCGCAGCGTCTTGAGCACGCGGGCGTCGGTCGAGTACCCGGTCTTGCCCTTGCGCACCGGCTGCAGGCCGAGGCGCGAGAACAGCACGTCGGCGAGCTGCTGCGTGGAGCCGATCGTGAAGTCGGTGCCGGCGAGCTCGACGATGCGGTCGCTCAGCTCGTCGATGCGGTCGCGCAGGCGCGCCGTGATCTCGCCGAGGCGGTGCACGTCGATGGCCACGCCGACCGCCTCCATGGCCGCCAGAACGCGCACGAGAGGCAGCTCGATGTCGCGGTAGAGCGACTCGAGCCCGAGCTCGCCGAGCCGGCGGCGCTGCTCGTCGGCGAGTCGCCCGGTGAGCACGGCGCGGGTCGCCGCCAGAGCCTCGTGGCGCGGCCCCTCGGCGATCTCCTCACGATCGGCCTGGGCGAGCACGAAGAGGTCGTCCTCGGCGCGCTCCGGGGTGAGCACGTAGCGGCCTATCGCAGTGTCGAAGGCCGGGTCGGCGGCGGCCCCGGCGAAGCCCGGCAGCGACTTGGCGTCGTGTGCCACGACGTGAGCCGCGTGCTCCCACAGGCGGGCCCAGTCGTCGGCCCCGAAGCGCGCCGCGACGGCCGTGTCGCCGCCGTCGTGGACGGCGGCGATCCAGCCGTCGCCCTCTTCGGTCTGGACAGCTCCGACACCGGCTTCGCCGCGCTCGAGCACGGCCAGCAGGGCGGCCGGATCGTCGGCGACGCGCACGGCGGGAAACTCGACGGGGCCGGACGCCTGGGCCGCCGGCTCGTCGGCCGCGCGGGGCAGCTCGCGGACGCGGCGCACCAGGGTCGCGAACTCGAAGCGCTTGAAGAACTCCTCGACCTCGCGGCCGGGCAGCTGATAGCCGGTGCGCCCGACGATCTCGACGATATCGTGTTCGAGCGGCACGTCGAGCACCATGCAGGCGAGCTTCTTTGACAGGCGCGCCGTGGCCTCGTGCTCGGCGAGGAGGGCGCGGCGCTTCTCGGAGCCCACCTCGTCGAGGTGCTCGTACAGGTTCTCGATCGTGCCGAACTGCTGCACCAGCGCCGCCGCCGTCTTGTCGCCCACGCCGGGGATGCCGGGGATGTTGTCGGAGGTATCGCCCTTGAGCCCGATGAAGTCGGGGATCTGGGCCGGAGTCACCCCGTAGCGCTCGACGACGCCGGCCGGCGTGTAGACCTTGACGTCGGTCACGCCGCGGCCCGTGGTCACCACCCAGATGTCGTCGTCGACGATCTGCAGGGTGTCGCGGTCGCCGGTGACCACGAGCGAGCCGCGTCCCTGGCGCTTGGCCTCTTCGGCGAGCGTGCCCAGGATGTCGTCGGCCTCGTAGCCGGGCAGCACCAGGTTGGGGATGCCGAAGGCGTCCATGAGCCCGGGCAGGTGCTGCCACTGGCGCGAGAGCGGGTCGGGCATGGGCGGGCGCTGCGCCTTGTAGCCGTCGAACTCGTCGTGACGGAAGGTCTTCTCGCGGGCGTCCCAGGCCACCGCCAGGGCGGCCGGCTCGAACTCGGTGACGAGCTTGATGAGCATCTGCGCGAGGCCGTAGATGGCGTTGGTCGGAAAACCGTCGCGCGTGGCGATCGCCTCGGGCAGGGCGAAGTAGGCCCGGTAGGCCAGGCTGGAGCCGTCGATCAGGATGAGGCGGTGCTTCACCGCGGCGTCGTTCACGCTCCCGATTCTACAGCGAACGCCGGCCGCACCCTCGCGCCGCCGATAACGGTACGCGCGGCGCATCGTTGCACGTCATACTCCGCACGTACGGGAATGACGACCGACGAGGAGGGCCGGCATGGGCGACGGCGAGTTCACAGTGGGCAGGACGATCGTGGCGCGTCTGTCGCACGGCGCCGACCTCCTGGACGAGATCGTGACGCTGGCCGCGCGGCACGGCATCGAGGCGGCCGCGCTGCAGGGCCTCGGAGCCCTGCAGCGCGCCCGCCTCGCCTTCTACGACCAGACCGGCAAGCAGTACTCCGAGTTCGGTCTCGACCTGCCGCTCGAGATCACGAGTCTCACCGGCAACATCTCGCGGCGCGACGACCGCCCGGCCAGCCACGTGCACCTCACCCTGGCCGACCACGCCGGACAGGCCTTCGGCGGCCACGCCGCTCCCGGGTGCATCGTCTTCGCCTGCGAGCTCGTCATCACCGAGCTGCGGGGCCCGGCCCTGGAGCGCGCCTACGACGAGGTCACCGGGCTCCCGCTCTGGCGCGGGTTCTAGACCGCTCCCGCGGCTGGCGGCTCAAGCGCCGCCCGGGTCACCCGCGAGAGCACGCCGATGCCGCCGACCACCGCGCCGCTGCCGTCGAGCACGGGCTGGGTGTGCAGGCTGACGACGGCCGCATCTGCCCCAGACCTGCCGTTCGGGCCCTCGTAGGCCGATTCGCGACCCTCGAGGGCCTCGCGCAGCGCGCCGCTGAAGGGCCGCTCGCGCAGCTCGAGCTGCAGGAAGCCCTCGCGGGTGCGGCCGGTCATCGCGAGCATGGCGTCGTTGCAGTCGACGGGCCGCAGGGCGGTGTCGAAGCGGAACAGGCCGACCGACGCTCGCTCGAAGAGCGAGCGATGGAGGCGTTCCGACCGCACGAGCTCGTCCTGCGCCCGGCGCTGCTCGGTGACGTCCCGCACGATCATGACGCCCCCGCCGTCGGGGAGCGCCACGTGACGCCCCTCGAAGCAGGCCCTCCCGACCGTCGTCTCGACGTCGATCTCGAAGGTCTGCACCTCGCGCGAGAGCCGGGCGGCCGCGACCGCCGCTCGCATGGTGCCGCCCACCTCGGGCGGCAGGAACTCCTCGGGCCGGCGTCCGATGAAGTCGTCCGACGTGATGATCGCATCGAAGCCCGAACCGACGTTGTAGTCGATGACGAGGCCCTCGGCGTCGAGCCTGAAGTAGAGGTCGGGCAGCGCGTGCAGCACGCCGTGCAGCTCGTCGATCACCGTGGCATAGAGGGTCTCGGTGCCCTTCTGGGGCGTGATGTCGGTGACGGTGATGACCGAGCCCGCGGGGAACCCCTTCTCGTCGCGGGGCATCGGTCGCGCCGCGATGAGCAGCCAGATCGGATCGCCCTGGCCGTCGCGCCGCGCCCCCACGACCATCGGCGGTACGTCCTGCCCCGAGGCCAGCGCATCGAGCGCCGCGCTGAAGCCGATCGCGGAGCGCCCGTCTTCGAAGAAGGGAGCGGCCGGCAGCCAGGTGAGGTCGGCGACCGATCTGCCGACGATCTCGTCGCGCTCGAACCCGGTGATCTCGAGGGCCGCCAGGTTGCAGTCGACGATGGCGCCTCGCGGATCGCAGATCAGCACGCCGCTCGCGATACGATCGGCGTAGAGCTCCGCCATCCCCTCAGCCGAGCCCGACTCGTGTGACCGGCCCATGTGCTTCGTCGCCCCCCCGTAGTGACAACACCGACCGGCGCCCTTCGCCCGAGCGCCCTTCCCGGCGACCTTCGCCCGAGCGCACTTCCCCCGGCCGCTGCGGTCCTGCAGAGGCTACTACAGCGGCGGACCAACGAGCCAACCGGTACGAGGACCTGCGCACGGCCGGCAGCGGCCGGCGGGCCGGCCCGCGAGCGCGAAGAAGAAGGTGGTGTCGGAAGGGGGACTTGAACCCCCATGAGGTAATGCCCTCACTAGGCCCTCAACCTAGCGCGTCTACCAATTCCGCCATTCCGACACGCGCGACCGAGCCTGCGGCGGCTCGGACGAGACAGTATAGATTCCCGGCCGGCGGTGGTCAACGAACCACGCGGCCCTGCGGGAGGTGGGCCTGTCGGCGGCGCCAGACGGAACGGACTCACTCGTTCGGGGGCCGTCGGACCAGCCGCCGCGCCCCCACACCGGGACAGTCCCGGCGAGGACCGCTCGAGGTTGCGCCACAGTGCGCCGCCGACAGACTGAGGTGGCGTTCGTGACCGACGGCCCTTGCGGCCGTCGATCCGACTATAGGACGACGTTGCCGCCCTGACAACGTCGACGATCGGTCGCGACGGCATGGCGGCGTCCGGCGCGGGCGATAGACTGCCGACGGGAGGCGACATGACGCAGACAGAGCGCAAACGACCCGGCCGTATCCTGGTGGGCAACTGTTCCTGGACCGACCCCACGCTCATCGCATCGGGCGGCTTCTACCCTCCCGGCGTGTCGAGCGCCGCGGCGCGTCTCGCCTATTACGCGACGCAGTTCCCGATCGTCGAGGTCGACGCCACCTTCTACGCTCCCCCCGACGAGCGCAACGCCGAGCGCTGGGCGGCGCGCACGCCGCCCGGCTTCGTCTTCGACATCAAGGCGTTCGCCCTGCTCACGGGGCACGGGGCGGCGCCCGAACGATTCACGCCCGAGCTCCGGTCGTGCCTGCCGCCGGGCGTCGCCGGCAAGCGCAACGTCTATCTGCGCGATCTCGGCGCACATGCCGAGGAACTGCTCTACGAGACCCACCGCCGTGCGCTCGCCCCCCTCCACGCGGCCGGCAAGCTCGGCGTCGTGCTCTTCCAGTTCCCGCCCTGGTTCCTGGCCGGTCACGAGGGCCGTGAGCACATCCGCCGCGCCGTCCGCGAGCTCGCCCCCCACCGGGTGGCGGTCGAGTTTCGCGGGGGCGGCTGGCTCAGCGACGACACCGGCGCCGCGCGCACGCTCTCGTTCCTCGAGTCGGCCGGCGCGAGCTACGTGTCCGTCGACGAGCCCCAGGGCTTTCCCAACAGCACGCCGCCGCTCTCCGCGGCGACCTCCGACCTCGCCGTGGTGCGCTTCCACGGCCGCAACAGCGACACCTGGCAGATCCGCGGACGCGCCGCCTCCGACCGTTTCAACTACCTCTACGACGCCGGCGAGCTCGGCGAATGGGTGCCCCAGATCCGCGCCCTCGCCGAGCAGGCGGGCAGCGTCCACGTCCTCTTCAACAACAACTACCGCGACTACGGCGTGCGCAACGCCCGCCAGATGACGGCCCTGCTGGCCGAGGCCGGCGTGAGCCCTGAGCGCCCGCCCGCCGGCGCGGCCGGCGCGGCGCCACCGCCTGGGCAGGAAACGCTGCTGTAGAGCCGTCCGCGCGCGAGTGCCGCGCAAAACCGCTATCATCAGGTGCGGCGAACGGCGGCGAAAGGGACGGTGGTGCGGGCAACGGGCACGGCACGCGACGAGCGCGAACGACTCGATCGCGAGGCGCTCGATCTCCTCGCACGCCTCTTGCAGACCGACACCACGAACCCGCCCGGCAACGAGACGCAGGCGGCGCTCGTGCTGCGCGACTACTTCGCCGGGTATGGTCTGGCCGCCGAACTCGTCGGCGATCTCCCCGACCGACAGAATCTCATCGTCCGCCTGCCGGGCTCGCGGCCGGGGCCCCGCCTCGGGCTGCTCGGCCACCTCGACGTCGTGCCCGCCGAGGCCTCCGAGTGGAGCGTGCCGCCGTTCTCGGGCGTGCAGCGCGACGGCTACCTGTGGGGACGCGGCGCCACCGACATGAAGAACCAGGTCGCGGCCCAGGCCGTCGCCGTCGCCCGGCTGGCCCGCGACGGCGCTCCCTTCGCCGGCGAGCTCCTCTTCATGGCGACCGCCGACGAGGAGCGGGGCGACTACTGCGGGGCGCGCTGGCTCGTCACCCACCGGCCCGAGCTCGTGCGCTGCGACTACCTGCTGAACGAGGGCGGCGGCAACTACTCGGTCGTCCGCGGCGTACGGCTCTATCCCCTCACGGTCGGCGAGAAGGCCTTCGCCGACTTTCGCATCACGGTGCGCGGCCGTGGCGGTCACGGCTCCGTGCCCCTCCACGATCTCAACCCGGTCGAACGCCTCGCCCGGGTGATCACGGCCTTGGCCGGCCACGTCGCCGAGGCCAGGCCCTCGCCTCTCACGGCGCGGTACATCGCCCGTCTCGTCGCCGACCCCGCCCTCTGCGCCAGGCTCGGCGATGCCTCGTCGGCCCGCGCCGCCGTGGCCGAGCTCTCCGCCTCCGACCCCGAGTCGGCCCAGCTGATCGAGCCGCTGCTCGGCGTCACCTTCTCGCCCACGATCCTCCAGGCGAGCGACGCGGTGAACGTGATCCCGTCGCACGCCTCCGTCGAGGTCGACTGTCGTATCCTGCCGGGCCAAAGCGGCGACGACGTGCGCCGCGAGGTCGATGCCGCCCTGGCCGGCATCGATGGCTGGGAGTTCGCCTGGACCGACCTGACCAGCGGCAACGAGTCGCCGGCGCCCACGCCGCTCTCCGCGGCGATCGAGAGCGTCATGGCCGAGCTCGTGCCGGGCGCCGAGGTCGTCCCCCTGCATCTCTGCGGATTCACCGATTCGCGCTGGTTCCGCGAGGCCTTCCCCCGCATCGTCGCCTACGGCTTCTGCCCGTACGTGACCGAGGACACGGCGACCATGGGCGGCCGCGAGCACGCCCGCGACGAGCGTATCGCGATCGCCGACGTCGCCTACCAGGTACGGTTCTTCGAACGGCTCGTGCCGGCTCTGCTCGCCTGATGGCCGCCCGCGACGACGGCGACCCGACGCGCGCTCAGCCCCCCGGTCCCGCGACGTCGCTCCCGCGCGACCGCTTTCGCGGCGCTCTGCTGGGCCTCGCCGTCGGCGACGCGCTGGGCGCTCCCGCCGAGTTCCTGACCGCGGCCCAGGTACGCGACCGCTGGGGCGTGCTCGCCGACATGGTCGGCGGCGGCTGCCACGACGTGCTCCCCGGCGAGGGCTCCGACGCCACCGAGATGATGCTCGAGCTGGCCGAGAGCCTCGCCACGCGCGGCGACTTCGACCCCGAGGATGTCGTCGCGCGCTACCGCGCCTGGTTTGCCGCCGGGCCCCGCGATGTGAGCCTCACCACGCGCACGGTCATGCTCGTGCTGGCCGCCGGCACGCCCTGGGACCTCGCCTCGCGACGCGCCTACGAGGTGCTCGGCTTCCCCACGGCCGGCAACGGCAGCGTCATGCGCTGCGCCCCGATCGCCCTGCGCTACGCCACCGACCCCGAGGCCCGGCGCCGCGTGTCACTGCGCGAGTCGACCATCACCCACTACGACTTCCTGGCCGGCTGGTCCTGCGTGGCCATGAACGAGCTCGTCGTGGCGGGGGGGGGGGGGGGGGGCCCCGGCGGCCGGCCCCCCCCCCCCCCCGGGCGCGCGCCCCCCCCCCCCCCCATTTCCGGCGCGCCCGGGGGCGGCCCCCCCCCCCGCCCCCGCCGCGTGGGAGACGGACGCCTGCGCTACCAGGCGCCGGTCTGCAGGTACTCGTGCATCGAGGCGGCCGCCTGGCGCCCCGCGCCCATGGCCAGGATGACGGTCGCCGCGCCGAGGACGAT
>Ga0335080_10005704_pt1 | contig 12845 bp, 12 predicted proteins | sample Lox_Sample_34_FD_206720 | JGI IMG/M metagenome (GOLD analysis project Ga0335080, IMG submission 206720) | Soil microbial communities from Loxahatchee National Wildlife Refuge, Florida, United States - Lox_Sample_3.4 | ecosystem: Environmental > Terrestrial > Soil > Wetlands | place: USA... | reverse complement strand
GCTGAAGGAGTTTCAAGGTGGAATCCAGATAACCGGGCGTGTCGTTGCGGCGCCACTGAATCTGCTGGAGCATAACGAGGGCATCAACCGTGGGCTTTTGTTTCACGAAGTCGGTGAGAATGGCGGCAGCGCCTTCGTAGTCGGCTTTTTCCTGGGCCTCGTTGGCGCGAACGATTTCGGGATCGGCGGTCCAACCGATTTTGGCTTCGACGGCGTCGAATGCCTGCTGCTCGAGACCCGAGCGACGGAGCCCATAAGCGCCAGCCATGCCGAACAGGAAACCTCCCACGTGCGCCCAATGGGCTACCGGTGAGCTGGTACCGGAAACCGATCCGTAGAAGAACTCGGCAGCGAGCCAAAGTGGAAGAAGCGTGTAGGCGGGAGCCTTGAAGCGCACACGGAAGTAAAGCAGGAACAACACCATGTCGATCTTCATCTTGGGGAAGCGCACGAGGAATGCACCCATCAACGCCGCGACAGCGCCTGAAGCTCCCACCAGCGGCATGTAGCTGCCGGGGGCGCACCAACTGTAGAACTGCAAAGCGGCAGCGCCCGCAATGAGATAGAAAATGGGGTAAATGAGGCGTCCCCAGTTGTCTTCGAGAATGAATCCGGACAACCACAAGAACCACATATTGCCGATGAGATGGAGCCAGCCGCCGTGAAGGAAATTGGCGCTGATGTACGAAACCGGCCGCGGATCGGCGGGAACGAAAGCATAGTTGTCCAAAAGATCGGATTGCTTTTCCGCTTCGAAAGCGTGGCAAGCGGCGTCCATCTGTTGCTGAAGCTGCTGTTGGATGTCCTGGGTGTCGGGCGCTTCAAGTTCGGATTGGCCGGCGGCGTACTTTGAGAGATGGTTAGTGCGATCCGCAGTGAGGAGGCTGTCCCATTTATCCCCCAGTTGCTTTTTCACGCTTTCGACATAGGCGGTTGCGGCAGGAGACATTTGCAGATCCGGATGGCGGGCGGCCATGGAGAGCAGATTGACGCGGACCTGAAAGCGGCGGGGAGCCTCGGTTTTCATCGTCCCGTAAGTGAATAAAAAGATGAGGATGTTGAGGCCGATGAGGGTGAATGTGATGTAGGGCCAGCGCCGGCCCCGCATGTTTTCGTGACGCAAAGGGATAAGCACGATCGTCTCCCAGGGAAAATTCCAGGGTCTTGTTCAGCGTAAACGTGCGGATTGCGGAAGCCCCGCTGGCATAAAGGACAGGTGGGGACAAAGAGTTATATCGGCAATACGAGGCGAAGTAGTGCCGGAGAGGCTGAGTTGACAGTGCCAGGAGTGGCGGCTATCGTTCGGAGAGAGTAAGTCTCGAGGCGAAAATTCGATGAAAGTTCTGGTGATTGGCGGAGGCGGGCGTGAGCACGCGCTGGTGTGGAAACTTGGGGCGAGTGCGCGCGCGGAGAAGGTATGGTGCGCGCCCGGGAATGGCGGGATCGCTGGCGAGGCGGAATGTGTGGCAGCGGATCCGGGAGAGGTCGGGGCGCTGGTAGCTTTGGCGGAGCGGCTAAAGCCTGACCTAACAGCGGTCGGACCCGAATTGCCTCTGGTCAATGGCGTGGTGGATGCATTTGAACAACGAAACTGGAAGATTGTCGGGCCCACGAAGCAGGCGGCGCAGCTCGAAGGCAGCAAAGTTTTCACGAAAGAGTTTCTCGGGCGGCACGCGATTCCGACAGCGGCGATGTACGGCGCGTTCGAATCGGCGGACGCCGCGTATCGGGCGCTGGAGCGGGTGAAGTGGCCGGTGGTGATCAAGGCCGATGGGTTGTGCGCAGGAAAAGGCGTGCTGGTTGCCGGAAATGTCTCCGAGGCGAAGGAGTTCGTAGCGCGCGCGATGGAAAAAAATGAATTCGGGCCTGGCGGAAATCGGTTGATGTTTGAGGAAGGCCTGGCGGGCGACGAGCTGTCCTTCATTCTGCTGACGGACGGGGAGCGCTACGCATCGTTGGTACCGACGCGGGATCACAAGCGCGTCTTCGATAACAACGGAGGACCCAATACGGGCGGAATGGGCGCGTATTCGTCCGACGGATTGCTGCCGGATGCTCTGCGGGACGCGATCACGAAAACGATTGTGGGGCCTACGCTGAACGGGTTGAAGAAAGATGGAATCCGGTATCAGGGATTTTTGTATATCGGGCTGATGCTGACGAAGGATGGGCCAAAGGTGTTGGAGTTCAATTGCCGGCTCGGCGATCCCGAGACGCAGGCGATTGCGGCGCGGATGGACTTCGATCTGGCGGGAGCGCTCAGCGATGTGGCGGCGGGAAAACTGGAGCCGGAGAAGCTGAAGTGGAAGGCAGGAGCGAGTGCGTGTGTGGTGCTGGCGTCGGGCGGGTATCCGGGGACGTTTGAAAACGGAAAAGAGATTCGCGGATTGGAAGAGGCCGCGAGAGTTCCGGATGTAAAGGTGTTCCACGCGGGGACGAAGCGCGAGGGTGAGCGAATCGTAACGAAGGGCGGGCGCGTGCTGGGCGTGACGGCTACGGGCAATTCGTTGGACGCGGCGTTGGCCAAGGCGTATGAAGCCGCGGGGAAGATTCGGTTCGAGGGGATGCATTACCGGCGGGATATAGGGCGGCACGGGCGGCAGAGCACGGCGGCAGGGGACTGAGGATGGGAACCGTGTTACATCTGTTTCGCGCGCCACGAAAGCGTGCGCCTATGGAAGAACTGCACGAGGCGCGGGTTGTGGAGCAAGTTGGATTCGATGGGTGCGCGCATGCCCGGCCGGGTGGAGGCAAGCGGCAAGTGCTCCTGGTGGACGTGGAGACTTTGCGCGTTATGGACCTGCAGCCGGGGGTCATTCGCGAGAACATCACGACGGAAGGCATCGCCGTAAACGCCTTGCAGGTGGGAGCGAGACTGCGCGCCGGGGAAGTGGAGTTGGAAGTGACCGCGGTGTGCGAGCCGTGCGAGTTGATGGAAGAGATTCGCGCAGGGCTGATGGAGGAATTATTGGGGCGGCGGGGGATGCTGTGCCGGGTGCTGCGTGGGGGATCGATCCGGCGGGGAGACGCGATCGTGGCTGTGGGTTCATGAGGTCATAAAGACAAAGCCAGAGACTAACGCAGAGGGAGCAGAGTTGCGCGGAGGACGCGGAGAATTTTTCTCCGAGTGACAGCGACGTGTCGCCAACCGTGGGCGAAGCGTTCAGTTCGGGTTGGGCTTGCGGACCAGTGTGGGAGCGTCGGGCGGCCGATCCTGATCCTGTTTGGCCTTCTCCACGGGCTCTTGAGGCTGAACGATCCACTGGAAGCCACGGCTTTCTTCCATTTTCCCTTCAATAAAGGGAGATTTCCCGGCGAGAACGGTGAGGACTGCGCGCAGAAAATCCGCGGCATCATCGGGATTGACCTTGTTGGCTTGACCGCGTTCGAGCAGTTCGACAACTTTGGCGAATTTGGGATCGGCGTTGCGGACTTGCGCGATACGGGGATCGCCAGACTGGATCAATCCCATAAGCGGAACGGGTTGCGGGTCGGCGGGGAAATTGACCTCCACGACCGTTTTGGCCTCATGTTTTTCGGGCGGGTAAAGCTGGGTGAAGCGTGGGCGCTGGATATGTGTCTGCCAATATTCGGTGGCACCTCCGACGGATTCCTGCTCGGCGCGATACTCGACGAGCCAGACCTCGGGGCCATAGCTGCGGGGATACCCGATCAAAACGATCTGGAAAATCGGATCCTCTGGCTTTAAGTCAAATTTATGATGGAGGGAGGAGACGAGCGGACGCAATTTCTCGAGAAAGGCGACGCCGATGGCTTCGAGGTCAGGTTCGCCGGAATCGGGCGGGCGATAGACGTTTTTACCCGGCGGCCGCGTTTCGGGGACGTCGCGGTCGAGCCGTATGGGGCGGGGTTGGGCGGTAATTTGCCACTCCGACGCGCCAAAGAGAATGCCGATGTGTTCCGGGCCGAGAGCGGCGACCCGAGGCGGAACGGATTTAGCCTCAAGGGGCTGATCGATAGCGCCGAAAATAAGGGTATCGCGAGCGGGGAGGATGATCACACGGCCACCAGCGAGGTTTGCGACGATTTCGTCTTCTTGAGCCCGACAAGGAGCCGCCGCCCATGAGGAAAGAGCCAACAGCAGCGCGCCAATCGGGATGCAGCGAGTGCAGGTCACAGCAATAGCATACTCCCAGTGAAGGCACACGAGCACGGCTCTCACTTTCACGAAGAATTCGGTAAAATTAAAGGATTCGAGAATATTAAGGAAAGGCGCTATGGGACTGCGGAAACTTAAGTCGTTGAAGCACAACGGAAAAAAGGTGTCGGAGATTCTGGACGCACACGAACGGTTTTGGAGCGGTAAAGAAGGCGGGGCTCGCGCAGACTTAAGCGGGGCGGACTTGTCGGGGGCGGACCTGAGCAAGTTGAACCTGGCGGGGGCGAACCTGCGTGGCGCGAATCTGGAGGGGAGCGATTTACGTGGAGCGCGATTGCCGGTAGCGGATTTGTCGGGCGCGCGGCTGAAGAATGCGGATCTGCGGAACACCGATATGACCGAGGCGCACTTGCCCGGGGCGGATTTGACGGAAGCGCAGGCGAGCGGGGTGGAGTTTTTCCGGTGCGACCTGAGCAATGCAAAGTTCCGGAAGGCGCTGTTGCGGAATGCCAATTTCCGCGACGCGAATGTAGATGGAGCCGTGTTCACGGGAGCGGATATGGGAATCGCGATTCTGCGCGAAACGGAGATTAGTAAGGCGGACTTGAGTGGCGTGGATTTGTCGACGACGTTGATGCCTCCGGGATTCGCCAAGACGCGGGGAGCGTAGAGTTTCCAAGGCGGTGCGGCAATGAGTGAGTTTCCGGCGTTTATGAAACAGCCGGCCAATAAAATCCAGCGGGAGCAGCAAGCAACACCTGGAGTTGACGGCTACGTTTTCGACGGGATTGACGGCAGCCAGATGGCCTTCTGGACATGCTCGGAAAATGCCACCTCGCAAGAGCACACGCACGATTTCGACGAGTATATGTTGGTGGTGGAGGGCTGTTATACGCTGGTTATCCAAGGCAAACGGATCGCCGTCAGCGCTGGCCAGGAGTATGTGATTCCTCGTGGTGTGGCACACGGAGGAGAGGTGGTGGCTGGTACGCGGACGATTCACGCGTTCGCTGGACACCGGACAGATCGAGTTGGGCCGCGGGAGCAGAGCTCTTGCACTGCAAAGTGGTAAAAGGGTGCAACGCATGTTAGCCTCACGCGAGTCCCTCCGTTGAAGGTAAATTTGGCTACTACAAGCGCACAATTGGACTATCCCGGGGTACGCGAGCGCGTGCTCGACGTGGTGCGCGGGCTGTTGGAAGAATTGGGCAGCCACGGCGCGGTAGCGGAGCTTTCCGAAAAATCGAATCTGGACCGGGATTTGGGGCTAGGCAGCCTGGAGCGCGTGGAATTGCTTACGCGAATCGAGGCGACGTTTGGCGTGCGCTTGCCGGACAGCATCGCGGCGGAAGCTACTACACCCCAGGATTTGATCGAAGCGGTGGTGCGCGCGCCAGGACAGCCGGCGATGAGTGTCGAGGAGCTTTCCGGTTTGCGGACGGCAGTGGTGACCGACCGGATGGGGCAGGAAGCGGCCGACTCGATCGTTCAAAAAGCCGAGACTCTGGTGGAAGTGATCCGGCATCGTGGGACGCATGACGCCGCCCGGACACACCTGATCATCTCGGAAGACAGCGAAGGCGCGGAGCAGCAAAACACGCTGACTTTTGGGGAGTTGTACACGGCTGCGCAAAAGTGCGCGGATGAGCTGGCACGAAGGGGCGTCGCTCCAGGGGGCAGGGTTTCGCTGATGCTGCCCACTTCGCGGGAGTTTTTCATTTGTTACGCGGGGATTCTGTTGGCGGGAGCGGTGCCTGTGCCGATCTATCCGCCATTTCGCGCGGATCGAATAGAAGAGTACGCCGAGCGGCAGGGCGCAATTCTGAACAATGCCGGTGTGTGTTTTCTGCTGACGTTCCGCCAGGCGGAAGCGGTAGCAAGACTGTTGAAACCGCGAGTGAAGCCGCTTGTTGGAGTGATGGACGCCAGCAAACTACTTGAGGCTGCGGAGAAAGCCCCGCCGCCGGCGCCGGGAGCATTGCCGGCGTTTCTCAGTGGAAGCCGGGTGCGCAAGGGCAGTGACCTGGCGTTGTTGCAGTACACGTCGGGATCGACGGGCGACCCCAAGGGGGTGATGCTGACGCACGCGAATCTGTTGGCGAACATGCGGTCGATTGCGGAGGGCGTGGAGCTATCGCGCGATGATGTGGGAGTCAGCTGGCTGCCGTTGTATCACGACATGGGATTGATCGGCGCGTGGCTGACGCTGCTGCTGCACGGCACGCCGTTAGTGGTGATGTCGCCGCTGGCCTTCTTGACGCGCCCGGAGCGCTGGTTGCAAACGATATCGAAGTACAAAGGGACGATAGCCGCAGCGCCGAATTTTGCGTTTGAATTGTGCGTGCGGAAGATTTCGGACCAAGCCATGGAGGGCGTGGATCTTAGTTCCTGGCGCGCGGCAATGAATGGCGCGGAGCCGGTGAATCCAGAGACGCTGGAACGGTTCATTGGCAAGTTTTCGAAGTACGGGTTCAAGCGAGAAGCGATGTTTCCGGTTTATGGACTGGCGGAAGCTTCGCTGGGCGTCACATTCCCACCGCTGAATCGCGGGCCGAAGGTCGACCGCGTGGAGCGGGAGGCATTCACGATGTCGGGGCAGGCGGTACCGGCCCTGAAAGAAGATGAGAACGTGATCGCGTTTGTGTCGTCGGGATCTGCTGTGCCGCGACACCAAGTGATCATCGTTGACGAGAATGGCGAGGAGTTGCCGGAGCGGAAGGAAGGATACCTGTGGTTCCGCGGGGCGTCGGCAACCAGCGGGTATTTCATGAATCCGGAAGCCACCGAGAAGCTATTCGCGGGCGGGCCGCCGGTGCACGAAGGAGAATTTCCTTGGGTGAATTCCGGCGATAAGGCGTACCAAGCCGAAGGCGAGATTTACATCACCGGCCGCGTGAAGGACATCATCATCAAGGGGGGAAGGAATTTGTACCCGCACGAAGTGGAGGAGTTGGCGTCGGGTGCGGAGGGCATTCGAAAAGGATGCGTGGTGGCGTTTGGGTTGAAGGGTGAAGAAACCGGGACCGAAAAACTGGTGATTGTCGCGGAATCGCGCGAAGAAGATCGCGGCAAACGGGCGGCCATCATCACGGCGATAAATGAGAAAGTAACCCAAGGATTGGGAATGCCGGCGGATCGCGTGGAGCTGATTCCGCCGGGAAGCATTCCGAAGACGTCGAGCGGCAAGTTGCGGCGCGACGAGACCAAGCAACTCTATCTCGCTGGTACGCTTTCGAATGCGAAGCCGCCGGCTTGGGTGCAGATCGCAAAGCTGGGGTCGGGCGCGTATCTGAAAGAAGGCGCGAGCGCAGTTTGGCGAGGGATTCGCACGGCGCTGGAAAAGATTTACGGCGTGTATTTCATCATCGTGTTCTTTTTGTGGATCGTACCGAGTTGGGCGATTGTGCGGAATTACAAAGATCATCGCGCCGCGGGCAGATTCACGTCGGCGGCCTTGAAGGTGCTCTTCTTTCTGGCCGGCATTCGCGTGAAGGTTGTGGGCAAGGAATATATGAATACGCCGGGCGCGAAGGTGTACGCCTCGAATCACGCCAGCTATTTCGACGTGCTGCCGCTGATGCTTGGGCTGGGGGTGACCTATCGCTTTGTGGCGAAGGGCGAAGTGAACCAGATGCCGTTCATCGGAACGTTTCTGAACCAGATGGGGCATTTGTCGTTTGACCGGCACAACGCGGGCGCGAGGCTGCAGCAGGTCGACGAGATGGAAGAGTATCTGCGGCAAGGCGATTCGGTTTTCGTATTCCCAGAGGGGACGTTTACGCCGGAGGATGGAGTGCGGCCGTTTCAGCTAGGAGCCTTTCGCGCGGCGGTCGCAACGGGTACGCCGATCATACCGGTGTCGCTCGCAGGAACGCGACAGTTTTTACGGGATCCCACCATTTTGCCGAAGCCAACCCACGTGACAATTACGCTGTCAGCCCCAATTTACCCGCAGCGCGTTGACCGCGATGATTCGAAGCAATTGCCGGAGATGGTGCGGTTGCGGGATGAAGCGCGCGAGGCAATCGCGCGATATTCGCGAGAGCCGCTGCTGTAGCGGCGGATGGCGTGGCGCCAAGCGCCAGCGAAGGGTAGCTTATTGCCTCGTTGGCGGTCGGCCTCAGAAGGCCGACCCTACAAAACCAATGCACTGCAGCTAAAGTCCGCGCTACGGATCGGTTGAGATCCTTCGGGCCGCAAAGTGCGCAGCCCTCTGGACGGCAACGTGTTTTGTGTGATGACTCTTGTGAGACTTCTAGCGATTCAGCGTGTAAACGACGGTGATGTAGGTATCGATTTCTACGGGTTCGCCATTGAGGAGAGTCGGCTGGTAGCGCCATTCTTGAACCGCGCTCAGAGAGGATTGGAGGAAAAGCGCTTCTCCAGAAACCACTTCCAGCGATTTAATCCGTCCATCGGTGCCGATGATGGCGTGCAGTTCTACACGGCCTTCGCGGCGAATTTGCTTTGCAAGAGGGGGGTAACTCGGCTCAACACGACGCACGAGCCGAGCCGCCTGGACGCCGGCGCTGACCTTTAGGGTTCGCGGCCTAGCCGGCTCAGTAGGCGGTGTCGGGAGATGGCGGTCCATCGAATTGTTCGAGAGGCTCGGGATGATCGCCGGTTCCGGTGAACCTGGGGGAGCGGGATCAACATCATCGATGGTCTGGGTTGAAGGGATGCGTCCTGGGTCGGAGAGGATCGGTCGCGTATCGTGAATGCACGTAATGCAAATTGCCCGGCGGCCATCTGCCGGACGGACCTCCCGCTGATGCTGACCAGAAACCGCGGCGTGACGATAAGGCGGGATGATCGTGGGATTGAAAGCGGCGATGCCTTCGCCTTTGCTCAGCAGCGGAACGAGGACCAGGGCGGCGAGGATTAAGACTTGGACGACGATCGACGCAACGAGCGCGCGGCGCTTGATTTTGCGCGCACGCTTTTCGAATTCGGAATCGCCTTCAACGAGGCAACCGCCAAGAAAACTTGTCTGCGCATTCGAACCAGGGCTCTGAACCATCACACACCTCCGGAAAAACGGCCCGGCGAGGCGTAGGTTTGGCGGCGCCGATCTTGCCCGAGGCTGTCTTCGGGAGACCGGCGCCGCTCTCGCAGGGATGTGAGGTGCGCGCGTCCTCTGCAGCGTTTGACACCGGTGAGCGAGACAAGTTCCCAACAGGTAATCAAAAACGATTAGCCGCGCGGGACACCGGAGTGGCTGAAAAGTGCCCGCTTTTGCGCGAAAATTGCCGGCCGATTGAGCATCTACTAGCAATCACGGCGCATCCAATGGTGCGGACGTGGATCCGAAGGAGATTCAAATGGACAGGCATATTCCCGAAGTTGTGGGCGTACGCCGCACGGGCTGGGCTGCACTGGACCGCGATCCGCAGGAGGATTTTGTAGAGTTTGTCTGCCCTCATTGCGGTGCGCGAGGCCGGAAAAAGGCGCGGCACGAGCGAGCCGAGTATAAGTTCACGGATGGATTTTTGCAGGACTTGCAGGGAGAAGGCGTACAGTGCCACTCCTGCAAGCAGTCATTGCGCGTTCTGCCGGTCGTGCTGGTACACGACCAAGACGAGATCAAGAGGTTCGAGGCGGTGTTTGCGGAGGAACCAGTTGATCGGGAAGCTGTGAGCCAAAACGGGTAAGGCTATACGGAGTTGGGGTTCGAATCTGTACCGCTGAGGACAAGTTCGAATCCCTAACACAGAGAGAACCGAAGAGGGGCGCGGAGTGATCGGCGCCCCTCTTTTTTCTGGCGCGCATAATGTTAGTAGCGGAAGTGGTGCTCACGTCGGTAGCGCTCCAAGCGCTCGTAAGCCTCGTGGCGTTCGTGCGCCCAATGTCGCGCCTGAGAGCTATACGGCCCGAAGTGTTCCACGGCTTCGTGATAGCGCAATTCCGTGTACGAAACACGCCGGTTGCAATCGTCCCAACCATTGGCGTTTGCCGCGGGCGCACCGGCGAATACAAGGAAGCCACCGAGCACGAGAGTGGCAAGAGTGGTTTTGCGGAAGAACGAAGAAAAACGGCGCACAGGTAATTTCATAAAAGCCTCCAGGAGCGTGCCCGGGCCGGCTTCGGGGATGTCGTCCTGGGGAATCAAACACCTGTTTGGTGGAAAGGTTTCGAGAGAAGCGTATTGGGCTCGCAGGGAAAAGAGAGATTCCTCGCGACGCTCGAAATGAATCAGACAACCAGGAAAAGAGCGGGCAACGGCGTTTTTTCAAGAAAACGGTCGACCTCAGAACGCCAACCCTACAAAAACAGGATTGAGGAAAAATAAAAGGCGTGCGGCTTATGGAAGTGCGCACGCCTTTCTGATCAGTAACGGTTAGTAAAGTTTAGTGATGATCGTGGTCATCCCAATCATGTTCGGTGCGCCAGCGATTGGAGTCTTCATCCCACCAACGCTTGTCGTGAGTCCAGCAGTATTCCCGAGCCTCGGAAAGCTCGTGCCGCCAATGGTCCGCCTGCGAACTGTTAGGCCCGTGATGCTCGATGGCTTCGTGCAGGTTGTGGTCTGCCTTCCGAATGCGGTGTTGGCAGTCGTCATCGGCTCGAAGTAGCGCCGCGCCGCCCAGCGATAAAGCAGTCATCAAGCCGGCAGCAACGAGCGCCCGTCGAATCCAAAAAGAATCGTTCATAGTCCCTCCTGTAGGACTTCGAAGGGAGAGGCTGGCGGGAAGCGTCCCAAAGCTCGAAACGATTTAGCAATGGAGCAGAACGAATGCCAAAAAATCGTGACTGAATTATCGGTAGTTAGGAGCAGTTTTAGAACGTAGAAAGTTCAGTAAGCTTGTAAGAAAGGGTCCACTTGCATGTGGTATTTCTCGAGGCCAGAGCGAATTACCTCAAAAGCCTCATCGACGGTGTCCGCATACTGTAGGAGGTCATACTCGTTTTGATTGATGGTGCCCCATCGCACCATTTCCTTGAGATTCAGAACATCGTTCCAGTATTTTCGGCCGTAGATCAGGATAAGCGTGTTCTTCGGCATTTTGTCGGTTTGCGAAAGGGTCATCATTTCCCAAAGCTCGTCCATGGTTCCAAATCCGCCGGGGAAAACGATAAGCGCTTTGGCGATCTGCGCGAACCACAACTTACGCATGAAAAAGTAGTGGAAGTTGAAGCTGAGTTCCGGACTGATATACGGATTCGCAAACTGTTCGTGCGGTAACTCAATCGAGAGGCCGATGGATTTGCCGCCCGCTTCGTAAGCGCCCCGGTTAGCGGCTTCCATAATGCCCGGGCCTCCGCCCGAGCAAACGACAAAGCGGCGCGGGCGCGGGCCAAGGGAGAGCGCCCAGGTGGTGAGGCGGTGCGCGAGCTGGCGCGCTTCTTCGTAATAGCGAGACATCTCGAGCAGGCTCTTGGCTCCGCGAACCTGAATGTGATGGTGCTTGAGCTTCTCCTTGCTCATTCGGCCGGTCTTCTCATTTTTCAGGCGGGTGTAACGGGCCAGAGCAATTTCGCGGGAAGTGATGCGCGCAGAACCGAACATTACGATCGTGTCCCCAATGCCCTCTTTCTTGAGTTGCGCCAGCGGGTGAATATATTCGGCGAGGATGCGAATCGGGCGCGCTGGAGTGCTGCTCATGAAGGTGTAATCTTCGTGAGGGGCTTTCGGAGCGTGCAGGGGCTTGAGGCGCTTACCATCAGGCATGGGCGTTTCTCTCCATTCAAACGACGAAGTTACGATTGTAGGCAGCGCATGGGGTGGGCGGCAACGGCTTTGGCGCGGCGTGCGTCGAAGTTAGTACACGGAGACGCGGTGGGGTGAAACGCGCAACGGTCATGACGAGATTTGCGGCAAGATTTACAACGATTCTAGCGTTCTGTTTGGCGCCGTTGCTGTTGCGCGCCCAGGCTCCCGAAGGGCCAATGACGCCCCAACCGGGAGTTGAGCTTCAGAAGGCGCCGCCGGGCTTCAAGGTCAGAAGCTTGCTGGTGAACACGCCTGTGACCGTGCGTAACGCGTCGGGGCAGATGGTGCACAACCTGCAAGCCAGCGATTTCCAGATTCTCGACAACGGCGTGCCACAAAAAATCACGCATTTTGATCTGGGAGGCGATCCGATTTCGCTGGTTGTGGTAGTCGAGACGAGTTCGCGGATCTCGACAATATTGCCGGAGATTCGGCGCAGTGGAATTTTGATCTCGCAGACGGTGATGGGGCTCACCGGTGAAGCAGCGGTGATAGGGTTCGACAGCCGCATCAACAAACTACAGAATTTTGACGATTCCACGGAGAGGCTCGAGAACACGCTGTCGACGCTGCAAGAAGGAGACGACGGGTCGCGACTGTTTGATGCCATGTCGAAAGGCATTGAGATGCTAAAAGAGCGGCCGGAAGCGTCGGCGACTGACCTGGGAAAGCGGCGGGTGATGCTGGTTGTCAGCGAAGCGCACGATTCCGGGAGCGAAGAAAAACTGGGAGAAGTCCTGCGGCGGGCTCAATGGGCAAACGTTGCGATCTATGCGGTGGGCGTCTCTGGAGCGAAAGCGGATTTGAAGAAAGATCCGGACGACACCTACAAAAAGCCGCCGCGCGTAACTCCCGAAGGAACGTATAGCACGCCCCCTCCCCCGGGGGCTGTGGAGACACCGACAACGGAAATGCAGCAGCAAATGGCGGGAGCGCCGATGGCCGGAGCCATGGCGTTGGCGGTGTGGGTAATCCAGCACGCGAAAGACAAAGTGACATCGCACCAGTTGGAGA
>Ga0335080_10005702_pt1 | contig 12848 bp, 9 predicted proteins | sample Lox_Sample_34_FD_206720 | JGI IMG/M metagenome (GOLD analysis project Ga0335080, IMG submission 206720) | Soil microbial communities from Loxahatchee National Wildlife Refuge, Florida, United States - Lox_Sample_3.4 | ecosystem: Environmental > Terrestrial > Soil > Wetlands | place: USA: Florida... | reverse complement strand
TCAACGCGTTTGAAAGAGTCCACTTGCAATGCTGGAACAGTACCAACGCCGATCGATATTGGATCGTGCGTTCTCCCTCTTGTGAGCTCACCGGGAGTGGGATAAACCTGCAAGAGACGGTTGCTCTCGATGAAATCGACAACGGTATCATCCCCATTGCTCTGTATATCACTGGAGTCGACCCTTTTTGAGATGGTAAAATATAACGCGTTAGGACGAGACTCAACGATCAACAGAGCGATTGCTGCGATTCTGCAACACGATATGCTTTCCGATGCGCAAGAGAAAGCGATCCGCATTGAGCCGAACAACAAAGACGATCTCAGCATATGGCATCGGTTTATGCAATGGCCCACTTCATTTCACGACAAAGACCTTTCGGTATATATTTCTGGCCCTCGCTTGATACAGTGCTAATTTATAGTTCATTGGCTCCACACGGTTATTTAAAGTTAGAAACAAACGGGTCGAGCAACTCATAAAGGTGGAAGACCTAAAGATACAGCTGCTGAGTGCGGCCGTCGATCAGCTCCTCGAGTGGTGTTCTGCCACATATATCAGATTGAGAGGCTCATCTTCATCTCTGTTGCTCATTCTTGCCACATGCGAAAAGAGGGAACTGAGTCATCGCCCGTTCAAATTTCCTCAACGGGCCAGCACCGTGCTCAAATATATGCGTCTATGGAAGCATTTCCTGTTTTACGTCATACGCACTTCTTCCATTGATGAAGGGCTACGTGATAAGTTATACGGAATTCAATATCTCCCGGATCAGCTGCGAACGATTCAGGAACTGTTGCTTTTATCAGACGAGTTGACCCTGGCGGACGTACCTCCCAACCCCATATTCGACGAAGGCCCGGCACATGGAACGAGCTCCGGAGATGCTGGTGTTGATGTTGGCGAGATGGACTCCTCCGATATTGAAGAGTTGCTTGAGGAGAGGATAGGGGAAGGAGAACAAGATGAAGACGATGATGATGCAATCGAAAGAGATGAGGTGGAGGGCATGGATGGCTCCAAATCAGGGCTTTTAGATCGATCCGCTGTATCGATCGCAATGCCCCACGGATCAGAGAATCAAGAACGATCATTAAAATGGACGCGGTTCGTAGAGAAGGTGATGCAGCTGTCGATCGCGTTTATCACTCAGTATTTTCCATTGGGCGATGACTTGCATAGTCCGTTGGTCCACTTCGCGGATGTCCTTGGCATCAGTATCCAGACCGGGCGATTCAACGAACCGTACAGCTATACGTCACATGTTGCCGCATTGCTATGGACCATAAGACTGCTGATGATGGAATACGCATTACCGAGCCACGACTATATATCGTTGGGCTGGGCATCTCACGCGACGTATGAAAACATAGCTGAACGGTTGAAATGGGTTCATGATGAATATTTGACTCGAGGCTCGTTCCATCCGACAAGTCGGCTGATCCAAGTCCTGGCATTTGGCAAAGCCACCATCAACTCCACTGGAAGACCACCAATGACCGTATGGGATACCGATTACGAGGGGTTACAAGTGAAAGACATATGGCTACGGCTTCGACCGTTTAAAGACTTCGTCAGGGATGGGATCACGTTAACGGAGCGAGTCTTAAAGGAGGAACTGTTCTTCGGACATGAGCCTTGTCGGATCGATCTCAACGGGGTACGAGATGTCATGAGCAACACCGATCCATCTTACTCGTTCCTTGAATGTTGCGAAACATCTGCGGTCGATGGCCGAAAGTATATGCTGGATCTCATGAAACGCCTCGATCCGTCGAAGACACTGATCAAAGATGACGGCAGGTGGGATCTGCACCGCGCTCGGGCATATCTGAACGCCAAGAAAAGGTTTTTGAAGCTTTTGATGGTTGGTAATGATCCACCGTCCCCGCAGATAATTGCAAAACAAACGCTAGAAGCTTACTGACCACAAGACGTTTATTTGACGGGTGGACAACCCTCGAGAGGATACGAGCTGGGATCAATAAAGTACAGAAATACCGAAAACTCTCCTCGAAATTTCATGATCAACGACGGAGAAGGCTTCACGATGCTGCAGTACCATAAAGCGAGGGCCAGCACCAATTATTCGTTTCACGTCGCACGCTATCTGCCCAAGTCGGTGACGAGCCTCATTGTAACCTATCTCGCCTACATTCGGCCGTTTGCCAAACTCGTCTTTCGCAACTGCTTTCAACAGCAGTACGATCCATGTACCAGGCCAAAAGACCGAGAGGGGCGAGTGCAAATGTACATGGAAAAGCTGATGCGGTCATCTGGAACCGTAATTCCACAGACGCATGAACGAGAGGGACACGTCGTGGATAAAGGCTATATATTTTGTGACGACGAATCGCCAAACGAGTGCTGGGCCGGGCCGGAGCTATCAGAGGCTTTGGGAAATGAGTCCGAAAGCAGATTGAACGTAAAGATAGGATTGTGGACCTGGCGACACATCATCATAGCGATCACCAAGGCCCATCTGGAGGAAATTGCACCGTTCTTCGCCCGTGATGAAGCGGCCTGCAAGACCTTGCTGGAAACCAACATATATTACAGCATTTTTCCTTGGCAGGCGGGCCATCAACCGAGGGTCAACGTCGCAGTCTACGGATTGGATGCGGCATTTCCGGGACAGGTGCAGCCCGCTCTGCTGCGTTTTTACCGTGAGATCTCTAAGATATGGCACCATTGGTTAGGTTTGGTGACGGCCAAGGAAAGAAGAGCGTGGAGCACGAGGGCGAAAAGATTGTTGAGGGAGATAGGTGCTGAAGATGAGATGGATGGTACCGACAGTGTCCGAGATGACAACGACGAAGGTAGATACCGAGAGAGGGATGGAAGCGGTGGCAAAAAGCGCAAAAAGGGAGTGGATTCAGGAACGCAAACAACCCCCAAAAAGTCAGCATCTATGTTGGAGATTAAGGTGGAGGATTCGCCGACAACGAAGGGGCTAATCTTGGATATGAAGGAGAGATTGGAAAGCGTCGCAAAGATAATTGAAATGCGCCGAGCAAGCAAGCAAATGATGACCGAGTTGAGGTCAAAAACTTGATAGTGTTAATTAATATGTTGGATTTAATTAGTAGAACTTTGTAAAGCTAATTTGTATCGCAGATTTGAATGTCATTATCAAATCTGTGAGCCGTATATATAAAATGTATCTGAATATAATGGCCATTAGTGAAAATGAGGGGTGCCAAGATGGCCAATGCAATAAGCTATATGAAACAGTGAAATGGAACTGCCAAGCGAAATGGTTAATTAAGATGAATAATCAGAACTGTTAACAAGACAGTGAGCTGAAACCAGAGATGGCCACGAGGCGACCGAATGGGACACATGGACAGACACGGCGAGGCGAGACCCACAGCACACTCGCCTCGCCTCGTTTGCCTTGTCATACGTAACGTACAAATATATTCCCTGGTGTGAAATGCATGCATTTTGTACATTACATCAAACGGTGCCACATCCTTAAACCACGTGGCGTCACCAAGGGCACTGCATCATCTCATCAATGGTACACCCCCTCCCAAACGGCGCCGTGTAGATGAACGACGAAAGGGTGCCATCACCGAGGGGTGTCCGATCACTCAACTGTGCCCCGTCACCCAACGGCGACCCGTCACTAATGGCCGCAGCGTCAATATTATCTGTAACGTACAAAATGCAATTTCCACCTGGAATCTGAGTGATTTGTATGTTACGACGACACAAGGCAACTCGTCTCACCTTGTGGCGAGGCGAGGCGAGCCAGTTCTCAACTGTCCATGCGAGCCACGAGTCGAGGCGACGTGGTGGTCGAATTAACCACACTCACCTCAGCGCAGCTCATCTCACGTCATTGCCCTCTCTGGCTGAAACTAGCTATAATGATCATATAGGATGACGAGTCAGAATGGTGAACTGAAGTAGTGAAAACCAGTTAGGATAAATATTAACGAATTTAATAGAATATAGATTTAAATTCAAGAGCAATTAATACATTAAGATATTAATAAAGAGACTAACATGACTAAACTTTGATAGACCTAATTGAACAATTACATTCCAAGCAATTTTTTTAGAGTTTCTTACTTTTACTGATTTTTTTATTCTTTTTCGTCTTTCTTTTCAATTCCATTCCAAACTCTCTTGACCAAAAATCATACATGTTCTCCTGTGTGAATGCCACAACAGAATTTCTAACTCCTTGCGCTGCTTCATTGCTATGATGAATCAAACTATCTGGAAACAAAAAGAGATCACCATGCAAAAGCTCTACTTTTATTCCAAGATCCCAGAGGATCAAATCACCTCTAGTATAATCTCCACATGAGGCAACGCAACTGTAACCAAAACGAGATTCTTTGACGTCCCGATGGATGTTTGTAGACCATGGATCATTACCTCCCCTGTTGATAACACAAGCAGCCCAGGCATCGCAGGCTCGTTGCAATCCAGGTATTGGATAACGACAAAAGTCTTTGAATACTCCAGGAGCGAGTGCACCCAACAGATCGGTCATTTCTTTCCATAAATCTTGCTGCGCTTTCAGGAATTCAATCGCCTCTACCCCATCTAACTTTTGCTCCGAGGTGACAAACGGCTTTTTTGAATAGGGACACCAGACGCCGTAATGTCGAGCTTCGTATTCGCTGCGATTGATGCCTCGTTGGCGATGTTTCTTAGATACAGGAGGGAGAGATTGGATGGACTCGAACAAATGTGCTGCGATGACAGGATTGCGGAGGCGAATGCGACAGGCCAGGAGCCCTCCGTCAGATCCATATATTACAAGGGGCTGCAAAGGATCTGACTCGTATCGTGTGAAGTTTTGCTCTCGACGTAAAATAGCCGGATGTAACGTGTAGTGAGTAGGTTTGAAGCGGGCTCGGAGATCTCCAAGAGATATCTGACTCAATTTTATGATGTTGGCAGTAGCGAGGATTTTAGTTTTGAAAGGCTTGAGCTGTTTGACCCGATCGTTTAAATGTTTCATTTGATGACGGATCTGTTTTCGCTTTTGAATTGAGTGCGGCATTGTGAACTGGGTCTGGGACAGCGTGATGGTGGTATGGGGCAGCGTGGTGGGGGTACGGGGCAGCGTTGTGTCCTTGTTTTGATGAAACCGCTCCTCCCCCCCGATTAATCCAATGAACACATTCATTGGATTGATTGGGTATGGAGTAGCCTTTAAACCAAGTTGGCCTACTCGTCTGCCCCCTGACGGTGTATCCCCCAATACTCACGTGTGCCCCAGATCTTGCAGTTCCCCAGATAGAATTGATAGCCCCAGAAAGATACCAACGACGAGCGACTGACTGACGAGCAGTACAGTCTCGGCCACGGACATTTCTCATGATACATATAAATCAACAGTTATTACTTTGACCAATCAATCTTATGATCAATTCGATTGTATTTGACATAGAATAACTTATTGATTTCCCTCAGATCGAACTTTACCTCAAATTGAATATACAGACAGAACCTTTATTATGACGAACTTTTTTCTTCAAATTATAAGTGATTATATTTTAATTCCCACAATAGATCTCGCTCGGTATTTATTATAGACGGCAATAACCAACAGTGACAATGGACAGTAACAATAGACAATAATAACGGACAGTAATAATGGACAGTAATAACGGACAGTAATAACGGACAATCATACCGAACAAAAATTAATCCCTCAGAACTAATGCTTGGATCAGGCTACATCTCGTTGCATTCACATGCACGTCAACAATGTTACCTCTGAATTTATAATCTCGTCAGGTTCTGCTGTGGGCAAATTGAAAGTAAGGCCAACCTGGATCAAAGGTCTCCATGGGGTGTGCACCAGCCAATTGAACATTAAATTGCATGCTCTGTTCGTTCCTAAATCTTTGCTATGTGATATGCATAAAAGCTATACATATCAGGCTCAATACCTCATATCAAATGTTTATCAAAGCATTTTTAATAGTCTTCAACATTGACAATTAAAGCCCCCATATAATTCAAAATTAGTCTTTGAAATCACACCAATGTATCTGTAAAACCGTCTCTGGTATTGCCTCAGTTAACCCCTAAGAAGGTGGATTAGGCTTGCACAATATACTCAGATATAAATCTGTTCATGCCCATTGATATCTAATGAAATCTCGATAGGAAAACAATTTTGAAATTGCCTTAACAAGCCCACGGAAAACTAACTGTCTGAACTGCCATATGTATCAATAGCAAGGGTTTTCAAATGCTCTCACATGTAAGATAGTGTTGAAAACAACCTGATGCCATCTTTCCAGATAGTATCTCTGTTGGCCAGTAAAGATATAATCTAAAATGCCATCATAGATATTGAAGCAAACACAGCTTTGAACCCACTTCATTATGTCACAAGGTCTCTTTTTAAGATGTAAAAAACTGTATCATACTCACTGTTTTTATATCAAATAAATGCAGTTTAAAATGTCTCCATAGACATATTTTAAGGACTGAATTTAACCCCTAAGTAAGATATGTATGAATTGGCTGGATCAATTCAGTGAAAAAGACTCGTATTTAATCAACATTCAATCAATTGTGGCTTTGAAATACCCCCAGAATATGTAGATAACCAGTCTAATCTCGCACTATAAACCTCTTGCAGCAGGTTTTAATAATGGTGTAATATGTGCCTCGGATAATGGCTAGATCCCCCTGACTTTAGATGCGTTTAGCTTTGTCAATACTTGGCCAAATATCAAGTTTGATATGTCTCTGCATAGCCCTCGTCGAGCTCTACCCCCATATATATGTCCGGATACGTGGTTAGTCCGAATTGAAATAACATCGCCGTTTTACTGAATTATCTGAAAAGTTGTTAAGCAGGTTTGATCAAAGGCTACAATATGCTGGAGTAAGGGGGATTTGAAAGTGACGCTTAAGGGCTGTATTGAGGAGTGGATGCGACTATATATGCCAAGGATTGGGATGGAATATGGTAAAAATATGAACATGAAATAAGCATGCCGAGATCAATTTTAAGCTAAATTGAGGTCGAAATGACCATGAATCCATTGAAACGACAGTGCATGACTTTATGAACTTGGTATGTTCTAGTATTATATAGGCAGAATGTTATATAAAAGTACCGACATTATATAATCATTGCAGATGAAGTTATTGACATGTCGAGGTTAATTTCAGGCTAAATTGAGGTAGAGATGGGCATAATTGTATTGAAAAGGAATCACATGACTTTATAAATTTGAGTTATTCAAGTACTATATATGAAAAATGTTTTGTGAAAGTACCAATGTTATATAATTATTATAGATGAAGTTATTAGCATTCCAAAGTCAATTTTAAGCTAAATCCCTGTCAGTATGAGTGCGACTGTATTCAGATGAAGTCACATGACTTTGTAAATTTGATATATTTAAGTATCACATATAAAAAATGTTGTGTAAAATGACCAACATTATATAATCATTGTAGATGAAGTTATTGACCTGCCGAGGTTAGTTTCAGTTCAAATTGAGGTCGGGATGGGCAGGATTGTATTGAAATAGAATCACATGACTTGATAAATTTGACATAACCAAGTATTATATATGAAAAATGTTGTGTATAAGTACCAACATTATATAATCATTGTATAAAAAGTTATCAAGATGCCGAGGTTGATTTCAAGCTATTTTTAGGGTCGGCATGGGCACGATTGTATTGAAATGGAATCACATGACTTTATAAATTTTAGATATTGAAGTATGATATATAAAGAATGTTGTGTAAAAGTATCACCATTATATAATCATTGTAGATAAAGTTATCAACATGCCGAGGTTAATTTCAAGCTATATTGAGGTCAGGATGGACACGATTGTATTGAAATGGAATCACACGACTTTATAAATTTTAAATATTTGAGTATCTTATATAGAGAACCTTGTGTACAAGTACCAACATTATATAATCATTGTACAAAAAGCTATCAAGGTGCTGAGGTTGATTTTAAGCTATTTTTAGGGTCGGCATGGGCATGAATGTATTGAAATGGAATCACATGACTTTATAAATTTCACATATTGAAGTATCATATATAAAAAATGTTGTCTGTAAGTACTAACATTATATAATCATTGGACGAAAGGTTATCAACATGCCGAGGATAATTTCAAGCTATATTGAAGTCGGGATGCACACGATTGTATTGAAATAAAATCACATGGCTGTAGAAATTGGATATATACAAGTAATATATATTGAAAATATTGTGTGAAAGTACCAACATTATATAATCATTCTAGATGAAGTGATAGTTATAACGACGCCAATTTTAAGCTAAACTGAGATTGAAATGGCCACGATTATATTCAAATGGAGCCAGATGATCGTAAAAATTTGATATGAATAGGAATCATATATGGAAAATGTCTTGAGGAAGTGTCATCATTATATGGTTATTGTAGAGAAAGTTATCAATATTTCAAGTTGAATTTTAGACCCAAGTGAGCTTAGCATGGCTACAATTGTATTTAAATGAAGTCATATGATGATATAGATTTGAGATATTGAGGCTGCCCATGGGTAAAATGTATTCTGAAAGCACCAGCATTATATGATCACTGAGAACAAAGTTATTAACATTCCGAGGCTTATTTCAAGCTGAATTGAGCTCGGTATAGATACGATTGTATTTAAATGAAGTCATATGACACTATAAATTTGAGATATTGAGGTTTTCCATATGTCAAATATATTCTGAAAGCACCAGCATTATGTAATTACTGTGAACGACGTTATTAACATTCTGAGGTTAATTTGAAGCTGAATTACACTCGGTATGGCTACGATTGCATTTAAATGAAGTCATATGATGATATGAGGCCGAGACATTGAGGTTCCGGATATGTTGAATATATTCTGAAAGCACCAGCATTATATAATCACTGGAAACAAAGTTATTAACATTCCGAGGTTAATTTCAATCTGAATTGAGCTCGGGATAGCTACGATTGTATTTAAATAAAGTCACATGGTCATAGAAATTTGACAGTGCAAGGTAAGATATATGAAAAACATCTTCTAAAAATATGATCATTATGTAATCATTATGGAAAAAGCTATTCATATCCCGAGCGTAATTTTAAGCTAAATTGAGGTCGGAATGGGCACGATTGTATTGAAATAGAATCACGTGACTTTATAAATTTTACCTATTTAAGTATTATATATGAAAAATGTTGTGTGCGGGTACCAACATTATATAATCATTGTACAAAAAGTTACCAACATGCCGAGATTGATTTCAAGCTATATTAAGGTCATGTAAGGTGGCGGGTCCGGATGAAAGAATGAGGATGGATGGGTCAGCGACGTGAATCGTCCGTGTGGGGGTGATAAGTCAAGAACGAAGTTTAACGAGGTAATAATGAGTTGATTGCTAAAGAATTGGTGATGCCGTAGCGGCACCAAGTAAGAACTAGTCTAAATTGAAATCTGAGCGCCGGCGGCGAGCTCGAACCAGTGAACCCGTGACAGTATCCCTCTGTTAGAGGCGAAGTCCCTTGAGCCTTTACTCATGAACTCGGTGTCGACTATTCTATGCTACTTTTATTGGAGGCCGGATTCCCTGGGAATTCCAGCGGCTAAACTTCCCGGATTCACACGTAATGCTTTATTGAATTCTGGATTTACATGTCGATACCGCGATTGACCAATCCTGGAGCTCCATCCTCTCACCTAACCCTATTTGTGGAGGTTCCCGCCTAGAGGTCTAGGCGCATAGGCTCTTAGTATTAAAATGGCTGGGAAAAATCAGAGCCTACCACCTCCAGCGCCTAGAGGGTCAGCCCATAGCCTAGAGGGTCAAAATCGTAGGCGCCGGGTTTTTTTGCCTATCTGTGGAGATTCCCGCCTAGAGGTCTAGGCGCATGGACGCCTAGTATTAATTTGGCTGCAGATCACTAGGTTCGGCGCGCCAGGGTTACAGGCGACCCCCTCGGCCGCGCGGCGGTGGCGGCTTTGACATGGCGGCGCGACGGGTTTGCGGGGGCGGGATTCCACCAACGGCGGGTGGATTAATTATGTAACCCCGGTCACGCCACTCATAGACGCTTTATTCTGCCTCTGATTGGCGGAAATTGGATGCGCCGGATCACGGGACTCATCGACGCTTTATTCTGCTTCTGATTGGCGGAGCGACAACAGCGCTAAAAGTGACGGGGACCAGTTGCCCCAGCGCTTGCCCCAGCGCTTGCCCTGGCGGTTGCCCCGGCACTTGCTCCTACGATTTTCCAAGCACTTGCCACTGCGGTTGTGGTTCCAGTTGCTGCTGTGGTTGGCACTGCGGTTCATGCTGTGACCATCCGTGCTGCTTGGCGATTTCAAATTCCGAAAATTGGTGATGTTTGTCCATGCAGCGCCACAGGCCCTTGCCTGATTGCAAAACAGATGGCACGAGGAGATTCAGGGCATCGAATAGGCGTAGCACACGATCCCCTGTTCCCTCCTGATTGTAGTAAGAGCATATCAATGTGGGACATTCTGTTATAGTGGGATTCGAAATTCCGAAAATTGATGATGTTTGTACCTTTTGTTCAGCAACCAGCGATCAGATCAGGGAATGGATGGTGCCAAGAGATTCAGCGCATCAAATAGGTCCAGAACGCTATTTCAATCACCTCGCTGACTGTGGTGGGAGTGGGTCAATGTGGGACATTCTGTTATAGCGGGATTCCAAATTCCGAAAATTGATGATGTTTGTACCTTTAGTTCAGCAACCAGTGATCAGATCAGAGAATGGATGGCGCCAGGAGATTCAGCGCATCAAATAGGTCCAGAACGCTGTTTCAATCACCTGGCTGACTGTGGTGGGAGTGGGTCAATGTGGGACATTCTGTTATAGTGGAATTCTGAATTCCGAAAATTGGTGATGTTTATTCCTGTAGCACAGCCAACAGTGATCAGAATGCGAAACGGATGACACCAGGAGATTCTGCGCATTAAATAGGTCCAGTACGCCATCTGCGCTGCCTGGCTGACTGTATTGGGGGCATATCAATGTGGGGAATTCTGTTATTGCGGGATTCAAAATTCCGAAAATTGGTGATGTTTGTGGTTGTAGCACAGCGACCAGTGATCCGATCATAAAATGGATGGTCCCAGGACATTCAGCGCATTGGGTGGGTCCTGTACGCCATCCACTGGGCCTGGCTGACTGTAGTGAAAGCATATCAATGTGGGGAATTGTCTCATTGCGGCGTTCTGAATTCCGAAAATTTGTGATGTTTGTGGCTGTGGCAGGACAGCCAGTGATCCAATCATGAAATGGATGCCACCATGGGATTCAGCGCATCAAATAGGTCCGGTACGACATCTGCGCTGCCTGGCCGACTGTATTGGGGGCACATCAATGTGGGGAATTCTGTTATTGCGGGATTCTGAATTCCGAAAATTGGTGATGTTTGTGGCTGTAGCGCATCAAACAGTGATCCGATCATAGAATGGATGGCGCCAGGAGATTCGGCGCATTGAATAGGTCCTGTACGCTATCCACCGCACCTGGCTGTCTGTAGTGGGAGTGTATCAATGTGGGGCATTCTTTCATCTTTGCATTTCAAATTCCGAAAATTGGTGATGTTTGTTGCTGTATCTCAGCAGCCAGTAGTCCGATCATGAAATGGATGGTACCAGGAGATTGGGCACATTTGATAGGTCTAGTACGATATGCCATAGCCCTGGCCGACTGTAGTAAGAGCATATCAATGTGGGGGATTCTCTTATCACAGCATTCTGAATTTCGAAAATTGGTGATGTTTGTGGCTGTATCTCAGCAGGCAGTGATCGGATCATGAAGTGGATGGCACCAGGAGATTCAGTGCATCGACTAGGCACAGTACGACATCCACTGGCCCCGGCCGACTGCAGGGGGAGCATATCAATGTGGGGAATTCTCTTATCACGGCATTCTGAATTTCGAAAATTGGGGATGTTTGTGGCCGTATCTCAGCAGCGAGTAGTCCGATCATGAAATGGATGGTACCAGAAGATTCAGCATGTTAAATAGGTCTCGGACGGCATGCACTGTGCCTGACCGATAATAGTGAGAGCATATCAACAGGGACATTCTGTCATGTCACAATTCTAAATTCTGAAAATTGGTGATATTTGGACCTCCAGGATGGCTGCTGCGGTGCTGGGCGTTGCTAGGGCAATGTTGAGTGAATCTCTTGGCCCTGATTGGTGCGCTAGAATCAGGAATTTAAGCTGGCGGCGGTCAACTGTGGTTCTTTTTGATTTTTTGGTGCATTTTTCCACTTTTAAACATCAGAACTTCACCATTTATGCTTTATTTGCATGGCTATCACCTGCGCTGCATTGTAGAGGATTGTATCTATCAGTGGAGGGTCTTTCCAGGGTGTTTGGATCCATAACCATGGAGATATAGCTCTTTAAAAATCAAGAATTTGCTAAAAAAGCACCTATTACTAAAATGGATTTTTTTAATACATGTGGCTGTGCACCAATGAGAAAAATATATCAGTGGCAAGCTAAATAATAGCGATAGATTATAACAGAAGCATGGGACCTGAATTTGTACAGGAGTCCAGTACCAGATGTTTTGTTTCAAGGATATAAATAAGGTACTATTTTAGATATTATGGTTTTTCCATACATAGATTCATAGATGGCCATTGTAGGCATAACTAGCGCTAGAAGGTACCTTTTGAATATAGAAAATGAAATCAGATTGAATTAAGGAAGCACTATTCTAGACCAATATTAAGATAAGTATAAAATTTGAAATATTGAAATGAAACAAAGGATTCTCTAATCATTAGCAGTATTGTCATTGGCAGAGATGGCCAGTCATATCAATGGACTCAATA
>Ga0335080_10005700_pt1 | contig 12850 bp, 8 predicted proteins | sample Lox_Sample_34_FD_206720 | JGI IMG/M metagenome (GOLD analysis project Ga0335080, IMG submission 206720) | Soil microbial communities from Loxahatchee National Wildlife Refuge, Florida, United States - Lox_Sample_3.4 | ecosystem: Environmental > Terrestrial > Soil > Wetlands | place: USA: Florida... | reverse complement strand
TTTCTCCGCCGCGCCGAGGATGCCGAAGTTCTCGCCCAGGTGATCGAGAATCTTCGCTGTCGCGCGTCCGATCGACTGCATGCGGTCATCGTAGGCGGTGATGCTGTCCACAAAATAGAGGGTGTCCGCGCCGTTTTTGTGGTCGAGCGTCTTGACGCGGCAGACTTGCTGGAAATCCTTGCCATTGGCCCAATCCGCTTTTTTCTTCTCCATCTTGCCGTAGGGATTGCCCCGGCTCTCCAGCGCCTTCAGCGGTTTTTGCAGGGATTGAGGAACATTGCCGTCATCCACCATGCCGCGCCGCAGATCCACGATCTTGTCGATGTATTCCACCAGCAGTGGGCATTCTTCCTCGCAAGCCCCGCAAGTCGTGCAGGACCAGATCTCATCCTCGGAATAAATGCTGCCGATCAGTGCCTGGCCATTACCCGGCTTGCCGAACATCGGGTAATGCTGAAAGGCGTAGTCGCGCGCCTTGATGGTGAGGAACCGGGGCGACAACGGCCGCCCCACGGCATTGGCCGGGCAATTGTCGGAGCAACGCCCGCAGTCGGCGCAGGAGTAGAAATCCAGCATGTGCTTCCAGGTGAAGTCTTCAAAGGTCTTCACCCCGAACGACTTCACCTGATCGAGCTGCTCATCACGGACCCCCCATTTCACCGGCTTCAGTGTGCCTTTATTCAACCTGCCGAAGTAAACGTTGAACAACGAAGTTTCCACATGAAACTGAATTCCAAAGGGCCGGTAGCAAAGCAGGAAGTAAAAGGTCACTTCATGAAGGAGATAGCCGGCGAAGTAAAAGCCCCCGATTGTGGGTAGCGAAGTCGACGTCAGCGCGATCGTCAACAGCCATGGAAGCGAAAACACGGCCGCAAATGCAACGGGCTGCCCTGCCTGCGCCTGGCCGGCCGCTTTTGCGGCCTCAAAGAGGCTGTCAGCCACCATCAGAATTGCGATCAGCGCCAACAGGAAAACGGCGTCGGCCTTGTGGGCTTTGCCGAACTTCGCCGGCACTTCATAGCGCGCCGGCTTGAAAACCAGCCTTCGCACGATAGCGATCACCATGCAAAAGAAAACTACCGTGGCGGCATAGTCGGTGATGACTTCATAGACGTGGCCCGCCTCCCCCGATAATCCAGGCATCACGAAAGCCGGCGACACGCCGACAATCAGCACCGTAAAGGCCCGCATCGCCAGAAGAATGAAGCCGGCAAAAAACAGAATGTGAAGGGTTCCGGCAGTGGGGTAACGGGGGTGTTTCCACTGCCCCAGCCAGAATTTCAATGCCTTGTGCAGCCGGGCCAGGGGTTGATCGAAGCGCAGGTCCCGTTCAGCTCGAAAGAGAGGTATAAGGCGTCTCGCCACGATGTAGGCGAAGCCGGCGACACCCAGCAAGTGAATCAACAGAAAAAGGACACGCCCCTGTTCCAGCCAGGCCGTAAGTTGCGCGTGAGATTGGCTGCCTTCCAGCATAATGGCTATCCATTGCTAAAATTGTTTGCGCGCTCACGCTCTCCCACCCCTGTGCCCTTGCTTACGCTGTCATCTGTGTCAGAGTCCTCTCCTCTTTCGTAGCGGGCGCTGGTACTGGCGCCGCTGCCACCGAAGGGGGAGGAACTGGCCGGGGAATGGATACATGAACTGCCGCCGGCTCAGGCGCTGGCTTCGAAGCTTGCGTCTTCGCCTTAGATTTCTTTCGCGGCGGCGATTTTTTGCGCGCAGGCCGCAATCCGGCCGCTTCGCGTAACTCCGCAAAACTCACCTTCAACAGATCCTCTAGGCGCCGCAGGTCAGGAGCGGCGTGAACGTCTCCGCTGAAACCAAAAAACACCGTGCCGTCATAGCTCAAGACGGCGCAGTTGACTGCCATCTCGCCGCCCACCGGCACGTAGGGATACCAGGTCAGCATCTTGTGGCCGAGCAGATATAGCGGATATTGCGGCCCCGGTACGTTGGTGCAGACCAGATTGAACGGAGTAATGGGCAGCCGGCTTAGGGTTGAGCCGGCGAGCGCCTGCAGGGGGGTGGGCAACATGCCCATCAAACCTCCCGCCAGGCTGACCAACTCGGCTGCGTGCGCGTGTTTGAGAAACTCGGTCCTGCGATGAACCGCCGCCAGCAGTTTCACGGGCGTGCGAATATCCAACGGAACGGTGACTGGAACCAGCGATATGCGGTTCCCCACTTCGCTCGCTCCGTCCTGGCCGCGCAGATTCACCGGAACCATCATGCGGAGCAACCGCCCTTTGACGCGGTCGCCATGCAGTTCCAGGTACCTCCGGACAGTGGCAGTGACCAGCGCGAGAATGACGTCATTCACGCTGGCCCCGAAGGTTTGCCGGATGGCTTTGACCTCCGCCAGTGGAATGTCTGCCCAGGCAAACTTCTGAGGCCCACGGTAAAGGACGTTGAAACGTAAGCGTTCGGTGGAGGCGCTGATTTCCGGCAGCAGCTCGGAAAACTCGTCCGTTGGGAGAGAACTCCCCCCGTTCATGGCGGCCCGCTCCGCCATGCTCAGCATATCCGCCAGAGCGGAGAGAATCCGTTTGACGAAATCGGAATAGGAATCGACGGCCCCCGTGGTCATTGAGGTCAATGGATCGCGCCGCGGCGGTCCTTGCAGGCGCACCCTCTTCTTCGGCAGACGAGGCGCTTCCGGGCTGGCGTCGAATAGCAGGTTGATGATGCCGACTCCGGCGATGCCATCGACAAGGCAGTGGTGCATGCGAATGATCAGACCGGTGCGATTGCCTTTCAGCCCCCGAACCACCGTCAAGTCCCACAACGGGTGCTGCCGGTCCATCACCGTGCTGAAGAGTTTCCCCGCGACAACTTTCAGTTCGTTCTCTGTACCGTGACTGAGCTTCACTTCGCGTACATGCCGGCTGAGATCGAAATCGGGATCGTATTCCCAGCTGGGAAGGCCAAGACCGAGTGGTGCGGACACGAGGCGCTTGAGGTAGCGGGGAATCAGCGGCAGCTTGGATTCGACGAAACGAATGCAGTCCTCAAGTCGGAACTGCCCCTCAAAGATCCAAACGCTGGCCACGTTGAGCGGCATGTCTTCCCTTTCCAAGTGCAGGAAAACTGTGTCGCCCCAGGAAAGCCGGTCACTTTGTTGCTGGTTCTGCATGACTACTCTCCTCCCCGTCAGCCTACGAAAGTGAAGCGCTGCGCCAATTTGGCCAGCTTGAGCACCTTGTACACATTCACATTGACCCCGCGTAGAGCCACCTTGACAGTCTTCTCGTTTGCCCGGAGGACAAACTCTTCCAAAGCGCGCAGTTCGCCGGTGCCAATCCGTCGCGCAGGGCTGAAATCCAAAATCATTTCGCCCTCCACGCTGTGTAAGTTCTGGACCGCCTCTTTCAGGACCCGATCCACGCGATTTTCGTCGAGGTTCACCGGCACAACATTCGTTTCCATAAGACCACCATCCTCTACGCGGTTTGTTGTCGGGAGGCGACAGGCAGGGTTGCTGCGCCTCGTCCTTCGTAAGCCTGCCAAAACAACTCGACCAGTTCACTCATCAAGGGCATGCGGGGATTCGAGCGCCACGAGGGATCGTCGAATGCGATCTTGACCAGATCCGGCACCGCCCGCTCGAATTCTTCTCTGGAGATTCCCAACTCGGCGATGGATCGCGGAAATTCCAACCGGTCGAGCAACTGTTCCACCGCGGCAATCAGCTTGCCTACTTTTTCGTTCACGGTTTGACCGCCCAAGGCGAGTAAATCCGCGACCGTAGCGTATTTCTTGTGTGCCACGTACCCCTGCGTGTAGGGCGACGGCATAAACTTCGCCGGCACTGCCGCGTTGTAGGCCATGACGTGCGGCAACATGAGGGCGTTGGCCCGCCCGTGCGCCACCCCAAAGCGCGCGCCGAAGGCATGCGCCAGGGCGTGGTTCACTCCTACCGACGCGTTGGAGAACGCGAGAGCCGCGATGCAGGCGGCGTTGTGCATCATGCTGCGCGCCTCTTCATCCCGAGGGTTCTCATAAGCCATGGGCAGATATTTGAAAACCAGGCGGATGGCCTGCATGGCGTTGGAGTCTGTGTAGGGCGACGCGTAGTTCGACACTCCAGCTTCAAGGGCGTGAGTCAGGCAATCGATGCCGGTATCTGCGGTGAGCCCTTTCGGCATGGACATGACGAACTGCGGATCGACAATGGCCACATCCGGGCTCAGGGAATAGTCAGCGAGAGTTACTTTCCGGCCTTGCTCCTTATCAGTCAGGACGGCGAATGGAGTGACTTCACTTCCTGTGCCGCTGGTGGTTGGAATGGCGATCAAGCGCGCCCGATTGACTTTTTCTGTCGGGTATTCGATCACGCGCTTGCGCAAATCCAGGAAAGGCGCGGCCAGTTCTTCCAGGTCCGCTTGCGGCGATTCGTACTTGAGCTTCATGATTTTGGCGGCGTCGATCACCGACCCGCCGCCGAGCGCGATGATCTGGTCGGCTTTGTAGGAGGTGAGCGTCTTTACGCCCTGCATCACCACCTTGACTTCAGGCTCGGCATCGGGAATGACCAGAACATGCACATGAGTCTGGGGGGACGTGCAGCGCCGGACGATGCCTACGTGACCGATGCGTTCCAGGGCTGCGTTGGTCACGATAATGGTGCAGCGTGATGGGAAGTGGCGCACGTTCTCGACTGCGTTCAGGTTGAAGTAAATCTGATTCGGGACTCGGAACCACATGTGGGTCTGCGTTCTCCGCGCCAGCCGCTTGATGTTGAGGTAGTGATAGACGTTCACGTTGTCGGTGGTGCTGTTGCCCCCGCCGGTTCCGCAACCGAAGGAAAAGGTGGGCACCAGGTCGTTGTAAACCGCGCCCAGCGCTCCGATCGAGCCGGGTGAGTTGACAATGACCCGTCCCGCGTTGATTACTTCGCCAAACTTGTGGATGATTTCGTCATTGTGCGAGAAGATGACCGCGGTGTGGCCCAACCCACCGGCGTGGTTCACGTCAACGCAGACCCTGAGCGCCTCGTCGGTAGACCTCGCGCGATAGACCGCCAGCACCGGGAACAGCTTCTCCGCCGACAAGGGATGTTCCCGGCCCACTCCACGGATCGGCGCAATCAGGAGCTTGGTGTCGGGCTTGACCTGGAGGCCCACGAAGCGCGCGATATTCACCGCATTCTGGCCAACCGCAATGGGCTGCATACAGCCGGTCTTGGCATCGATCACGGTACGCGACAGCAGCTCGGTTTCTTTTTCATCGCAAAGGTGTGCGCCCAGGTCGGCAAACTTCTTTAGCGCCTGATCGTAGATTCCATCATCAATCACTAGGGTTTGCTCGGAGGCGCAAATCGTCCCGTTATCAAACGTCTTGGAGATAATGATGTCCACTACCGCCGTATTCAGATCTGCGGTTTTTTCCAGGTACACGGGCGTATTCCCCGGCCCTACTCCTAACGCCGGCTTGCCTGAACCGTAGGCGGCCTTCACCACCCCCGGCCCTCCAGTGGCGTCAATCAGGCCCACATCTTTATGCCGCATCAAGTAGTTGTTGTCTTCCAGGGTGTGCGATTCGAGACAGGAGAAGACCCCCTCGGGCGCGCCATGTTCCACCGCAGCCTGATACATGATCTTCACGGCTTCCGCGCAGCAGCGCCACGCCTTGGGGTGTGGACTGAAAATGACTGCGTTGCGCGTCTTGACCGCCATGATGCACTTGAAGAGCGCTGTGGACGTGGGGTTGGTGATGGGCAGCAGGGAGAAGATGATCCCGATTGGCTCCGCGATTTCCACCAGATTGCTCTCGGAAAACTCGCGAATTACGCCGACGGTCCGTTTGTCCTTCACGTAGTTGTAAACGAATTCGGTGGCCACCATGTTTTTGATGACCTTGTCTTCCATGACCCCGAGCCTGGTTTCCTCGACCGCCAGACGGGCAAGGTGCTGGGCGTGCTCCAATCCAGCAAGAACCATCGGTTTCACGATACGGTCGACATCGGCCTGCGTGAACTGGCTGAAGACGGCTGCGGCAGTGCGGGCTTGACTGACAAGTTGTTCGAGATGGGAGATTCGTTCGGCGTCGAGGTTTGCTGCCTCAAGCGGGATTTGTACTCGCTGCGGTGTAACTTCGCTTGCAATCATCACTGCCCCCTGTGAACTTATTCAAGGGCCCGTTACCTCTGCTGCCGGCATGACCGCGGGCTTCTCATGCGTAATCGATGGGATGCCTTTCGAGCCAGTGCTCGTCCCGCGCCCTACCGATGTTTCGCACTGCGCTCGAAAGAACGCTTGCCGTCAGGTGCCGGCTTTTCCACGCAACGCCCGCCCCGAGACCGGCCGCTCCACCGAGAAACCCGAACAATAGTGTCCGGCCGGCGGATCCTCGCTGGCCTCTGCAACAGCCGGCAAGCACGCCCAGGCATGCCCCAAAGACGGCGGGCTTCAGGGCGCCTCGCACGGACTCGCAAAGAAACTGATTAGCTGGCTCTCCCCTGAGGACGGCTTCCCGTCCCGACCGAACGCCATCCAGGCCGGAATCCACGACTTTTCGACCGTACTCGACTTCGGACTTGGACCAGGTTCGCAAATCCATAAACTCGCCTCCATGGCTCAACCGGCCAGAGCTGATGTGTGTACTACACCACTGGCACTTCGGTAACTCCGTAGCGCTTGTCACGGCTGGTTGTGAGCGTGATCACAGGAAAGAGATTCGGCCTCATGGCGACGCGCAACGGCGCCGCTTCACTTCAGGTCAGGATGTCGTTGGGTGATGGTTTGTCTCTGATACAACCCGGAGGTGATGCCCGCCACTCGTCCTCGTGACCCTCATCACTGAACCGCTCTGTACGGCGAGCGTAATCGTTGCTCATCAAGAAGGAGATTTTATGAACAAGGCGGAATTGATCCAGGCACTCAATGAGGACATCGCTGACGAGTTTGCCAGCGCGATCCAGTACATCAATCATGCTTCCCTGATCAGCGGGGCACGCTTCGTCGCCGTGCAAGCCGAGTTATTGAAGCACGCCACGGAGGAGATGCAGCATGCCACAACCTTGGCCGAACAGGTAGCTTTTCTGGGCGGACGCCCTACTGTGCAAGTCGGGCCGGTCAAGACCTCGGAAGGTTCCGAAGAGATGCTAAGAGAGGACTTGGACGGAGAAAAAACGGCAGTCGCGCATTACAAAGTGCGGATCCGGTCGGCGATGGAGATCGGCGAGTTCGGCCTGGCGAGAGTCTTGCAAGACATTCTGGTGATGGAAGAGGAGCACGTTCGTGACCTGCAAGCAGCTGTGGAGGTCAGGAGCGCTTCGTTTCCTGAACTGATCACGATTGCCGGCTAAGGAGTATCTGGTCCGCTCCTTTCACTTGAGGATGGGCGTGCTGCGGCGACTAAGCCTTGAGCTGGGGGAATGAACTGTTCTGCGAACCTTGCTTCCACCAGTCGTTCACTTATGCCGCCGATGACGGCGCTCGGATGTGGCTCGCCTGGAGGCTGTAGCCTGATTCGGTAACCTCAGCCTGCGGGCTTCGCCATGCCTGGCTTGCCCCCGGTCCGCACTACATCGCCATGTACTTCCCGCTCTCAATCACTTTCTGCGCAATCTTCTCCCGCAATGCAATTGTGTTGAACGGCTCATATTTCGACAGCCGGCGCAGAATCGCCATCTGAGACCGCAGCATGTCACCTTCGGCTGCGGCCGCGATTACGGTCTTTGCGGCGCTTTCGATTCTTTCCATCGCGCCCGCCATATACACGCGGGCCATGGCGATGGCGTTGGCAGCCACTGCCTCGCCGTTGCGAGCAGCCAGTTTCTGAGCACGCAGCACGGCGGATTCCATGGCATAGGTCTCGATAACCATGTTCGCGATCGCGCCCATGATTTCCTGCTGGTCCTGAATCGCCTGCATGTATTTTTGCGTGGCAACTCCAGCGGCGAACAGGCCGATTTTCTTGGCTGCCGCCACCAGTTTCCGCTCCTCGGCGAGCAGGCCTTCCGCGCCATCTTCCCGCGCGCCGGAGAGCACTTCATCCATCAGCTTCTTGATTGCCGGCATCAAGGGAAGTTGTCCGGACATCGCCCGTTTCAGCAGGAACCCGGTGATGACCAGCCGGTTGATTTCATTGGTGCCTTCGAAGATGCGGTTGATGCGGGCATCGCGATAGGCGCGCTCGGCGGGATATTCCTCCACGAAGCCGTAGCCGCCATAGATCTGCACAGTCTCATCCACCACGTAACCGATGAGTTCCGATCCCCACACCTTGAGAATCGAACATTCGATGGCGTATTCGTCGATCACTTTGCGGACCTGGACCATGTCGTCATGGCGTTCGCCAAGCTGCTCGATGGCCGCATCCATCATCCCCACGGTGCGATAGGCCATGGCCTCGCCGGTGAAGATGCCTGCCGCCATATTGGCCAGTTTTTCGCGCACCAGTCCAAAGTCGGCAATCACTTTGCCAAAGGCCTTACGCTGCCTGGCGTAGGCCACGGCATTCTCAATGGAGTTGCGCGCTCCGCCGATGCATCCTGCCCCTAATTTGAAGCGGCCCACGTTGAGGACGTTAAATGCAATATGATGGCCCTTGCCGATTTCGCCCAGAACGTTCTCCACCGGCACTTTGCAATCATTGAGAATAAGCGGGCAAGTGGAGGAGCCGCGAATGCCCATCTTGTGTTCTTCCGCGCCTACGGCAAAGCCGGGGAAACCGCGCTCGACGATGAACGCGGTGAACTTTTCACCATCCACTTTGGCGAACACGATAAATAGATCGGCAAAGCCCGCGTTGGTGATCCACATCTTTTCCCCGTTCAGCAGGTAACACTTGCCATCGGCGGAAAGTGTCGCCCGGGCCCGGCAGTTGAGCGCATCCGACCCCGACGAGGACTCGGAGAGCGCATAGGCGCCTACCGTTTGGCCGCTCGCCAGGCCGGGCAAGTATTTCTTTTTTTGATCCTCCGAGCCGAAGTACACGATCGGCAATGTGCCGATGCAGGTGTGGGCTCCCCAGGTGGTGCTGAAGCCGCCATACTTGGCGATGCGGTCGGCGATCAGGGCAGAGGTAACCTTGTCCATCTGCATGCCGCCGTACTGCTCGGGAACGTCCACCCCGCTGAGTCCGAGTTCGCCTGCCTTCTTCAGCAGTTCGCGATTGGCGGCAAAATCCTTGTGCTCCATCCTTTCAATCCTCGAAACGATTTCCTGGTTGGCGAATTCCTCCGCTGTCTGGGCTATCAGCAGGTGCTGTTCCGTGAAATCTTCCGGAGTGAAAACCTCGTTGGACGTGAGTTCCTGAGTCAGGAAACCGCCGCCAGCGACCTTGGTTATGGGCATTCCTGTAAGCGTTGCCATAGCACTCACCTCGAATCGAATGTTGAATGACAAAACCAGCGGGAAGGGCAGGGCTGCAGCCATGCCCTCCCCGGGGCCGCCGCTTGGCGCGGCTAAGAGACCGCGCTGTTCTGGGCGGCCCAATACTTCTGCCGCAGCTCCCGCTTCAGGACCTTGCCGGTCCCGGACTTTGGCAAGCTCTCGACAAACTCAACCGAATGCGGACATTTGTAGTGTGCCAGGCGCGAGCGGCAGAACTGTATGACCTCCTCTTCCGACGCTTCGGATCCGGGCTTCAGAACGATCAGCGCCTTGGGTACCTCTCCCCATTTCTCGTCTGGAACCGGAATGACGACGGCCTCGTACACGCCCGGATGTGAGAGCAGTACCTTCTCCACTTGGAGGGAAGAGACGTTTTCGCCGCCGCTGACGATGATGTCCTTCTTGCGGTCAACAATGTGAATGTAGTTGTGCCGGTCCACAGTGGCTACATCCCCGGTGTGGAACCATCCCCCTTCCATCGCGGCGCGGGTAGCCTCGGGCTGGCGCCAGTAGCTCTCCATAACGGCGTCTCCCCGGGCCAGGATTTCGCCAATGGCAGCTCCATCGTGCGCGACATCCTGCCCGCTCGCGTCCACCACGCGAAGTTGTACGCCGGGAACAGCAAAGCCGGTCATAGCCTGGCCGGCATAGCGCTGCTCTCCTCCCCACCCCAGACCCGATTTCATCGCCGAAATGGCGAGAATCGGGCTGGTCTCGGTGAGACCATATCCGGAGAAACAGGCACAACCAAGGTTTTCCTCTACTTCCTTTACCAGTGTAGGAGAGGAAGCGGCGCCCCCTACGATGATGGCTTGCAGGCTGCTCAAGTCATGCTTGGAACGCTCGGGAGAATGCACCAGGGCGGAGATCATGGTCGGCACCATGGCGCAGCCAGTCACGCGTTCCCGCTCGATCAGGCGGAAAACCTCTACCGGATGAAAATGATGAAGCATGACATGTGTGCCGCCAACCACGGTGATGACGTGAGCCGCGCCCCAACCGTTGGCATGAAACAGGGGAATGGTGTGCAGCAGCACGGATTGGCAAGAGGTTTGTCCGAAGCTGGTGGCGGTGGTTTGTCCCGCCGCAATGACAGACAACGCATGCAGGTACACATTGCGATGAGTAAGCGTCACCCCCTTGGGCCGATCGCTGGTGCCGCTGGTGTAGAAGAGTTCGGCGACCGAGTCTTCGTCGATTCCGGTGAAGTCGCATTGGTATGGCGCCGACGCCGAGAGCAGGTCGTCATAACTCTGCGGCACCAGCCAGCCGGCATCCGGCCGGCCATCCAGAAGAAAACAGGCCTCGATCGACGGGGTGGCGGCGCGAAGCGGCTCCGCCAGCGGCAAAAACGTGGACTCTACGAACAGGAATTTTGCCTGAGCGTCAGTTAAGACGTAAGCCAGCTCCTTCGGGGAAAGACGGACGTTCAATGGGAGCAGCACGCAGCCGGCTTCCAGGACCCCATAATAGGCTTCCAGCAGGCGATGACAGTTGGTGCTTAAGAACGCCACCCGGTCACCCGGTTCTGCCCCGCCGGCGAGGAGCGCGCCCGCCAGGCGCGATGCCCGGTCGGCAAATTCTGCGTAGCTGAAGCGCTGGTCGCCGCACACAACTCCGACTTTCTCGGGAAATTGCTCACGGGCATAGCGCAGGAAACGAATGGGAGTAAGTGGAATGTTCATGGTGCGCCTCGCGATGGATAAGCTGCGTCCGCTGGCCAGGTTCGCTGGCGCGATACTCGGCCCGGGATTGTCAGTTTGTGATTTGACTGTTGCTCCCAAGCGGAGCAACCACTTCGCCAAGCGAAGTGGTTGCTGAGCCGAAGAACCCATCTCCGCGCCCGGTCTTACCCCGACCTCACTGTGATATTTCCGCCGTGCTGGTTTACACGGGTGAAGCCGGGCCTGTTCCACAGGACGCTGGTGGACGGTCTGAAAAGCAGGCCGAACAGAATTCCTTCGACTCAGTTGCGGCCACGCCGCTGCGCGAGCCGCACCCCGCTCAAGATGGCAGCGCCAGCTACTGTCGTGATTACGCGACCGCCGCTGCCGCCATTCCCTTCTTACCCCGTTTCGTACGCCGTTCCGGTTTGTCTGCGTGCCTGTGCTCGCCCCCCGGCTTGACCATGACATCCATCAATGCCTTCTGGGCGTCCACATAGCTCTTCACGCCTTCCCGGGTCATCTCAGCCAGGGGCAGGAAAGGAAACGGCCGCAACACTTCCAGGCCTTTGCCCACGGTCTTGACGCCGGTGTTCATCTGTTTTCCGGCAATGTCCACCAGCCGCTTCTGAGCGTCGATCAACGACTCCGTAGCCTGCCGCGCCAGTTCCGACAGTTCGGATTTCTTGACTTTCCGGACCGCCCCGTTGGCTTTCCTGCCGCCGGTGGCTCTGGCAGTCTCCTCGGCGATGACCTCCAGGAACTGCTTCTGGGCTTTGACGAAGTTCTCCATTCCCTCGCGGGCCAGGCCCAGCACATGCTCGGGTTCGTAGGGCTTCCCGGTTTTGGCGGCCTCGACCCAGGAATGGGTCTGTTTGCCGGCGATTTTCAGGAACTCTTCCTGCATATGGATGAACGTGTCCACGCTGCGGCGCAGCAGGTCGGTCATGGCTTGAGCAGCAGGCCAGTCTCCAACCCGTTCCTGGACGGCGGTCATAAGAATTTCATGCTGTTGCTTCCCCAGATCGAGAAGCACTTTTTGTCCTTCAATGAAGTTCGTCATCCCCTCCCCGGCCACCTCGCTGAGAATGGCGGTGGGAGAGTGATGCGGGTCAGTCAGTTGTTGCCGCAGGGCATGCATAACGTTCGCATTCTGCCGCATGGCAAGATCCAACAGGATGCGCTGGGTGGCAAAAAAACTCTGTACGCCCTGCTGGGCCCAACCCGATAGGATGGATACAAAAGACGACTCCCTGCTATGAGTCCGGGAGGTTTCGGTCTTTGTGGCTGCTGGCATAAAAGCCTCCGATTGCTGCACTGCAGCATCGGCTTAAATATACGACTCGACAGGAGTTGTGTCAAGCAATTATTATTGCTTTGTGCATAGCAACATAGAGGCTTTTGCACCGGCGGCGGCGCCAGGTTCGATGAGACTGGGCCTGCCACCTTTACGCTGCGTGCCAGTCACAGGACTTTCACCTCAGCTGGAACCCAGACCTTAACCGCAAAGGACGAAAAGAAAAGGACTGCTGAAACCGCGGAGCGTAGCCGGATCACAACATGGCCATATCGTCCCCTGTCATTATCAAAAAATACGGTAACCGGCGGCTCTACGATACCGCCGCCAGCCGCTACATCAATCTCGACGACATTGCCGCGCTGATTCGCGAAGGCAAGGGCGTCAAGGTGGTGGACGCGAAAACCGGCCAGGATCTGACCCGCGTCACCCTGACGCAGATCATCACCGAGGATGCCAAGGACAAGCCCACCGGCCTGCCGCTCGAACTGCTTCGCCAGCTCATCGTGGCCTCCGACGAAGTGCGGCAGGAGTTCATCATGTGGTATCTG
>Ga0335080_10005699_pt1 | contig 12851 bp, 11 predicted proteins | sample Lox_Sample_34_FD_206720 | JGI IMG/M metagenome (GOLD analysis project Ga0335080, IMG submission 206720) | Soil microbial communities from Loxahatchee National Wildlife Refuge, Florida, United States - Lox_Sample_3.4 | ecosystem: Environmental > Terrestrial > Soil > Wetlands | place: USA... | reverse complement strand
ATCTTCCATCCAGTCTGCTTTTGCCCTCAGTTTGGGGACCAAGGCCTCGACGGCTTGATCGTGCGGGTCCAACCCGACGATGATCAGGGCCCCGCCATTGTCCCCGGTGAACAGAGGATCCGGCCAATCCACACTCGAGACGGCGCCCGATACTCCCGGCACGCTTCGCAAGGAACTGGTCAAGAAGGTCAATGCATCTGCGCTCTCAGCTGAATCCGGATCGGGAATGCCAGTAATCACCAGAACCAGGCGGTGGGCGTACGCAGACTGGAAACGCTGCGCCAGTTCCCGGTCGACTTCTCCGGATTCTCCGCCCTTGATGTGAACAGTCGTCTCCAGGTGGCGCTCGACCTTGTAGGAAAAGGGCAGCAGCGCAAGCGCCATGACAAACCCCGACATTGCCAACCAGAATAGTCGGCGAGCGGGATTACGCCCAGTGTTCAAGCCCGGCATTACGATGGACAATCCTCGTCGTTCCTAGTCTATCTTACAGCCATGAAACGACTTCGGTGATCTGGCACATCGATGATATCGAATCGGGCTGGATATTCACGGGGATTCGGCCCTGAGGTTAGTTAACTACAAATGGGGAACTGCCGGTTGGGAGACACGGCCATTCGACACAGGCTACTTGAGTTGTCAGGAGAAGGCCAGAGAGCTTGCCATTGCCGACAACCGCGTCAGCGAGATTGACCTCGAGTGGAATCCGAAGTGCCGGCGTCGCTCGACGTAGACCTCTCACAATTCTGGGATGAGGGCGAACTCATGGTCTTTACGGTTGAGCGCATCGGTAGTACGGAGCCGAACCAACCGATTGAGGACTACGCGCAAACCAAAAGCGAGAATCGATGAACGGCCCTCTCAAGATTGGCGATTTTGTAAGAACTTTAATCAGGGCAGCTGCCAAGTATATTCACCCGGGACCGAAGTAGCGAATCCGCTTAAAATCGATGACCTCCTGGAGCTTGGCCGCTGCCACGGAAAAACCAAGAGTTCGCGGCGCTCCTAGCGGTCTTGAGCTCTGGCGATTTCGCCTCCGCTGGCATAAACTCCGGCTGCAGCGCCTCGGGCGAGGCAGGAGACATAGAAACGCCTAGCGCCTTGGACGCACTGAGGCCTACTTGAGAAAGAGACCTTTTGGTTTCAGGATCACCGAGTGATCCGTATCGCCCGTGGAGTTGAACATCCCAATTCAGTGATCCAAGAAGGACAGTCTTATGGCTAGCACAACCGAGTCTCCGGGACGAGGCTTATCGCGGGTCCAACCGGCGAACCAGTCCAGTTTTTTCTCCAGCGAATCTGTACTCGACATTTTGAGACTTATTTTCGCGGGTAGCCCGCTGCCCGAGGTACTAACGATCATTGCTCGGTTGGTCGAATCCCAGGCTAAGGGTCTGTTGTGCACGATCTGGCTTCCTGACGAGGGCGGCGAGACTCTTCATTGCGCCGCCGCTCCCAGCCTGGAGGGATTTCCCGCGCACGTTGGGCCCACTGTCGTTTGCGCGAAGGGCGCATCTTGCGGCACGGCCGTTCATCGGAGGGAGCCGGTCTACGTGACCGACATCCTTACGGACCCGCTTTGGGACGACTATCGTCACGTCATGTCGCGTTACGAGATTCGTTCCGTTTGGTCGCGTCCCTTGTTCGGAAAGGATGGCAAGGCTCTAGGAACTTTCGCCATCCTTTACCGTGAGGTTCGGAGCCCAAATGCCGCGGACTTGCAGCTGATCGAAAATGCCAGTCACATCACCGGGATCGCGATTGAACGTCACAGGAGCGAAGAAGACCTGCGGCGTGAGCGCGATAGGCTTCGACTGCTTCTTGAGATCACGAATAGCATGGCGTCGAAGCTCGATCTTCGCCGGCTGGTAGAGACGCTCTCTACCAGTCTTCTGAGGGTAACGCGATGTGATTTTTGCGCGTTGCTTTTGCCGCACGCCGGTGGTGGAGAGCTGCGCTTAACGATTTTGTATAACCCGGAGCCACGAGGATCGCTCTCTGAAGGTGCAAGCGTCCCAATCCGTGGTTCACTCTGCGGCAAAGCGTTTCGGACCGGCAAGAGCCAGCACTTTAACGGCCTGGATGAATTGCGCCAGGACCCTGAGAGCTTCGACGGTGAGGTCGGCAGGCTTTTCTATGAACGCATGTTGGCGGAAGGCGTAAAGTCCGGCTGCGACCTTCCGCTTGTCGGCCGGCGCGGAGTCGTGGGCGTATTGAGCGCGTTAAAACGTGCCGCGGAGGTATTCGACGAAGCAGACGTTGAGTTTCTCGAACAGGTATCTCGCCAAGTAGCTATCGCGGTGGAGAACGCAATCGACTACGAGACGGCGGTCAAAGACCGGGATCAGGAGACACAACAAAGAATTTATCTCGAAGAAGAAATTCGCGCGGAGTTCAGGGAAATTGTTGGCGAAAGTGCGGTATTGAAGACCGCCCTGAGTCTGGTCTCGGTTGTGGCCCCCACGGATTCCAGCGTGCTCATCCAAGGAGAGACGGGCACCGGCAAGGAGCTTGTTGCACGGGCGATACACAAGTTGAGTACGCGGAGCGAAAAAGCATTCGTGAAGTTGAATTGCGCCGCGATCCCGCTTGGGCTTCTTGAGAGCGAATTGTTCGGTCATGAAAAGGGGGCATTCACGGGAGCAATCGCTCAGAAGACGGGCCGCTTCGAACTCGCCGACAAAGGCACGCTATTTCTGGACGAGGTAGGCGACATACCTCTGGAGCTTCAAGCGAAATTGCTCCGGGTCTTGCAGGAGCAGGAATTCGAAAGGCTGGGGAGCAACCGGACGCATGCGGTCGATGTGCGCCTGATTGCTGCTACGCATAGGGATTTGCCCGCGATGGTGAAACAAGGGACATTTCGTGAAGACCTCTATTATCGGCTGAAGGTATTCCCGATTCAGGTCCCGGCCTTGCGCCAACGCCCGGAGGATATTCCTATGCTGGCGCGCCATTTCACGAAGTTCTACGCGCAACGTATGAACAAGCGGGTGGAACTAATCCCCGAGGAGACGATGGTTGCGTTGGTGCGCTACCAGTGGCCAGGAAACGTGCGCGAACTGCAGAATTTCATTGAGCGCGCCGTCATTCTCTCTCCCAACTCGACATTGCATGCGCCCACTTCTGAGTTGGAGCCGTTCGCGCCGCGTCCCAAACCTGATGGCCCACTGAATGGCCTTGCCGAAGTCGAGCGCGACCATATCGTCCGCGCGCTTGAAGCAAGCAACTGGGTGATCGGCGGCCGTAAGGGAGCTGCTGAACGGTTGGGCATGAAACGAACCTCCCTCGTCTACAGAATGAAAAAGCTTCGCGTAAATCGACCCGCCGCAGCCCCATTGAAACGCGGTGCAGCCAGCGGCATTGGTCACGACTGAGTGTCGGCGCTGCCGACACAACGATTAGGTGACCCGCGACGGTCGATGTGCCAGGAATCCGTCAGTGACGGCCCTTCGTCGGAGGTTTGACACCTTCCAGTCCGGCTTTTTCCGGCTCACTTCCCCGAATCACTAGGCATAGGAACGATTTCCGTCCGATGTCTCTGAGTTTCCGAGACTAGCTTCCTTGGCAGTCCGCGTGCACCGCCGACGAATGCGCGCTCGCACGCGCTGAAACGACCGCAAGAACCAAGGGGGAAATCGTGATGATCCCTAAAGTCACATTCACGTTGGCATTTGCTCTACTCGCTCTCGCCACTGGCTTGCAACAATCGGCAGCCGCGCAGGACAGCCCAAAGCCAAGTAACGGAGCGAAGACTGTTGAAACCGGCACCTTCCACGGAAAAGTCCACCAGACTTCCGGCCGCGCCACCATCTATCAGGAAGCCGGCGGGAAGTTGGTCCTTCGCTTGACGAATTTCAAAACGTCGAATGGTCCCGACGTCCACGTGATTCTGGTAGCCCTGAAAGACGCTGACGACGACGTCAATTTCCTGAAGAACGGGACTGATCGGGTAGAGCTGGGAAAGCTCAAAGGGAATGAGGGCGATCAAAATTACGAGATTCCAAAAAACACGGATCTCGCGAAATTTCAGACGGTCTCAATATACTGCGAGCGCTTCAACGCTAATTTCGGAGCGGCGCCTCTGGAGAAATTCTAATCCCATCGGTCCGCACGAATCCGGAATCGAGAAACTTGCGATTGCCGCCAAAATACCGAACAGGAGCGAACCGTGGCTAGCCGCCTGTTTTCCTGGCTTCCGAGAAGAAAGTGGGTCGTGATAGGCGTCGCAGTGCCGATCCTCGTGGCTGCCTGGTGGATTTTCCGTCCGGAGAAGCTTTGGGTGAATGTAAAGGTTAACGAGCCTGCGCCATTCGCCTCAAATGCCGATCCTGAGCCGCTATATACCGGGCTGTTGGCAGGCCGGGCGCATCCGACGAGCGGGCGCGCTTCCATCTACCAAATGCCTGACGGCAAGCGTGATCTCCGGTTAACGGACTTCACGACTTCCAATGGTCCGGACGTTCATGTCGTTCTTGCTCACAGTTCCGATGAAAACCTCAAACAAGACTTCGTGAAAGGTCACCTCGATGCCATCGAATTAGGCCCAATGAAAGCGAACCAGGGGGACCAAAACTACGATCTTCCTGACTCGGCTGATGTCAGCAAGTATGACGACGTGATCATTTATTGCGAGCGATTCAATGTCGTCTTCGGCTCGGCGAAACTCGTTAAGTTCTAGATCGCTGGTCCGGGTGCCGGAGTTCGAAAACTGCGGGAGGACAGTATGAGTAGTCCCATCTCGCGAGCGACGCCCGCAGGACGCGGGGCGAGTTCGAGAGCGGCCGGCTTACCTGTGACCTCCATTCACAAGGTTGAAGCCGATGGCGTGCAAGTTTTCTATCGTGCCGCAGGCGATTTGAATGCGCCCATAGTTCTCCTGCTGCACGGATTCCCAACTTCCTCTTTCATGTTTCGCGAGCTCATTCCACGCCTGGCCGACGAATACCGCGTGATTGCGCCTGACCTGCCTGGATTCGGATTCACCGAAGTCCCGACCGAACGAAAATATGTGTACTCCTTCGATCAGTTGGCTCTCACAATCAACGCCTTCACGCGGGCGCTCAAGCTGGATCGCTACGCGATTTACGTTTTTGACTACGGCGCACCGACGGGCTTTCGCTTGGCGATGGCGCAGCCCGAGCGAATCACGGGCATCGTTTCGCAGAACGGGAACGCATACGAGGAGGGCCTCGGTGATGCGTGGGCGCCGATTCGTAAGTATTGGAGTGAACCAACGGCGGACAATCGAGACATACTCCGCAAGAGCGTTCTGACTGCGGGAGGAACGCGTTGGCAGTATACGCACGGCGTGGCCGATCCAGAAAGCGTTGCGCCTGAATCGTACACACTCGACACTGCCCTGCTCGAGCGCGCAGGAAACAAGGAGATTCAGCTCGATTTGTTTCTCGACTACGCGTCGAACGTGAAGCTTTATCCGAAGTTCCAAGAATACTTTCGCAAATCGAAACCGCCCCTGCTCGCAATTTGGGGCAAGAATGACCCATTCTTTCTTCCGGCCGGCGCCGAAGCGTTTCGAAATGACCTGCCCGACGCAAAAGTTCGGTTCCTCGACACCGGACATTTTGCGATCGAGACTCACGGCCCCGAAATCGCATCCGCGATGAGGGAGTTTCTCAGCACGATACGTTGACGGAGAGCGAAATGGAACGCCGTAGCGTCATGGGCTCGCGCACAGCTACATCTCTCGGACTCGTTTCTAGGGGCTCGTTAACTGAATCCGCAGCGGCTTCACACTTGGCGCGGACTGCCGCAAATTCTTCCGGGCAGACTGCCAAGACGAGCGAGTTTTCCCCGAACTCAACAATCGTTCTGGTCCATGGCGCGTGGGCGGACGGTTCTTGTTGGAGTAGCGTCATTCTCCCCCTGGAGCGACGCGGCCTGAGAGTAATCTGTGCGCCGATCCCGCTCACTTCCTTAACCAACGACACGACTGCGCTGAACTGGGCGCTGGATCGAACCAGTGGCCCAGTGGTTCTCGTAGGGCACGCCTACGCGGGCGCCGTGATCACCGCAGCCCGCCAGGATCGAGTCAAGTCTCTCATCTACATCGCCGCTCTCGCGCCGGATGAGAGCGAGACCGTGGCTAAGGTCTTCTACCGCGACCCACCGCACCCGGAAGCGCCGAAGCTGGTTCCCGATCCGTACGGCTTCATATGGATGCCGGACGACGGCTTTCGTCGCGCGGTGGCGCACAAAGCGTCGGCCGATCGAACCCAAATAGCGACGGCCGTGCAACGCCCCATCGCGGTTGAGTGCATTCAAGAGGCCGCGCCCGTTCCCGCCTGGAAGTCGAAACCGTCTTGGTTTCTGCTCGCCGAAGAAGACCGCATGATCAATCCGAAGACCCAGGAGTTCATGGCCCAGCGAATGGGCGCCACGATTCGGCGGAGTGCCGTGGACCATAGCCCGATGTACAGCGCGCCGGATCTCGTGGTGGAGGTAATTGTCGCAGCGGCGACAAAGAGCTTATCGAGCTGATTCATCCGCCGACGACTATCCGCGCTCTCAGGCGCCCTGATTTCCGTGATCGAGGAGAAAAGAATGGAGCGTCGGATGTTCCTTGGGACCCTCACAACTACGTCGATTGGAGCCGTGCTGGACGGTTCATTTCCAAATCTCGCGCTTTCGAACATCGACGTACAAACGGACCCAATCGCGACCGGTCAGGTCAACTTCGAAGGTTTCTCAAGTCAAAGTTGCGGGGAATTCTGTTTTTATACGCCGCTACGGGTTATTGAAAAAGTGGCGCGCCCGGAGAGAGTCGAACTCCCGACCTTCTGGTTCGTAGCCAGACGCTCTATCCAGCTGAGCTACGGGCGCACTCGATGGTTGAGAACCGCGAAGAACAACCCGGAAATTGTATCACACGCGAACGGCAGCCGCGCAGCAGGCGCGGGCTCTTTCTGGATCGAGGCGTAATGCAGAATTACGCCGGGCGCAGAAAATGGAGGAAAAGCGTGAGGTGGCGGCGCACGTCGCCGGTGATGAGGAAATGCTCGCGCACATGCTCGTGGCCGTTCTCGCCGAGTTTTTGGGCAATCGCTGGATTCGAGAGTAGGAATCGGATCTGATACGCCGCACCTTCGATCGAATGAGCCAGCATTCCGGTGTGTTTGTGGATCACCTGTGACGGGATGCCTCCCACGGCCGACGCGACGACGGGCTTCTTTTTCCAGAGCGCTTCGGTGACGGTCAGACCGAAGCCCTCTCGCAGGCTCTTTTGCAGAACGATGGTCGAAGCGCGCTGCAAAGCGTTGATTTCCGGCGCGCTGGTGGGCGGAAGCTCCAGAATGTGAATGTCGGGGTCCTTTCCCGCGGCCTCGCGGACCTCCGCAAGCACCGCATCTCCCTCCGGGTCATCCGAAGCGCCCCCGCCCGCCAGCACCAACTGGCAATCCGCATAGCGCTTGACGATTTGATAAGCGCGCACGACGCCGATCGGGTCCTTCAGGCGGTCGAACCGCGATATCTGCGTGACAATCGGCCGCTGGGGGTCGATGTCGAATCGCGCCAGGGTCTCGCTGACGAGCGAAGGCTCGAGTTCGCGGTTTTTCTCCGAAAGCGGATCGATGGAGGGGAAAAAGAGATACTGCGGCACGGGAAGCCGGCGCGCGAACGCCGGTGAGGAAAAAATGGCGCTGTCGAAGCGGTCCACGAAAGGCGCGAGGAAATTCCAGACCTTCTGGTTGGGGCGGGACAGGTCGATATGGCATCGCCAGGTCCAGTGGCCGCGGCCGTTCGGGCGAGCGTCGATCAGCGCCACGGGCTGCGGATCGTGGATCATCGTAAAGTCGCAATCGAAGCAAAGGCGCGAGCGATTCTGCTCGGTATTGGCGAGAAACGTCGTAAAGCTGTCGTCGGAGAGCTGATAGGCCTCGCCATGCAGCGCGTTGTGAAACGCTTTCGTCACCGCGAAGAAGTCTTCGCCGCCGGTGATGACATCCCAGCGCACCTTGATCCCCAGCTCCTGCATGAGCGGTACCATGCGGTTCAATATCTCCGCCACGCCGCCGCCGACCGCCGTCGAATTGACCATCTGGATGGACCGCCCCTGGAGCCGGTTTGCCAGCGTGCGCAATTCGGCTATTTCGATGGCGCCGATGAGGGACTCGTAGTCGTCCAGGCGAATCAAGCGAGGCGGAGCCTGCGTCCCGATCATTGCCCAAGCTCTCCTTCCAGCAAGCGAAGAATAGTCTCTCGGGCGCGGTCAAGCGTGACGGTGTATATGTCGATTTGATCCACTTTGCGCGCGAGGTCCTTGAGCCCCAATTCCATCGAGAGCCACTGCGAGAAATCGTTGGTACGCAGCTGCAGGCGAAGGCGCGAAGTGATGAAATGAAATTGCAGCGATCCGTGAGCCAGGTCCTTCAACCCGTTGCGGAACTGCTCAAGGGTCCATGCTTCCTTCCCCAGGGGAACCTTCTCCTCGACGGTCTCGCAAAAGAAGAACTCCTCGAAGGCCGCCTGCGAAGCTGTGGCGGCGTTGCCATGGCAATACTCCTCCACGATCTTCCGGAGATCGTGCCGCAGATCCGCCAGTGAGACATAATCACGGATATCGATCGAGGCCATTCGCTCCGCGAGCACGGGCCGGTTGCATGCGCTGAGCACCCACTGGGCGAAATCGTTTGAGAACCCCTCCGTGAGGAAATGATGACGGCCGAGACTCTGAAAGGTGTGATAGAAAATCGAGGCGTCCGTGCAATCCGCCAGCCCCTTCTGGAGATCCAGAAGGCTCGACGCAGCCTGGTTGCCGATCCGCACCAGATATGACGCGGTTGCAAACTGGAACGCTTCTCCGGCCCTCTTCGTCACGGCAGCTCCTTCTCCATCCGGGCGAGCAGCCTCAGCGCCTCCGCCGGTGAGCGGACGAAAAAGCGTGCCGATGTGCTCCACTCATCACCGACCTGCACGGTAATTCGATTCGGCAAAGCCGCGAAAGCGACTTCGTCCGTGCCGTCGTTGCCCATGTAAATCACCGCTGTGTCGGGGCGGTCGTCATTCAGAACCTTTTCGAGGGCGCTGACCTTCCCAGGAATTTCCCGGGGCAGTATTTCCCAGACCTTACTGCCATGGAGGACGTGCAGGCCGTCTTTTCGAACCGCGACGATTTCGGAAACGGTTTCGGCTACGCATTCCACAGCACGGGCCCGCGCATTTCGGTAGTGCACCGCCACGCTCACACCCTTGTCTTCGATCCAAAGCCCGCTAGCGCGACGGAGAAGGCGCTGCACCGAGCGTTTGGCTTCCTCGAGAGCTGCGCGCGAGCCTGCGCTCAACGCAACCTGGCCTTCGTCACGCTCGCCGCCGTGCACGCCGACATAGCGCAGCTCGTTCAGAGCTACGAGTTTACGGACGTTGCGCAGGCGCCGGCCGGTTACCACTGTGACGACGACATTCGGGTGCGCCGCCAATCGTTTGAGCACGCTTCTTGCCATGCCGGACATTCGTACGTCTCGCGGCCTGCGCCGCAGCTTGGCCAGGGTGCCATCGAAATCCAGAAAGAACGCCCAGCGCCTAGCTGCCTTCAGCTCGTTGCGAATCTCAGGCCAATTCCTGAAGGCCGGCCGCGCGCGGCGCTGCAGCTGGGATTCTCTTCGAATCGAAGAAGGTGACCGCGTGTGCGCCTTTGCTTGCAGTCGTTCCGGCGGCCTGTTTTCCTTGGCCGGCGAAATGGCTTGGGTACCGGTTGCTGCGCCCGGCGGCGCCAGTCTAGGCATATTTTCCCGCCCGCGCCGACAACGTGTGTTCGGCTTCATCAATCCGAATTTCAGAGAGCTCAGCGATCAGGTTGCCGGCCCAGCGATAGACGTTATGGTCTCGGACGTTCAGGCGCATCCGGCGCATGCGCGTCGTGCGCTCATCGGAATCCATCTCGAGGGCGGAGCGGACGGCCTCCGCGAGCTGGTCGGTATCGTAGGGGTTGACGATCAGAGCGTCACGCAGCTCGCGCGTCGCGCCCGTGAACTGGCTCAGAATCAGCGCGCCTTCGCAATCCTCCCGCGAAGCGACGAACTCCTTCGCGACCAGGTTCATGCCGTCGTGCAGCGAGGTCACCATGCAAAAATCCGCGGCGCGGTAGTAGGGCAGGATTTCCTCGTGGCTGTGATGCCGCGTCAAGAGCACAATGGGCTTCCAGTTTCCTTTCGCGAATCGCGCGTTGATCCTGGCCGCCTCCGCCTCCACTTCCGCCAGGAAGTCATGGTAGCGAGGTATGTTCGTGCGACTCGGCGCGCCGATCTGGACGAAGGTGAACCTCTCTTTGTACACCGGCCATTTCTCCAGAAATCGTTCGATGCCGCGGAACCGCTCGATCAGCCCCTTCGTGTAGTCCACTCGATCCACGCCGACGCCCAGGAAACTCGACTGCGTTCCTAGTTTCTTGAGCAGCGACGCCCGGAGGTCGTATTGCGAGGGCACGGGCCCGCCGATGCCAACATCCTGCTGCGTTTCGCGGAAGTCGACGCTGATCGGGAACGGACGAACAAGCGTCACGTGATCGCCCCGCTTGACCGCGAAGCGCTCCCATTCGATGCGTGATTCCAGGGCGGCATCCACGGTCTCAAGGAAGTTGTTGCAGTGGGCCTGGGTCTGAAATCCCACCAGGTCCGCGCCAAGCAGGCCGTCGAGGAGATCGCGCTGCCAGGGGCAGATTCCGAATGCCTCGGGATTCGGCCACGGAATGTGCCAAAAGATCGCCACCCGCACATCGGGCCGCGCTTCCTTTATCATCCGCGGCAACAAAGCGAAGTGATAGTCTTGAACGAGTAGCAGCGCTTGCTCCGCATTTTCCATCTCCTCCAGCGCCGTGTCGGCGAATTTTCGATTTACTTCCCGATAGCTTTCCCAATCGGATGTCCGGAAGGTCGGCCGCGTATGCGCAATGTGGCACAGCGGCCACAGGCCCTCGTTCGCAAACCCGTAGTAATAACCCTGCTCCTCTTCCTTGGTCAGCCAGACACGTCGAAGCGTGTACTCCGGCCGGTCCGGAGGGACGCGCAGCCGCCCGCGACGGTCCACGGTCTCGCGATCGGCGTCGCCCGAGCCGTGAGCTATCCAGGTTCCATCACATGCTCGGAGGATCGGTTCGAGCGCCGTCACCAAGCCACTCGCAGGAACCGAGGCTTCGATATTCTTTCCGCGGTGCAGGTGCATGTACGGTTCGCGGTTCGAAACGACGAATAGAGAGCCTTGTAGTTTGTTCTGGATGCTGGCCCGCAAGCGCTCCGGGGTCCAACGCGATTCTCCGGTTTCGCGCAGCCGCGCTTCCTCCTCGGCCGCGGCGCGAGCCTCGTTCAGGCTTCGCGCCAGATTCACGACTTCCTCGGAAAAGGGCGTCAGGAAGTCCTCCTTCGGCAGGTTCGGGCGCGGCTGCATGCGCCCGCTCCGCAGGTCCCGCATCCATTGCGCGGTCCGCGAGATGGGCAGCACGATCGTCCAACGAATGATCAATACCGTGACAAAGACCACGAGCAGGACTTGCGCGATCACATGCCACACCGTCTCGCGCCAGATGCGCGCGCTTTGTGCTTCGATGAAGCTGGCATCGTGAAAAATGGCCAGTACGCCGGAGAGCCCGTTGTCGCCCAGCAGCGGCAGGTAGTACGCGTGCATCGGCTTGTCACCGATGCGCAGGAACTCGCTTACCGGCTGTCCGTCGTTTTTCAGCCGATCCAGGGGCAGCGCCGGCTGCGCGAAATCGCTTTCAAGGCTGGAGCTCTCGGCAAGCACCCGGCCGTCCGCCGCGTAGACGATCACTCCCGAAAGCTGCTGGCGGTTCTCGAACTGCTCCACGATGCGCCGCAGCTGGCCCCGGGAGTCGCGTTCGATAGCCGGCTCAATGATTTCCGCGAGGCTCTCCGCGAAGATCGCCGCGCGCCGCTCGAGATCGCCGCGAAGGCCCCGTTTTTCCGCGCTGACTTCATTCCGCGAAATGAAGAACGTTACCAGCGTGATTCCGACGACAAGGAAGAGGATCAACCGGAGGCTGAGTCTCACGATATCTCCTGCGAAACAGCTTTCAGATGTGCTCGCATCAAGGCCGCAGGGCGCGCCGCGCACCGCGCTCTACGGTCCGGGAAGAAACGTCAGGCGGTGGCTTCGATGCTCTGGACGCGAATGATCTTGCTGGCAGCGTCGAGGGTGCCGGTCACCCGGACTTTCTTCCCTTCGAACTTGCTGGCGGTTTCCTGGTCATCGAGCTGATAGGAAAGATTGTTGGCATCGTCGCTGAAAACGAACTGACTGCCCGATTTCGTGATCGTGCCGACAAAGGTTTGGGCCTTCGTTTGGGTCTTCGGGTCCGCCGACTGGCCCGGCTGGTTCTGGCTTGCGGCGAGGGTTGCCGGGTGGTTGGTCGCTCGGGCGACTGCGCCCACTGCGACGGAAGAAAGCAGAACGATCGAGGCCAACGTCAAAACTGTCTTCATGTCTTCTCCTCAGAATGTGTGACGTGGCTGGTACCCGGCAATACTGCAAGATCGATTCCATCGCGCCGACTTTTATCTCGTTTGGTCTCAGTAACTTCGACGCCCTTCCTGGCTCGATTCCGGGATATTTTTCGATTGGCTGTAGTTTTTTCCAGCATGGAGCTTTGCCCGACGGCAGCCGCCAAGAACGGCGCGCGGCTATCCGAGAGTAGGGCCAGGCAGAGACGACGGGCGGTAGTCACGAGCCGGGGGCTCAACACGGGGCGTCCGCCCCGCAGGCTGGCGCGCCAGGCGCAGCCGCAAGCGATCCATGTAGAGGTAGACGACCGGCGTGGTGAACAGGGTGAGCATCTGGCTGACGATCAGCCCCCCCACGATGCTGATGCCCAGCGGCCGCCG
>Ga0335080_10005698_pt1 | contig 12852 bp, 12 predicted proteins | sample Lox_Sample_34_FD_206720 | JGI IMG/M metagenome (GOLD analysis project Ga0335080, IMG submission 206720) | Soil microbial communities from Loxahatchee National Wildlife Refuge, Florida, United States - Lox_Sample_3.4 | ecosystem: Environmental > Terrestrial > Soil > Wetlands | place: USA... | reverse complement strand
AATCACGATCTTTGCGCCACCCCCGCTTTCCACTGGCGGCGGTGGCGGTGGCGGATAATATGGCATCGCCGCGTAACCGGGCGGAGGCGGAGGAGCTTGGGGAGGAGGAGCCTGAGCGGGAGGCTGGTCGCCGCCGGTCGGACTCGGATTCGGGAAGATCGACATAAGACTCCTAGTTGTGTAGGTTAGCAGGAATTCTAACTATTTAGAAGTGTAAACTTCAGGTTTCGTTTCAGGGATCGAACGGATCTCTTTCTGGATACTGGCACGTGCGGTCCGAAGGCTTCATAACACCTCCGGCAAAAATAAGTTCCAAGTTCCGTGTCCATTTCCGGATCCCCGCGCGACGATCCAATAGAAAGCGATCGAATCAGGAGAAGCTGAAAAGGAGGCATCATGAAATACCTATGCATGGTGGTGGTCGACGAGACCAAGCTGAGCGCTTTGTCGCCCGGTGAGTCGCAGGTTTTGGATGATGAAAGCCTCGACTATGATGAAACGCTGCGCCAGGGAGGTCACCTGATCGCGGCTCAGGCGCTGGGATACTCCAACACTGCAAAAACCATACGGATTCGAGATGGCAAGACGATGGTAACCGATGGTCCGTTCGCCGAGACGAGGGAGGTGCTGGGCGGCTTTATCCTGATCGACGCGAAGGACCTCGACGAGGCTGTCCGGCTGGCTTCACGAATCCCGGCCATCCGGCTGGGCGGTGTCGAAGTACGGTCCGTCAAGGAATTGACGTCGAGCAAAAGCGGCTCCAAATGATTCGGCTTGCCACGATCGCCGGGCTGCTCCGGCTTATTATGTATGGGTGATCAACGGACACCGCATCATCGTGCCGGAGAAGCTGGATCATGCCGATCCTGGGGAGGCGCGGGAAAATCTGCGCGATCTGGTTCGGGTGAATCAGCTTTTTGGCGGCTACCGAACTCTGTGCAAGATGGTTGGTGAATTCGTCGGCTCATCCGAGCGGTTCTCCTTGCTGGATGTGGGCGCCGCTTCAGGCGACATGGGTGCGGCTTTGCGGCGGCGGTTTCCGCGCGCCGACGTCACCTCGCTCGATTATCGAGCGGTCCATCTGACGCTGGCCCAGCAGCCCAAGGTGGTTGGCGATGCCTTCCGTCTGCCTTTTCGCCGCGCCAGCTTCGACTTTGTGTTCAGCTCGCTATTCCTGCACCACTTCACCGATGGCCAGGTCGCGGAGTTGCTGGCGGGCTTTCGGGATGTCGCAAGACGGGGAGTGCTGGCCATCGACCTGGAGCGCGGTCCGCTGGCCTATCATTTCATGCCGGCCACGCGCTGGTTGTTCGGCTGGCACGATATTTCCATGCACGATGGGCCGGTGTCGGTCCAAGCGGCATTCAAGCGCGATGAATTACTGTCGGTCGCTCGCGATGCGGGACTCCCGGACGCCCGTGTTTCGACGCACTGGCCCTGGGCGCGGCTCTCGTTGGTAGCGCCGCTTTGAGCTCGCCGGGCAGAGAGTAGCGGCGGTCCGAACCTCAGGTTGTCATAATAAAGCGTGCATCGCATTCTGCCAGTTGCGCTGCTTATCCTCTTGAGCGCCTGCGAGCGCTACCCGGACAGCTACCCGCCTCCCGAACAGCGACATCCTTCCGAGGAAAAGAACGCCGGGTATTCGATGGTTGTGGAAATGTCCGATCCGGGAGTGGAATGGCGCCTTGTAAAGGACATCTACCCGCCGCTCGAAGGCGTCCCCTGGCGCTGGACAGGTACCCAACCCACGGTTCGAATCCTGGCTGCACGCACGGACCATCTGAAATTGATGGCGGACTTCTCGCTTTGGCCTACAGCCTTTAAACAAACCGGCGCAGTGGAACTCACGTTTGACGTCAACGGACACGCGCTGGATAAGATCCGATACACATCGCCCGGCGACAAACACTTCGAGAGGCCGATTCCTCCAGACTGGCTCATGACCGATGTCGAGTCCATCGTTTCTATTCACTTGGACAAGCTATATACCGCCCCTGAGGACGGCAAGAAGTTTGGCTTCATCCTGTCGCGTATCGGATTCGTGGATTAATGTTCGCTGTAGCCGTCATCCTGTTTGCGGCTCTCTTCGCGGCCGCGACCGCTTGGTCGCTGGGCGCTGTGTTGCTGCGCAAACTAGCGATCAAGTTGTATCGGGTTGAAGAGCGTCTGCTTGCGTTCCTGGTCGGCTCGGCTTGCCTCAGCGCGATTCTCTTCGTTCTGGCTGCACTGCGCTGGGTGCATCGCGGGGTATTGATTGCACTGGGCGTTCTGGCGATCGGCTACGCGTTTTCGACCGGTGCGTATCGAAGCAAGGGCGCACGCTTCCCTCCGTTGCCGCCGGTCTGGAAATGGGCTTTCGTCGCAGCATTCGCCGCGTTCACGTACTTCTATCTCTTCAATGCGCTGGCGCCCGAGGTCAGCCCGGATGGAATGGCGTATCACTTGGGCGAAGTCGCGAAGTATTCTCGCGCGCATGGCTTTGTCCGCATTACCACCAATATCTACGCCAATCTCTCGCAGGGTGTCGAACTGATTTATCTCTTCGCTTTTGCATTCGGCAAGCATTCCGCAGCGGCTTTGGTGCACTTCACGTTTTTGCTGGCAGTGACATTTTTGATCGTGTCCTACGGCCGGCGTATTGGACATCCGCAAGTGGGCTCCGCGGCTGCGATTTTCTTCTATGCGAGCCCGGTGATCGGATTGGACGGCACCATCGCCTACATCGATGTCGCACTGGCCGCGGTCGTGTTCGGATTGTTTTATCTGCTGCAGATCTGGGATCAGGATCGCGAGGCTCGTCTACTGGTCCCGATCGGGATCTTGACTGGGTTCGCGTTCGCCGTGAAATACACGGCCTTTTTGGCGGTTCCTTACGCGCTGGGCTTTATCCTATGGAAGCAATGGCGCGCGAGAAGACCGTGGTTTCGCCCGGCTCTGGCAACCGCGGGCCTCGCGCTTATCTTCATCGCGCCCTGGCTGGTGAAAAACTGGATCTGGGTGGAGAACCCCTTTTCGCCGTTTGCTAATCGCTTATTTCCGAATCCCTACGTTCACGTCTCGTTCGAAGAGGACTATCGCCGATCGGAGCAGACCTACGGCATGACGGATCTCCGCCAGATACCACGGCAACTAACTGTCAAGGGCGAGTATGTTCAGGGATTCTATGGTCCGCTCTTCCTGCTCACGCCGCTAGCCTTGCTCGCTCTGCGGCATCGCGCTGGCCGGCAATTGTGGCTCGCCGCGGTCATTTTCGGTCTGCCGTATTATGCGAACGTCGGCGCGCGTTTTCTAATTCCGGCGGCGCCCTTTGTCTCGCTCGCTCTGGCACTGACATTTGTTAAAGCGACAGATCTGTTGTTCCTGCTGATGCTGGCTCATGCGGTAAGCTGCTGGCCGAGTGTCGCCAAGCGGTACTGTGCGCCCTCAGCTTGGCGCCTGTACGAGACACCCGTCGAGGCTGCGCTGCGTATCGAGCCGGAAGAGAAATTTCTTTCGCGGCGCAGCCCGCAATACAACGAGACGATGCTGATCAATCGTCTGGTGCCTCCTGGCGAGCGGGTATTCTCGTTCGGACAAATGACGGATGCCTACACGTCGCACGAGATCATCGTCGGATTCCAAGGTGCGTTCAACGAAGTGCTGCGCGACATATTGTGGACGCCTTTGTTTAGCAGTTATCAATCCACGCGCCTGCTAACATTCCGCTTCCCGGCTCGTCAACTGACCGCGGTGCGTGCCGTTCAAACCCAACACGCCAAGGATGTGCAGTGGGGGATCGCGGAACTGCGGGTCTCGAGCAGCGGAACTGAGCTTCCGCGTCAACCGCTATGGCGTTTGCGCGCGCATCCCAATCCGTGGGACGTGCAGATGGCGTTCGACAACACTCCCGTGACACGCTGGCGAAGCTGGCAGGTGGCGGCGCCCGGGATGTTTGTTCAACTAGATTTCGGCAGCTCACAGGTGATCGACACCGTCACACTCGAGTCCGCAGACGAAGGCTACCAGACCAAGGTCAAGCTGGAAGGCCGGGATGCCCAAGGCCAATGGACGACGCTGAGCCAGCAGCCGGTTGAAACCGAGCATCCCACCCAAGTGAATCTAAGGCAGGGCGCCGCCGCGGAGCTTAAGGCCCGCGGCATTCGCTACTTTATCGTTGAGAAGACCGACTTTCGTTCCGATGATTTTCAGATGTACTCGGCGCTGTGGGGCATCAAGTGCATCGGGACATGGAACTCGAGCGCGTACCTGTATCACATCGAATGAAACGGCAAAGGTCCGGATCCTAAATTTCATGAGCGAATACTTTCTGGGAGTGGATGGCGGCCAGTCCAGCACGGTCGCGCTGATAGCTGATCGCAGCGGCCGGGTGCTTGGGGTCGGGCATGGCGGTCCGTCGAATCACGTCGGGGCGGCCGAAGGCAAAGCGAAGCTTACCGGCGCGATGCGCGATTGTTTGGCCGCCGCCTGCGCGCAGGCCCGCCTGGATGCGGCGAAGATTCGCTTCGCGTCCTCGTGCCTCGGATTCAGCGGCGGACCTGCTGACAAGCAGGCCATCTTGAAGGATGTCGTGGCCAGCGACCGGATGATCGTTACGCACGACGCGCTGATCGCTCTGGTGGGGGCGACCGGCGGTTTGCCGGGTCTGATCACCATTGCGGGAACCGGATCGATTGCCTATGGCCGCAATGCTGAAGGAGAAACCGCGCGAGCCGGGGGCTGGGGATTTATCTTCGGCGACGAAGGCGGCGGATTCGACATCGTGCGGCGAGCGTTACGTGCGGCGCTTCGCTTCGAAGAAGGCTGGGGACAGCCGACATCGCTCCGCCCGCTGCTGCTTGAGGCGACTGGAGCGAAAAGCGCTAACGAGTTATTGCATCGCTTCTACACTTCCGAGTTTCCGCGGCCGCGCGTGGCCGGCTACGCCAAGATTGTGGATCAGGCCGCCGAAGAGAATGACCTGACCGCGCGCGAGACTCTCCTGCAATCCGCGCATGAACTGGCAGTGATAGCCCACGCGGTTCGCGAGCAACTGTTCGCCGAAGAGGAACCCGCGCACATCGCCTTTATGGGCGGCGTGTTTCGCAGCCGCACGCTCCTCGATCGGTTCCGGGCTGAAATGGAAGCCGAGCCCGGCAACACGGTTTCGCCGCCGGTGTATGGTCCGGCCGCAGGCGCATTGCTCGAAGCGTATCGAGCGGCCGGCGTCGCCTGCACGCTATCGAACGTTCCCATCGAGAAGCATTGATCGTTCATTGCCGCAATCCGTCCGCGCCACACAGCCGTTCCCGGTAGTTTGCTAGCATCATATTTCCGGGTTGATGCGGACCTGGGTTCGACTGTCCCGCGTCCCATCGCTCCAATCCCAATAGTTCTAACGCTTATGTCAAAACTGTCAATTCGCGATCTCGATCTGAAAAACAAAACCGTCTTCATCCGCGTGGATTTCAACGTGCCCCTGGCCCCTGGCGGGCAGGAGATCACCAGCGACAAACGGATCCGTGCATCATTGCCGAACATCCAGTACGCGCTCGACCACGGCGCCGGAATCATTCTGGCCAGCCATCTCGGACGTCCCAAAGGTAAGCCGAATCCGGAGATGAGCTTGAAGCCCGTGGCCAAGCGTCTGTCTGAATTGCTCGCGAAACCAGTGGCGATGGCGCCGGACTGCGTGGGACCGGAAGTCGAAAAGATGAAGCCCGCGCCGGGCCAGATTCTATTGCTCGAAAACCTGCGCTTCCACGCCGAGGAAGAAAAGAACGATCCCGGATTTTCGAAGCAACTTGCCGCGCTGTGCGATCTGTATGTCAACGACGCATTTGGTTCCGCGCATCGCGCGCACGCCTCCACGGTCGGGATGATTCAGTTCGTCCCGAAAGCGGCCGCTGGATTGCTGATGGAAAAGGAACTCGAATATCTGACCAAGGTCACCAGGAATCCGGAGCGGCCTTCGGTCGCGATCCTAGGCGGCGCCAAGGTTTCCGACAAAATCGAAGTGATCGAGAATCTGATGAAGGTTGTTGACCAGCTTCTGATCGGCGGCGCGATGGCCTATACGTTCATGAAGGCGCAAGGCAAGCCGGTGGGCAAATCGCTAGTGGAGGATGACAAGGTTACCTTGGCGAATGACCTGCTCGCGCGCGCGGGCGGCAAGATTCTCTTACCGAAGGATCATGTCGTGGTTCACGAATTGAAAGAGGGCGCCGAGTCGAAAGTTGTCGACGTGATTCCCGATGACATGCTGGGCGTCGATATCGGTCCGGCGACCGTCGAAGCCTACGCGGCTCCGATCGCCAAGGCCAAGACGATCGTCTGGAACGGGCCGATGGGCGTGTTCGAGAAGCCGCCATTCGATCGGGGAACGGTGGCGGTCGCAAAAGCGGTGGCGGGTTCTGGCGCGGTGTCTGTGGTCGGCGGCGGCGATTCGGAAAAAGCCATCAAGTCGGCGGGGGTTGCCGACAAGATTTCGCACATCTCTACCGGCGGCGGTGCATCGCTCGAGTTTCTGGCGGGCATCGAGTTGCCCGGTGTTGCGGCCTTGTCCGACAAATAGACGGCGCTAAAGGAACAGAGCCAGCCCGCTGATCACCGCGGCGACGATCGCCCAGGTGCTCAGCAGCGCATGATCGATCAACAAGCCTGCCAGCGCCGGCGCGACGATCGCCGAAACCGAATTCAGCGATTGAGTCAATCCCAGCACCACACCTTGTTCGGATCGTGCTGCCTTTTGCGTGATCAAACTGGTCAAGGCAGGGCGTACCGCCCCGAGGCCGGACGACGCTACAGCGGTCACAACCAGCAACAGCGGGATGTTGTGGGTAAAGCCGAGAGCCGCCAGTCCGGCGAAGCCGAAGAAGAATCCGGCACGAACCAGAGGTACTTCGCCGATCCATTTCACCAGCCGTCCGATCAATCCGCCTTGCAGAATCACGCCCAGCAGCCCCAGGTAGGCGTACACATAGCCGACTTCTTTCGGTCCGAACGGATGACCGTTCCACGTGTAACGCCGTTCGGCGAACAACGGGAATCCGGTGAGGTACATCGCGAACGCCAGCGCAAAAGCGAAGAATTGCCACAGCAGCGGACCCAGCACGGGACGCCGCAGGTAGGCGATGTAATTTCCCCAATCCAGGATCGCGAATTTGCGCGGTGCTGCCGGATCGGCCGCGGGTGGCGCCCCGGACGGAAGCAGCAGGTAGGTCGAGACGATGCTCGTTGCCGAAAGCGCTGCGGCGGCGAAGATCGGATATTGGAAGCTGTACTGTGCCAGAAATCCTGAGACCCCGGGTCCGATCAGGAATCCCATTCCGAATGCGATGCCGATCAGAGCGAACGATTTGGCCCGTTCCTCCGGTTGGGTGACGTCGGAAATATACGCTTGAGCCAGTGACAGATTCCCGGCGGTCATTCCGTCGATGATGCGCGACAAAAAGATGAGCCACAGCGCATTGGAATACGCCAGAATCAGAAAGCCGATCAGGGTTCCCACCTGGCTCACTAGAAGCAGCGGCCTTCGACCCATGTGGTCGGACCAGCGGCCTAGAATAGGTCCCGAAATCAACTGGCAGAACGCGTATGTGGAGACGAGCAGGCCGACCACTGCCGGAGATGCGCCATATTTCTCTGCGTAGAACGGCAGCAGAGGAAGGATGATCGTCAGACCCAGGACATCGACGGATACGATCAGAAAGATCGGGAGCAGCGGAGATTTGCCCACGCGAAGTCAGTACGATGGTAACAGATGGCTGACCAGCTTTACTTGTCTTACACGTTGCGAAATTACTCGCAAGATTCGATGTTCCGCTACTACGAAAAAATGCTCCGGCTATTTCCGTATTCCAGGCTGGCGCGTCATCCGTCCACCTTCAAAGTCATCCCGGTGAACTACACAGAGGCGCCGGTGCTGGAGGTTCCGTACCCGGCGCCAGTTCCCATCGATGCGATTCTGACCGCGGCCAAGGACTTCGAGAACCCGGATTCCGCGTACCGGCTCGAGACCTGGTGGGACCTGTGGCAGTACGAAGGCGACTGGAATCTCGGACCATCGCGCGTGTGTCTTTCCTGTTTTGGTCCGTCCTTTGATCGCGAAAGCGACGCGGATCTGGAAATCGAATTCGGGCTCGATGAAAACTTCCTCCCCCAGCCGCATTTAGCTGAGAGTCTTCGTCTCATCCAATCCAATATCAAGAGCCTGCTCAAACTGGTCCACGATCTGGACGATGGGCTGCCGGTGGAATCGCGGCGTTTGTGGTCGGAATCGGGCGAGAATTTTTCTGAAAAACTGCAGCAGGCGCTCGAATCGGAGCAGGATCGTTGACCATCGGCCTGTCTCAGTTGCCGACAAACAGTACCAGTACCGGTCTGCAGGAATCTCGGGCTCTCCCGGCAATTCCTCCGTTATACTGAACCGAGAAAGGAAGGACCATATGCGAGCTCTCGCGCATATCAGTATTGTTGTCCTTGTATCTGTGGCGGTGGCGCTTCCGCTCCCCGCCGACATCATCGCAAGCACCGGGAATCCGGATGGCAAAATAGCAGCCGCGTCACGTCCAGGCTCGGCGGGGCAGCTAGAAATCGAAACCGGTGACGATTTCGTCCTCACCAACGACACGACCATCACCGGCGGACTTTTTTACGGACTGGTGCCATCGAATTTCACGGCGTCCGATATTGCTGGGGTAACCATTGAGATTTATCGTGTGTTCCCCAAGGACTCCACAGTACCTGCTAGCGGCGATGTTCCTACTCGCGTAAACTCGCCCTCCGATGCGGATTTCGACAGCGAGTCCGGCGCCGATGTCCTGTTCAATGTTGGTGTCATAAGCGCCTCGTTCACGGCGGACAATTCCGTTCTGAACGGAATCAGTCCTTCCACCACGGGAGATGGCGCGGTGACGGGTCAGGAAATCGAAATCGGATTCACTTTGAACAGTCCGTTCGTGCTCGCAGCCGACCATTATTTCTTCGTACCGCAAGTCCAGCTGTCGAATGGCGACTTCTATTGGCTATCAGCGCCGAAACCGATCGTTGCTCCCGGCGATCCGTTCTCTCCTGATCTTCAGGCCTGGATTCGCAACGGTGACTTATCACCGGATTGGCTGCGCATCGGCACCGACATCGTTGGTGGAAATCCGGCACCGACCTATAACATGGCCTTTGAGCTCGACGGAACCGCGGTACCGGAACCGGCGGCCCTTCCGATCCTGATTTCGGTCGGGATCGCGTTTGCTTGCTATCGCCGCTACCGCATGCCGGGCTGACGAAAGGCGTTTTCTCAGATCGTTCGGCGTCGCAGCAGTTGGTCGATCGTCTCCGACATCATCTTCGGCAAAAACGGCTTCTGCAAAAACGCGACTTGCTTTTCCAGATCCTTGGGCAAGTTGGAGGTGTAGAACGGCGAGCCGCTGCAAATGAGAATCATCAAGTCCGGGCGGATTGCGAGCATTCGGCGGAGCATCGCGTCGCCCGAAATCTCCGGCATCCCAAGATCCGCGACCACCAGGTCGTAGTTACCGGGCGCCGCCTCGAAATCCGCAAGCGCTTTGACCGAATCGGAGAATGTAGTAACGCTAAATCCTACCCGCTTGAGGTAACGATCGAGGAGTTCGAGCAGCGGAAGCTCGTCTTCCACCAAGAGGATGCGGGTGCCTGCCACGCTTACCAGATTGCCAGAGGCGTCGCTCCCGCGCTGAACGCCAAACCGAGGCTCAATCTACTGGAGTCCTTCTGGTATAGCGCATTTTGAGTGGTGTAGTGGCGATAGTCGTAGCGAAGTTCGAGATGTGTTTCCGGCCCCATCCGATAAGTGACGCCCGCTCCGCCCTGGAGGTTGGTGTACTTGCCCAGAGTCTGACCGATCGTAGCGAGTTCGTCATAACCCGCATTCACCCCCAATGTCCAACGGCCATAGCCGGCGTATGAGTAGCTTAATCCCGCCGCGGTTTGCCGGGAGGTCAGGTAAACCCCGTTTCCCGGCGACACGCCCTTGGAGCCCTGGAGAGTGAAGACCGAACGTTCGAAGCGCCTCTCCAACATCACCTCGGCGAGAGGAGCGTACACGCTCTGAAATCGCGTGACGTTTGCGAAACTGCGACCGATGATCGCCGCAATCGCGGGATCGACGGCAACCTGGGCGATATTCAATGAGTCCACTAGGATCGCTCCGCCCCGCACGGCGAATTGCCACCGCGGGCTTAGCTCAACGGCATAGCCTGCGGCGGCGCTTTGGAGCCGGGCGTTACCAAAGGTGTTTTGAAAATCAAAACGGCTCTGGTTGTAGTCCACCGAGACGGTCTGACCCCGGCTTAACCGATATGCGGCGCTGGCGCGCACGCTGTAGCCGTCCAGCCCAGCCAGGAGCATCGAGGAGCGCCGTACCAGATATCCGTCGCCCCCGATGCCGAAGGAAAGACGCGCCGTCTTTTGCCAGGTAAGGTCGATTCTGGACTGAGCAAACCGGGTTCGGATGTCGAACAGCTCGTTATAGGGGATTGCGAACCAGTCGGTGCTAGTGAGGGGTAGATACGAATAGATCCCGTTGGCGAGTGATACGTCGCCGGCCGTTTCTTTGAGATCCGCCTCCAAGTGGTGTTCGAATTGATGGCTATAGGACAGGTCGAGGAATTGGTCCAGTCCCTGGATGAGCTGTCTGGTGGAGTAATGGCGATCCGTTCCGCGATAATCCACGCTCAGTTGCCCGTGTTTCCAGCGGCGGGTTCCAATGATTCCGTAGCCTGTCTCGATGCCGAAAGTTGCTGCCGTCGTGACGCCCGCGCCGTTCACCGATGGCGCAATTAAACCCGTGTCGTAAACGCCCGCGATATCGGCGTAGAACCGTACGTCAAGCAGTTTTCCGCTCCGCTCGCCAGGACGGCCTTTTTCGCGCGCGAGAACCGTAGGCTGATCCTGATCGCCGGGTTGGTCTTCATACGCCTTCGAACCATCAGGCGGGGGCGCCTGCGCCAGCAGGCAGCAGGCCGCCCAGAGAGCGCACCACAACCTCACTTCCCACATAGTGCGAGGACTATGCCGAGTGTCTCCCCATTTCTCTTATGATCAACTCGTATGCGATTCCATACCGAACACCTGACATTCAACACCAAACAGCATCGGCAATACATCAACATCACGCCGCAGGTGGAAGCCGCGCTCGCCAAAAGTAAGATCCGCGAAGGGATGATCCTAGTCTCGGCCATGCACATAACCGCCGGCGTCTGGGTGAACGATGCCGAAGACGGACTGCTGGCCGATATCGACGAATGGCTCGAGAAACTGGCGCCCTATCGCGAGGACTACCGGCATCACCGCACGGGAGAAACCAACGGCGATTCCCACTTGAAAAGCCTTCTGGTACATCATCAGGTGATCGTACCGGTCACTGAAGGCCGGCTCGATTTCGGGCCTTGGCAGCAGGTTTACTATGCTGAATTTGACGGTCGCCGGCCCAAACGGGTGATCATTAAGGTCATGGGCGAATAGCCCGCCGCAAGGATTTTTAGTCGTGCGGCATTTCCCAGTTAGGAGCCCTAATGAAACGATTCTTCTCCGTCACCGCCATTTGCATGGCAACGTCGCTTGCCGCCGATCTTCCCGTTCGTGAAGTGATCCTTTACAAGAGCGGAGTCGGATATTTCGAGCGATCCGGCACGCTAAACTCGGGCGAGTCCGCGCGGCTCGATTTCAGCGCCGGCGACATGAACGATGTTCTCAAGTCGCTGATGCTTCAGGATCGCAGCGGCGCGAAAGTGACCGCGCTGCGTTATGACTCGAGCCAGCCTCTGGAGCAAAAGCTGGCTGACTTTCCGTTCAAGATTGAGAATCGGGCTCCGCTGAGCACATTCCTGGATCAAATGCGTGGCGCGCGCATCGAGTTAAGATTCAGCGCCGAAACTGTTTCGGGCGTGATCGTCAATGCGCGCTTGACGGCTGCGGATCGCGACAAGCCGGAGCGCGAACAATTGGTCCTGCTGCTCGACTCTGGCGAACTGCGGACGTTCGATCTGGCGGCGGCCAGCGCGATTCGGTTCGCCGATGCGAAGCTGCAGTCGCAGCTCAAAGATTATCTGGCCATCGTCAATCAATCGCGTTCCAAAGAAAAGCGCAGCATCTACATCGACTCGTCCGATTCCAAGGAGCGCCAGCTCTCGGCTACCTACATGATTCCGACGCCGGTCTGGAAATCGAGCTATCGGCTGGTCTTCGACGACAAGGGCGAATCGACGTTGGAGGGATGGGCCATCATCGACAACACGACCGGCGAGGATTGGTCCAACGTTCGTCTGGCGGTAGTGTCCGGCCGGCCTGTATCGTTCATCAGCCGGCTCTACGAGCCGAAGATGCTGGAGCGCCAGACGGTTGATTTACCGGACGACCAGGCGGCTGCGCCCGTGATCTATTCGGGTGGAATCGTGGCAGCCAATGCGCCGGCGGGCGCGCCCATGCCGCCGGCTCCGATGGCTGCGCGCGCGATGGCGAAATCGATGGCCCAAAGCGGCGCGATGTTTGACCGCGCGCAAATCAACGAAGTTCGCAGCACGGTTGCCGTAAACGTCGCCGCCTCCGATCTTGGCGAACTCTTCGAATACCGCTTCTCCGCGCCGGTAACTATCAAGAAAGATGAATCGGCCATGCTGCCCTTCTTGCAGCAGAAGATCGGCTCACGCAAGCTGCTGATCTATTCGGAGAATTACGGCGAGCACCCTATGACCGCGGCCGAGCTCACCAATTCCACCGGCAAGACCCTGGATGGCGGGCCAATCACGGTGTTCGATGCGGCTAGTTACGCCGGCGAAGCGCTGATGACGACACTGAAGTCGGGCGACAAACGGCTGATCAGCTACGCCGGCGATTTCGGAA
>Ga0335080_10005697_pt1 | contig 12853 bp, 7 predicted proteins | sample Lox_Sample_34_FD_206720 | JGI IMG/M metagenome (GOLD analysis project Ga0335080, IMG submission 206720) | Soil microbial communities from Loxahatchee National Wildlife Refuge, Florida, United States - Lox_Sample_3.4 | ecosystem: Environmental > Terrestrial > Soil > Wetlands | place: USA: Florida... | reverse complement strand
TCAAAACGCTCCCGTTCCTCGGGCGTAAAAACAATCCCGGTCTGTGCCAGCAGGTCACAGGCCTTTGCACGCGCGGCTTGATATTGGTTTTGAGTAATCATGGGTTGACCCCGGAGGTAAGCAGGAATAGCGAACTTAGCAGCATATCACGGGGTAAAGGCTCACGACTCGGCGGTCGACGCCACGGAGTTCATGGCACCGGTCCTCAAAGTCAGAAGTATAGATGCACTCCCAGCTGTAAAACGCGATTGTTGGTGGAAGTAGAGGTAATCCCCCCAAAGTTCGTGCCCGTCGGATCATTGTTCGGCGGGGCGAACTGCGGGTGATTCAAAACATTGAAGGCATCCATCTGAAACTTAAGTCGTGTTTGCTCTCCCAAGGGGAGCCCGAAATCCTTCTGCAAGGAAAAATCGAGGTTATTCACCCCCGGATTTCGGATGTTCGAATAATAACGCGGAGAATTTCCAAACGCCTTGTTGGGGTCCCCGGGACCGGTAAGATCGACAAGCCCAGCCACCGGACAGGTCCCGGAAAAATCCATGGCGTTGGTGTCGAACCAGTGCGCAATCGTCTGATGGAAGCCGGGAGGAAGCGGATTTCCGATTAACATCGGACGATCCGAGAGCACATGCGCCGCATTGCAGTATCCGTAGGAGTTGTCCAGGATTCCGAAGGGATAGCCGTCGCTGACCGTATAGATGGCGCTCACTCGCCAACCCCCGGCTATATAGCTGGGGACGCCACTCTGCAGCCATGTCTTCCCCTTGCCAAATGGCAGCTCGACAATAGGGGCGACAGTGAAGCGAACCGGAACGTCTCCGGCACTCACCGAGCGGTCCGCCTTGCGATTGTAGAAATCCTGGCCCAGCACATCGAGATCCCAAAAGCCGCTCCAATCGGAGGACGAGTCATCGATCAGCTTGCTCCAAGTGAAGTTGGCAAGCACAGAGAAACCGTGAGAGAAGCGGTGGTCATATCTTGCCGTGAACGCGTTATAGCTTGAGCTGGAGAGCCCCCACCAGCCGGGATTGACAATCAAGTCGTAGAGTGAACCGCTGGGCGGTATCGCAGCCGCTGCCTTCGGGCAGTACGGGCTGGTGGTGGCATTGTAGCCATACTTCGCCGTGCTCTCTGGCGTTTGCTGGCAGATGTTATAGCCATAGTTGATCGGTAAGTGGGTTCCGTGGTCGCCGACATAGGCGACCTGAATCACTGACTTCGAACCCAGTTGCTTTTCCAGAGTCAGATTCCACAACTGATTGTAGGTTGGGGGTTGGCTGCGCGGCGCCCAGACCGAGAACGATAGGTTTCCGTTCGCATCGATCGGAATGGGAGCCGTAATGTGGGAAGGGGGAGGGTTGTAAATCGGAGGTAGTGCTGACCAGTTGGTTCCTGCCGGAAAGGTTGTGTTCGCGTCAAGATTGGGGCCGGGCTGACCATCTCCCGCCCGACCGTGACCCACGGCACCGGGGAACATGATGCCGTAGCCGGCGCGGACAACGAACCCGGGGATGGGATTCCAGGCAACGCCCACGCGCGGTCCAAAATTCTTTTTCCAGGCGTCAAAACTCGTGCGCGGTTCGCCGTTGACTCCAAACTGAATCCACTGCGCCTCGTAGGGATTAAAGAAGGCCATTCCGTTGTGCAGTTCGTAAAAGGAGTCATCCCATTGATATCTCATGCCCAGGTTGATCGTCAGCTTGCGGGTAAACTTGAAATCATCTTGAATAAAAGCCGCATAGGTGTTCGCCCGGGTTTGGGTCATTACATTCTCGACTTCGGCGGTGCTGCCGGGGGCTAGCGTCCCAAAAAGGAAGTCCGCAAAAGGATTGCCTCCGATCGGAGTGCCGTCGCTCGCGTAGATCGCCGTATTCGAGCCGTCGAAGCCGAAACTTCCGGTGTTGGCGTTTGGTTGATAATTGTTGATGTAATAGCGCCGGAACTCTGCGCCAAATGTGAGACTGTGTCGTCCCACGAGCTTCGCCACCGAGTCGGTAAACTGCAGCGTTGCGTCCGGTTCGTAGTTGACTTGTCCGCCGGCCAGGTCGGTGAATCCATTAATGCTGACGCCCGGTGTACCGCACTTTGCGCCCCCGGCATTGCCAGGGACGCTAGCCAGACAATTGGGAAATCCCTGGAGTCCGTAATCTGCCGGCGAAGTGAAACCCTGACCGTATTGCGCTCGGTTACCGGTATTGTCCATGTACCCGAAACGAAACTCATTCAGAGTCGTTGGACTAAAGGTATGCGTCCATCCCACCGTCGTGGCATAGTCGTGAAAGCTATTATTTTGCTGACCCGCAGGCCCAAGCACAATGTCGTAATAAGTACTGGGTCCCGCCTCATAATGGAAGGCTCCGAACAGGCGGTCGCGGGCGGAGAGGTTGTAATCGATGCGGGGGTTGACGCGGTTCAGGGGAGCGGTAAACGGCGACCTTTGGGTTAGCACGTTCGTGCCCGGTATCCCCGCCGAGGCGGTGGAAGTTGGGTAGAGCGCCAAGATCTTCTGTGATATGGGATTGATGTTACGGATCCGGTTGAACGGTACGGGATTACTCGTCCCGGGATAATAAACCTGGCCGTTCGGATCGAGACAAGTGCCGCTGCTGTTAAATCCCGCCGAGCACAAGGCGGCCAGGTTGCCGCTGCGGAAGGCAGCGTCAGGAACCAGCACACCAGATACTACCGTATCTCCACCGGTGCGAATTCCCTGGTAGTCGGTGAAGAAAAATAGCTTGTTGCGCACGATCGGTCCGCCAATCGAACCACCAAACTCGCTGTAGTGGTAGGGATTCTGCGGTTGTGAGGGTTCCTCAAAATAATTCCTCGCATCGAGAAACTGTCCGCGATAATACTCATACGCCGAGCCGTGAAAGCGATTCGTACCGGTCTTGGTGGTCGCGAACACGATGCCACCGCCGCTCTTGCCGTACGCCGCTGACAAACTGTTAGTATCGACCCGGAATTCCTGAATCGACTCCGGGGACGGGCTGAGCGACTGGCCGCCAAAGAAGGGGTCGGTAATCGTCGTGCCATCCAGTATGTAATCCTGGTCGCGCGGCCGATCTCCGTTGATGCGCAGATTGTTGTTGTTGCCAGCTTGCGCCCCGATCTGCTCCGATACTCCGGCAGCCAGCGGGATCAAGTTGAAGATGTTGCGGCCGCTCGAACTGAACAACGGCAATTCGTCTAACTGCACTTGGTTGACGCTCTGGCCCAGGTTGGTTTGTTGTGTCTGCAGGATATCGGCTTCCGCCGTTACCTCCACGGTTTGCGTACTCTGCCCCACCTGCAGGGTCAAATCCACCTTTGGGCTCGCGTTGACCTGCAGGGTGATGCCCTTGGCGATGGCTGCCTTAAAACCCGGGGCTTCGGCTTGAATGTCGTAGATACCCGGATTCAGGCTGGTGGCGCTATACTCTCCCGCGCTATTGGTGGTGAGGACGGTAACCACATTGGTATTCACGTTGGTGAGCTTGACGGTGGCGCCTTGAACCACCGCGCCGCCCGCATCGGTGATCACGCCTCGGATCGATCCAAATAATCCTTGTCCCGGCATCCGCGAGGGGAAAAGCGCTACGAGGGACAGCAGCAGAAAGCCACATATCGCAGCCGGTCGGATGTTTCGCATCGTTCCCCTCCCCATCGAGTCGCCCAGCGATGAATTCCGAAAAATGTTTGGAACGTTTAATTAAATGAAACGTTTCAACGTCGAGCCTTATACACAAGTTTTGGACTCATTGTCAAGAAGATTTCTTGTTGATTGGGTTCTGGCTGTGGCAATATGTTCGGTCATTTCTTCGCACTCCACCATGAAAACGGCTCGTCGGGTAAGGATCAACACACAGGACATGTCTCCGGGCTGCGCTCTTGAAACGCGGCCAGGGGACTCGATACCCGCGGCGCCGCGAAACCTGAAACCACGAATGGCCAGAACATCGGGCGGCCACCAGCCAGAGGGGGCTATCGATGGAATGAGATTGGAGAACAGAGGAAGCCAGCGATGAAGACGATCAAAGGACCGGCAATTTTTTTGGCGCAGTTTGCCGGCGACCGCGCGCCGTTCAATGCGCTCGATTCCATCACCAAGTGGGCGGCGGGTCTGGGCTACAAAGGCGTACAGATCCCTTCCTGGGACGGGCGCCTCTTCAACCTCAAGCAGGCCGCCGAGAGCCGAGCCTACTGTGACGATCTCAAGGGAACGCTCGAGAAAAATGGCGTCCAGTTGACCGAGCTTTCCACCCATCTCCAGGGACAGCTGGTCGCCGTGCATCCCGCCTACGACTTGCTTTTCGATGGTTTCGCGCCCGCCTCCGTCCACGGCAATCCCAAGGCCCGGCAGGCGTGGGCGACCGAGCAACTCCGGCTTGCGGCCAAGGCCTCGAAGAACCTCTCGTTAAGCCAGCACGCGACATTTTCCGGGGCGCTGGCCTGGCCGTACCTCTATCCCTGGCCGCAGCGACCGCCAGGTTTGGTGGAAGAAGCGTTCGACGAACTGGCGAGGCGCTGGAAGCCGATTCTCGATGTCTTTGACGACAACGGCGTGAATGCCTGTTTCGAAATTCATCCCGGCGAAGATCTCCACGACGGCATCACATTCGAAATCTTTCTCGATCGCCTCCAGCAGCATCCGCGTTGCAATCTCTTGTTTGACCCAAGCCATTTTGTCTTGCAGCAGCTTGATTATCTTGCCTACATCGATCTCTACCACCCGCGGATCAAGATGTTCCACGTGAAAGACGCGGAATTCAATCCGAGCGGACGGCAGGGGGTGTATGGCGGTTTTCAATCCTGGGTGAACCGGGCGGGGCGTTTCCGATCACTGGGAGACGGTCAGGTGGATTTCGGCCAAATTTTTTCCAAATTGACGCAATACGGATATGAAGGCTGGGCAGTCATGGAGTGGGAGTGCTGCCTAAAGGACTCGGCGCAGGGGGCGAAAGAAGGCGCTCCCTTCATCGCCGGCCACATCATTCAAGCAGCCGAGCGATCGTTCGATGATTTCGCCGGCGCTCAAACCGACCGAGCCGCGCTGCGCCGCTTGCTCGGCCTCGAGCCAGGAGGCCAGAAATAGCATGGTTTCGGGAGCAAAGGAATGCACCGTGAGCCGGAGATTGCGGCTGGGGATGGTCGGCGGCGGCGCGGGAGCTTTCATCGGCGCCGTTCACCGGGCGGCGTCCAGGCTCGACGACAAATATGAAGTGGTGGCCGCCGTCCTGTCGTCCGATGCGCAAACCTCCGCCCAGAGTGCTCGCGCCCTGCACATTGCGAGAACGTATGGCAATTTCGCTGAAATGGCGCGAGAAGAAGCCAAGCGTCCCGATCCAATCGATGCGGTTACGATCGCCACACCCAATCATCTCCATTATTCAATAGCCAAAGCGTTTCTGGACGCAGGCATTCATGTGATCTGTGACAAGCCGCTGACCACCACGGTCGAGGACGCGCTCGATCTGGCACGACGGGTGAAGGCCACCGGCCTCATCTTTGGCGTCACCTATACCTACACCGGCTATCCCATGGTGAGGCAGGCTCGTGCCATGGTTCGGGGCGGAGAACTCGGTGTCGTGCGTGTAATTCAAGTAGAGTACGCCCAAGATTGGCTCACGACTCCGCTCGAACGCACCGGACAAAAGCAGGCCGATTGGCGGACCGATCCGGCACGCAGCGGCCCTGGCGGTTGTGTCGGCGACATTGGGACGCATGCGTTCCAACTGGTTTCCTTTGTTACCGGTTTGTCCTGTAGAGAACTGGCTGCCGACGTCACGACCTTTGTCCCGGGTCGCCGCTTGGACGACAACGTTCAAGTTCTCTTGCGCTATGACCAGGGAGCCAAGGGCACTCTCTGGGCCTCCCAGGTTGCGCCCGGTAATGAGAACAATCTGCGCCTTCGAATTTACGGAGAAAAAGCCGGGCTTGCCTGGGAACAGGAAAACCCGAACTACCTGACCTTTTCGCGCTTCGGGGAAAGCACCAAGCTGATGAGCCGCGGTGGACCGGGCCTGGGCGAAGCGGCGGCTCATGCCACTCGCATTCCGACCGGGCATCCGGAAGGTTATTTCGAGGCTTTCGCGCAGCTCTATTCCGACATCGCGGAGCAGATCACGGCGAGGATCGAAAACCGAACTCCCAACCCGCAAAGCATCCTGGTGCCGGGGGTGGAGGACGGTGTCGACGGAGTCGAGTTCGTCAATGCCGTGCTCGAATCCTCTCGCCGCGGCTCCGCCTGGATACCGATGAGGGCGGAATAAAGAACCTATGCGAATCATCACGGCCATTCTAGGAGGCGCGCTACTGGCGCTTGCCTCGTTGGCGGATCGCGGTACGGCCAACCCGCTCGATCGGTTGCCCGCGAACATGGAATTGCTCACCCACTTCGGCGAACGCGCCGACATTTCTCCGGATAACCAACAAGTCGCATTCATGGCCAAGAGCTTCGGCGACGCGTTCGTCATCGATCTCAAGACGCGGGTCATTCGTTGCCTGACCTGCAACGTGCCGGCAGCGGCGTTCCTCCGGGTGATGCATCTGTCGAACGGCGACTACATTCTGATCGGGCCGGAGAAATTCATCGATATCCGTACCAGCCGCTTGCGCGACAACGAACTCTGGTATCTGAGCAAGAAACCCGGCTCGAAGCCCCTACGCCTGGGCAATAAGATGAGCGAAGGCGCAGCCATCTCCAAGCGGAGCATGAAGATTTCTTTTGCTGAGACGCAGGCCCAATTTCCGGATATGCCCAACGAATCGTCCCGCCTGGTGATTGCCGAGGTTGATCTCTCCGACCCGGCGACGCCGAAGCTTATCAAGCGGAAAGTTGTGTACGAGAGCCACGATGCCGGTTGTTATATTGAGGCCCAGGACTTCTACGATAACGACCAGAAGATGACCTTCACCTGCTATCAGATGACCGGTCTCCCGCCCGGCGTACAAGTCCTTGCCTCGGCCATGGGAATTGATCTCGCGACCGGAAAGGTCACCAATTTCTCGAACGCTCCCGGTACTTATAACGAGTGCGAGGGCATTTTCCCGGATGGCCAGTATGCCTGCATCGAGGGCGACCGTCATGTTAGTGAAACCGGCGGCAAACACGGTTACCAAAACATCGACATCTACAAGCTCAAGCTCGATGGCACCGGAACGGACTTCGTGCGACTGACGCATTTCAACGACTACGAAGGTTGGAAGGCGTCCAACCCGGTGGTTTCGACGGACGGCAAATTCATGGCTTTTCAAGTGGGCCGCACCGGCGACGCGGCCGGGGTGGGGTACGGAATCGTGATCGACCATTTCTCGAATTAGGCAATTCTGGCAAGCAAAAACCACTGCATCTCCGGGAAAGAGGACTATGTCGCGAATCAGCCGTCGTGCCTTTCATCGTCTATCTCTGCTGTGCGCCGGCAGCGGACTTCTGTCCTGGAATCACCGGCTGCTCCTGGCGACAGCGACTCCGACGGTCCCGCTACAGCCGCTGGCGGCGCAGGTGAAAAGGCTCCTCACCGCCCTAGAATCCATAGGGGAACCCCTCCCGCAAGATGAAGTCGCCGCCCTGAATGCTGCTTTTGCCAATACCGTCGAAGAGCGCGGCGTCGAGGAGATTCAGAGGATCTTAGACCAGCATGTGCTGGTCAACGTGGTCATCAACCCTGAGAGCCGGGTCAGTGTAAGCCGCGGGAAAGCCGAGGCGCAACTGATCGAGCAAGGATGGCGGAGCTTTCTCATCAAGGTGGCGAATCAGGCGGCGGACAGTTCGGCGTTCAAGTTTCGTTCCCCGCAAGCGCGTCCGATGGGCCGGAAATCCGCGCTGGCAATTACCGGAGTTCACGACTTCACCAACGGTGCTGTCGATGTTGTCGAAGCTCGGGACCGGTGGGTGGCCATTAATAACTGGGACAACCCGCCTCTTCAGCCCACGCTGTCCGGACTCGAGATCGAATACCGCATTCTTCAGCTTTATAGCCGGGATTCCGGTCAACGAGAGGCGTCCTTACAAGCCGACGCTGGCGTCGGCGAGCAGGATCTGGGATACCGCAGTTCGATATCCATTCTTTTTAATTGCCGCCCCACCCGCGACCTCACACTTCAGATCAACGATGTCGACGGCACTCCCACGACGGCGTTTCTAGTGATCACCGACTCGCTGAACCGAGTCTATCCGGTGCAGGAAAAACGTTCGCTTCCGGATCTGTGGTTTGAGCGCCAAATCTATCGTCGCGACGGCGAAACCGTTCGCCTGCCGGCGGGCACATTCTCGATCGAGTATGGGCGCGGCCCTGAGTATGTGCGCAAGCAAATGCCGCTTGTGTTTCAAACCAATACACCTTCGTCGATTCAATTGCCCCTCGAGCGTTGGATCGAACCGCATCGATACGGCTACTACTCGGGAGATAGTCATATTCATGCGGCGGGCTGCTCTCACTACGAAAGCCCGTACGAGGGCGTGGTGCCGGAGGTCATGTTCAGACAGGTCCAAGGCGAAGCCCTGGACGTGGGCGATGTCTTAACCTGGGCGCCGGGCTACTACTATCAAAAGCAGTTCTTCACCGGGCATGTACACCGCTTCGATTCAGAGCCCACACCGTCCGAGAAGGCTGGTTCCGCCCAACCGGTTCGAGCCACGCTGCGATACGACGTCGAAGTCTCCGGATTTCCGTCCAGCCATTGCGGGCATCTGGTACTGCTGCGCCTCAGCGATCAGAACTATCCGGGCGCGGCGACGCTCGATGACTGGCCCAGCTGGAACTTGCCAATTCTCAAGTGGGCGAAAGCGCAGGGGGCGGTGGTCGGATACGCACACACAGGAGGTGGGCTCGCGGTCGACAGCACGGAGCTACCCAACTATCTCATGCCGGAATTCAGCACCTTCGGGGCCAATGAATTCCTGGTCGATATCACGCACGCAGACCTGCTCGATTTCATTTCTGGTTGCGACTTGTGGCCGTTCGTGGAACTCAATATCTGGTATCACGCCTTGAATTGTGGATTCCGCACCTCTTTCGCCGGGGAGACTGACTTTCCCTGCTTATCGGATGAGTATGTTGGGGGTGGCCGCTCTTACGTAAAGCTGGACGCGTTTCCTCGGGGAGACGAAGGTTATGGCAATTGGGTAACTGGAATCAAGGCCGGCAGATGCTACTTCGGTGATGGCCGCAGCCACATCTTTCGATTCTCCGTGAACCAATCGGAAGGAAGCCAGGTTGTTCTCGAGAAAGAATCGAGCGTGCAGGTCACGGCTCAAGTTTGTGCGCGACTGGAACGTGAAATCAATGACCGGACCGAGACGATTCGCAAGGCGTCGCCCTATGAGCACCCCTTTTGGCATCTGGAAAGATCGCGCATTGGCGCCTCGAACAGGGTTCCCGTTGAGGTCGTGGTGAACGGAGTCTCAGTCCAGCGAACCGAAATCCAAGCGGATGGAGCTTTGCATCCGGTGGCATTCGAAGTGCCCGTTCGCCAGAGCAGCTGGCTGGCATTGCGAATCTTGCCTTCTTCCCATACAAACCCGGTCTTCGTTCAGCTGAATGGAGCCCCGGTCCGAGCATCCAAGAAAAGTGCCGAATGGTGTCGCAACGCGGTCGATGTCTCTTGGCAGAGGAGAGCCCCGAGAATACGCGCGGCAGAAATGGAAGAAGCCAAAGCGGCATTCGAGCACGCCCGATCTACTTACGACCGCATTCTTGCTGAGTGCAAGACTTAGGGTCCGCTAGATTCGATCGGCGAAAAGGTTGTTACCAAGAGTTGGGTATCGTCGGAGATGATCCCATGAACACCCCATTCCCAGAAGCGCAGCATGGCGGCTTTCTCATTGACCGTCCAGGCGAGTATGGTTTTGTCGGCGCTGCGGAGTTCCTCGACCAGTTGCTGGGTAATCAGGGAGTGATGAGGCATCACGTAATTCACCGGTAAATCCCGCCACCGCTTGAGCTGTTTCCCCCGCTCACAGAGAATGCCCAAAGGGATTGCGCTGTTCAGGGCGTGGAGGGAGACCAAGACGTCGGGCAGGAAGGAAGAAACCACGTAACCTCGCTCCGGCGGGTGCTTCTCAAGGGATAGAATCAGCTCGGACTCAAGTCCCGGCACCTTGAGTTCGATGTCGAGAAAAGCTCGCTCGGCGAAATTCTCCAAAACCTGCCGTAGTACGGGCAAGGGCAGCTGTGCATCGCGGGTTGTCTTCGATAGGGTGAGCCCCTGTACTTTGTCATCGTGGCTGATGACGGCGCGGCCGGATCCGGACAGGCGTACATCGAATTCAAAGCCATCACAGCCATGTTCCAGGGCCAGGGCAAACGAAGCCAGCGTGTTCTCGGCGACCGAACGAGAGGCACGGGCACCGCGATGCCCGAGGAGGAGGGGACCACCGTGCATTGGCGGTGATTCTACCCTTCACGGTTCAGTTTTGGATAGTAGTGAATGATCGCCTGAGAAGAGAAATGCTCGCGCGGTGTTCTGGGATTTGCCGTCGCCAGGGCCGGTTGCTCTCCAGGGTTTGAATCCGACGCTGCGCCAAAGATCGGCACTCGTGTACATTCGGCCATTGGCGATGGTGAATTCCACGTTGCGTGTATTGCTAATCTCTGTGAGCGGATCGCCGTCGATGACGACCAGATCAGCACGCTTCCCCACCTGAATGGTTCCCACCTCTTGGTCGAGCCCCATCACGCGTGCGGGAACCAGGGTTGCGGCCTGAATGGCTTCCATGGGGGTGAACCCGGCCTCTACGTAGAGCTCGAGCTCGCGGTGAAGGCTGTGGCCAGGAACCGCCTGATCCGTGCCCGCGACAATCGGAATGCCAGCCCGGTGCAAGGCCCCTACAATTTCGAGTTCCTTCTTGTAGACCCTCTCGTTCAGCTCCGATCTCTCCGTCGGGGGACCGACATCGGCGATCTGCTCAACCAGTTCCGGTGCGAGGTCGTTCACACCGGGCTCGAAGCTGGCTGGCGGTTTGGCGGTGGTCGCGGTAAATAGCTCGCTGAGCGCCATAGTGGGATCGATCACGGTTCCGTGCGCCTTAAGAAAGGCAATTGCCTTGCGGGCCTCAGGGGAGTTCACATCAATCTCCGGAACAAGAAGCGCGCGCTGCCGCCACCCGCTGGTCACTTCGCCGCCATTCGACGAGGGGAGAGCGTGCATAATATCGGCGACGTATTGAATGTGGTTGATCTGGTCTTGTCCGGCCTCGACAACCTGGTAAGCGTTCAGGCCCTCCGGCACGTGGCCGGTGACCGTCATACCCAGACGATGGGCCTCCTGAGTGATGACTTTCAGTTCCTCGAGCTTTACCGAACTGTAGATCTTTATCTGCTCGAATCCGGCATCGTGGTAACGATCGGTCCACAGGCGTGCCTGCTCCGGCGTATCGACCGACTGCACGCCGAGGGAAAAAGGACTCGTGCCGTCGACGACTCCGGCTAGCAGCAGGCGCGGACCCAAGCCACGGCCCTGGGCAATGGCGTCGCGCACGGCCGTGATGAACTCGAATTCGTTGCCGCAATCCCGTACCGTGGTTACGCCCGCAGCGAGGTACACCGGGCCCCATTCCACCTGCTCGAAGTGCGCGTGCATGTCCCACAGGCCGGGAAGGATTGTCTTGCCGCGCACGTCGACGACCGTCGCACCTGGGGGAATTTTCACGTCCGTTTCTCTCCCAACGGCGACGATGCGGCCTCGTTCGATGACAAGCGTGGCGCGGGGGACAGCGGCGGCTCCCGTGCCGTCAATCAGGTTTCCTCCGACTAGCGCCAGCTTTTCGGAGCGGCTGCCGGGGATGGTTTTCGAAAGATCGGCAAGGGCCGCCATCCCGCCGGCCCCGGCGCGTCCTACAAGGACGCCGAGAGCATCTTCATAGCCCTCGCGAATGGCTTCGAAGTGATCGAATTCGGCATCGAGTGTGACGGCCGCGATCAAATTGTCCTTGGAGTCAAGCCACAGCGTCTCTCTTCCCCATACCAACCCCTCGACCATGTAGCGATCAAGTCTTTCGTCCTTACCGTTGTGGACAATTACGTCTTGCCCACGAGCCTCGATCTTTACCTTGCCCTGTGGAACGGTGGCTAGTTCGTCCGGCCTGCCGTGGGTAGTCCAGTAGCGGACCATCAGCATCTGCATGGTGGTTGGAGCATAGGCAGCGATGGTGAAGAACGGGCCGGCGGCAGCCGGAATCTCCTTCCATTCTGCCCGGTTGCGCAGGCGAATTTTGTCGGGCTGAACCTCTACGGCCTGATCAATTTCCACGCTCCGCGCAGTCTTCCCCTTAATCTCAAAGGCTTGTGGCGTGAGGTCGCGGGCGGAGCGGAAGCTGGCTGCGAGCGGAACCGACGTGGAGCGGTCGGTGAATTTGAAATCCATTCTTACCGCTAGGGACTGTCCGTCGAGGGTGATCTCGTAGGTCTCTTCGCCGGTCGGCTGTTCGAATTTGTGCAGGCGGAACTTGCCGGTTTCGACCACCAATGCCGGCTGTGGTACTGCGGCCGCCCAAAACACCTGCGGGACAGAGAGCACCAAGGCGGCGACAGATGCAGCTAGGGAAAGGTTGCGCAAACGCCTTCGCGTCGGGCATTTCATTGGGGTCGGCACCGGAGCCAGGCAGAACTGAATCGGAGTCGTGGAATCAGGAGTTCGCCGAATTTGTTCGAGAGCTCGACGCACTTCGATTTTGGTTAACTTAGCTGGAGCAGGGAGGCAACGTCAAGGAACGATCCGTCTAGCGATGGAAAGCTCGAGGAATTGCGGAACTTTAATTGACTCCTCGAATCTCGATTCGTCGCGGTATGATCGTGAAATCGTGAAGGCGATTTTCGACACGAGGCGGGTGTTTGTCGCGGTGTTTACCATCGGCATTTTCGCACTGGCATTT
>Ga0335080_10005695_pt1 | contig 12853 bp, 6 predicted proteins | sample Lox_Sample_34_FD_206720 | JGI IMG/M metagenome (GOLD analysis project Ga0335080, IMG submission 206720) | Soil microbial communities from Loxahatchee National Wildlife Refuge, Florida, United States - Lox_Sample_3.4 | ecosystem: Environmental > Terrestrial > Soil > Wetlands | place: USA: Florida... | reverse complement strand
CCCTCAAAGTGTCATTCCGTCTGAAGCGGAACATGCCTGATGAACAATTTGCTCGTGTCCAAAGAGATTAAGACCGAACAAACCAAAACCAGTCAGAATCATAATAAATGTTACTCTCATATTCTAGCTATGGTAATGGCCGCTCGCATACTTTATTGTCCTGATGCGTTTGTTATCCTTGTCGTAAATTAGAATGTGTTCCCAAACTGTGTTGTTTATTCCTATCGTAATCCGAACAGCATGTTGGCCAGTGCCGTCTTCAAGGAATGTAGCCGGATATGGCCCAAGATTTTGTTTCTCTTCCGGTGAAAGTTTTTGAATGTAGCCTTCATAGTCGCTAACAATTAATGGGTCCAAGCCTTTAGAAGCTGCATGGAATCCGGCCAACGGGTCAGGCGTCGGTTTTGAGGTGTTGCATCCAAATCCCGAAAGGAACATGGCCATCAGCAACGGGAGAACGGCTACAAACTTAGTAATCGAATTTACGAATTTTGTGTTCATAAGTTTAGCATTTGTTTGGTTTAGAATTCCAAAACCTTCCATACGCCATTCTCCTTGTTGAATTCCACCGGGAACGTGATGATTTGTCCGTCAATCGTGCTCGTGAAATAATATTCTGCCCTGTCATTATTGATGAAGACCGGAGCGAGCGCTCCGATTTGATTCATGACCGAAATGGCATTGGCAGTTCCCACAGAAAAGAATGCCTGGCGGTACTGGTCCACGGATGCGACAGAGAAATTTGAAAGCGCACCTTCAATGTCACCGAGCGCGACATGCATTGTCATATTGGTCCAGGCGGGTGTCGGGTCCTCTGCCAGGATGCTGTAAAAAACGACCCGATTATTGCATGTGTCGGCAACATAAAAAGTTTCATTCGTGAGATTATCCACAACGGCAACCGCAGCGGGCTGGTTGAGATTGTTGGAAACAGCAAAACGAATGGATGATGGGTCAACGCTGAACAGATTATGTGGCGCTGGTGGATTGAAGCTTTGGATGCGATTGTTACCTGTATCGGCTACATAAACACCGCGCTCGCCGACACTGATGTTTGTTGGTCCGTTGAATTGTCCCAAGGCGGTTCCGTTCGTTCCAGTCACCGCCTCAACAAAGGTTCCCTGAGCGATGACGATTCGATTATTTTCCGAATCTACAATATACAAAGTCCCGACTGAATCGTAAGTTAACCCTTTGGGTGAACTGAATTGTCCGATGGCAGTACCGTTTGTCCCGAATGAATCTAAAAAGTTTCCGCTGGAATCAAACTGTTGAATCCGGTCATTGCCCGAATCGGAAACGGAAATCGTTCCGCCATCCGGCGACACGGCCACGTCAAACGGCGCGTTGAATTGGCCGTTGGTTGTGCCCGTTGCTCCGTTCGTCGCGCCGATGAAGCCACCAAAGCCAAAATTGGTGTCTGCCTGGAATGAACTATTTGTCGGGAAATATTTCCAAACCTGGTTACTGCCAGTCACCGCCACATAAACATTTCCGCTGCCATCCACGTCCAGGCCCGACGGCGAGCCGCCGCCCAGGGATAATGAGCGAAGTGTTATGCCGTTAGTGGCAAATTCAGTGATGGTTGCCGTGCTGCCGGACAACACATACAGATTCGTTCCATCCCATTTGAGATCCACCGGGTCCGTGATGCTGACAAAGACCGTTTGCGTGAGCGTTGACTGGACATTGATTTGCACCGGCTGATTGCTTGGGTCCAAAGCCACGGCGTTCCAGCCTCCGATGCTTGAGAACCGTCCGACGCTGGTTTGAAGGGTCACAACCGGGAAATACTCGCCATTGGTGGCGTAAGTGTAGGTCAGGGGCAAGAGATTGTTGGTAATCAAATCGGCGATGTCATCGCCATTGAAATCATAAATCACCTGCTGAATGCTTCCCGGCACGTTCGTTTGAATCGAGAACGTGACCGCCAACGGCGCAAAACCCGCCACTGGCGCGGCCTGCAATTGAACCGGACTGCTCATGCTCCCGTCGGAATTCGTGACCCCAACCACGTTGATGGAAAAAGCATTCGTTATGCCGGTCAAATTTTCGATGACGGCGGTAATGCCATTCGAGCCGGGCGCCAACGGCACGTTCACGGCCTCGAAATTGGTGCCGTTCACAAAAGCCACGATATCGTTGACGGTAATTTGATGCAGGGTGGCGGCAGTAAAATTGCCGGAGACATTCACGCGCGCCGCATTGAATGAGACGCCGTTCACCGGATTGGTGATGGTGATGCCCGGCAATGTCGAGTCCAGGACAAGCGTGGTTTCCTCCCAGGTTTGATATGCATTTGCGGGCAAACCACGAAGCCCAATCCAAACATCGTGGACACCTTGCGTTGAACCGAGATTGACGGTGATGTTCGGCGAAGTGTAGGAGGTCCAGGTCGCGCTGCCAAAATTCGTGCTGTCCACCAGCGTGGCTATGCTCGTGGGCACGCCGCCTGAAACTGTGATTACACACGGGACAAGGTTATTGGTGACATACTGGCTGGGCACCGAGAACGAGAAACTGATTTTGTTGGGGTCGGTGCCATTCTGATATTCCGTCAAATTGTTTGTGCCGTCGTTGTCGTAGTCTCCGTTTGTGGCCTGGTCCAGATTGCCGAAGTAAATGTATTCCCACCAATCCGGAATCGGGTCGGTGCTGCTGGTGACCAGATAATCCGGCAGGCCGTTGGTGTAGGTCGTCAGCGGAATATTGTTGCTGTCCACGGCCACATAATGATAGCCGATGTCCACAATGCTGTTCGTTTCCTTGATTTCCTGACCGCCGACCAGATTCGTCAAGACCGTGTAATCGTAAAGTCCGAGCTGGTCGGCGTTCGTGCTCCCCGCATTGATGAGCAAGGAATTGGCAGGCTGGTAATAGTTTCCCAGCGGCCCGACGAAATAAAATGGCGGATTGGTTAAAATCAAACCGTTCGCGGAAACAGGCTGCAACTGGTCACAATTCGTGACATAGGCATTGTAGCCGCCGATGTAGGTGCCGTAATCGGTGCTATTATCGGGAATAACAGTCTGGTCGAACAGGTTGTTTTGCACAACCGCGTTGCCGGTGGTTGGCGCAAAATTGAACGTGCCATACCAGAACAAATTGTTTTGACATGAAAAATCGCTCCCGCTGAATGCATTCAAAATGAAATTTGCTCTTTCAAACAGGCAATTATTGATCGCGGGATCAATCCCACTGAAATAATCCAAAATCAACGACCCGCCGTGAAACTGGCAATCCCGCAGGGTAACGGACGTGCGATTGAAAAAGGCCAGAAACGGTTCATCCTGCGCCGGAACCGACCAATCGGTAAAACGGCAACTGAGTGAGGATGAAGCATCTCCCGAGGCATCGGTAATAAGGCCGTTTGTGGGTGCCTGCCAAGCCGAGCCGCTTTGTTCCTGAACGGTGTTGTAGGCGACAATCCGGTTCCAATTTGTCGCCAGACCCTTGCACAGAAATTCTGTTCCCGTCCCCAAGTTCAAGCCAAAGGCATTATCGCTGGTTCCGAAGGCTGCGATTACGGTGCCGGGATACACCGCCACAGTGGCATTGCCTAATGAGACGCCGCTAACGGCATAGTCAATCGGGTCATAGTGGTAGCCTAAATCGGGATAGCTGTTGGTGTCACGCTGGACCAGCGGATTGAAGGTGGTGTCGGAAGAGATGGTCTGATTGACGTAGGCTATGTTTGGTGCCTGGGTGGTTTTAGCACGCAGGCCAGCCAGCAAATCGGGATCAATGTTCAGCGTGCCAACATTTTGAAAACCGCAGCCGACGGCCAGATAATAGTTGCCGCCGCCAGCGCTTTGGAACGGCGGATAAAAATTGGGCGAAATCTGATGACGCCCAAAAGTTGGGCTGCTATAAAAACCGTTGTAATCACCATTCTGGGTCCGCCCAAACAGGCTGGTCACATTGACAAGAATGCAATTCGTCAGGCCCGGCGCGTTGTGGTAGCTCTGGTAAACTCCGATCTGGGCGACGTTATTGAAGGTACAATTCTGAATACTCACGTAGTAGGCACTGATATTCCGGAGGCAATAATCGCTAACACTCGTAAACAGCGCGTTAAACACGTAAAAATAGTTGCTACTGGGAATCGCGCCATCCCAACAATTAACAAACTGCGCATCACTAAGCGTCAAGACGTTGCCCATCGTGACTGCCTGTATGCCGGAATAGGCATAGCTAATCCTGAAATTTGAAAGTTTAATCGGGCTGTAACTTCGCACATACAACGCCGGCATGGCATAAAAACCTGACGGGTTGCCGGTGGAGTATGGGTAAATTGGGTCTCCAACCGAGTCGTCGTCCACCGCGGTAAAAATCACGGGCCGGTACGGCTTCGCCAGCCAGTACAATTGTGACGATCCGACTCCCAAAACGGCTGTATTAAGTGAAGCATACGGAGCGTATTTCAAAACTGCGCCCCCTTCAAACGTAACTGCTCCTGTCAAGTTAACGCCTCCGCTGACGTAGTATGTCGTGTCTCCTTGAAAGACCGTTGGCCCGCCGCTGTTGACGATGGTATAATCCAGAACGAAACTTGAGCCGTGCGACGTTTCTTTGGCCAAATTCATTGCTGCTTTTTCAACCCTGGTCATTCTCGGAGCCGGCAATAACCGTTCGTTGGATACCACGTATCGGGCCGAACCGTTCACCGGCTTTACGCTGGTTTGCGGCGACGCGGGCAATTAGGCCAAAGACTTTGCTATCCCCGGCACATATACCGATTCCATCAGCACCGTCCGCCCGTTCACCGTTGTCCATTGCTTGCTCACCACCGTGGACATTGAATTGGTCCCCAAAAGAAGGGCCTTGCCCTCGACCATCCGCATAGCTCCAAAATCCACCGATTCATCCGGCAATGCTCCACTGTTTGTTGTCTCATCGAAAAAGACGTTGATGTCTGGCGTTGGTGCTGAGGTAAATTCAGTAAGCACCTGCAACACCGACGAAGTAGAAGATAACCCGAACGACTCCGGTGTCGGTAGTTGCGCGAGCAAAATCACGTCTTGTTCCAGCCCGGCGCGAGTATAACGGTAACGAACATTCCCGCTGATGCCATTGAACGCGTCCGCGTAAATAACTTGGTTGCTGTTGACGATTTGCCCTTGGCAATCCTTCACCTCTGCAATCAGCACATCCCTGCCACTGGCAGTATCGCAGTAAGCTAAACCGAGGACATCGCTGCGGAGTTCCCGGCCGTCGGGCATCTGGAGGTCAATCGCTCCGGCGGTGTTCAGGTTGCCCGCAAAGATGACCTTGTGCTGGCCGTATTGCGCTATGGCGCCGCCGGGATACGCGTCTATTTCTTCCCTGGATGGCAGCCATTTTCCGGTGGCCGGGTCTCTGTAATTCAATCCAGTGGCAATCTCCACATAAGCCCGATTGGTGCTCAGAACGGCACTGCCCTGAGCATCCGTGGCACGAGTGATTTTCTGCCAGACTCGCTGGTTTGCGCCTTGCTCGCCAATTTGATAAGCCGCAACGACACCGTTCGCTGGCAATTGGGTCGCCGGCGCGCTACATAGAAACAGCGGAACGCCTGCCAGCAAGACAATGAATTGGAATTTAATTTGTTTCATGCAGACCAATCCTTTCTGCGTTTTTGTGGGATTGCTCCCTTCATTTGGTGGAAAGTGTGGTGGGGTTTTCGTGGAGTCGCCCCGCAGCGAAAGGCAGCCGACGTTTTATTGACGGTCTGACTCATAGTCTTAAGCCGTCTTTACCCCCCACCGGTTTAAAATCAAGTTACGTTTATGGCAAACCGTACGATTTCACCCGCGTTAATGGATTTTATAAGCGCATGATTTACAAAGAGATATTTGCGCGGAAATCAACAGGTGGAAAGCGTTCCGCGCGAACACGCCACTCCGGCGACATGCCGCATCACGAAAGAAATTTTTCAGAACGGCCAACTGACGCCAACCGTAAAGTAGAGTTGTCCGCCCAGATTCAAGCGTCCCTCCCGGCCGCCGCCGCTGATGGTGGCGTCGCTCATCGGCATGTATTGCGCGCCAACAAAAATGTCGGCGTTGTTCTGCACGTGATAATACAAAGTTCCGTTCACGTAACCGCCATACACCAGCTTCGTTCCGCGAATTTGACCGGTGTTGTGGGCGCTGGAGCTGCCAGCCGTGATGATTTCGTCAAATTTATAACTGCCGTCCACCAGACCCACCGCCGGGCCGGCCCCCAAAGAAAAGCCGAAATGGTCGGTCAAATCCCAGTAAAACGACGGCCCCAGCCGGAAGGTAAAAAGGTTCGCGTCCAGCGTGTGAGAGCCGGAGACGGTGCCCGCCAGATTGTTTGAGGAGGAGGATGAATACGAGTCGGGAATGGGGTGCCCGCCATTCGGACCGCCCTGATACGGCGCTTGCGGCAGTGGAAGGTTGAGCGGCGAGTTGGCCACGTTGAAGATATAAACCGACTGCTTGACGTTTCCCGAAAGGGTTTGGTTATCCGAGATGTTGATGGGCAACCAGCCAAAACCAAATTCCCAGCCGACGCGGGCATGTTTCCAATACCAGAGATTATCGCCATACGCCATCTCAAATCCCGGGAACGGGCCGCCATCTGCGTTCGCGCTGCCGGAAGCCGAGAACGACGTGGTGGCATGCATGGTTAGAGTCTGGGCGACGGGATCGTATTGCGATGGATGGGCCGCCGTCGCATTGTTGGGGCCCCAGTTGTAACCCCAATCAGTCGTGTAGCCGAGAGGATCGCCGGTGGGATGCACATAGCCGTCGTCGTAAACTCCAGGAGGCCGGTTGACACCGAAATTGCCATTCATGCTGAAGCTGGCGCTGATGTTCATGCCCACCAACGCGCCGATGTGGAAATGACGCGTCCAGTCATCCGCGTCCCTGGGAATTCGGATGAAAGCGATCGAGTCCGGGTTGCCATAAACCTCCGGTTGTGCCGAAAGGGTTAACGCCGTACCCGCCAGACCGGTGGCCAGACACCACGCGAACCAGGGCCAAAAACGCGCTCTCATGCGTCGGAGCGCGGACAACCATGTCCGCGAGTCCCGAAGCTTTGAATCGCGCGGACAAAGCTGTCCGCGCTCCGGGCAACGCTTGATGTGCGGGCGTGGCGGCTGCATGGCATCAGGGATTCAGGAGCAAGCGATAAAAGCGTGACGTGCTGTTCGTCGGGACGCTCGCCGTCTCGGGCGGGCCGTAGTCCAACCACTGGACGCGGTTGGCTGGCGCCACGACCGACGGCGGCGCGATTTGGGCATTGGAAAACAGGACATTGTCGCTGTAAACCACTGTATAACTCCGATTGGTGATGGCCGGCCATTCCAGCAGAACGTAGCCGTTAGCCAGCAAAATAGGACGGATGAGGTTGAAATTCGTGCTGGTTGCCATCGCGAGCGGCGGCGTCCAGTCGGGCAACGGCACGGCGAAAGCCTGTAACTGACCGTTGGTGAACGGAAAATATCCCCGGGGAACGTATTCGAGCAGCAAATTCACACTCTGTCCGGCGGCCAGCGGAGCGCTGCAATAAACAAACGGATCGCCGTTGTTCGTGCCGACGGCATTGAACAAACGATTGGTCAAGCCGGTCACGACAATCCGCGCGGCCGGAACGTCATTCTTGCCGAGATTGGACAACAGAATGGATTGGGCCATCGAGCCATTGGCAAAATCAATGCCCTGTCCCGAATTGGTGACGGCTACGAGCGTGGCGGGAAGATAGGCAATGACGTTGATATCGGTGCTGACCGAATTGTTGGCGAGGTTGGTATCGAGCACGCTCGCTGTGCCGATGGACGCGGAAAGCGTCAGGTCGCCTGCATTGGTCGGCTGGATGGTGAACAGGAAATTCGTAAAGCCGCCGCTCACCAATGTCCCCAGGGTGAAAATCATATTACTGTCGGTGCCCTGGTGCGGCGGAGCAGACAATAAGATCACACCCGACGGCAAGGTGTTCGTCAGCGCCACATTCGCGGCGGAGCTCGGCCCGGCATTCGTCGCGGTCACTTCATACGTCATCCAGTCATTGGTAATGACGGCCTGGGCCGGCCCGAAAATGGCCACGCCAAGGTCGGCCTCGGGTGCCACCGAGTTGGTAACCAGTGTGACCAGGTTGGTGGTGAAGTTGGTCCCGCTCACCAGCGAGATGATGATGGTGTTGGTAAAGGGTCCCGCTTGTGTAGGTGTGACCGTCTCGACCATTTGGGCAATCGGCGCCGGGCCGGTCGGCGCGGTAAGCGTAACGGAAAACGAAAACCCATCGGCATTGGTGAACGTGGTGCCCGTGCCCACGGTGAATGAGGCGCCCTGGAGTTGCGCCCAGGTCGGTAACGTGTTCGTCACGTTGACGTTGAGCAAACCGAGGGTCTGATTGGTCAGGTTGATGGTATAGGTCAGGGGATTGTTTACCAAATTGGTACCGGCGGAGCCGATGAAGGAAAAAAAGAGTTGCGCTCCAGCCCGCGGGCTGGCGGCCAGCATCCCCGCCAGCACCAGCACCAGGATTTGGAGATAGCGAAAAATTTTCATGCCGGAAAGCGCGGAACTCCGCGCTTCAGGTGAGCGGCAAGGCTGCAAAAAGACCAGCCGGACCACAAGTTTTCAATGTCGGTTCCATCCGGTTTAGCCGGTACTTCGCGGCCGGTGGCCGCGTTTTCCAGCGCTGCGTTACGGAGTCAGCGGCTCAATATTGTTGGTATCGGGTTCAGTCTCGGGGGGCGGCGCGTTAAAAAAGCCGCCGTCCCGGACCGGGGGCGCATAGGAATTCGTCACCGGTGCACTAAAAAAATCGCTCTGGCGGCTTTCGCGCCGGTTCCGGATTCGCTCCGCTTTTTGCCCGGCTTCAACTGCCTTGCGCTGCTCCGCCACATCTTCCGCCTCGGCGGCGGAAACCCCCGGCAGCCGCTGTTGTTCTTTGACGGTTTGAGCGGCGGCGAGTTCGGGCGTCTTCAAAACAGTGGGCCGCATGAGCACGATCAGTTCTTCGCGCTGCTTGGAATCGTTACGGCTGACGAAGAGGTTGCCCAGCAGCGGAATGTCCATCAACACCGGCACGCCGGAGCGGCTGGTGGACTTGTTGTTTTCGATGAAACCGCCCAGCATGATGGTGTCGAGATTACGCACGGCGACTTCGGACGAGAGCGTGCGTTTGATGGTGTTGGGCACGTTGCCGACACTGGCAATCGCAGTGAAGCCGTTCAGAGCGTCAATTTCCTGCTGGATGTCCATGACCACCAGGCCGTCGGGGTTGATGAAGGGTGTCACGTCCAGTTCCACGCCGACGGAAAGTTGCGAGTAGGTGGACTGATTGCCGTAGCCGTAATTGCCATAGCCGGTGATGTAAGGCACGGTGTTGCCGACGAAGAATTGCGCGGGTTTGGCCTGGGAAGTCATAATGCTCGGACGTTGGACAATGGTCGCGTGGCTGTCCGCCTGCGCCGCGGTAAGCGCCAAGTCCCACCGCGGGCCGATGTTCCCGAAGTAACTGAAGCCACCTGGGAGATTGTTGCCGAAAACCGCCGCGTTCGTCAGCGAGTTGGCGGCCAGGTTGAACAGATTCAGGAAAGGCGTGCCGGAGGAACTGTTGTTCACGCCGCCGGCGCCAACACTCGCATCGCCGGTTGGAACCCCGCCGGGGGCGCTGCCGGTATATATTTGCGGGCTCTGCGACGCGGAGAGGGCGTAATTGAACGTATTGGGGCCGAGCGAATAATCAATGATGGCGGATTCGATGAGGACCTGGGAAAGCAGAACGTCCAACTTGCTGATGATGTTCGTGATCGTGTCCATGTCCTGACGCGTGGCGAAGATAAGCAACGAATTGCTTCGCTCGTCGGCGATGATTTTGGTCTGGCCAAAAAGCTGGATTTCCTGCTGACCGGCCGCGCCGCCGCCACCGGTGCGGTTCATAATGGCCTGCAACCGCTGCTGGAAAGAGGTTCCGCCGGCGGGCGCGCCACCGGGACTGGCCTGCGTGCCAAACCCCCGCGGCTGGTTGCCGATGCCGCCCGAATAGGCGCCACCCGTTCCGATACCGCCTCCCAAACCGCCCCCAAGACCGCCTCCGAGACCACCCCCCAGGCCGCCGGCGCGGCCACCGACACCGCTGATGGGCGCGGCCGCCGTCGTGCCGCCGATGCTCACCGTGGCGCCGCCGCCGCCGCCGAGGCTGCCCAAAGCGTTGGCAATGTCGCCCGCCAGGGCGTATTTGATGGGAATAACTTCGGAGATGTATTCCGCCGGCACGTACACGTCAATCTGGTCAATCATTTCCAGCATCCGCTTCACATTTTCGGCGTAGTCGCGCAAGACGAGAATGCCGTTACTGTCAATCGCCAGGATCGAATTTTGCAATTTCGCAAACGGCTGGATGATCGGGATCATTTCACTGGGCTTGACATTTTTTAAGTGCACGATGTGGGTGACGTAGGAACCGAGGTCGGGCAATTGCGCGGCTCCCTGGAGATTAAACGGCGCGCCCGAAGCATTGGCATCTGTCGTTTGCACGACCTTGGCAAATTTGTCGCCGATGTTGACGACTGCGATGCCGTTGAGCGCCAGCACCGCCTGCAACGCCTGAATCGCTTCGCTCTTCGTCAACAACGACTGGGTGTGCAGGATAATTGAGGCCTGGGGCAACTGCCCGCGGATGAGTGTGCGCCCGACGAGATCTGCGTAAAGGTCCAGTACCTGATTCACCTCCACTCCCTGGAGGTTGTAGTTGTAAGCTGGCGTTTCGGCCGCCGCCGACGGGCTGCCGGCCGGGGCCGGAGCCGCAGCGTTGTTCGCTGCGGCGGTGGCGGGCGGCATTGCCGGAGTGGTCGGGTTTGCCGGTGTCGGCGGAGTCGTGGGCGTTGTCGGCGAGGTCCCGGGCGCCGTTGGGGGCGCGCCAGGCGGCGTCGGCTGCCCCGGGAGAGCGTTGGTCGCCGCCTGGAACTGCGGCCCGGTGCGCACCCGCGGCATCACCCGGCTGCCCGGCGGCAGTTGTGCCCAAACCTCGAAGCCGGTTAAAAATAAAATCAGGGCGAGTGTGGTCGCTTTCATAACTTTCCGATCGGGATTGTTCATGGCTTGCCGCGCCGAAGTGAAGCGATGACGGGTCATTTTCATTTTGCTTTAACAGTTGTAGGTTTCGAGGCGGGCGTAGCGGATTTCGTAGCGGACGGAGCGAACTTTGCAGCGGCCGGGGCGGATTTTGGGGCGGCCGGGGCGGGTTGGTTTCGCTGGTAGCTGGCGACCAGCCGGATGCTCGCAGAGAGATGCTGATGCGCTGCGTCGGGCTGGAGTTCCAGGTCGGGCACGCGGATCATCGCCGCGCTGGCGCCCAGCTTGTAAAGGAAGTCCACCAGTTGTTCGTCTGTGGCGGTGACATTGATATTCTGGATCTGCTCGACGAAAAACGCGTCGTTCGTGCGCGTCATTTGCCGCGAAGTACTGATGATGCCGACGCCGCTGGCCCGGGATTGATCCTGGATAGCGCGCGTGAAATTGATGGCCTGGTCCTCGGATGGAACGGATCCGCCCTGGCTTTCAAAACTTTTTACTTTTTTCTGAAGATCGGGAATTTGCGCGATGGCGTCCTGATAGCGACTTAATTTGTGCTGCGCATCATCCAAGTCGCGTCGCAACCGGCTCCAGTCCGAAAAATGCGGCCAGACAAACCACCAGTTCAGGACGACAATCAACGCCACGAGTCCGCCGACGACCAGGCGGCGTTCCAGGGGGCGCAGTTGTGAAAAATATTTTTTCATCAGCGCTCGGCTCCCGTGTTCTGCAGCACCAGGCCGAAAGTCCACGTTTCTTTGTTGTTGCCCGCCGAGCGATAGACCAACTGGTCGCTTTGGTTCGGGCTGAAAAACGGCTGGCCATTCAGCTTGTATTTCCGCACGCCATCATAAAAGCCGCCATTTCCGATAATCAGGTCGAGTTGATCCGACTCGCAGGTCCCGCTGAGGGACAGTTTACTCCCGTCGGCAAAGCTGAATCGTTGCAACGAGAGGCCTTCCGGTAGTTGTTCGGCGACAATGTTCAAGCAATTCAGCGCGGCATATGTCAATTCCTGTCGTTCCTTGAGCACCCCGTAACGCGCTCTGAGCTGGACCGCATTGGTGTAATTACCGCTGATCCGGGCCACCGCCTGTTCGACGTTGTGTGTGCGATAACCCAGGAAGCTGACCGCGGCAAAATAAATCACCAGCCCCACCACATACAGCACGCCGGCAGCCCCCAGCCCGCGCAACCACAAACGATCAACAAATTGCTGGTGATAACGCGTGATGAATTCCGCCGGCAGCATATTCACCCGTTCACTGGCGGCGGCGGCGCGCCGGGCCGTGCGTCCGGCCAGGTCGGCCGGCGGTAACGGCGACGAGACCCGCACCAGCTCGCCCAGGGCTTCGCGCAACACCGTTTCCCACTCCGCGGCATTGACCGGGTCCGCCACCAGGTGCCAGTTGGGTGACGCGATCAGCCAGCCGTCCAATTCACCGGACCAGGCCAGCAGCGCGAGCTGTTTTTTTAATTCCGCCGCGCGGTCCCCGGCCGGCGGCAAAGTCACGAAGCTCAAGTTCCGCAGCGTGCCGCCGCACCACCACGCGACCAGGGCCGCATTCTGGCCGCCGAGCAATAGCGGGTAAATCCACGCGTCCGCCCCCCCGGCCGGCTGGTGCGACGCGCCGTCCGTCTCCAGTTGGTCCAGGAACGGCACTTCGAGCCGGTCGGCCAGAAAACCCTGGCCCTCCAGTTTGCCAAGAAATTCCTCGACCGCGTTGCGCGCGGCGACGACCACAATGATGGTCTGCAATTCGGCCGCCGCGGCGGCGCCCCCCGCCGGGGGCGGTTCGTCCCGCCGCGGCGCGGCGGCG
>Ga0335080_10005694_pt1 | contig 12854 bp, 8 predicted proteins | sample Lox_Sample_34_FD_206720 | JGI IMG/M metagenome (GOLD analysis project Ga0335080, IMG submission 206720) | Soil microbial communities from Loxahatchee National Wildlife Refuge, Florida, United States - Lox_Sample_3.4 | ecosystem: Environmental > Terrestrial > Soil > Wetlands | place: USA: Florida... | reverse complement strand
CCGCAAGCGGCAAATCTCGACGCGGCAATCCAGATGCAACCGCTTTCAAACCACCGCCTCCAGCTCACCTGGAACGCCTCCGCCTATCCCGTGCTCATGCTCAAAGACGCGCAAACCGGCGAGGTACGGGGATTCCTGCGCGGCGGCAACGCGATCATCCAGGACCCGCCTGCCCAACCCCAACTGCATATTTCGGACGGCGTACGCAGCCTTCAGGTTCGCTAACGCCGTTTCGAGAGGCCGCATTTTCCCTTCTCGCCAGCCAGGCGTTATAGTTTCTGGCACCGATGAAGACCCTTCTGATTTTCTGCCTGCTCCTTTTCCCTTTTGGCTTGAGCGCCCAGTCCACCCCCTCGCCTCAGGCAGTCGAATTGAACCGGCAAGGCGGAGAGCAGTTTGGCAGGAAAGAGTATGACGCCGCCGTCGAGTCCTTCCGCAAAGCCCTCAAAATCCAACCCGACTACGTCGAGGCTCTCGACAACCTCGGCAAAGCTCTCAGCGCGGAAGGCAAGGACAAAGAAGCGGTCGGCGACTTCAAGAAAGCTCTCAAGCTCGCACCCGATGACGCCCGGGTCCACAACGACATGGGCCACGCACTCTTTCACGAAGGCAAGTTTGAAGAGTCGCTGGCTTCGTATCGCAGCGCCATCGCAGCCCACAGCGATTTCCCCGAGGCCTACAACGGTATGGGCGCCGCGCTCATGAGCCTGGGCAAGACTGATGACGCGATCGCCGCGTTTCAGAAAGCCGCTGCCCTTGACCCGAAAAATGTGGACGCGCTCAATAATCTCGGCACCGCGCTCCTCGCCCAACAGCGCGGCGCCGAAGCTCTTCCTTATCTGGAAAAAGCGGTGCAACTCAAGCCCGGCGCAGCCGATGTTCTGGAAAACTACGGCCACGCCTTGCAGCAAGCGGGACGCAACGACGAAGCCATCGCCGCCCTGCAAAAACTCACTGGGGCGCAACCCAACGATGCCGCCGCATGGGCCAGTCTGGGTCATTTCCTTTTTGCTGGCCAAAAGTATGAAGAAGCAGAAACCAGCTTTCAGAAAAGCCTGACCCTAAAGCCCGGTCAGCCCGAAGTCGAGTTTGCCCTGGGTGTCTCGTACCATGTGCAAGGAAAGAACAAAGATGCGATTCAGGCTTTAGAAAAAGGGCTGGCCGCAAAGCCCGACGACGCCGAAGCTCTCTACAATCTGGGCAACTGCTACCAAGCCGAGAAAGAATACGAAAAGTCGATCGCCAGTTACCGGAAAGCGCTCAAGATCAAACCCGACTTCCATGAAGCGCTGGCGGCTTTGGCCGCTTCCCTGCTCGGAGCCAACAAGGTCGACGAAGCCATCGCCACTTACCAAAAAGTCATCCCTCTCCAACCCGACGATCCCAACTCCCGCTTCAATCTGGGCACGGCATACTTCAACAAAGGAAATTACCGCGCTGCCGCCGACAGTTACCGGGAAGCCATTCGGCTGAAACCTGACCTGGCCCACGCGCAATACAATTTGGGAATGTCGCTGCAGCGCCTGAATGACAACAAAGGCGCGCAAGCCGCATTCTCCGAAGCCCATCGCCTCGATCCCAGCCTCAATCCGCCGGCAATTGCGGCAAAGTAGCATTGAATTTCCCTGTTGCCGAACCCGTATCCGCCGGGCAAAGCAGCGTCAATACGTCGTCCTTCTCTGCTATTCTCTGAGCAGTAAAGCCGGAAAAAATACTTCCTATGGCGGCCCGGAAACGCTTAACCACTGGTTGGATGGACTTAGTTTGGCTGGTTTTCCTGGGAGGGCTCGCCATTTCGCCTCCGCTCTGGGAGCCGCACAAACAGCTCACTCTCCTGGCCATTGGCATTCTCCAGCTGACCGAAGGATGGCTGGCCGACCGCCTGCCGCAACGCGGCTGGAACTACATCGTTCTGCTGAAGATTCTCTTCGCCACTCTGCTGATCGATCACACCGGAGAGCTCAGCATCAACAGCAGTTACTACCCTATCTACTATCTGCCGGTTTTCACGGCGGCGCTACACTTTGGCGCGCTCGGAACGCTGATCTGGACCACGCTGGCCTCCGCCGCCTACTGTTCTTATCTCTATCCCGCGCTCCAGCAGTATGAGTTGACGGCAGAAGGCACGGCCGAACTCTCTTTGCGCATCCTGTTTTTCTTTCTGGCTGCGGTAGTGATCAATCAGTTCGCCATCAAAAGCCGGCAACAAACCGAGCGCTATCAGCGGCTGGCTGAACAACTCGCCGCAACCAATCGCCAACTCGAACGGGCGCAAGCCGAAGCGCGCCGATCAGAACGGCTGGCCGCTTTGGGTCAGCTGTCGGCTGGCCTTGCCCACGAAATCCGAAATCCATTGGGCGTCATCAAGGGATCAGCCGAAATGTTGAATCAGAAGCTGGGCACAGCAGATCCGCTTTCCGCCGAGCTCGCCGGGTACATCTCGACCGAAGTGAATCGTCTTAGCGCCCTGGTCAGCCGCTTCCTCGACTTCGCCCGCCCCCTGCACGTCGAAACCCGTCCTCAGTCGATCACGGCAATCCTGGATCGAGCGCTGAAGTCGGTGGCTGAACCGTGGACCGGCGGCCCGGTCGAAGTCCGCCGGAAGTATGCCGATGGCCTGCCGCTCGCTCTGCTTGATGAAGCACTAAGCGAACAGGTCTTCGTGAATCTTGCACAAAACGCCTACGAGGCCATGGGCAGCAACGGCGGTCGTCTCACCGTCGAGGCTTCTCGGACCGAATCGAAGGGCCGCCGTGGCATCGAGGTTCGCATTGCGGACACCGGCCCTGGAATTCCGCCCGCCTTGCGCGAACAGATTTTCAATCCATTCTTCACCACCAAAGACACCGGCGTGGGCTTGGGCCTGTCCATCGTGTCCAAGATTATGGACGAGCATCAGGGCTCTATCCGCGTGGACGAAACTCCAGGGCAGGGTACGTGTTTTGTCCTTTACTTCCCTGCCGCTGGCGCAGTCGTGCCTTCTCCACACGAGGTCGCATCAACCTAGAACCATGCCTACAGTTCTCATCGTCGAAGACGAAGCCAAGATGCGCCGATTGCTCGAATTGAACCTCGGCGAGGACGGCTTCACAACTCTGAGCGCCGGCGATGCCGAAACCGGATTGAAATTTCTGCGCAGCGAAACCGTGGATCTCGTGGTCACCGATCTAAAGTTGCCCGGCATGGGCGGCCTCGACTTTCTGCAACAAGTCAAACAGATGAATCCGGGTTTGCCAGTCATTGTGATGACCGCATACGGCAGCGTCGAGACCGCAGTCGACGCCATGAAAAGCGGCGCCAGTGATTACGTGCTGAAACCCTTTTCCCTGGCGGAAATGCGCCTCGTAATCCGCAAGGAACTCGACGTCCAGCAGCTTCGCCAGGAAAACCGCGATCTGAGGGAAGCGCTTGGCCAGCGCTACCAGCATCCCAACGTCGTCGCACAAAGCGCGAAGATGCAGGAAGTTCTGGCCACCGTGGAGCGCATCGCACCCACCAACACGACGGTTCTGCTGGGCGGTGAGAGTGGCGTCGGTAAAGACCTGATTGCCCGCGCCATTCATGAGAAATCGCGCCGGGCGTCCGGTCCTTTTATCAAAATCAACAGCACGGCAATTCCCGAAACCCTGATCGAGAGCGAACTCTTCGGTTACGAGAAAGGCGCGTTTACCGGCGCCACCACCAGCAAGCCCGGCAAATTTGAGCTGGCAGATAAAGGCACACTTTTTCTGGATGAAATCGGCGACGTGCCGCCCGCCACGCAGGTAAAGTTACTCAGGGTGCTGCAAGAGCGTGACTTCGAACGCCTGGGTGGAACACGCACGGTGAAGATTGACGTACGGCTGATCGCAGCCACCAACCGCGACTTGCGCGCCGCCCTCGAAGAAGGCACCTTCCGCGAGGACCTTTACTATCGCCTCAATGTCGTCCCTATCGACATCGCTCCCCTGCGCGAACGAAAAGAAGATATCCCCGAACTGGTCAACCTCTTCATCAAGCGCTTTTCGGCCGACTCAGTTAAGTCTGTCACCGGCATCGCGCCGGAGGCTCTGCGAATCCTGCTGGCCTATCACTGGCCGGGAAACGTCCGCGAACTGCAAAATGTGATCGAACGGGCCTGCGCGCTCGCGACCGGGTCGGTGCTCGAGCCCTCTGACATCCGCCTCGATGCGTTGCGCCCCAAGCCCGACGCTGGCAGCGCCAACTTCCTGCCTCCAGGAATGACTCTCGAACAGTGGGAAGACGAAATGATTCGTGAGGCCCTGCGCCGCTCCGGCGGCAACAAAAGTCAGGCCGCCCGCCTGCTCGGCCTCTCACGAAACGCCCTGCGCTACCGTCTTTCCAAAATCGGCATCTCCGACGAAGCTGAGAAAGAAAGCTAGCTTGCCAGAATCCGGTGCGTGCACTATAGTTGCCCCCGATTTTTCCCCGGTAAATTACAACAAAGGAGAACCAAAGATGCGCAAGCTCTTGCTGGTGGTATTGGCGCTGCTTGTTTCTGGGTCCATAGCGATGGCCCAGAGCAAGGTTGATACCAAGTGGCACTGCTCCAAAGCGGCGACAGAACAAAAACTCGACGTTGGCGACGTACCGGATCACATATTTTGGATCGGCCAGGGCACCTGCGAAGCAACTGCAAGCACTGGCGACCTTAAGGAAAAGAGCGGGCAGTACACCGAATTTCACGACGCCTGGAAAGCCAGGTTCACCTTCCACGGTTACTACAACGCGACCACCGAAAGTGGAGACAAGGCTCTCTACACCTACGAAGGTTCCGCCTCCACTGATATCGCCAAACCTGCTGCTAACAAATGGAAGATTGTAGGCGGTACGGGAAAAAATAAAGGCATCAAGGGTTCCGGGTCTTGCGCCGGCAAGGTCAACGCAGACGGCTCCGCCGACTGGGAGTGCACCGGCACCTATTCCATGGGAAAGATGGACATGGGCAAGATGGACATGAGCAAGTAGCCGAGACTACAGCGGGAAAGCCGGGGCCGCGGACCCGTCCGCGGCCCGGCTCCCAGCAGTTCCGCTTAGAGCGTGGCCGCAGAAACCGCTAGTGCCGGGAGCTGCTCACGCACTCCGGCTTGCGGTGAATCCACTTGACCCCTGCGCCGCGAGAAACCAGCAACGTATCAATCGACCCACCCACCAGGTCGGGCTGATATTTGGCCGTCAGGTCGACCACCGTTTCCGCCCCCGCGACCAGCCGCTCCTTCAGTCCAAATCCCGTCACTTCGAGATTGAGACCATTACGCCAGGCTTGGGCGCGTCCTGTTCTTCCCGCGGCGAACTCCTGCGCAGTCGCTGTTTCGCCGATCACCTCGGCAAAGGTGGCATCGCCTGCGGGGAACGACTTCGTAGAATATTCAACTCCACGAGCGCCCCCGTCGCCCTGTTTTTGATGGACCACGACCTCGATGACCACGCGCTGCCGGTTCTCATCAAAACCCGCAAACAGAGCTGCCGTCAGCAACCACGGCCACCCTTCTTCCGGATGACCCCTCACATCGGGATCGAGTTTCGCTGCCAGGCTGGCGCCGTAAGCGTCAGCCAGATTCCGAATCAGTTCGCCCCGGGGAGTCTTGCTCAGCAGCCGGTGATGCCGCCGCGCAATATCATTCGCGTCCCACGCCCCCCGCACTCCCGCATAGCTCGTATAACCGGTGCCCGCATAAACCAGTTGATCGTCCAGCGCGACAATTTTGCAGCGGTGAAGGGAAACGCCTTTGCGGCTGAAGCTCTTGCTGTCCGCGGCGATGGCAAGATAATCGCCACCCGCTTGCAGCACAGCAATCGAGCCGTCGACCACTTGCGCGCTAACCATTGCGGACCACCACAAAACCGCGCCAGCGACTCCTAAGGCCCTCCGCGTGACCGGTGGTGCGCTCTTGAACCGCGCCAGATGTTGCTCCAGCATTTCACGTCGATTCTAGCCCCAAGCTGGCGCGACCGTCTCAAACCTTGAAAGATGGAGTCGCCCCCTTCTCGCGAACGTGCGGTCTTCATCCCGGCTAATGAAGAAGCAATGTTTTTCAACCGGAGTGTGGGACAGGCAGGGAGGCCATTCCCACACTCCAGTGAAGGTTCTGATCGCTATTTGGGGAACTGGAACATATCAAAGAGATCGTCCAGGGCTGGGCTGTTAAGCGGCACATAAGGATTGCCACTCGCGGCAACCGGGTTCGGAAAATTGTCCCGGCTTCGGGCCGTTAGCGGCTTCAAGCCCCAATTCCGCTCGATAAACTTCAGAATTGAAACGTGGTCAGCGTAGCTGTGGTTGACGTGCCCGCCCGTGGTGTAGGGCGAGACGATGATCAGCGGAATCCGTGGTCCGTCACCGAAGAAATCCAGCGGCTGGATGTATCCGGAATCGTAATAGCCGCCGCCTTCGTCCATGGTAATGAACAGCGCCGTATCCGCCATGAGGTCGGGCTTCGCCGTGAGATGACTCATGATGTTCGCCACCATGCCCTCAAACAGATCGAGCTTCGAAGAAGCCGGATGGCCGTCCAGCAACCCGTCCGGTTTGACGAAAGAAACTGCCGGCAGGGTGTCATTGTCGATCGCAGCGAAGAAGTCGGTGGCGTCCTTGATATGAGCCGCACGCTGCGCCGAGTCGCCCATAATCGCATTCGTGTACGACTCGAAGTTGCAGATGTTGCAGTACGCTGCGCCGACTAGAACGGTTGGGTCGGTGCTGGTGGGATTGTGTTGCAGTTCGACCGCGGCGTTGTACGCCCCGCCATAGTAGGCCCACGAAATGTTCTTTTGATTCAGGGCCTCGCCGATGGTGCGGACATTGCTCGGAGGAATGGAGCCGCCTTTTGTGATCCCAGCCGTATCCACCGTGCCATCCGGCAGGAAGCCGGGATTGTCATTGTTGACCAGGTAGTAGTGCCCGCCCTGGCAGCGCGTACTTGGCGCATAGGGCAGAGTAGCCAGGTAGTCGTGGATCGGCCTGATGCCGGGCTGCGACAGGTTGGCACATTCGGTAAAGTTGCCATCGAAACCCAAATCCACGGTGTACACGTTGTCCGTGCCGGGAATCGGGTTGGGATTGGCGAGGTGTGAAGGCGGCACCGTTGCATGGCCTTCTCCATCGCTCCAGAAAATCGCGTCGCCGCTGCCCAGCATGATGTGATTTGCGCCCGTGCCACCCATCACCGCTTGATGGTAGTTGTCGCTCATGGTGTATTGATCGGCCAGGGCCTTCAGGACCGGAACGTCCCCCAGTTGCATGTTGTAAAACGCCATCGAATTGCCGCCACCGTTGTCATCGACCGCCGCAGGAGTATCGAACGGGTCGAGGATCGCGGTATAGGACGTGATCACATAGGGATACAGATCGCTCAGGCAGCCCGAGGGGTTCTGCTTGGTGGCGTTGTTCATGCTGCAATCCGACTGTTGCCACATCTCGAACAACCGGTGCGTGGTATCTCCCGTGTAGGAGTCGTACGGAAGTTTTTTCCCACGTAGTGGAAATGGACCGTTCGGCAGATCGTTGAAATTCTGGATGCGAGTGTCCGGGTCAGGCAGGACAACCGTCTCGATGACCTGCGGAACCCCGGTTGTGAGCAGGTGCAGATCCTTCGTTTGCAAAGAAGGCTCGACCGCAGCCAGTAAGCTGATAGGTGTTCCCGGAGGGAAATTGGCCAGAGGCTGGAAAGAATTGTCGCCCGGCGGCAGCGGTTTGGGAATCGGCGCGAAGTTCAGAGTCGGTTCCGGCAGAATGTCGTACGCTACCTTCTGGTCCGGCGGGAGACTGATAAAGTAAGTCGTGTTATACGGCGCAATCGCCTGGAATTGCTTCGCTTTGGGAAAATGTGGGCCAGGCGTACCGTCGGCATTGATGATCCCTTTGGTCCGTAAGTTAGAAATTGAATCCGCGCTCCGCGGCACGTAGGTCGCAAAAACGTGGTCGAAGGTACGATTTTCACCGATCAGGACGATGACGTGCTTGATCGGGCTGGCGGTTTCTACTGTTTGAGCAGCCAGGCCCGGCGGAACTACCAGGTTGACCAGGGTTGAAAGCAACGCAACGCCCACTCCGAGATAGCGGCAGGACGCCCGCAAACAATTGGCAAACTTCATACAGCCTCCTTGCTTCATTTTCGGTGGATTCCGCCCCAGTTTCCCCCGAGCATTCGCAGCTTGACCGCTCTTCATTACTGCGGAGTGAACGGCAAATAAATGTTTGTCAATTTGCTGTTGTAGAAAGCCAGACCCCCCTTCGCCTCAGGTGTTACTAGATTTGCTACCAGGTGTGAATGTTCCGAAAGCCAAGATTTCATCTGGAACCTCTTGCAGAATGTCCGCAGAGAATTCCCCAGCGGCTGGACTTGAGTGCCAGAAGGAGCCGGCAGGCCGCCAAGTCTTTCAGACGCGGGTTAACCTTGTAGCCACTTCGGTCTGTAGCCCTGGTTGTGCAAAACTCGGCTTTCCACGCCCTCTGACGCGGCCCGGTCGGTGGCTGAAATCCACCATTCTGGCTCACAGCAACCGGCCAGTCACCATTTATAATTTGCAATTCTTCTTGAGGAGTTCTGCCTAACGCCTTCATTTCGCAAGGCTTGCGTGATTGTTGCGAATACTCTGTCACTTGGCATGGCACGTGCTTTTCTCCCTGTCGTGAAACCCCGCTAGGGGTGTCATGAAAGTGGAGGTGGGCCATGAAAAACAGACTGATTTCGAGCTTGGTCCTACTGGTGGCGATGCTCGGCACGATCGGAGCATTCGCCCAGTCGGATTCCCAAAGCTCGGACGCTCCCGGCGTAGACGTCGCTCCGGGCGTAGCCCGCATGAGTCTGATTAATGGCGACGTTTCCACGCAGCGCGGCGATTCCGGCGAATGGGCGGCTGCAGTGTTGAATGCTCCAATTGTCAGCGGTGACAAAGTTTCCACGGGAGACAACGCGCGCGCCGAAGTGCAACTTGATTTCGCCAACGTTCTTCGCCTCGGAGATCACACCCAGGCCACCATCGCCAATCTGACCCGCAACCAGATTCAAGTGCAGATCGGCGAAGGCATCGCCAATTACGACGTCTTCCCGGGCAGCGAGGCGGCCGCAGAAGTTGATACGCCGAACGTTGCGATCCATCCCAAAGGCGATTCCAGTTTTCGCATCATTGTGAACTCCGGCGACGAAACTCAGATTGTGGTTCGCAGAGGCGAGCTTGAGCTTTCTACTGCCCAAGGCAGCACCCAAGCTCGGCCGGGACAAATGATTACGGTCCATGGCAGCGGCGAAGAGACTGCCTACAAAACCGACGACGCTCCGCCCAACGACGATTGGGATTCCTGGATCAGCGAGCGTGACAGCAAAATTCAGAACGCAAAATCATGGGGCAAGACCGACCGCTACTATACCGGCAGCGAAGATCTGGACGCCTATGGCCAATGGAAGACCGCACCTGACTACGGCCCGGTGTGGGTCCCGGCAGTAAGCCCGGATTGGGCCCCCTATCGCGATGGCCGCTGGGTTTGGGAACCTTACTACGGTTGGACCTGGGTTCCTAATGAGCCTTGGGGTTGGGCTCCGTATCACTACGGACGCTGGTTCTATTACAACAGCGCGTGGGCGTGGTGGCCCGGACCGGTTGTGGCCGCACCCTACTATCGGCCCATCTGGGCGCCGGCCTATGTTTCGTTCTTCGGATTTGGCGGCGGCGGATTCGGGGTTTCTGTGGGCTTTGGCTTCGGCTCCTTCGGCTGGTTACCCCTTGGCCCTGGAGACTACTGCCATCCGTGGTGGGGCGGTTATCGCAACCGCTTCAACGTGGTGAACGTAACCAACATCAATAATTTCCACGGCCGCGAGTTCGGCGGCTTCGGCCCGCTGCGCGAGCATGGTTTCTCGAACGTGCGCATGGCTGGCACGAACGAGCACATCATGCGCGCGGTCTCAACCGTTCCCGCCGGAGGCTTTGGCACGGGACGGATCGGCGCGCGTGCGGTTGATCCGGGCGTGTTCCGCGAAGGCCGCATGATGACCGGCAATTTGCCAGTGGTACCGTCGCGAGAAAGTCTCTCTGCTTCCAATCGTCCGGCGAATGCTTCGACGATACGCAGCGGGGGACAGGGGCGCTTCTTCTCGAACGCCCGGCCCGCGAGCGTGCAACCGTTCGAGCGGCAGGCCACGCAACTGCAACAGTCGATTCAGCGCGACAGCCATTTCACTCCGGTACGGAGCGGTGAACAGCTCAGCGCAAGAAATGAATCGCCTGCTTCCATTCGTCCTACGGAGCGTGACATTCAGCCCGGCTCCGCCGGCTCCCTAGCGAAGCCGAGCGCCGGCATCCGCTCTGAAACCAATTCGAACCCCCAGCCGCGGAACACGAACAACGGCTTCACTCGTTTCGGGTCTCCGCAGGCGCAGGATCACGGCCAGGGCCCGCAGCAGAATGGCGCAGAGAACGGACGGAATCCGAACTCCGGCTCATTCCACAACAATGTCCCCCGGCCACCGCAGAGCAATCAGGGGCAGAACAATTCATCGCAGGGTTCCAGGCCTGCAGGTTCGGATCAATCCGGCTGGCACCGCTTCTCAGAGTCAGGACCGGCGGGCGGATCGAACCGGCCGAATACGCCGAACACATCGAGCCCGCACAACAATATCGCGCGTCCGCCCAGCTCTGTGAATCGCTCCTATTCCGCACCCCGTCCGCCCGAGTTCAATTCGCGGGGCGGCAGCGGAAATAACAGTGGGGACTATCGACCGTTCTCGTCTTCTCCACGCAACTCCGCGCCGCAGCCCTCCAACCGGGGCTACAGCCCGAGTGACGCCGGCCGCGCTCCTTCGCGCACGGCAGCTCCGAATCCGGGTAACGGATATCCGGGCGGTGGATATCGCGCACCCAGTTCGTCGCCTGGGTATTCCACTTCCGCGCGCAGCTATTCCCGGCCGCCTCTTGATATGAGGCAGCCGATCGTGGGTGGCCGCTCCTCCGGTGGGTTTCCCTCGGGGGGTGGATATCGCGGCGGAAATCCGAGCTTTCACTCGTCCGGTGGTGGATCGAGCCACAGCGGCGGCGGTGGTGGCGGTTCTTCGCACTCCGGCGGTGGCGGGCATCATCGCTGATCGCGAACGCGTCAGGCCGATGAACTCTTTTGCAGGGATGGGACACGCTCAAGCGTCTCCCATCCCGCGCTAGTTTCGGCGAGGTTCGCCGGCAAGTTCTCGGGTCTCCGGGTAGGTGGAGAGCCCAGGAAGAAGCGGGCAATTCTCCGCTTCGCAGGTCAGTTCGATAGCTCCCCCAAATGGACTGGTCTCGGTCCCGCGGTTCCGGCTGTCCGGAATCCGTGGCCGAAAAACTCGGAACACTCCAGGAGGCGAACATGCGGTCTGCCTTGTTGTCCTTGACGTTATCCCTCACCTTGCTAGCTCTATTCGGAAACGCCTTCGCGCGGGATATTGTTATCCCGGCGGGAACGCTTCTGCAGTGCACCCTTGACGAACCTAACTTTTCCTCCGCCACCGCCGACGTCGGCGACCCGGTGCTTTGTCATCCCCGGGCAGTCTCGCAGTTCGGCTCCGCGGCCTTCCCGCGCGGCACTTATCTGGTCGGGCATCTGGAAGCAGAGAAAAATCCCGGACATTTCGTGGGCAAAGGTTATCTGAAGCTGGAGTTCGATCGCATCGGACTGCCCAACACTGACATGCCGCTGCCCGGCAAAATAATCGCTGTCCGCGGATACCATGTCGACCGCGAGGGCAAAATCATTGGCCACGGCCATCCCACGCGTGATGTGGTCGAGTGGATGATTCCGCCGCTCTGGCCGTGGAAGATCATCACTCTGCCTGCTCGGGGCCCGCGTCCCACCCTCAAGGGCGAGACCGCAGTCACCATGCGCATTATGGATGACGTGACGATTCCACAGAGCGCGCTCGATCAGTGGCATCGCTTTGGACGACCTTCGAACGACGCGTTCTACGAGCCCCCGCCCTCCGACGCCGCGGCCAGGAATGTTGCGGCGCCTGCTCCCGAGTTGCGGCCCGCGATGCAGATCGAGCAGCCCGGCAGCGACAGTAATGTTGCGACGCCGCCTGTGACACTGGCTCTGGTTAGTGCGAACACCAACGGCCTCGACAGCACACCAGCTCCGGCTCCTGTCTGGCACTACTATGGACAGCACGCCGCGGCTTCGGCCCCAAGCGCGCCGGAAAGTTCTTCTCCACTCACTCTATTCGCCCTGAAGACCGGTTCGGTTTACGCTGTGACCGACTACTGGGTGGATAGCGGCTCGCTAGCCTACGTGCTCTCAAACGGCAGCGCAGGCAATGTCGACCTGCAGGAAATTGATTGGGGGGCAACGACGCAGTTGAACTCCGAGCGCAACGTCAGAGTGACGCTGCGCTCCGCTGTTCAGACCAATTAGCATTCGCAGTTTTGTTTGCCGTCAGATCGCGTGAGGACCCGCGATTCGCAGGTTCTCACGCACCTCCTGGAAGTTCTCGGGCGGACGATCATGCGTCGGAGCTGCCCTAGCTACCGCTGTGTGCACTCATCCAACCCCGGCTCTGCCGGTGCACAAACTGCTCTGCCGCTTCGCTTTCAAGAGGATGTGACAGGAAGTATCCTTGGCCAAATTCACAACCCAGGCCTTCCAGATGCTTCAACTCCAGCGCGGTTTCAACTCCCGCGGCCACTACGCGCAGCTTCAGGCTGCGCGCCACCAGCAGGATCAGCTGGATCACGTCAGAACTAGGCCGGTCACTAGTCATGCCCTTCACCAGGGAGCGATGAATCTTCAGCTCGTCGACTGGCCACCGGCGCAAGCAGGCGAGCGGCGCCTGCCCAACTCCAAAATCCCCGACACAGGTCCCGACACCCAGATGCTTAAGCTCGCCGAA
>Ga0335080_10005693_pt1 | contig 12856 bp, 8 predicted proteins | sample Lox_Sample_34_FD_206720 | JGI IMG/M metagenome (GOLD analysis project Ga0335080, IMG submission 206720) | Soil microbial communities from Loxahatchee National Wildlife Refuge, Florida, United States - Lox_Sample_3.4 | ecosystem: Environmental > Terrestrial > Soil > Wetlands | place: USA: Florida... | reverse complement strand
GAGAGCCGCCGTCCCTGCGAGTAGGCCAACCGCGTACAAAAGACCCCATCCCCGTAGTGTCAAGACGGTTCCCCCCACCCAGATCAGAACCAATAGCGCTGCCACCCGGCCCCAGGGCGCGATAAGCGCGATCGCAACTACTAGCAGAAGCAGCAGAGCGCAGCACGATGGGCCGTCTTCGGCCAGCAGCGCGAGCCCATCTCGGCGGCTCAAATAGCGGCTGCGCAGGGCCCACTGGAGCGCAACGGCGAGGGGCAGGGCCAGCCGGATCGCATCCTCGAGCGCCCGGGGACCGAGCTCTCGGCTGAGCGGCCTGGCCCAGGCGGCGACCGACAGAATCGACAGCACCAGCGCGATGCCCTCTGCGATCACGCTTCGCCGCTCCTGCCTGTCTGAGGGATCGACGCGACTACCGGTGAGTGCCGGCTCGTGGTCGGGGCTGACCAGCTCGCGCGCGGCCGACATCGCGCTCTGAGCGGGCCTGCCGTCCCACGCCTCGAGCACAACCGTGGCCTCGAGTACGTCACTGGGAGGCCGTCCGAGGCGCGCGTCGACCACATCCTCGGCGTGCTGATCACCGCGCGGCGTCGGTGCTGTCGCCTCGTCTGCCGGCGGCCCTACGCCTGGTAATACGTCATGATCGACAGTCGAAGTGCTCACGTCGTCACCTCGCCAACCAGCTGCTCGATCAGCTCCCGGTAACCCTCAACGCAGTGCTCGAGCGTGTAGCGCCGTCGCAGCCGTTCGTAACCCCGCCGACCGAGCCGTGAGGCCAGCTCCGGATTGCTCAGGAGGGTAACTACCGCGGTGGCCAGACCGTGGATGTCACCCGGCGGGGCCACGATACCGCAGCCTCTGATCACGCCAGGGATGCCCCCGACGCCGGTTGCCACGGCCGGCCTTGCCTGCGACATTGCTTCGAGCAACGCCATCGGCATGCCTTCGGAGATGCTGGTCATCAGCACGACATCGGCGCCGCGGATCACACCCTGCGGGTCGGTTGTCCGACCCATGAACCGGAAACTCGTCCCGAGCCCCAACTGCTCGCGCATCCGCTCGCACGCCTCGGCATAGATCTCCTGGCCCGGCGTCGGCGGTCCCCAGTACTCGAACCGGGCGTCGGGGCGTCGCCGGCAGACTTCCGCGGCGACAAGCAGCATCGTCTGGACATCCTTGAGGGGATCGATCCGTCCGACGGCGACGACCTTGCCCGCGTTCGGCGGCGGCGTGGGAGCTCGTGGTGGTGGAATGCCGTTGGCGATTACGTGGATCCGTCCCGAGTCGACGCCAAGGCCGCGTTCCCACGCCGCGTTCGCGTCGGTGACCGGCGCGATCACGTCCGCCGCGGCGTAGGCCGCACGCGTCAGTCCCAGCGCGAGCCGGGTGCTCATGTGGCGCCGAGCGGGTGATGCCGTCGTATCTCGCAGTGCGGCGAGGTAAGCCTCGCGAACGAATATGCCGTGCTCGGTGACGAGCAGCGGCGTGCCGAACAGGGCTTTGTGCACGATGGCGGGAATCGCACTCCATCCCGCAGCGGTGGCGTGCAGCACTTCGCAGGGCGGGGTGTGCGCCGCCGCCGTTCGCGCGACCCAATAGAGCGTCTGATAAAGCCTTGCAGCCTCGAGCGCGTCGTAGTGAGGCGCCCGGCTGGCCTGATCGTGCTGTTCGTTCAGTACCTGCGTCAGCGTGGCGAGGTACTTGTCCCAGGCGCGCCGGCTGCGGAAGCTCGGACGGATCGCCTGAGGTTGCCGACGGCACAACACGAGCGCGTCGGTGAGCGTTGGCGCATTCCCGTTCCAGGTGACCAAACCCTCCAGGAGGCGGCTCGGAACCGATTGTCCCTCGGTCTCCGAGCCGCCCAGGAAACCGTGGCGAGGCGGAAGCTCTTCAGACCACAGCTCGATCGGGGCGAGCAGATGTGCATTGGGGGCGAGCTGGTAGTTCTGGTGCAGACGCTTCCCACCCGCCACGATCGGCAGCACCTCCCATTCGATCTCCGGAAGGCCACCGATGATGGCGTCACACCACGAGCTCACGCCCCCAACCGCGTACGGATAGGTGCCCTCGGTAATCATCAACACGCGCCGCGTGTGACTTTCTGAGCCTTGTCTGTGCCACATAGCTCTGATCCGTACATGATTCGAGCCCCGTTGCCGTGCACCAATTCTTCCAACGGGCAGTATGCGGACCAATGGGTCCTCCGACATCGTTGCCGTTCATGCGTGAACGCCGGCAATCGATCGGTGATAACGCGCAATCGGTTAGGTGGAAAATACGCATAGGGGCGAGGCGTAACGGGTTCATACTTTGGCCGTGAGGTTATTAAGTACCTCGTAGGTGGTGGGCGTACTCTTGGGCGCCGGCGGCTGCGCCGGTCTTTCTCGGCATCGGACCGCAAAAGATCGCGTCCCTCTCGCAGCCTCGCATGACCGTCATCGAGTGGATGGCCACCCAGGTGGTCACGAAGGGTCGTTGGACACTCGAGCTTCGCGCTGCGTCGTAGCCGTAGTGCGAGGCCGTGACGACGGCAGTTCACTAATGAACATGAAACCGTCGGGCGAGCCCCTTGGGAGGGTGGGCTCGCCGGGTCCAGACTGAAAGCTCGATTTGCGTATGGCGACGGTCTGGAGGTCGCGATGAGTCTCTTTACATCAGGAAGGCACGCTCTGACCGCGAAGGGACCACCGGGCCGTCGCCGCGTGGGACGCGTCGCCGTGGCCGTACTGGCGGTGCTGGTGGCTGCCGTCGCGACCACCGCGGCACTGCCGCGGATCGCATCGGCGGCCACGGTCGCCCCGCGAATCGATCTGAAGGTCCTGCTCCTGGGTGCGTCGAGTACGCAGTCCGACTTCGAGGACTGGCAGGCGGCACTCCAGCGCGAGGGCGTGCCCTTCGACGCGATCATCACATCCGCGGGGCACACGCCCATCACGGCGTCAACCCTGTCCACGACGCTGGCGGACGGGACGCCTGAGGGTAAGTACGAGGCGATCATCGTGGCCAACGGGGATCTCACGGATTGCTCGGTCGGCCCCTGCGTATCAAACGTGGCTCAGCCGGAGTGGGATGCGATCGAGCAGTACGAGAAGACGTTCAACATCCGAGAGGTCACCGGCGACGTCTATCCGAGCGCGAGCTACGGGCTGAACGCGCCTAACGCCCTGGGCAGCGGGACGCTTGACGGCGTCAGCGGCACGCTGACCGCCGACGGCCAGAACGTCTTCTCCTACCTCAAGCCGACGGCCTCGATCACGATGGGGCCGGTCGGGACCACGGCGCCGGCTACGACGACAACCACTTATGGCTACGAGGCGACGCCGATCAGCAGCACAAACTTCGACACGCTGGTGGCGGGCCCGAACGGATCCGCGTTCGTCGGCATCTACACCCACAACGACGGAGTCGAGGACCTGGTGGAGACATACGCTCAGAACCAGTACCTGCTCCAGGACCAGCTGCTTCGGCACGGCGTGATCGCCTGGGTGACACGGGGCGTCTACCTGGGGGACCAGCGCAACTACGTTGAGACCGAGATCGACGACACGTTCCTGGCGGACGACGTGTGGAACGCCACGACGCACTCGACCGATACCAATCCGAGTGATGCGATCGAGGAGTCCGCCTCGGATATCGACTATGCCGCGAGCTGGTCGCACGCGAACAATTTCCGGCTCGACATGGTGTTCAACGGGGGCGGGGTAACGCAGACTTCCGGCGGCTCGGCGCTGCTGAGCGCGTTCAAGGCGACGGACCCGAACACCGGGAAGCCCTACACCGACTCCTTCGGCTGGGTCAACCACACCTGGGACCACCCGAAGCTCGATGAGGGATGTGCCAGCACGAACTACATCGAGGCCGAGGTCAACGAGAACAACGGCTGGGCGACCTCGACGCTCGGGCTCACAAAGGGCACCGACCCGGCACAAGCGCTTGGTTACGTCAACTCCGAGGCCGTCGTCACCGGAGAGCATTCCGGCCTGGCCAACCTGGCCCCGGGGGTTCCCGGCACGGTCGACCCGCCGGAGATCAACACTGCAGCGGCCGATACGACGTCTGGCACGCTTCCGGCGGGGACGTACACCTTCGCGATCACCGATCAGTTTTCGACCGCAGCCGGGAGCGGCGAGTCCACGCCCTCCGAGACGGTCGTCACGCTGAGCGCGCCAGGATCAGTGACGCTGACCTGGGATGCAGTCTGCCACGCGGCGGACTACAAGATCTACCGCGAGGACACGGCTACGAGCACCTGGTACCTCGTGACCACGGTCAATGCGCCGACGACCGAGCCGCCGAACGGCTCGTTCGGCAACCCGGCGTCGACGAGCAACGTCACCGGCGGAGGTCCGCTCGAGCAGACCTTCACGGACACCGCCGCTGACGGAACCGCGTCCTCCGCGCCGCCGCTGACCAACACGGCGACGGAGAGCGCGTACGAGCAGAACACGCAGCTGAACGCGGCGCTGTCCGCCCTGGGGATCACCGCCATCGCCGCCGATGCGTCGAAGCCGTATCCAAAGCCGGCCAATGCGACCTTCGCCGACGGGACGCCACCCGCGACCCAGTACGCGGCGGGCACGGCGTTCAATGAGCCAGGAACCAACGCGGAGGCAGTTCCCAGGTGGCCGATGAACATCTATTACAACGCCGCCACCCAGGGCGAGGAGATAGACGAATACGAGACCCTCTATGACCTCCCCACTTGCGTCCCATCCAGCGTGACGACCTGCAGCCCAACAGGCACGGCCTTCACGATCGGGCAGATCGTGGGCGGTGTCGTGAACGACGACACCGGGATGTTCACGCACGTGATGAACAACGACCCGCGGCCGACATTCTTCCACCAGAGCAACCTGATGGGGGGCTCCACCGGGCTGTTCTACTCAGTGATGAACCAGCTGCTGTCGGAGTACAACTCCTACTTCAACGTCCCGATCGAGCAGCCGACGCTGGCGCAGGCCGCCCAGTTGCTGGCGGAGCAGTCGGCGTGGTCGGCAAACGCGTCGCTGTCCGGCTATATCCAGGGGAACAAGGTCACGATCGTCAACGCGGGCGCGGCCACCAACGTCCCAATGAGCGGGATCACCGGAGTGGGCTCGGCTTACGGCAATACTCAGTCCGGCTGGGCCAGCGTTCCGTCCGGGTCGACAACATACACCGCCCAGGTCGCCTGGCCGGCATCGCGTAGGCTGACCGTGCAGCTGGTCCCGGCGTTGATCGTGGCCAACGGCACGTCTCAGAGCACCGCGACCGTGACCGTCGCGAACAGCGACGGCTTCCCGATTGTCGGTGAGAATCCCGCGATCACCTCGACCGATCCCGGTCAGAAGATCAGCGCGGTGACCGACAACCTGAACGGAACCTACACCGCCACGATCACGAGTTCGACCACAGTTGGACCGTCCGCGATCACGGCGACCGACACCGCGGTGGCACCGAACACCGTCAGCCAGCAGGCCACCCTGACGCAGACCGAAGGGCCCGCTGCGATCATGACGCTCCAGGTCTCGCCGACGTCGATCGTGGCGAACGGAAAGTCGACGAGCACTGCAACAGCGACGGTGAAAGACGCGCAGGGACGCGCGGACATCGGCGATCGGGTCGCCTTCACGGCCAGTGACAGCGGCGAGAAGATCGGTGCGGTGGCCGACAACGGCAACGGCACCTACACGACAAGGATCACGAGTTCGACGACCCCGCGCCAGGTCACGATCACCGCAACCGACAGCTCGGTTTCCCCGAGTCTCTCGGCTCAGGCGATCCTGACCCAGATAGCGGCACAGGCACCGGCACCGGGGCCGGCATCGACGGCCCCCGCAATGGACACGACCGCTCCGAAGGTCACGATCGGCGGCCACACGCTGGCCAAGATCAGGGGCAAGGTGGCCGTGAAGCTGACGTGCCCACGGGGCCAGTCGTTCTGCGCCGGCACGGTGGCGCTCAAGGTGGCCGGCGGCGCCCACAGGGGCCTCGGCCTGGGCAGCAGCCACTTCAATGTGACGGGCGGCACCACCGGGACGGTGAAGATCACCCTCTCGAAGGCATCCGTGCGCAAGCTCGGTAGGGCCGTCTCGATCCGCGTCGTGGTCGCCGTCACGGCCCAGAACAAGGCTGGGCTCAAGGCAACCACCAAGCGGACCATGACCCTATACCTGGTGCTCGATGCCGCCAAGCCGATCGTCGGGATCGGTGGCGGCACGCTGAGTTACAACGGGGATCCGCTCGCGATCACGCTGACGTGCCCGGGCAGCCAGACATACTGCGACGGCACTCTCGCGCTGACGACGAGAAAAGGAAGCAAGGTGGTGGTGCTCGGGACGGGTCACTTCCACATTGCTCGTGACACGACCGCCACGATCAGGGTAAGCCTGTTCAAAGCGGCGCTGGCCAAGGTCGGCAAGCGAACGACACTGATGGTGGCGATCACGGCCTCCGCCACGGATCAGGCGCGGAATACCGGCACCGCGATACGGATGACCACGTTGCGTATCCGGCCGACCGGCGCGTAGCGGTGGAGACCGCCTGATGGGTCGACGGTCGCCCCAGCGATGGGGCGGCCGTCTGGCTTCGGCATGACTCGTGTCGGCATCCGTCGCTACTATGCGCGCCTTGCGCTGGCGCCGGACCGGGATTTTCGTAGCAATCCAGCTGACCGCATTTCTGCTCGTCGGCGGCACCGCGCGTGCCGCTACATGGGTTCCGCCGCAGAATCTCTCCTGGTACTGGCAGCTACAGGGCACCGTCGACAACCGCTATGGCGCGGCTGCCTATGACATCGACGGCTTCGACAACGGCGCCGCCGAGGTGGCGACACTGCACGCCGCCGGCAAGCACGTCATCTGCTATATCGACGTCGGCACGTGGGAGAACTGGCGCTCGGATGCGGCGCAGTATCCAAGTTCGGTACTCGGCAGCAGCAACGGGTGGCCAGGTGAGCAATGGTTGGACATCCGTCAACCCATCGTGCGGCAATTGATGGCGGCACGCTTTCAGATGTGCCAGCAGAAGGGGTTCGACGCCATCGAACCCGACAACATGGATGGTTACGAGAACAGCACGGGATTCCCGCTCACGGGGCAGGATCAGCTCAGTTATGACGAATGGGTCGCGGGCGAAGCCCACTCACTTGGTCTTGCCGTTTTCCAGAAGAACGATCCCGATCAGGCCAGCGCGCTCGAACCATACTTCGACGGTGCACTCGACGAGCAGTGCAACCAGTACAGCGAGTGCTCGTCCTTCGCGCCGTATCTGCACGCGGGCAAGCCGGTGTTGAACGCCGAGTACAGCGTGTCCGCAAGCCAGTTCTGTGCCTCCGACAACGCTGCCGGCATCATGGGGGCGGTCTACAGCATCAACCTCGATGGCAGTGCCTATACGCCTTGCTGGAGCGGCAATCCCGGCTTTACTCCTCTCGCTTCCGGTTCGCCCGCGGCGCTGCCGCCCCCGACCGCCGGCGGCGCGGGCCCAACGCCCAATATGGGCATCTATGTCGGCTCACTGACGGAGCGGCACGGCTGGGTCTCGGTGAGGTTGAGGTGTCCCCAGGCTCGCTCGTACTGCGACGGCACCGTGAGGCTGAGCTTGTCGAGGAGCAACCGCCGTTCGATTGCGCTCGGCACGGGTCGGTTTCGCTTCCGTGGCCGCGGCATGCACGTCGATCGGATTCGGCTTACACGCAAGGTGGTGGCCCTGCTGGCCCGGATGCGGCGCGTGCAGGTTCTGATCGAGGTCGTCGCGCACGACGGCGCCGGCCGCAGCGGCGCCGCCACGCGCACCGCGAGGCTCAAGCGCGCGCACTGATATCCGGGGTCGCGACAGCGCAGAACAGGTCGTGCAGAGCCGCTGACAGCAGCACCGGGTCGTGCCTTCGTGGCTGTTCGCTCTGGAGCGCGTACGCGAATCCGGGAAGATCGGCGGCGGCGAGCTCGGCCGGGCTGAAATGGAGTCTTGCCGCAGGGTCGTAGAGGACGGCGTCCACGCGGACGCCATGGCGGCGAAGCGACCCGAGGTGATCGGGCGCCGACATGCCGTCGGTTTCGGGGATCTGTGGCTCGAGGTTGCAGATCCACAGCACGTGCGCCGGTGTATCCGCCAGCGCCGCCGCGATATCGGGCACGGCGCACACCGCGAGCACGCTGGTGAACAGCGACCCGGGCGCGAGGAGAACCCAGTCCGCCTGACCGATCGCATCCAACACCGGCGGGGGAACGTCGGGGTGCTCCGGGTCGAATCGCAACCGGTCGATGCCCTCGGATGTGGCGCCGATCGCGGACTCTCCGCGGATGACCTCGTCGCCGACGACCGCGAGCAGGGTCACTGGCTGCGCGGTCGCCGGCAGGACGTAGGCGGAAATGTCGAGCTGCTCGCCGATCCACTCGCCGGCTGTTTCGAGATCACCGAATGCCTTGGCGAGCGAGCAGAGAACGAGGTTTCCGAGCGGATGCCGGCCAAATCGGCTGATCGTCACCGGGGCAGCCAGCGCACGACCTGGAGCGCCCTCTTCGCCGGCTAGAGCGATCAGCGACCGCCGCATGTCACCGACGGCCGGCCCGCCCCACAGGTCCCGCAGCTCCCCCGAGGATCCCCCGTCATCGGCCGCCGTCACGACAACGGTCAGGTTCAGGTCGTGCTCACCTAAGGCCCGTAGGACGACCGCGACTCCATGTCCGCCGCCCAGTATCACAACACGAGCGTTCATCGACGCTCGCTACTCCACCGTGACGGTCTTGGCCAGGTTGCGAGGCTGATCGACGTTCAGGCCGCGTGCGCGGGCCAGGTGATAGGCGAACAGCTGAAGCGGCACGATCGCCAAGTCGACGGCCAGCGCCGGTTCGGTCCGGGGAACGTAAAACACGTGCTCCGCGTGCTCGGCGATCTGCTCGAATCCTTCGCTGGCCACCGCGAGCACGCGCGCCCCGCGGGCTTTGACCTCTTCCAGATTGGAGATGAGCTTCGGAAGCACGCTCTCCTCGGTCGCGACCGCCACCACCGGCGTCTGGTCGCTGAGCAGGGCGATCGGGCCGTGCTTCATCTCGCCGGCCGCGTAAGCGTCAGTGGGGACGTACGAGATCTCCTTCAGCTTCAGCGCGCCTTCGAGCGCCACCGGCAAACCCGCCAGGCGACCGAGGTACAGGAAGAAAGGGCTCCAGACAAGGCGCTCGGCGAGATCGCGGGCGTCGGCGTCGACCGTGGCCAGGACGGTCTCGAGCCGCTGGGGCAGCAACTCGAGCTCGTGGGACAGCGTCGCTAGTTGCGCGGCGGATACTGTCCCGGTGACGCTGGCCAGCTGGAGGGCGAATGCCGATAGCAGCGCGACCTGAGCGGCAAACGTCTTCGTCGCGGCGACACCAAGCTCGATTCCCGCTCGAGTGAAAAGCACCTCGTCGGCCTCGCGGGTCGCCTGGCTGCCGGCCGCGTTTGTGATCGCGACCACGATCGCGCCGCGCTCGCGAGCCAGTCGCATTGCCGCCAGCGTGTCCGCGGTCTCACCGGATTGCGTTATCCCGAGGACGAGCGTCCCCGGGGCGATGATCGGATCCGCATAGCGGAACTCGGAGGCGACCTCGACCTCAACCGGGATGCGTGCCCAGCGTTCGATTGCGAGCTTGCCGGCCAATCCGGCATGGAAGGACGTGCCGCAGGCGACGATTCGGATGTGCTTGATCCCGCGCAGGGACGCTGCGCCCAGGTGGGCTTTGGTAACCGCCGTCTCTGCGCGGTAGCTCGACAGCGTCTCGCCAACGGCCGCGGGCTGCTCGTGGATCTCCTTGAGCATGAACGTTTCGAAGCCTTCCTTCTCCATCCGTTCCTCGCCCCAGTCGACTTCGGTGGGAGTCGGCGGGCGCGGTGAGTCGTGGGGGTCGATCAGTGTCACCGTGTCGGCGCCCACGACTGCGATCTCTCCGTCCCGCATCAGCTCGACTGTGCGGGTATGAAACAGGAATGCGGCAATCGAAGAAGCGATGAACTGCTCTCCATCCCCGAGCCCGATGACCAGTGGGCATTCGTGTCGAAGGGCGACCAACGTACCGGGCTCCGCCGCACTCATCGCGACAAAGGCATAGTGACCTGAGAGATCCGCGCGGGCGCGCCGTACGGCGTCCACCAGGTCGCCGTCGTAGTACACCCCGATCAGCTGCGCAAGCACCTCCGCATCAGTTTCAGAGGTGAACGGCACGAGATCTCGCTCGAGGCGCCGGCGGAGTTCGAGGTAGTTCTCGATGATCCCGTTGAGCACGATCCAGATCCGGCCGTTGGCGTCGGTGTGGGGGTGAGCGTTCTCCATGGTGACGGCACCGTGGGTGGCCCAACGCGTATGACCGATGCCGAGCATTACGTTCGCCGCTCTCACTGGCGCTGAGTCATCTGGGCCGACGACGAGGGCGGGGACCGGATCACGCGCGGGCGTCCCGAGCGCGACGCGGAGCGCCTCCAGGTTCCCGACCGCCCGGACGCGCTCGATTCTCCCGTTCTCGCGCCAGGCCAAGCCGGCCGAGTCATATCCCCGGTACTCCAATCTCCTCAGCCCCTCCATGAGCACGTCCTGCGGATTTCGGTGGTAACCGATGTAGCCAATGATTCCGCACATGTCGCCCCTCCTTGACCGGATAACTGCTCTCATTGGACTGCTCGGAGCGAAAGTTTGAAAGGGGCATGGCGGCACATCAAACGTTCATGCCCTGATCGCCACTCATCATGAGCGGGTGAGACTCAGAGATTTAGGCCGGAGGGGTCAGCGGCGGCGCGCAGGCCGGCGATCGTTTTGCTCAACAGGTCGAGCTGTGCATCGACTTCAGCGCGCCGCCGATGGAGCTCAGTAAGCTCTCGGCGTTGTCCGTGCGCGCCGTCGAGTTCGGCGATCCGGATGTCAATCAGCTCGCGCTCGCCGTCGAGGACCAGGGCGTAGACGTGCAACTCGGTGAGAGCGTCGCGTGTACGCGCCAACGGGTCGCTTCCCCACGTGGTCGATTTCATGCTCGAAGTTTCGCCGAGGACGTGGCATGGCGGCGATAGCCCGACTGGTACATGCCGCGTTCATTTGCGCGCGTGGCGGCGTGAGTTTGACGAGATCAAGCGGGGACGTCGAGGTCCGACTGGTCGATCATCGCCAGTAGGGTGCGACGGTTCGAGACTCCAAGCTTGTGCGCGACCGAGGAGATGTGTCGCCGGACGGTGACCTCCGAGATCCGAAGATCCCGCGCGATCTCCGCCGTGGTCAGCCCCTCGCGCATCCGGGCCACAACTTCGAACTCGCGCGCGGTGATCTCCACCGGTGTGGCTGAGCGCGTCAGGTGCAGGACCCGCGTGCGGCCGCGGTCGCGGTAGTCCTGCACCAGCCGGGCGACCAGGCGCCGCGGAATCGCGGCCTCACCGGAGAGGGTGCCCCGTATTGCCGCGGGAAGCCGCGCGGCGGAAATGTTCTTGAGGAGGTACCCATCCGCGCCCGCGCGAATGGATGCGAACAGGTCCTCGTCCCGGTCCGAGCCAGTGAGCATGACGATCCTGGTGTCCGGCAGCGCCGTCTTGATCCGTTGGGCGGCGGCGATGCCCCCACCCTGCAGGTGGACCGCCAGGAGGCATACGGCAGGCCGGTGTCTGACCGCGGCCGCCACGGCCTCGTCCGCGGTGGCGGCCTCGGCCAGAATGTGGACGCCGCCAGCCTCTAGCGCGCGACGGACACCGACCCTGATCCCGGCCTGACCCTCGCAGAGGATCACAGTGACCGGTGGTTCCGAACCGTCGCCCGAGTCACTCACGACAGGATCGCGCACGGGTGCCGCCTCCGCTCACACGACCCCGGCGCGTACGGCCCGTACGGCCGCTTGAATGCGGTTTTCGACCTGAAGCTTGGCCAAGATGCTCGACACGTAGTTCTTCACCGTGTGCTCGCTCAGGTACAGGGCACGCGCGATCTCCGGGTTGTCCATCCCGCGTGCCACCAGCTCGAGCACCTCGTGCTCGCGGGCCGTCAGCGGCGTCCCGCCGAGATCGACCCCGTGTTCCGGGGGCTCCCGCAGGCGATGTATGAGACCGCTTGCGATACGTGGTGAGATCGCGGATTCGCCGCGTGCCGCGGCTTTCACTGCCTCGATGATCTGAGCCAGTGGGCTCTCCTTGAGGATGTAGCCACAGGCGCCGGCCAGAAGGGCGTCCATCACATGACGCTCGTCGGCAGCCACCGTGAGGACCAGCACGTTTACGAACGGCGTCTCGGTCGTCAGTCGCTGCGTCGCCTCCACCCCGGACATGCCGGGCATGCTCAGATCCATCAGGACCACGTCGGGTTGGAGCTCCGCGGCCAACGCGATGGCGTCGGCAGCCAGGCCGGCTTCGCCGACCACCCGGATGCCTCGCTCACTGAGTACTTGGCTGATGCCGCTGCGAAACAGCTCCTGGTCATCGACTACCAACACGGTGGGGTGCTCTTCGCTCATCGTGCGCTCGCTCGTTCATGCGGGAAGGTGAGCTCGACCTCGGTACCGCCTTGAGAGCTCGAACCGACGACGAGGCGGCCTCCCAGTGACGCCGCGCGCGCCCGCATCATCTGCAGCCCGTACCCGCCGCGTCGCCGCAGCGACTCGGTGGCCATGCCCCGACCGTCGTCGCTGACCCGCAACCGGCATTGACTTCCCGTGCGCTGGAGCACGAGCGCAACGTGATCGGCGCCGCCGTGCCGGGCCGCATTCACGATGGCCTCCCGGGCAATTCGAACCACATCCTCACGCCGAGCGGGAGCGAGGCTGTCGGTCGGCATTTCCTCGCCGGCGGCTTTCGTGCTCACATCGACCTCGATCCCGAACCGTGCCGCAAGCTCATCAGCCACCTGGCGAAGCGCGGCATCGGTGCTGTCGGCATCGGA
>Ga0335080_10005692_pt1 | contig 12856 bp, 7 predicted proteins | sample Lox_Sample_34_FD_206720 | JGI IMG/M metagenome (GOLD analysis project Ga0335080, IMG submission 206720) | Soil microbial communities from Loxahatchee National Wildlife Refuge, Florida, United States - Lox_Sample_3.4 | ecosystem: Environmental > Terrestrial > Soil > Wetlands | place: USA: Florida... | reverse complement strand
GTAGGATTTGACCGGGGTGAAGGCGTCGTTGTCGGCGGCGGACCAGTCGTAGACGTTTTTCTTGGCTGAGAGCCAGTAGAAATTCGTGCTGAGGATTTTGCCGAACTGGTCTTTGAGGACGAGGTCGACGAAATAGAGGGGCGAGGTGGGGTCGAAGGCGCGCTCGGGGAACGCGCCGGCTTTGGTGACGCCGTCGGCGGCGACATCGACAGGGACAGTGACCGAAAAGCGTTCGTGCAACTGGGAATCGAAGAGCCTCGCCGTGACGCTGAGGTTCAGGCCGGGCTGGTAGGTGCTGTTGATGACGGAGACGCTGCGGTCGTCATAGGAGTACATCACGTGCAGCGGCTCGCAGGCTTTCTTCACCCCGTAGTAGCCGCCGGCGGGCTGCAGGTAGTAATCCCAGAGGTGCCAGATCAGCGAGGGCCAGGCGTTGTTGAGCATCCACTGGATGACGCCCGTGGAGGTGTACTTGTTGCGGGAGTAGGCCTCGAACATGGCGCGCTCGGAATCGTAGGCCATCGCTTGCGCTTTGCGTTCGTAGTCGGCGAAGTCGCGCGGCGGGCCGTAGATGGCGTTCATGGCGTCCTCAAAATGCTTGAGGTCGCTGAAGCGCTCGGAGCCGGCGTGATAGTTCCACACGGGATCGCCTGGCTTGATGTGTTCGGCGGGCAGCATTTTCTGAAGGCTGTTTTCGGGCGGAATCGCCGCTCCGGTACCGATTTCGGTGGCGAAGCCGTAGGCGCCGCCGAGCTTTGACTTGTTTTGGGCGACGTCGGCGAGCCAATAGTCCGGCGGCGTGTAGTCGTAGGGGCCGCGCATTTTCACGCCGGTGCGGCCCGTGAGCGGCGTGATGTTCTCGGACGCCGACGACAGCACGGGATTCGGCCAGTCGAGCTGCTTGAGCACGTCGAGAAAGGGCCGCTCGACGGCGGCGGGCGGAGGCTGGTCGCTGCCGTTGAGCCACACGAGCAGGCTGGGATGCGCGCGCAGGCGCGCGATTTCCGAGCGCAGCGAGCCGACGGCGATATCGATGTCGCTCTGCTTCCAGTCGGTCCACTTCTGCCAGTAATCGCAGCAGGTCCAGCCGGCCATGACGAGGATGCCCTGCTCGTCGGCAAGATCGAAGAAGGCCTCCGATTCCATGGGGCCTTCGAGGCGAATGGCGTTGAGGTTCAGGTCGCGGACGTATTCGAACTGCGTTTTCAGGCGCTCGGGGGATTCGCGCAGGAGCATGTCCGGGGCCCAGCCGCCGCCGCGAATCAGGATGCGCTTGCCATTCACGCGGAACAGCTGCTGGCCCTGCGGATCGATTTCGGAAGTGATTTCGCGGATGCCGTAGCGAGTCGAGGCCGCGTCCGACACTTGATCGCCCACGAGAAACGAAAGCGAGAGCGGACGCAGCGAAGGCGCGCCCATCTGGTGGGGCCACCAGATCGTAGGATTGCGGACGCGCAGTTCGGGGAACGCATCGGGAGTGAAGCGGATCGCGCGCGATTCACCGGCGGCGAGCGTGACGGGTTGGCGCAGCTTCTGGCCTTCGAGATCGGCTTCGAGCGTGCCGCTAACGGACGCGTCGCTGGCGTTGCGAAGCTCGGCTTCGACGGTGAGATCGGCTTCGTTGAGCGATTGCGACGAGAAATGCGTGGCGACGAACGGCGAACGGATTTCGACGGGGCCGGTGGTGCGGATGGAAACGCCGCGCCAGAGGCCCATGTCCTTGTCGGGCGGCGTGGGGTTCCAATCGACCCAGTTGATGCCGAGATCTTTTTCGGTCTGGGCGGCGACTTCGACGGCGAGGACGTTGGGGCGGTCGCGTGCGAGGAGGGAGGTGACGTCGAATTCGTAGGCGCGGTAGGCGCCGGCGATTTCCTTGGCGCCGGCGATTTTCTTGCCGTTGACCCAGACGTTGGCGCGATTGTTGATGCCGGCGAAATCGAGCCAGACGTGCTGATCGCCGGCGGGGGGCGGGAGCGCCGGGAATTCCGCGCGGAACCACCAGGCGCAACGGAAGGGGCTGTCCTTGGGCATGGGGCGCGTGGAAAACATTTTGCCGGCGGGATAGTCCATGCCGGGAAGCTGGCGGAGGGTATCGCCGAAGTAGGGATCGGGATAGGTTTTGTCCGCGACGAGAGCGGCGACGACGGTGGAAGGGACGGTCGTGTGGTGCCAGCCGTCGGGGCGGAAATCGGCCTTGGAGATTTTCCCGCCGGAGGCGGAAACTTTGCAGGCGGATTGGACGAACCAGTTATCGTGAAGTTCGAAGCGGTTCGATGGAGGAGCGGATTGAGCGAGAGCCGGAGAGATGGCGGCGAAAAACCAGAAGAGAAAAGGCGCGGCGAACTTGTGCGATAGGTTCATCGTGCGCCGCGTTTGCTTCGGCGCACGAGCATCGTACATCGGATTACGGCGAGGGTGCGGGTGCATGTTGTGAAGCGGAGATCGCCGGAGCCGGCGGGACGCCCTTCGGCACGGCTCAGGACAAGCCGGCGCTACAGAGTGGGGAGCTGGGAGGCGGACCAGCCGCCGCCGAGGGCTTTGATCAGGAGGACGCTGGCGGCCATGCGGCGGGTGAGGATGTCGACGGCGGCGCGTTCATCGCCCAGAGCGGCGGATTGCGCGGTGGTGACTTCGAGATAATTGGCGACGCCGCCCTTGTAGCGGTTGTTGGAGAGTTCGAGCGAGTGCTCGGCGGCGGCGACGGCGCCCTGCTGAATTCCGGCTTCCTTTTCGAGGATGCGCAGAGCGGCGAGATTGTCCTCGACTTCCTGAAACGCAGTGAGCGTGGTCTGGCGGTAGGTGTCGACGGATTTGTCGTAGCTGGCGCGGGCCTGCTCGGTGATGCCGCGGCGCAGGCCGCCGTCGAAGATCAGTTCGGCCGCGGAACCAGCGAGCGACCAGAAGCCGCTGGGGCCGGAGAGCAGGTTGTGGATCTGCGAGCTTTCGAAGCCGCCCCCGCCGGTGAGCGAGAAAATCGGGAAGTAGGCGGCGCGCGCGACGCCGATCTGCGCGTTGGCTTCCTGCACGCGGCGCTCGGCGGCAGCGATATCGGGGCGGCGCTCGAGAAGCAGCGAGGGAAGGCCGGGAGGAATCGCGGGCGGCGGGAGCGTGAGCGGCGCGAGCGGCTGCGCGAATTCGGCGGGAGGCTTGCCGACGAGCACGGCGATGGCATGCTCGAAGGCAGCGCGATCGACGGCGATGTCCGCGGCCTGGGCGCGCGTGGTTTCGAGCTGCGTCTGGGCCTGCGCGACGTCGACGGCGGAGGCGACGCCGCCCTTGTAGCGGCTGCCGGTGAGATCGAAGGCGCGCTGATACGAGGTGACGGTGGAATCGAGAAGCTGCTGCTGCGAATCGAGGCCGCGGAGTTGGAAATAGTCGAGCGCGAGCTCGGCTTGCAGGCTGAGCTCGGTGCCGGCAAGGTCGGCGGCGGTGGCCTGGGCCTCGGCGCGCGCGGCTTCCACGGAGCGGCGCACGCGGCCCCAGACGTCGGGTTCCCAGGCGACGTCGATGGGCGGCAGCTGGTAGTCGGCGTAGGTTAGGGGCGATCCGGTGCCGTAGAGCGCACGATTCTGCGACTGGCGTGTGCCGGTGGCGGAGGCGCTGCCGGTAACCGTGGGAAAGTAGGCGGCGCGGACGGTGCGAATCGCCGCGCGGGCCTGGGCGAATTGCGCCTGCGCGGCTTTCAACGTCTGGTTCGAGACGGCGACCTGCTCTTCGAGGGCATTGAGCTGCGGATCGCCGTAAACCTCCCACCATTTTCCCTTGGCGATGTCGTCGCTCGGCTGCGCGGCTTTGAAGTTCGCCGACTCCTTGTAATCGGCCGGAGCGTCCGTCGTTGGGCGGACGTAGTTGGGGCCGACCGTGCAGCCGCCGAGCAGGAGCGCGAGGAGGCTGAGGGAGAGCGACGGAGAGCACCGTCGATCCCTGAGCGCAGCACGCGCCCCGGCTAGCCGGGGCGAAGAAAAGCGGCGGCAAGCCGCCGCACTCCACATGAGCCGCGACGTGCGAATACGCGGCGGGTTATTTCTTCGCGTAGGTGACTTTCCAGATGGAGTTCGAGCCGTCATCGGTGACCATCAGAGAGCCGTCGTTTGCGACCGCCACGCCGACGGGGCGGCCCCAGCATTCGCCGTTGGCGTTGACGAACCCGGTGAGGAAATCCTGGTATTCGCCGGTGGCGTGGCCGTTCTTCAGCGGGACGAGGACCACTTCGTAGCCGGTGCGCACGGAACGATTCCAGGAGCCGTGTTCGGCGCCGAAGATGTCGCCCCGGTACTGCTTCGGGAACTGCTTACCCTCGTAGAAGGTGATATTGAGCGACGCGTTGTGCGGTTCCATCAGCACGTCGGGGACGATGGCTTTGTCCTTCAGCTCAGGATGCTTGCCGGGGAAGCGCGGGTCGGGATGGCCGCCGGTGTAATACCAGGGCCAGCCATAGAAGCCGCCTTCTTTTACGGAGGTGATGTAGTCGGGCGGAAGATTGTCTCCGATTTCGTCGCGCTCGTTGACGGAGGTCCAGAGTTCGCCGGTAGTGGGGTTGACGTTGATGGCTTCGCCGTTGCGAATGCCCCAGGCGTAGACGTCGATCTTCTTGCCGTCCTGGCCCTTGGTGTTGGGATCGGCGACGAGGATATCGGCGCGGTGGAATTCGCTGTTGTCCGTGTCCGTATCGGTGACGTTGGTGTGCGAGCCGACCGAGATCCACATTCGCTTGCCGTCGAGCGAGAAGGCCACACCGCGTGAAAAGTGGTTGGGGCCCGACGGCAGGCCGGAGACGATCGTTTCGGGATCACCGGTCGCTTTCATGTCGCCCCTGGCGTACGGAAAGCGCAGGACGGCGTCGGTATCGCCGACGTAGAGATATTGGGGATTCGGACCGCGTGGATAGAAGGCGAGGCCGAAGGGAAGATTGAGCTTCGAAGCGAAGACGGACATCTGCGCCTTGCCGTCGGGGCCGGTGCGGAAGACGAGCACCTCGCCCTGGTTCTGCGCGGCGACGAAGAAGTCGCCGTTGGGCGCGGTGATGATAGTGCGCGGGGAGATGGCCTTGCCGTCGTCGCCCTTCAAGCTGTCGGCGTAGAGGTCGACCTTGAATCCGGCGGGCGCCGTGGGCCATAGGTCGCCGCGCGGGACCGGCCGCGAGAAGACGGCGGACGATTTCGTATTCCACGGATCGGGAAGATCCGCGGCGGTGATGTGATGAACATTGCCGGGCGCCTCGCCTTTAAAATCGGTAAACACGGAGGCGTTGCCGGGCTTGGCGTTCGGGTCCGCCGGGTGGCCCGGCGGCGGAGTGAACTGCGCGCGGGAGACGACGAACAGACAAAGAACCAGAACGACCGCAACGGTGAGTGACTGAACCAGACGCTTCATGCCGTATCCTCCCCTGAATTTGTCATTCCAAGATCGTTCCGCACCATTTCGATTCGAGCTATTCCGCCCTGCCGGCCGGCGGCGCGGGAGCGCCATTCGCGTTGGACGAGGACGCGACGCGCACGGTCTCGCCTTCGATCAGCGAATCGGGCGGATTCGAGATCACCAGATCGTCGGCGGCAATACCGGAGACGACTTCGACTTCGTTTCCGAAATCGTGGCCCAGGGTAACTTTCGCGAGCGAAGCGCGGTTGCCGTCGCGCACCACGCCAACCTGCAGGCCCGCGGAATGAAAAATCAGCGCGCTGGCGGGCAAGAGCAGCGCGGGCGCGCCTTCCGGCACCTTCAAGTGCACCTCGGTATAGGCGCCGGGCAGAATCTCGCCCTTCGGGTTGCCGACGTCGACTTCGGCGAGCAGGGTGCGGGAGGCGACATCGATGGCTTCGGCGGTGCGAACGAGTTTGCCCGGGAAGCGGCGATCGGGAAACTCCTGGAACGTGAGGTCGGCCGTGATGCCGGGCCTGGCCGCCTGCGAATACTGCTGCGGGACGTTGACGTAGACCCGCAGCGTGCTGAGCGAGGCGATGTGAAACAGTTCGGTGGCCGGGCCGCCTGCGCCGGAATCGATCAGGTGGCCGACGTCGGTGTTGCGCGCGGTGATCACGCCGGCGAAAGGCGCGTAGATTTTTTCGAAGGACTGGAGCTCTTCGAGGCGCTTCACGTTGGATTGAGCCGAGGCGACCATGGCTTTCTTGGCTTCGTAGTCGCCGTGCGCGTTGTCGGTATCCTGCTTGGAGACGGAGTCGGTTTTCAACAGATCTTCATAGCGGCGCGCGGTGATTTCCGAGAGCTGGAAGTTGGCCTGCGCGGTGCCAAGGTCGGCGCGCGCCTGGTCCAGCTGCTGATCGACCTCGGGAGTTTCGATTTCCGCCAGGAGCTGCCCTTTGGAGACGCGGGCGCCGATGTCCGCATTCCATTTCTTCAGATAACCGTTGGTGCGGGCATAGATGGGCGAATCGGTGAAGGCCTGGATGTTCCCGGGGAGAATGATTTCTGTCTGCGGAGCGCCCAGCTTGGGGCGGGCCGCGGACACCGTGGGAACCGCGAGCTGATTGGTGCGGTCGTCGAGAGCGGCGCGAGCGCGCCGGCGCGGGATGATGCCCGCGACAACGATGGCCGCCAGGATAAGCAGCGCGACGACGGCCCAGAGGGCGCCGCGTCCAGCTTCCGGCTTGCGCAGGCGCGATTGTTTCGTTTTCAGCATGAACTTGTGAGCAGCGCGACCTTTGCCCTTACTGATGTTGGACGGCCTGCAGCCAGCGGTCGTTTCAACATCAGGCTCCCTCGGCCGCTGTCTTGCGGCGTCCGCCGTGCACCACGGTAAAGATTACCGGGACGAAAAACAGCGTCGCAACCGTGGCGAACAGCAGTCCACCGATCACGGCGCGGCCGAGCGGAGCGTTTTGCTCCCCGCCTTCGCCCAAGCCCAAGGACATCGGCAGCATGCCGATGATCATGGCGAGCGCGGTCATGAGCACGGGCCGGAAGCGCGTGAAGCCCGCGTCGAGCGCGGCTTCCGCAGACGTCTTGCCGGCTTCGAGGCGCGCCTTGGAAAAGCTGATGACCAGAATGCTGTTGGCCGTAGCCACGCCCATGCACATGATCGCGCCGGTGAGCACGGGAACGCTGACCGTGGTGCCGGTGACAAAAAGGAACCAGACGATACCGGCCAGCGCGGCCGGAAGCGCCATCAAGATGATAAACGGATCGAGCCAGGATTGAAAATTCACTACGATGAGCAGATAGACGAGGACGATCGAGAAAGCCAGTCCGGCGAGCAGGCCGCTGAACGAAGCCTTCATGGTTTGAATCTGGCCGCGGACGCTAAGCGTGGAGCCCTGCGGCAGGTATTTCTTGCTCTGCTCGAGGATCGGCATGATATCGCCGGCCACGCCGCCGAGATCGCGGCCATCGACGCCGCCGTAAACATCGATGCCGGTCTGAATGTCGTAGTGGCTGACTTCGGCCATTTCGGCGCCACGGGTGAGATTTGCGACGCCGGCGAGAATTTGTGGCGCGGCCGGGTTCGCAGCGTTCGAAACCGGGATGTTCTCGAGGTCCTGAGGCTTCGAGATTCTGTACTGAGGGGTCTGGGTGACGATGTTGTAGCTGACTCCGGTGCGCGGGTCGAGCCAGAAGGCTGGGGCGGTTTGGAAGCTGCCGCTGAGGGAGATCAGCAGGTTCTGTGCGATGTCGCGCTGGGTAAAGCCGATCTGGCTGGCCTTCGTGCGGTCCACGTAGAGCTGGAGATTCGGGTAGTTCATGGGCTGCTGGATGCGCAGGTCGACGACGCCGGCTACATGCTTGAGCCGGTTCAGGAGCTGTTCGGCGAACTGGCGGTTGCCTACCACATCGCGGCCGATCACTTGAATGTCGATCGGCGCGGGGAGCCCGAAGTTGAGGATTTGCGTGACGATGTCGGCGGGCAATTCGTAGAAGCTGACGCCGGGAAAATCCCGCCCGAGGCGCGCGCGCAGGAGCCGAACGTAGTCGTTGGTGGCGCGGTGCTTCGGGGCCAGCTCGACCTGAATGTCCGCGTCGCCGGGGCCGATGGGAGCCGAGGTGCTGTAGGACAGGTTCAGATTGCTGTAAGGGAGGCCGATGTTGTCGATGATTGTGCTCAGCTCGTCCCGCGGAATCGCCTGGCGGATGTCGCTTTCGACCCGGTCGCAGAGGGCGGCGGTTTCCTCGATGCGTGTCCCCGTGGGAGCGCGCATGTGGATCTTGAATTCGCCGCTATCGACGCTGGGGAAGAAATCCTGACCGATCACCGGCAAGAGAGCGAAAGAAAGGATGCAGAAGCCGAGGAAGCAGGCAATGAAGAGCCTGCGGTGCCGGATCGAGGATTCGAGCAGGCCGTGATAGCCGTGGCGGAACTTCTCGAATCCGGTCTCGAACTTCTGCTGCATCTGGATGAAGAAATTGCGGGAACCGGCGTTTTGTTCGCGGCGCTGGTCGTCCGTCTGCTCCACCAGCAGGTAGCGGGCCATGGTGGGTACGAGCGTCCGGGACAGGACGTACGAGGCCAGCATGGCGAACACCACCGCTTCGGCGAGAGGCACGAACAGGTACCGAGGAACGCCGGCAAGGAAGAACATGGGGACGAAGACGATGCAGATCGAGAGAGTGGAAACGAGCGCGGGCATGGCGATTTCGGCGGAGCCGTCCATGATGGCCTGCACGAGCTCCTTGCCCTGATCGATATTGCGGTTGATGTTTTCGATGGTGACGGTGGCGTCGTCGACAAGGATGCCGACGGCGAGAGCAAGGCCGCCGAGAGTCATGATGTTGATCGACTCGCCGAGAGCAGTCAGCAAGATGACGGAGGTGAGCACGGACAGCGGGATGGAGACCGCGATGATCGACGTGCTGCGCCAGCTGCCGAGGAAGACGAGGATCATGAAGCCGGTAAGACAGGCGGCGATGACGCCTTCGCGGATGACGCCGTTGATGGAGGCCTTCACAAAAATCGACTGGTCGGACAGCGGGCGAATGTCCACGCGCAGCGGGAGCGTCTGCTCGATTCCGGGCAGCATCCGGCGCACGTTGGCGATGACGTCGAGCGTGGAGGCGTCGCCCAGCTTCAGGATGGACATCAGCGAGGAGCGCTGGCCGTCGACGCGAACGATGTTGGTTTGAGGCGTAAATCCATCGCGAACGTAGCCGACGTCGCGGATGTAAATCGTGGAGCCGTTGACCGTCTTGATCGGAAGGTCGTTGAGCTCGGCGGAGGTGCGCGGCGAGCCGTTCATTTCCACTTCGTATTCGAAGGACCCCATTTTCGCAGTGCCCGACGGGAGAATCAGGTTTTGGGTATTGATGGTGTTCACCACGTCGAGCGGTGAGACAGCCTTTGACTGCATGGCCTGCATGTTGAGATCGACCATGATGGCGCGCTGCTTTCCGCCATAGGGGTAGGGGATGGTGGCGCCGGGAACGGTGATCAGGGAATTGCGGATGAAATTCTGGCCCATGTCGGAGAGCTGCTGTTCGTTGAGACCCTGCCCCGAGAGGCCGAGCTGGAGAATCGGAACCGAGGAAGCGTCGTAGGTGATGACGAAGGGCGGTGTGATGCCCGGCGGCAACTGCTTGACCGTGCTCTGGCTGATGGCGGTGACCTGCGCAATGGCGGCGGCAAGATTCGTGTGCGGATGGAAGAAGACCTTGATTACGCCAACCCCGTTGAGTGAGATCGACTCGATCCGCTCGATGTCGTTTACCGTGGTGGTCAGCGAGCGTTCGAAGGGGTAGATGATGCGATTGGACATCTCCTCGGGCGCAAGCCCCGTGTACTGCCAGACGATGTTGATTACCGGGATATCGATGTGCGGAAAAATATCGACCGGCGCGCCGACTATGGAGACGACGCCGAGAATCAGAATCAGGATGGCGGCGACGACAAATGTATAGGGCCGGTTGATGGCCAGCCGGACGATCCACATCGTTTCAGAGCTCCAAAGTGTCGATTAGAGGCTACATCCCATATGACGGCGACGGTTGCGCGCGGGTTCCCCCCGATTCGGTGGGCCAATAGTATCGCAGGACCGGGTTCGTATCATCCCGAGTATCGCCCGCGTCGGGTGGCACGGAGCGTGCGGTAGAGAGGGTGGGCTGGAGGGAGCCTGAGATCGAGCCTTTGAACTCGGAGGCGCCCCGAGGTAGGATTTGGCTGGCCAACAGGGACGCCCGGCTCTTCAGGGGATAACGTGATGACCGGAGACATGGTCAACATTCTTCTCGCGGCTGTGCTGATCCTGGCCTGTATCGCCTGCATTTTGGGGCCGTTAGCGGTGCTCGGCGTGATGTTCTGGAACTGGCACAAGGAGTTGCGCCAGACCTCGAAGCTGCGCCTGGCGCGCTCGACGCAATTCCGATAGGCTTAACCCCCGGGGCTCTTCCCGCCGCAAACGAAAACGGGGCGAAAGAGTTTGCACATTACGGGTAATGGAACTCCGCCGCGGCTCTACGTGCGAGCCCAAGGGCCGTTCTTCGGCAGCGAAATCAGCAGGCATCGCTGGCACGTCAATTGCATCTGAACTTAACGGGCAAGTAGGCCTGCCTCGCCCAGGGGCAGCGTTTCTGCACCAGAATCCGCAGAGGGAGACTTGCGAAGCAGGATAGGTGTTTCGCCGTGGTTGTATGCCGGGGCACTGGTGTGCGCGGCGGCCGCGGCGCCCGAGACCGTCGCGATCCACCACGCGAAGCGAATTCGCTCGGCCACGGACGGCGCGGGAATCGCCTCTTCGCGGCTCCCGGCGCGGGATTCGCGCGGGGATTTCACCGCCGGCCGCGTGCTCAATGGGCGCGCGCTCTATCCCTATTCAGTGATTCCCGGCGGCGCTGAAAACGCCGAAGAACTGAAGGAAGCGGTGCAGCGCGATCCGGTGGTTGCGGCGCACTACTCCAACTTCAATGTCGCGGAGGCGCGAGTCGTACGAGCGGAGGCGGACCGGGCGGTGTACGTCTCTTACCGCATCGGTGAGCGCGTTTTCTGGACCAGCAAGACCCTGACGATTCACGAGGGCGAGACCCTGCTTTCCGACGGCGTCCACGAAGCACGGACGCGCTGCGGCAACCAGCTGTCGAACACCCCGGTGATGCCGGTTTCTCCCGAAGAACCTTCGGAAAAAGCGCTGGCGCCACCGGAGGCGCCGGTTCTCTACACGGGGAACACACCAGAGCCGGTCCTGCCACCGGTGATTCCGCCGGGCGCGCCACCGGCTCCGCCGACAACGGGCACAGTCATTCCGCCGCCCGTTTTCCCGATTGTCGGAGGCGGGCCTCCGGGACCACATCCAAACACTCCACCGCCGCCTCCTCCACCCCCACCGCCGCCGGTGAATGTGCCGGAGCCGGGCTCGGCTCTGCTGCTGGCAGCAGGCTTGTCGAGCCTTGCAGCGATCAAGCTGCTGCCTGCGATTCACCGCAGACGCCAGCAGCGAAATCCCTCGAAGTAGATCCGGACTATTTGAGCGAGCCGTACTTTTGCGTGGAGATCACGCCGTCCTGCGCGGCTTCCAGATGGCGCACTGCCGGAGCAAGGTGGTGCCTTTCGAAACAGCGCGCAATGGCCTTCCCGATTTCATCGTAGCGACCGGTGGCGAGAGCGACGGCGCTGGGTCCGGCCCCGCTGAGCGCGATGCCGAGCAGCGCGGGCATGCGAGGCAGGGCAAGGACTTCTGCGAGGCCGGGGATCAGGGACTGGCGCGCGGTCTGGTGCAGGCGATCCTGCATGGCGTCCCAGAGGAGGTCGTAACGGCGATCTTCGAGAGCAGCGACGAAGAGCGCTGCGCGCTGCAGATTGAAGACCGCGTCGGCACGCGGGATGCTGGCGGGCAGCACGGCGCGCGATTTCTTGGTTTCGAGCTTGACGCTCGGCGTGACCACGATCAGGCGGATTACTTTGGGCCAGTCTTTTCGCACGGCGGCAACCGTACCGTCGGGGCGGGTAACGGTCACGACCAGGCCGCCGAGCAGCGCGGCGGCGACGTTGTCCGGATGGCCTTCCATTTCCGTGGCGTAGCGTAAAGCAGCGTCCTTGGAAATCGGGCGGCCGGTGACGGCGAAGGCCAGCGCGACGCCGGCGACCGTGGCTGCCGCGCTGCTGCCGAGTCCGCCGGCGACGGGAATTTCGTTGGTCACGGCGAGGCGCAGGCGAGGCAGGGAAAGCCCCTCGCGCTCGGCGGTGTGGCGCATGGCGCGCGCGATCAGGTTCTGATCGGGATCGCTCGGAAGCTCGGCGGTGCCGCGGACGCCGCGGCCGCGGACGCGCGCGCGCCCCTCGGACCTGGCAAGCACGGTGGCGCGCACGCTAAGGTACATCTCGAGCGCCAGGCCGAGGCAGTCGAATCCCGCCCCCAAATTCGCGGTGGAAGCGGGGACACGAACGTCGAACGACATCTGCCGGGAAGTCATGAAGTTCGGTGAATTGGCGGCAGCGCTACCAGCGCGCCGCGGCCCTCACGATCGTCGCCGCTCCATCGCCTCGAGAATCGCGGACTTATTCGCGGCCACCCGCTCCGGAGTATTCCGAAACGCGCCGTGAATCGGGTGGGAGGCGCCGTCCGCGTCCATCGCGAGCGTATCGCGGTGATAGTTCGCAACGTAATCCGCATCTTTTAGCATGTGACCGGTCAGCACGGCGATCACATTTTCGCCGCGGCGAATCTTCTTGGCGGCCACGAGTTTCTTGATGCCGGCCACAGTGGTGGCCGACCCGGGCTCGCAGCCGATGCCGTCGCGCCCGATCATGGCCTTGGCGTCGCCGATTTCCTGCTCGCTGACGGCGATCACTTCGCCGCCCGAGCGCAGCACGGCGCGCAGCGCTTTCTTCCATGAAACGGGCGCGCCGATTTTGATGGCCGTGGCGAGCGTGTGCGGGTGTTTCACCGGATCCATGGTCGCGGGAAGGTTGTCGCCGTTT
>Ga0335080_10005691_pt1 | contig 12857 bp, 9 predicted proteins | sample Lox_Sample_34_FD_206720 | JGI IMG/M metagenome (GOLD analysis project Ga0335080, IMG submission 206720) | Soil microbial communities from Loxahatchee National Wildlife Refuge, Florida, United States - Lox_Sample_3.4 | ecosystem: Environmental > Terrestrial > Soil > Wetlands | place: USA: Florida... | reverse complement strand
GTACAAAGGCTCGATCACGTTCTCCACGCCTATGCTCTACGCCTTCGGCTTCATCGGCCTGTTCACCATGGGCGGATTGACCGGATTATTCCTGGCGGCGCTGGGCATCAACGTGCACGTGACCGATACCTACTTTGTCATCGCCCATTTTCACTACATCATGGTCGGTGGCGCGGTCATGGGCTACATGGCGGGAATGCATTTCTGGTGGCCGAAGATTTCCGGACGCATGTATCCCGAAAGCTGGGGCCGGCTGGCGGCGCTGATCGTATTCGTCGGCTTCAACCTCACGTTCTTCCCGCAATTTGTTCTGGGATACATCGGCATGCCGCGCCGCTATTGGCAGTATCCATCCGAGTACCAGGTGTTGAACGTGCTTTCGACCGCGGGCGCCACGGTCCTGGGGATTGGCTATCTCTTGCCGATGGTTTATTTCCTGTGGTCGATGCGCTATGGCAAGCCCGCCCCGGACAATCCGTGGAACGCTGCCGGTCTGGAATGGCAGACGTCGTCGCCGCCACCGACCTTCAATTTCGAAGAAACTCCCGTGGTGAATTTCGAGGCCTACAACTACGAGCACATCCCGGAACCGGAGGTGGCGGTTGAGCGATAGTCCAGTAGCGGTTGAACATCAAGGTCCGGAACTGCTCCACCACTTTGCCGATGTGGAGCAACAGCGGGATGCCGCCAGCCTCGGCATGTGGTTGTTCCTGGCTACGGAAGTGATGTTCTTCGGCGGCATGTTCTGCGCCTATCTCGTCTACCGCTACGTGCATTTCAACGAATTCGCCGCCGGCAGCCGCAGCCTCGACATCTGGCTCGGCACCATCAACACCGCCGTGCTTATCTGCAGCAGTTTGACGGTCGCGCTCGGCGTGCGGGCGGCGCAAATGGGTAAGACAAAGCTGCTGGTAATTCTCTTGATCCTCACTCTGTTATTCGGCTTGGCTTTCCTGGGTATCAAAGGCGTCGAGTGGTATGACAAATACAAGGAACACCACATCCCGGGAGCATCCTTCAATGCCGATGACATTGCGAAGGAATATCCCCAGATAAAAATCGATCAGCAGTACGAGCAGACTTATTTTTCGCTGTACTTCGCCATGACCGGACTGCACGCGCTCCACATGATCATTGGCATCGGTCTGTTCGGCGTGATCACCTATTTCGCCTGGAAGGGACGTTACGGCGCCAATTACTACACTCCCGTCGAAAACGCCGGATTGTATTGGCATTTCGTGGATATTGTCTGGATCTATCTTTTTCCGTTGTTATATCTCATCGATCGAAAGCCGCTAAGGTGAATATGCATGTCTGAGCACATCTCCTCCGTCAAACTCTACGTTGGAATCTGGGCCGCGCTGCTCTGTTTGACGGTCGTCACCGCCGCGGTTTCTTTCGTCGACCTCGGCCCTTTCAACACGATTGTGGCCCTGGTGATCGCCACGTTCAAGGCTGTGCTGGTGGTGCTGTTCTTCATGCACGTGAAGTATGCTCACGAACGCATGACCAAAGTCGTGATCGTTTCCGCATTTTTCTTCTTGCTGCTGCTGCTGGGGCTGAGCATGGCCGACTACACGACTCGATTCCTGTCGTGACGTAGCCAGCCCCTCGCCGTTATATGCAACTCCCGGTCAGGCCGTCAGATTCACGCCCGCCGAAGCTGCGGGATTGCCCGTCGTGGCCGCGCCTCCCAACTGCTCGAACTCCTGCTGCAGGGTTGAGAAAACTTGCTGTGCCCCGGAAACATTCCCCGATTGCAGGTCCTGCCCCAGCGTATTGAAGGCCTGCGCGATCTGACTCTGCGGTTGGCTGGCCGAATTTGGCTGCTCGGTTTGGAGATGATGGTGATGGTGATGATGCTGCACCTGATTCGTGGTGCTGCCCTGCTGCAGGTCCTGTTGCAAGGTGGCAAAATCCTGCTGTGCCGAGGTGATGTTCCCGGCTTGCAAGTCCTGCCCCAGTTGCTGGAACTCGGTTTGAAACTGCTGTGAAGAGCTGGTTTGCACGCTCTGTGGCTGAAACAGAATGCTGCTCGCGATGCCCGCGATCGACATGGTTCACCTCAAACAATAGATTGCGCTCCGCACCCGGCTGCCGGGCCACTCGCACCCGGCGCATTGTGTCTGAGCGTCTGCACAGGACGGGGAGCAAACCGGTTTCCAGACGATCTATCTTGCTTCGAGGCTTCCATTCGACTGATTTAAAGGTGTGATCCATGCCAGCCGAGCTTCTCGGCCGATCTTTACACCGCCGTGGGTGGGCAGGAAGGTTCCCCCGCATGGCTTACAAGGCAAAATCTGCCTTGCTGCCGCCACGCCCGAAAGATGTACTCTAGATGCGGAAACTCTCGATGCCGCCCTTCGATCACCCTTCTACTTCCTCACCCTCCGTCTCCTTGCCGGCTCCATCAACCGATGCTCGGACGGATGTAGACAGCCAGCGTCTCGAATCGGCGTTAAGAAGCGAACTGCGAGGCGAAGCCCGGTTCGATTCCAGCAGCCGCGCCCTTTACGCGACCGACGGATCGAACTATCGCCAGGTCCCCATCGGCGTCGTTCTACCGCGCGACGCAGATGACGTCATTGCGGCCCACTCCATCTCCCGCCAATATGGCGCCCCGATTCTCTGCCGGGGAGCGGGCACTTCTCTCGCCGGGCAATGCTGCAACGTGGCCGTCATTCTGGATTTTTCCCGCTACATGGCCAATATCCTCGAGATTGATCCTCTCCGCCGCATCGCGCGCGTGCAACCCGGGGTAGTTCTTGACCAGCTCCGCGACGCTGCCGAAAAACATCACCTGACCTTCGCTCCTGATCCGGCCACTCATGACCGCTGCACTCTCGGCGGCATGATCGGCAACAACTCCTGCGGCGTCCATTCCGTGATGGCGGGCAAGACCGACGACAATATCGAGGAACTCAACATCCTCACCTACGACGGCGTTCGCATGCGGGTCGGTTCAACGGAAGACGCCGAAAGGGAGACAATCATCCGTGCCGGCGGCCGCCACGGCCAGATTTACGCCCGCCTGACCGCGCTGCGCGACAAATACGCGGACCTGGTTCGCCACCGCTATCCCAACATCCCCCGACGGGTTTCGGGCTACAACCTGAATTACCTGCTTCCCGAGAATGGCTTTCAAGTAGCCCGCGCGCTGGTCGGTTCTGAAGGCACTTGCGTCACCGTGCTTGAGGCCACCTGCCGCCTGGTCGAGAGTCCCCCCGAGCGCGTGTTGCTGGTCATTGCCTGGCCCGACATCTATCAGTGCGCCGACCACGTTCCTGAGATCCTCGCGCACAAGCCCATCGGGCTCGAAGGCATTGACGATCTCTTAGTTGAGTACACGCGCCGCAAGGGCATCAACTCAGAAGGTCTGGCTCTACTCCCCCAGGGCGGCGGATGGCTGCTCGCTGAGTTCGGCGCGAACAGCCTGCAAGCAGCCGAGGCACAAGCCGGCAGGCTGATGGAAACCCTCAGCCGATCGGCTAATCCGCCGAAGATGCATCTCTTTGCCGACAATCACTTGGCCAAGCGTGTCTGGGAAGTTCGCGAGTCCAGCCTGGGCGTGATTTCCTATGTTCCGGGCGAGGCTCTCACCTGGGAGGGCTGGGAAGATTCCGCGGTCGCCCCGGAAAAGCTCGGCAGCTATCTCCGCGACTTGCGCAAGCTGATGGACAACTTTGGATACCGCGGCACGCTATACGGCCATTTTGGTGACGGATGCGTTCACAATCGCACGAATTTCGATCTCGAAACTCGTGAAGGCATCGCCCACTATCGCAAGTTCATGGAAGAAGCTGCGGATCTCGTCGTCAGCTACGGCGGATCGCTTTCGGGAGAGCACGGCGACGGGCAGGCCCGTGCCGAATTGTTGCCTAAGATGTTTGGCCCAGAATTGGTCCAAGCCTTTCGCGAGTTCAAGACCATCTGGGACCCGGACTGGAAAATGAACCCCGGCAAGGTCGTCGAGCCATATAGGCTGGACGAAAATCTGCGCCTGGGCGCCGGCTACGACCCATGGGACCCGCCAACCCATTTCAGATTTCCCCAGGACCAGGGCAGCCTGACCCGCGCCACACTGCGCTGCGTCGGCGTCGGCAAGTGCCGTCGCGACGAAGGCGGCGTAATGTGCCCCAGCTTTCGCGTAACTCGCGAGGAGGAACATTCCACCCGCGGCCGCGCCCACCTGCTCTGGGAGATGGCTAACGGAGAAGTCATCCGTGACGGCTGGCGCAGCGAAGAAGTGAAATCGTCTCTCGATCTTTGCCTTTCCTGCAAGGGCTGCAAAAGCGATTGCCCCGTGGGCGTCGACGTCGCGACCTACAAAGCCGAATTTCTTTCCCATTACTACAAAGGCCGGCTGCGGCCGCTCAACGCTTACGCTTTCGCTAACATTGACATCTGGGCCCGCCTGGCCTCGCACCTGCCCGGATTCGTGAACCTGGCAACCCAACTTCCTTTCTTGCGTGACATTGCAAAACTGATCGGAGGGATGCCGCAAGAACGCAGCATTCCTGCTTTTGCTCCCCAAACCTTCCGCAACTGGTTCGCGGGCCGTGCCATCGTCAATCGAGACGCGCCGCCTGTACTGCTCTGGCCCGATACATTCAACAATTATTTTCTTCCCGCGACTGCACAAGCCGGCGTCGAGGTGCTTGAGGCCGCTGGCTTCCGGGTCATCCTCCCCGAGACCAGCCTGTGCTGCGGCCGTCCGCTTTACGACTTCGGCATGCTGGATCGCGCGAAAAGGCTGTTGCTCAATACTCTCGATGTGCTCGAACCCGACCTTGAAGCCGGCATTCCCGTGGTCGTACTCGAACCCAGTTGCGCCTCCGTCTTTCGCGATGAACTCCTGAATCTTTTCCCGGATGACACCCGGGCGCGAAGACTCTCACAGCAGGCCTTCCTGCTCAGCGAATTCCTCGAAAAAAAAGCGCCGCATTTTGAGTTACCCCGACTGCTACGCCGGACCCTGGTTCACGGCCATTGCCATCAGAAATCAGTTATGAAGATGACCGATCAGGATTCGGTCCTGCGAAGGATGGGTCTCGATTCTTATTCACCAGCCCCAGGATGCTGCGGTATGGCCGGACCCTTCGGCTTCGAAAAAAACAAATATGACGTTTCCCTGTCCATCGGGGAATTGGAACTCCTTCCCGCCGTCCGCACTGCCTCACCGGAGACTCTCATCCTGGCCGACGGCTTCAGTTGCCGCGAGCAGATCGCCCAGTGCACCGATCGTCAGGCCCTCCATCTGGCGGAGGTGATCCAGATCGCTCTGGAAGAAGAACCGTCGCAGCCCGAACCCTATCCTGAGCGGTTGCGGGCGCAACGCCGCCAGGTCGAGGTGAACCGTTCCATGAAGCGGGCGGGCCTTGCAATTGCCGCCGCCGCGGCCGGAACCGCCGCCCTCTGGGCCCTCTGGCGAAGACGTTGACTCAGGGACCCAGCGGAAATCCTCATTGTAGGTGCGAGCATCCCCCATTGCGCGACTTAGATGCCGCATAATCAACAACTTGCATGTTTACTCCCTCTGATCTCCCCAGCCGGTCCGAATTCTGGGACAATAGATACTGATAGGCTGCTCGGGGCTTACCACCTGCCACCGCTCCCGCGCGCCCCACGGTGCAATCTTATGGCTTGGACTCCCGAAGACACGCTGACCCTCACGGCCCCCACTTCGCAGCCGGCTACTTCTCCCACGTTAGAAGCCCCCCTTCAGGGATCCGTTCTGGTGCTCATCCAATTCGACGTGTGCGAAGAGATACGGCTAGATCAGCTCCGGCAGATTTTTGGCGCTCGAACCCAGGAGCAGCCCGCATTCAAGCACCCGGCGCCGGGCTACGTGCGGTATCAGCGCCCGCCGGTGGTGGAGGCGATCGAACCCTTGGTCCTCGAGAGCGGCGAGCGGCTGCAAGGCCAGATCAAGTATTACGATTACGGCGTCCTGAGCGTGGTGCTGGAGCTTCCTTTTTCCGGCGACTGGGATACGCTGGTCCAACTCTCCAGCCGTTGGGTCTGGGAGGTGGATTTTGAGCGCTACGCCACGCGCATCGCCCGGGAAAGGCTGGAACGCGCCAAGCCCGCGTTAGTGAAGCCGTATTCCGAATGGTTGAATGAGGACTACTTCATCTTCCATGTCCGAGACATTGCAGGATCGCCCTCCGCCGCCGATCTCTGCTCTTCCCATGGGGCGCATATCTCTCAGATCGTTCGCGGGGAAACTGCTCAGCTTTCTGACGGCGAACGCAGCGAGATCATGCAGTCCCGAATCTCATACTACCCCAATGACTTAACGGTCATCGGCTGGAATGCCGCCTTCCTGTACGACACCGAGCCCGGCGCCGACACCGCGATTCAACTGCTCGAGTATGCCAACTCGCAGCTACTGGAATTCCGCCACTACGACGAACTCCTAACCCGCGAACTGGAGACGGTCTATGATGCCGCGGATGGCGGCACCGGCCTCTTCGCCCGCTGGCGGTTAGCCCGCGCAGCGCGCAAACTTCACACCGTCCTGCTCGATGTGACTGAACTGACTGAGCACGCTGACAATGCCATCAAGTTCCTCAGCGACATGTTTTCCGCCCGTTTGTACAAGCTGGCCGCCGCCAAAATCGGCGTGCCCGACTACAAGACACTCGTCACCCAGAAACTCGACACTGCCGAAGACCTCTACCGCTACATGGTGGACCAGTTCAACCAAAGCCGGGCCTTCTTTCTGGAGTTGATGGTCGTCATCATCTTGATCATTGAGCTGTTGTACCTGTTCCGGGGCCGGGGCTTCTAACCTGCGTCTGCACTTATCTGAAATCTAACCGTTGGTGCTCCGCACGCAATCTTGCATTTAGGTGGATCAAGGACCTTTGACCAACTTTTTACAAAGTTCTCCCTTAACAACGGCCCAAAGCGGGCTATGATTGCTCTCCAGGAAGGCACCCCCAGGTGCTGGGGCAAAGGGGTGACGGTATGCTGCAATGCTCCGGACGGACTACAAACTCAAGTTTGCTTCTGGTTCTTGCTCTAATCGTGATCGGGAGGCTGGAAGCTCCACTCTTCGGCCAGGGCGTCAGCAATCAAGGTGTCACGTTTGCGGGGACTATGGCGACCCCTCCCACCATGATCCCACGTCTCCCCGATGACCGCGTCTCAGTCGAAAAAGGCCCGATACCCCAGGAACAACGAATCGAAGAAGGTTGCTTCCTGCCTCCGCTCACGGTGGTCCACCGCACCCTCACGGACGTTGTCAACCTTGAGGTTCCGGTGAAAGCAAGCAAAGAATACCGCTCCGCGTGCAGCGCCATGCAGCAACAGAAATGGCAGGATGCCGAGCGGCATTTGCGTAAGGCTGTCGAGCAATACCCAAAATACTCCGCGGCCTGGGTAACGCTGGGTCAAGTCATGCAGGCGCGTCAGCAGCCTGAGGACGCACGCTCTGCCTGCGCTCAGGCAGCCGCTGTGGATCCCACTTATCTCCCGGCCCACCTCTGCCTGGCCGATATCGCGGCTCATGCCGAAGACTGGAGTCAGGTGCTGAAGTCCAGCCTGCGCGCTCTTGAGCTCAATCCGGCAAGTGATCCCCATGCGTATTTTTATGCCGCATCCGCCCGCCTCCAACTCAAACAGTTGGCTGACGCGGAAAAGAACGCGCTGAAAGCGGCGGAGATCGACAAACAAAATGTCGAACCCAGGGTCCACTTTCTCTTGGCGCAGATTTACGAACTAAAAGGCGACTCCAAGCTTGAAGTCGCCCAGTTGCGCGAATACCTCAAGTTTGCCACTCCGCAGGATGCTGCCATGGTGAAGAAAGTCGTCGCCGATCTGGAAGCCAAGGCCGCCAAATAAAGCTGGCTCTCCAATGTCGCAGCGGGGAATCTACAGTGAGGAACTGGGGGAAGGCTGCCTGCATGGAGAAATTTGTCTGCCGCATCTTGCTGCTGTTGTCCGCTACCTTCGCCGTCGCACAGACGGTCAACATCGACGTTGCTGCTTCCAGGGTCACGGTACAGGTTTTGAAATCTGGTTTTTTCTCTGCCTTCGCTCACAACCATACGATTGCGGCGCCCCTCGCTTCCGGACACATCGACCTCGAAAAAAAGTCCGTGGAACTGAAGTTTCGCGCCGCCGACCTGAAAGTCATGGACAGTGACGTGAGCGACTCCGACCGCGCCGAAATCGATCGCACCATGAAGAGTGCCGTACTTGATGTAACCCAGTTCCCCGAAATTGGATTCGTTTCGAAAACCGTCGAGACGACCGAAGGCGACCGGCTTCTGGTCCGCGGCGATCTTACCCTGCACGGCGTCACCAAGCCGATTGAGTTGCGCGTAACTTTCACCGAGGGCCGCTATCGGGGGTCGGTCAAACTGAAGCAGACCGACTTCGGCATCACGCCCATCAAAATTGCCGGCGGCACAGTCCGGGTGAAGGATGAGATTGAAATCGGGTTTGAAATTGTGGCGGCAAAATAGCCTGAGCCCCGAACCGGGGTAAATGTCCTCCGTTTCCTGCTGCGAACCAGCTCTTGCGCCAGCCCGCCCCTCTCCGGCATCCTATCCCGCATGGAATACCGCCAACTTGGTTACTCTGGTCTCAAAGTTCCCGTCCTCAGCTTTGGCACGGGCACGTTTGGTGGCGGCACCGAGTTCTTTCGTGCCTGGGGCAATAGTGACGTCGCCGAAGCCACAAGGCTTGTCGATATCTGTCTCGATGCCGGAGTCAACCTCTTCGATACCGCCGATGTTTACTCGAAGGGCTTATCGGAGCAGATCCTTGGCAAAGCCGTCGCTGGCCGCCGTGACAAAGTCCTGATCTCCACCAAAGCTACGTTCCGCATGGGTGAAGGCCCAAACGATGTTGGCTCTTCTCGCCATCACCTGCTTGCGTCTTGCGAGGCCAGCCTGAAACGCCTCGGCACCGACTACATCGACATTTATCACTTGCACGGGTTCGACTCCCAGACTCCCGTCGAGGAAACTCTGCACACGCTCGACCATCTGGTGCAGAGCGGCAAAGTCCGCTACCTCGCCTGCTCTAATTTCTCGGGATGGCATTTGATGAAGTCGCTGGCTGTATCAGAAAAATACGGCTGGGAGCGCTACGCTGCCCATCAGGTGTATTACTCGCTCATCGGCCGAGACTATGAGTGGGAACTGATGCCGCTGGCTCTCGATCAGAAAGTCGCGGCCATGGTTTGGAGCCCGCTGGGCTGGGGACGCCTTACCGGCAAACTCCGCCGCGGCCAGCCGCTGCCCGCGGTGAGCCGGTTGCATTCCACCGCCGAGCAAGGCCCGCCCGTCTCCGATGAATATCTCCATAAAGTAGTGGATGCGCTCGACGAGGTATCCCGCGAAACCGGAAAGACCATCCCGCAAATTGCTCTGAACTGGCTCCTGCAGCGGCCCAGCGTGGCCAACGTGATCATTGGCGCCCGCACCGAAGAACAGCTCAGGCAGAACCTGGGCGCAGTCGGATGGAACCTCACTCCCGAACAAGCCGCGCGGCTCGATGCCGCCAGTAATCCAATTCCCGCATATCCGTACTGGCACCAACGGCAATTCGAACGTAATCCAAAGCCGGTCTGAACCGCCCTGCTCGCGGATAAGAAGGCCACGCCCATTTCTGAACGTGGCCTCCGGTTGCAATGCCAACAGCTTGCTCCTGCTACGGAGTGACCAGGCCCGTGCTCGGATCCAACTTCAATTTCGGCGCCTTCTTGCCGCTGGTGAAGTCGAACATTCCGTTCAACGCGCCGGCTTTCTCGTCGGTTGACCCGTTGCCCAGCCGTCCCAGACTCCAGTTGTCTTCGATGAAGCGCAGGACGGAGGATTGGTCGGTAATCACGTGATCCACGTAATTTTGCCGTGCATAGGGTGAGATGACGAGTAGAGGCGTGCGTGGCCCGTAACCGCAGCGTCCCTGTGTGGTGGCATTGGTGTTGCCACCGCACAAGTCCGTGCCGGTCAGCGCGTCATCGCTGGCTTGCGATTGGTTGACCAGAGGGTCCATCTGGTGGTCGTACCAGCCGTCGGAATCATCGTAGGCAATGATGATTGCCGTGTCTTTCCACAGCGGGTTCGCCTGGATGGTGTTAATCGTGTTCACGATGAAGCTTTGTTCATCGAGAGGGTCCGAATATCCCGGATGGCCATCGTTCACAGCCTTGGCCTTTAAGAAACTGACGGCCGGAAGCTGGCCGGCGGCCAAAGCGGTGAAGAAATCCTGCAAGTCGTACTGATGATTCGCCTGGTCTGTGGCGCCGATAGCCGCTGTGGAACTGGGACGAAGATGGTGAGGATTCGCGGTATCGGGAAAATATTGGAAAGCTGAGTGGTGGGCAACGTAGTCCGCCGTCGCCCCCGGCAGGCCGACACTTGCTGCGGCGCACGTGGCAACACCTCCGCTGACGCTGGTAGGCGCAAAGCCGCCCTGAAACCAGCCCCAGGTGAAGCTGGAACCGTTCAACAGCGTGCCCACGTTGGGTGTTCCACTTGGAAAGCTCACGTAAGTCTTGCCGGTGGGGTTGCAATCGTCGCCCGCAGGACGAGCGTCGCCGATCAGGGCGCCCGACGTACCGCCGTTGGCAATCATACCGGAGGTAGAGCCGCCGCTGATGAAAACCACGCCCCCGGTATTGCCGCTGATCAGGTTCACGGCGCCCGGCGATGACGGTCCAAACTGCGTGTTAAAAGAGTTATCGCTCATCGCGTAATGTTGCGCGTAATTCCAGATCGCGGTGACCGTATTGCCATCGTAGTACCCCATGACGATACCGGCACCATGGTTGTAGTCAGGGCATGGAAACGCGACTGAATTCCCCTGGCCTAGAAATTCAGGGAACTTGTCCATCGCTCCGAGATCGAAGGCCTTTTGCTCGGGAGTGTAGTTGTGATTTTGATCGCAGGTCACCGCCTGAATACGATCCAGGCGGAATGGCTGAACTGAGTTCGGGTTTTCCGTCAGCAGGCCCCCACTCAGCAGATTGTTCACGCTCGGAGTATTGGGCAGCGCTGTAAACTGCGGTTCGGCCGCCGGGTTGGTGGCATTGGGATAAGTGGCGAAATAGTGGTCGAATGAAACATTCTCCTGAAAAATTACCACTACGTGCTTGATCGGGGTGGTCGTGGGATAACTCTCGGCGGGATTGGGCGCTTTCGCCGCCCACGCGTCGCCCAGGGAACCTAAGACCAGGCAAGCAGTGGTCGCGACACTCGCCACACTGCGAAGATGCTTGTAAATCATCGATCGTCTCCTCGAGTCAGACTTGTAGACACAACGCCCTCGGGCTCAGCAAGCTGAACTGAACCGCAGCAATCCGAAATCTAGTGGAAGTGCTTAGGCGATTTCCGCGATCTTACGCACTCAGGTTTACGCAGAGATAACGGCAAGATTAATTTTTCGTGACGAATCATCGCGAGCACTATCGCGAGGCGGAATGCTTGGACGAGATGTGCGAAGGTCTTAGCGCTACAGATTTTTGCGCCGCCGGTTCGACTCGAATGGTTCCCATCATGCCGCCATCCTCGTGCTCGAGAAGATGGCAGTGATACACGAAGGTCCCGACGATACTTGGGTTTCGAAAATCCATTCTCAATTTGACGCTGGGATACACCGGACTCTTCCCGTCCCAGTAGGCGACGTTGATGGTGTCTCGGAGATACGGTTCATCCACCGGCACTCCGTTCCATTCCAGCAACTGAAAGTGCAGCTGATGGATGTGGAAATCGTGCAACTCTGTGGATCGATTTTCCACAATCCAGTCTTCGACGTCTCCCTGTCTCACGGTCAAGTTCGGCTCGGCAGAGTTTGGATCAAACGGAACAGGAGACCGACCTTCAACCGTCAGCATGAACACAGTCGGACTGTTGGGATCGTTCGGGTCCTGGGACTTTTCCGAGAAATACAATTTTCGCTGGCGCACCGGAGTGGCCTGCTTGAGCGGAACGAAAGTGGACAGGACCAGCTTGTCGGGCGAAACCGGCAGCCGCGATTGCGCTTCCGGCATATCTGCCCGGGTCACAATTGTTGCCAGCGGCCGCGTGGGATCGTTCTCTCCCGCAGGGCCAGTGTCCACTGTTCGCGTTACCAGGCTGGCCCGCACTCCCAGGGATGGAGCTTTCACCACAAACTCCGCTCGTCCGGCGGGCGGAAGCAGAATGTGCCTTTTCCACACAACATGTTGCTCGCGGTTCCCGTTGTCGTTGATGGGAACCCCATCTAAAGCAACCACTCCCAGGCGTTGGGCCACGTCGTTGAACAGGACCTGCAAATCCAGGTAGGTAATCGCGGACGCATTCAGCACCCTCCACAACTGCTGTTCTGCAGGCTTCATCGCCATGACCGCTGGCTGATACTCAGGATAGGGAACGGGGACAAAATTCAGCGAAAGGTCTTTGGCGGGTTTACCCGTCCCCGTCCCCGTATTAAGAATGTCTCCCTCCGCGTCGCGCAAGACCTGCGGCGCGGGCATAGACCCGGACTGCACCGGCTCGGCATTCGGATTCACCAAATCCTGATCGCGAATCACCAGCACACGTTCCGGCAAACCAGAAACCATCTGGTTCACACTCTCCAGCCCCTCGACAATCAACGCCCCGGAAGCTCCTCCCAGTACTTGAGCCTTGTTAAATCCATGCAGATGGGGGTGATACCAATACAAACCAGGGGGCTGGTCCAAGGGAATTTGGAATTTGTATTCATATGGCGGGGCCGAGGGTCCAATCACCGTATTCAGAGTGTCGTCCTGATGGCAAACCGGAGGGATGAGCAGCCCGTGAAAATGCAAATTTGTGGAAGCAACGGTCATCGGGCCGGAGGCGCAGGCCTGGGCAGAAGGCGTCGCTCCCATCGCGTGA